>Ga0335072_10015117_pt1 | contig 10961 bp, 10 predicted proteins | sample Lox_Sample_21_FD_206725 | JGI IMG/M metagenome (GOLD analysis project Ga0335072, IMG submission 206725) | Soil microbial communities from Loxahatchee National Wildlife Refuge, Florida, United States - Lox_Sample_2.1 | ecosystem: Environmental > Terrestrial > Soil > Wetlands | place: USA... | reverse complement strand
ACGCCGACCAGCTTCTCGCCTTGACCGGCCGGACTGACTTGGAGCAGGCGATCGGCGACGTGCTGGCTCTTGGCACCGGCGGCGTCGCGGTGACGCTCGGCGGCGACGGCTGCCTGGTCACCTCGGCCGCCAGCACCGGCGGCAGGGCCTCCGGGCTGACCCACATCCCGGCAATAGCGGTGGACGTGGTCGACACCACCGGCTGCGGTGACGGGTTCGACGCAGGCATGCTCACCGGGCTGTTGCTCGGCTGCGACCCCGCCGACGCCGCCTGGCTGGGCGTTGCCTGCGGCGCGCTCGTAGCGACAGGCCTCGGCTCGGACGCGGGTCTGGAGAGCCTCGACCAGGTCCTGGGCTTCCTGCGGAGCGCGAGCGCCGAGGTGGCCGACCGGATCGCCGCGCGCAGTACTGCCAATGCAATCAACACAGGGGAGCGAACCGCATGACAGATCAGCTAGTCCAGGCGGCCCGCCGGGACAGCCGGCCGCGCAGCGTGGATGAACAGCTGCGCCGCCGGGCCAGATCGGTGATTCCCGGAGGGATGTACGGGCATCAGTCTGCGGGCCCGCTGCCGCCGGAGTACCCGCAGTTCATGCGGTCGGGCCTCGGCGCGCGCATCTCCGACGTCGATGGCAACGAGTACGTCGACCTGATGTGCAGCTACGGCCCGGTGGTGCTCGGCCACCGGCATCGGGCAGTCGAGGCTGCGGCGGCCGCTCAGGCGGAGCTTGCCGACTGCCAGAACGGGCCGGGCCCGGTCATGGTGGAGCTGGCCGAGCTGCTTGTCAGTACTGTGCAGCACGCGGACTGGGCGATGTTTGCCAAGAACGGCACTGACGCGACGACGATCTGCTGCACGATTGCCCGCGCGCACACCGGGCGGTCGCGCATCCTTGCGGCAACCGGCGCTTATCACGGCGCCGCGCCGTGGTGCACGCCCCGCCTTGCGGGCGTGACCGCGGAGGACCGGGCAAACCTCGGCTACTACACATTCAACGACCTGGCCTCGGTCACGGCAGCAGCGGCGGAAGCCGGCCAGGACCTGGCTGCCATTGTGGTCAGTCCGTTCAAACACGATGCCGGGTTTGACCAGGAACTCGTCGACCCTGCATTCGCCCGCGGGTTGCGTGAGCTCTGCAGCCAGACTGGCGCCGCGCTCATCCTGGACGACGTGCGCTGCGGCTTCCGGCTGCACCTGGGCTCTAGCTGGGAGCCCATCGGCGTCCTGCCGGATCTGTCAGCCTGGAGCAAGGCCATCGCCAATGGCCACCCGCTCGCCGCGGTGCTCGGCTCCGGCGCCTATGCCGACGCCGCTGCAAGCATCTTCGTGACCGGCTCCTTCTGGTTCTCGGGCACCGCGATGGCGGCGGCGATTGCCACCATCGGAGCCCTCCGCGACGAAGGCGCCATCGAGGCAATGGACCGGGTCGGGACCGCCCTGCGCACCGGGATCCTGGAGCAGGCTATGGCCCGGGGCATCGAGATCAACTACACCGGGCCGCCTGCCATGCCGTACCTGACGTTTGCCGGCGACCGCGGTCATCAGCTCGCCAGCACGTTCGCCGCGGCAGCCATCCGGGCGGGCGTTTACCTGCATCCGCGCCACAACTGGTTTATCTCTGCGGCGATGACCGACGCAGATCTGGCTAAGGCCCTCGCCGCGACCGATGAGGCCTTTGCCGCCGTCCAGGCACGACAACACGAAGGCGGGATCACATGAGCACTGATGACTCGGCCAGGCCAGCCCCCGTAACCGTGGTGGCGGCCGACGGCGAGGAGTCCATCCTCGCCAAGGCGGGCTACAAGCCCGAGCTGCGCAGGTCGCTGCGCTTCTTCTCGATGTTCGCCATTGCCTTCTCGATCATCTCGATCACCACCGGAATCTTCCTCAACTACGGCTTCGGGCTCTCCTATTGGGGACCGGCATCGATCTGGACCTGGCCAATCGTCGGCGTCGGCAACCTGATGATCGCGCTCGTGGTCGCTGAGCTTGGCACCCGGATCCCGCTGGCGGGCTACGCCTACCAGTGGAGCGCGCGGCTGGTGAACCCGACGTACGGCTGGTTTGTGGGCTTCGCCGGCCTGCTGTACATGGCGGTGGGCGGCGGCGCGATCATGCTCGGGGTCGCCTCGCCGTTGCTGCTCAGCGAGTTCGGCGTCAATGCGCCGAGCGCGCGGCTGGTACTCGCGGTGGCGCTTATCTTGATGGTGCTGCCGGTGATCATCAACATCATCAGCATCCAGGTAGCCGCGCGGGTAAACAACATAGCGGTGTTCACCGAGATCATCGGCACTGTGGTCTTCGGCGTGCTGCTGCTCATTCTGTGGGGGCTGAAGACCAAGCCAGCTCCCTATGGCGCGAGCATCCTCACCAACACCACGTCGGTCCTGCATAACCCGACGATCTACGCGTTCGCGCTGGCTGGCCTGATCGGCGCGTTCACGCTGGTCGGTTTCGAGCTTGCGGCGGACATGTCCGAGGACGCCGTCGACCCGCGCCGGAGCGTGCCGCGCGGCGTCCTCTGGGCCGTCGCCGGGTCCGCCGTACTCGGGATGATCGCGCTGATCGGATTCACGATCGCGATCCCGAATCTCAAGACTGTCGAGTCCGCGCCGCTGCCGCTGCTCGCGATCGCGGACTACTGGCTGCCGGGCTGGCTGGTCAAGGTGTTCATCGCGTTCGTGATCTTCTCGATGTTCGCGATCCTGGTCGTCGGCGCCGGCGCCCAGGCGCGGCTGGCCTACTCGATGTCGCGCGACAACATGCTGCCGTTCTCCGGCTGGCTGCGGAAGGTGAACGCCAGCACGCAGACGCCGATCGTGGCGCTGCTCGTGTTCGCCGTCGTCGACATCGCGATCACCTGGTACGGCTATCTGCAGGCCAGCGCGTTCGCGACGCTGGTGGGCGCGACCGCGATCATTCCGTACATCATCTACTTCCTCATCACAGCCGGCTATGCGTATAAGAGGCGGACGCTGGACTCGATCCCTGGCGCGTTCTCGCTAGGCCGCTGGGCCTGGCCAGTGATTATCTTCGTGCTGCTGTACAGCGCCTTGATCATCTTCGTGCTGTCGGTACCCGGACCGTTCCACGCCGCAGACAAGGTCGTGGGCTATGGCGCGGGCCTTGCCCTGCTGTGGTACGTAGCTGCGCTGGTCTGGCGCCTGCGTCGTGGTACAGCCGGGGTGAAGCGAGTCGAGGAACTCGTCGACTAGCGCGGCCGCTAGAGACCGGTCCCGGCCCGCTGCGGCCGTCAGCTGCGGGCCGGGGCCCACCGCGTACCGCTGTCCGACCGCTAGGCGTGCAGAGCTGAAAGCGAGAGCACAGCCTCGCTGTGGCTGATCTCAATGTCCACCGGCGTGAGTCTGGTAGCAGTGGCGATCTGCTCGGCAGTGCCGGTGTTCCGGGCCCATCGGGGGTGGGCGCCGCCGGAGACTTGGACGCGGAGGCGGTGGCCGGCTGCGAAGCGGTGCGCGGTCGCGCTCATGGGAACCTCGATTTCGGTCCAGCCGTCCGCGGCGGCTGGCAGCGTGCTGTCCAGCCGTAGCAGCCCATCGCAGATATTCCACGACGTGCCTTTGGCGTCCACGTCGCACAGCCGGGCGAAGATGTCGAAGTTCGGACTGCTACCGCGAACCCTCAGCCGAAGGCTGACCGGGCCGATGACCTCTTGAGGTTCGCCGATGACGGGGCCGGTGAAGACCAGGACGTCGTCGCGTGCCTCCAGCTTGCCATTGTTCTTCGGGCCGAAGCCGTTGCTGTCCATGCGCGGACCGCCGATGGAGGGCGTCGGATCGCGCGGGTTGTAGCGGAATGATGACGTGCCTTCGCCAGGCGAATCCGTGAGCGTTCCGTCGGCGTGCAGGTGCCACGACTGGGCGACAGCGTCCGGCGGCGGCCAGTCGGCCAGGTCACGCCAGTGTCCCTTGCCTCCGATCTCGCCGACGTGGACGCGCACCGGGGTCGGGCCTGGAGCATCCCCACTTCCGGTCAGCTGGGACCTCAGCCACTCGAGTGCCTCTCCGGCAACGATCGGCATGTCCTTGTTGAATCCGGAGGTGTGGTTCCATGGCCCGACGACCAGCCGAACCGTGCGGCCGGCCGCACGAAGCCGCCGGTAGCTGTCCAGCGTCCCGTCGATGACGACGTCATACCATCCGCCGATCAGCTGGACCGGTGGCGCGGCACTGATGTCAGGATTAGCGCGCCGCGGTCCCCAGTACGGATCGCCGGCGGCCGGGTGTGCCAGCCAGTCCTCGAGGTAACCGACCCGCCTCCCGAAGGCCAGCCTGTACCCCGGCACGAACGGCAGAATCCGCGCCACCTTCTTGTAGGTGAGCATCAGCCGCAGGACCGCGCGCATCAATGAGCGGAACCCCTTGTCCTGAGAGAGCATGGCGGCCACCCCGGTGAGCGTGGCCTCCATGGCGAACGCGCCGCCTGGATAAAGGAACCCGTAGAAGTCCTCCGTACTGACCTGCACGACCATCGCCTTCAGCTCCGGCGGCGGGTTAATCGCCAGCGCCCACTGGGTGAAGCCGAGGTAGCTCGCGCCTACGGTGCCGAGCGAACCGTTGAACCACGGCTGCTCGCGCAGCCAGGCGATGGTCGCCTGGGCGTCGGCCGCTTCGTTAATGAACGGCTCGTAGCTGCCGCCCGACCCGTCCGTTCCCCGGCAGCACTGCAGCAGGACGTTATAGCCCTGCTCGGCGAACAGGCTCCCGTACATGAAGTCGTAGGGAAACCCGCGGCCGTATGGGCTGCGGACGAGCAGCGTAGGGCACGGCCCGGCAGCCTGCGGGAAGTACCGGTCGGCTATCTGGTGCGTCCCGTCCGGCATCGGGATCCAGATATCCCGCTCCAGCGCCACCGCGTACGCCGGCGGCGGCAGGCCCTTGCGGGACTGCCGCGTGAAAAACTTCACGTGCCCGGGCAGCTTGGCGGCTCTTCCCGTCGCCAGCTTTTCTGTCACGTCCTGTGCCATCACCAGGCTCCCCTTCGCATTCGCTTCGCGTACATCGTTCGCGAAGTCGAGCATACTAGATTGAGAACGACGATCGCGAAGGGGAGGTAACCATGACAGCGGCGGAAGGGCCGTCTACGAGCATCTGGCTGCGTCCAGAGCGGTCCGCCGTCGGCCGGCCCGCACGGTGGAGCCGGGCCGAGATCACCGAGGTTGCGCTGCGAGTCGCCGATGCCGAGGGCCTCGACGCGGTCTCCATGCGGCGCGTGGCCGCCGAGCTCGGCACAGGCGCTGCGTCGCTATACCGCTACGTCGAGACCCGCGAGGACCTCCTCGACCTGATGACCGATGCCACGGGCGCAGAGTACGAGCTCGCCCCGCCAACCGGTGACTGGCTAGGCGACCTCATGGCCTTGGGGGAGCAGGCCCGCGTCATCTTCCGCCGCCACTGCTGGCTGGCAGGGCTCACCATGACTCGCCCGGTCATTGGCCCGAACGGAACTGACCTGATCGAGCACTTCCTCGCCCTGCTGCAGGGGCATCCGGCGGGCATCGAGGCGAAGATGGAGGCGTTCGGGATGCTCAACGGCATCACAGCGGCCTTCGCGCTGCAAGAGCAGGCTGACCCAGGCCTGCAGGCTCGCAACCTCGCCTACCTCAGCCACGCACTCACCGCCGGCAGGCACCCGGGCCTGGCGGCACTGCTGTCCCCGCGAGCGCAGCTGCAGCCCCCCGAGGAACTCGCAGGCCGCTACTCTGACATCATCGCCCGCGTCCTGACAGCGCTGCTCGGCGCCGCCTAGCGCGGGGCCGGGCGCGCATCGGGTCTGGGCATCGGGTCTGGGCATCGCGGCTGTCAGGCGGATCCTGCGCCCGCTAGCATCTCATTCGTGCTGAATAGCGGGTGCTCGTGATGAAGACAATCCTTGATCACGTCTCGATCGGGACCCGTGAGCTTGCTGCCGGCTGGGAGCTGTTCGGCGGACTGCTTGGCGGCACATGGGTCTACGGCGGCGACTCGCCAGGCTTCTGGTGGGGCCAGGTTCAGTTCCCCATCGGTCCCAAGATCGAGCTGATCACGCCAACCGGGGGAGCGGACTCGGCGTTCCTGGAGCGGTTCCTGGCTCGCAACGGGCCTGGTGCGCATCACCTCAACTTCATCGTCAGCGACATCGAGCGGACCTTGCGCCGGATCGGCGCGCTCGGGATCGAGCCGGTTCAGGTGAGCCTCGACGACCCTCGCTGGAAAGAGGCGTTCCTGCGCCCCCGGGACGCGTTCGGCATCGTCATCCAGGTCGCAGAGCAGTCTGGGCCCCCGCCGGACCTCGCAGCGCCTGCCGGTCTCGTCCCGGCTAGCCCGCCGTCGGCGTTCACGCTGATCGATCAGTACGTCTACGACATCGCTGCCGCCATTCAGCTGTTCGAGTCGGCGCTGGACGGCGAGGTCGTGAGCCGGACGGACACTAGCGCAGGATCAGTCGCCGAACTCACCTGGCCGAACGGGGCACGGCTGCGCCTATCCACTCGCGAGCAGGGGCAGCGAACTGCGGACGGGCTCGGTTCGCTGCACTTTGGCCGCAACGATGGTCCGTTCAGCCCGGACGAGCTCAACGGTGTTGCAGACCTCTCGCGCCTGCTCGGCGTTCGCATCGAGCTGCGCAGCTGAGCCTGCAGAGTGCGGCAGGATGGCCTCATGGCTCGTGCTCGGGACTGGTCGGCGTTGCCGCTCGTTGACGTCGGGCCGGTGGTCGGCGGCGGGCCGGCCGCGGCGGTGGCGGCTGTCGCCGGGCAGATCCAGGCGGCCTGCCGCGACCGTGGCTTTTTCTATGTGACCGGTCATGGCGTGCCGCCTGACCTGATCGCAGAACTGGCCGATGCAAGCGCCGAGTTCTTCGCGCTGCCGCTGGCGGACAAGCTGGAGATCGCTATGGAGCGCGGAGGCAGGGCCTGGCGGGGATACTCGGTCGAGCCAGCCGACGACTACACCGCGAACTCGCTGCTGGCCTTCGCGTTCGCGGCCGCGCCGTCTCGGTAGTCCGCCCCCGCGCCGTCTGGCACGACCTCGATACCGGTGAAGAACCGCGCGCTGAGCGCGGCAGCAACGATCATCGCAATGGCGGCGCCGAGCGCGGCGGCGTCCAAGCCGTGCGTGAAGGCAACGCGTGCGGAGCTGACGAGTTGCGCGCCTAGCTGTGCGGGCAGGTGTTCTGCCACGCTAAGCGCGCCGCCGAGGGTGTTGCGGGAAGAGGCCAGGGCTGCCGATGGCAGCGTGACGGGAGCGGTACGCGGGAGGTCAGAGCGGTAGACCGCCGCGCCGATGCTGCCCAGTACCGCCATGCCGAGTGCGCCGCCGAACTCGGACGATGTCTCGACGATCGCCGCAGCCGCTCCCGCGCGGTCTGGCGGGACCGCGCCCATGACGAGCTCGTTCCCCACGGTAACGGCCGTCACGACGCCGCCGGCATAGATGCTGGCGCCGAGCAGCACAAACCAGAGCCCAGAGTCCGCCTGTGCGTGAGTGAGCAGGGCGAAGCCACCGGCCGCCACTAGCAGGCCGCCGGCCGCGATGTACCCGCGGTCGATTCGCTTGACCAGCAGCTGGCTGAGCGGAACGGCGGTCATCGTGCCGGCCATCGGGACCATGGACCACAATGCGGCCGTGAGCGGGCTCATCCCGCGAACCGACTGAACGTACTGCGTGGCGAAGATCGCGAACCCAACGAGGGCGAACATGGACACCAGATTCAGCGCGACTGCCCCGGAAAAGCCGCGGCTGCGGAAGAGTGCGAGTTCGATCATCGGCGCGCGGCTGCGCGCCTGCCGGCGGAGAAACACGGCACCCACCGCAACTCCCGCGACGATGGCGGCGATGTTGACGGGCTGCGCGCCGCTGGCAGAGATCTCCTGCATTCCGTAGATGACTGGCAGCACTGTGGCGAGCGAGAGCGCTGAGCCGATGAAGTCGAACCTGCCCGGCCGCGGAGCACGGAACTCCGGCACCAGCGCCGGGCCGAGAGCGAGCAGCGCGATCATGAACGGCACGTTGATAAGGAACACCGAGCCCCACCAGAAATGGTCGAGCAGGAAGCCGCTCAGCACCGGTCCGAGCGCGATGCCGCTCATCGTTGCGCTTGTCCAGATCGCGATGGCGGTCCGGCGCTGCTTCTCGTCGTGGAACATATTGCGGATCAAAGCGAGTGTCGACGGCATCAGCGTCGCACCGGCCACGCCCTGAACGGCGCGAGCGGCGATGAGCTCGCCTGCTGAGTGTGAGTAGGCGGCGCCCACCGACGCGAGACTGAAGCAGAAGGCGCCGATCAGCAGAAGCCGCCGTCGGCCGATCCTGTCGCCGAGCGAGCCCATGGTGATCAGCAAACCGGCCAGGACGAAGCCGTAGACGTCGAAGATCCACAGTTGTTGCGTGCTGCTCGGCTCCAGGTCCCGGCTGATGAACGGGACGGCGAAGTACAGCACCGAGACGTCCATCGAGACCAGCAGGAGCGGGAGCAGCAAGACGGCGAGCCCGGTCCACTCCCGGCCGCCGGCCTTGCTGTGACGGGGCGCCTGAGCTGGCGGAGATGCCTGTGCGCTGAACACGACGTTGCCTCCCGTGGCTGTGGCCGCGCCCCGTGGATCACGGCAGCGGGACGCGTTCTTCAGCACTGTACGCTTGTCTGAAACGAACGTCCAATACATTTGTCCAAGACGTTTGTTTCAGACACAGCGGTATGCTGCCGCAATGGGAAACCGCGAGGACCTCATCGCCGGGGCCAAGCGCTGCCTGCTGGAAAAGGGCTACGCGGCGACGACCGCACGAGACATCGCGGCCGCCTCCGGGGTGAGCCTGGCCGCCATCGGTTACCACTTCGGCTCGAAGGACGCGCTGATGAACCAGGCTGTCTTCGACTCGATCGGGGACTGGGCCGACGAACTGCAGCGCGGAATGGACGCCGACCAGGTCTTTGAGGCACCCCCGCTGCAGCGCTTCGAAGCCGCAGTGGACCGGACGCTCACCTCGTTCGACGGGCCTAACCACGGCCTGTGGGCCGCGCAGCTCGAGCTGCTCGGCTTGGCGGAGCACAATGCCGAGTTGCGGGCCTTCCTGGCCGGCGTTCAGGGCCTCGCTGGCCAGGGCATTGCCGAGCTGTTTCTCGGCATCGACGCCGAGGCCGACCCTGAGGAGTCCCGGCTGGCGGGCACCGTTATGCACGCGCTGTTCATCGGCCTGATGGCTAAGTACTTCCTTGCTCCCGAGCAGGCGCTGACAGCAGCGGAATTCGCCGCGGGCCTTCGGATCGTGGCCGAGCGCGTCCTCGCTGACTCTCCCGGCGGGCCGGAGAAGCGCGAGTGACAGGCGGCTAGTCCCGCTAGGCTTCGGGCACGAACGGCCGCACTTCGACCATCCCGTATGCGGCAACCGGGTGCAGGGCGGCGACCTCGAGGGCCTCAGCCATGCTCGGGCACTCGATCACGTCGAAGCCAGCCATCCACTCCTTGGTCTCGGCGTACGGGCCGTCGCTGACGATGACCTCGCCGTCGCGGACCCGAACCGTGGCGGCGCTAGACGGCAGACTGACTTGGCTGCCGATAAGCCTGCTCCCGCGCTTGTCGATCTCGGCGAACCAGGTCTCGATGTCGTCGTCATCCCCGCTCTCTTCTCCGGCCTCCGGCGGAGGCCCGGGCGGAAACTCCGAGCAAATCAGAAGCAGGTACCTCATTGTTCACTCCTCGGGCTAGGCGGTGACTGATTCTGCCACCACGACGAGCGGGAACGCCCCGGATGGACACCGGCAGCCTGAGCGTGCGCGCGGCCGTCAGTCGACCTGCTGGCGGGCGCGCTTCTGCCGGGCCGCCGCGGCGGCTAGTGTAGGCGCGGTGCGGGTCGCTACCTGGAACGTGAACTCGGTCAAGCAGCGGGTGCCACGGCTGCTGCCCTGGCTGGACGAACGCCAGCCGGACATCGTGTGCTTGCAGGAGACCAAGCTTGCCGACGATGCGTTCACCGAGTTGCTCGGTGCTGAGCTAGAGGCCCGTGGCTACCAGGCGGCCGTCTATGGCGAGCCGCGCTGGAATGGCGTGGCCATCTTGTCCAGGGTGGGGCTGAGCGACGTCGAGCGCGGGCTGCCCGGAGCGCCCGGCTTTCCCGAGCCTGAGGCCCGCGCGGTGGCCGCGACCTGCGGCGGGATCCGCGTTCATTCGGTCTATGTACCGAACGGGCGCGAGCCGGACTCTGACCACTACCGTTACAAGCTCGCCTGGCTCGACTCTCTGGAGCAGGCGGTCCGCGGCGGTCCTGACGCCGCCATCGTGTCCGGCGACATGAACATCGCCCCGACTGACGGCGATGTCTTCGACCCGGCTGCTTATGTCGGCCAGACCCACGTTACCGAGCCAGAGCGGGCGGCCCTTGCCAGCCTTGAGTCGGCCGGGCTAAGGGACGTGGTCCGCGAGCGGTGGCCCGAGCAGCGGGTTTTTACCTACTGGGACTACAGAGCCGGGATGTTCCACCAGGACCTCGGCATGCGTATCGACTTGGTACTGGCGACTGACAGCGTTGCCAGCCGGGTCAAGGCGGCATGGGTCGACCGGCACGCCAGGAAGGGCACCGGCCCAAGTGACCACGCGCCGGTGATTGTCGACCTGGACGAGGCGCCAGATGGCGACATCGGCCCTGTCGTACCGCCGCCATCGTCGGCCGGGGGCCGGAAGAGCTCGTTCAAGCTCCCTCAGTCGCGCTGAGCTCAGCGGAGAAATCCTCCCTCGCCCCGTTACCGCACGCTTTGCCGCACCTGCCGCGCAGGCTGCCGCTGGCTGGCCGGTACCTTTCTCCTGTGACGGACGCAGCGACTGACCAGGAGCCAACCGCCTTTAGGCAGCAGCGGTACGAGGTCCCGCCAGGAGCTACGGACCTGCTGCTGGTGCGGCACGGTGCGTCCGAGGCGTACCTGGACGGGACGCTGTTCCCGCTGGTGGACGGCCACGGCGATCCGCCGCTGT
>Ga0335072_10015116_pt1 | contig 10962 bp, 4 predicted proteins | sample Lox_Sample_21_FD_206725 | JGI IMG/M metagenome (GOLD analysis project Ga0335072, IMG submission 206725) | Soil microbial communities from Loxahatchee National Wildlife Refuge, Florida, United States - Lox_Sample_2.1 | ecosystem: Environmental > Terrestrial > Soil > Wetlands | place: USA: Florida... | reverse complement strand
TGGGCATTTTCAGCCAGGTGGACACAGCGGTGCAAAATCCGGACGGAACTGATCCGAAGAAGAACGTGCTGGTGCAAGTGGAGGAAGCGAAGCGATACACGTTTACATATGGAGTGGGTCTGGAGTTTCAAACGGGGCAGCCCACAGGATCGAACTCGCACGGTGAGACGGGGGTGAGCCCGAGGGTCGGCTTTGATATCACCCGGCTGAACTTTTTGGGGAGGAATGAAACTCTTACATTTCAGTCCCACGTTGGCCGACTGCAGCAGCGGGGCCTGGTCAGTTACACCATCCCGAAACTCCTCGACAGTGACAAGTGGAAGCTGATCTATACGATCTTCTACGACAACAGTCTGGACGTTTCGACGTTCACGTCCCAAAGGCTGGAGGGAAAGATCGATGTGCGGCAGCAGATTGGGAACGCCGGAACCGAACCGGGCTCGCGGCCGGGGCCAAGTTCGATTACGTATCGGTTCGATTTCCGGCGGGTAAAGGCGAGCAATTTTGCGACAGGGTTCTCTCCTGGCGAAATATCGCTGCTATCGCTTCCGGCGCGTGTGGGGGGGCCAGGTTTTACCTTCATTCGTGATAAGCGGGACAACCCCCTCGAGAGCACGAAGGGAAACTATTTCACGCTGGACGGTTTTGCGGCGTCGAGCTACTTCGGTTCGGAGGCCGACTTCGGCCGGCTGCTGGCGCAAAATTCTACGTATCAGGCATTTGGTGGGAAGGGCAGACCCGGACACGAATATGTATTCGCCCGATCGACGAGCATCGGCGTGCAGCAGCCCTTTCGAGGGACCACCGTCAGGCCGCCGGGAGCCTGCCCGATCGATCCCAACACGAATGAGTCCCTGTGCGAAAACATCACGTTGATCCCGCTGCCCGAGCAATTCTTTGCCGGCGGCGGCAACTCCCATCGAGGATTCGGGTTAAATCAAGCAGGTCCCCGCGATCCGACTTCCGGCTTCCCAGTGGGTGGTACGGCGCTGTTCGTGAACAATCTGGAACTGCGCTTTCCCCCGATTTCACTGCCCTACCTTGGCGAAGGGTTCGGCTTTGCGGTTTTTCACGATATGGGCAATGTATTCACGGCACCGCATGACATGTTAAAGGGGCTGTTGCGCTGGCACCAGGAGACTCCGCCGCAATGTTTGCCGACCGATTCCGCATGTCTTTATCATTTCGATAACACGGGATTTGACTACACTTCCCACGCGGTTGGAGTGGGGGTGCGTTACAAGACTCCTATCGGTCCATTGCGCTTTGACTTCGGGTACAATCTAAATCCAACGGCATACCTGCAATCGTTTACCGGCCAGACGTTTCTTGTGCCGCAGCGTCTTCGGCATTTCAACGTATTTTTCAGTATAGGTCAGCCTTTCTAAGTGAGGAGAGTTCGTACGAGAGTTTGGGCAAAAGTTCGTCGAAGGATGCCGGTGGTGATGGCGCTGGTGCTTCTGCTTGCGCTGGTTTCTGTGTGTCCGGAGGCCAAGGCCGAGGTGATCGATCGCATTGTGGCCACCGTGAACGGACACGTCATTCTGCAGAGCGACTGGGACGAAGCGCTGAGTTACGAGGCCTTGCTCAACGGCCGCACGCTGAACCAGTTCACCGAGGATGATCGACGCGCGGTGCTTGATCGCCTGATTGATCAGGAACTGCTGGGCGAACAGATGAAGTCCGCCGCATTTCAACATGCAACCGAAGCTGAGGCCGCTGCGCGCATCGCGGAGGCGCGAAAGCTGTATCCCGAAGGCGCGACTGCCGAGGGCTGGCAGTCGGTGCTGGCGCGATTCCGGCTGACGGAAAAAGATCTGCTCGTACATGTGCGGCAGCAGATTGATGTGATGCGGCTGGTGGATGCGCACTTACGCCCTGGCGTGCAAATCGATTCCAAAACGATTGAGGCGTACTACAGGGATAAATTTGTTCCGCAATTGAAGCAAGCCGGCGCCAGCGCAGTTCCCCTTTCCGATGTGTCGGGCAAGATCCGCGAACTGCTTACGGAAGAGAAGGTCAACGAACTGATGGTTTCCTGGCTGCAGACGTTGCGCTCGGAGAGCAGGGTAAGCATGCCCGGCGTTGCCGGACCGGTCGCGGAGGGAGTGCAGACGCAGTGACCGTGCCTGCCGCCAGGCCTCGACGCTGGTGGAAATACCTGCTGATTGCCGCCGGCGTCGTCGTTCTTCTTCTGCTCGCCGGTCTCTGGTACACCACAACTGATTCTTTCCAGGCTTACGTCCGTGGGCGGATGGTCGAGGAAGTGGAGCGGATCACGGGCGGCCGCGCGGAAATCGGCAGCTTCCATATTGTTCCATTCCACATGCAGGTCGAGGTGCGCAATATCGCCGTGCATGGGAGCGAGGGCCCAAACGAGCCTGCGCTGGTGCATGCAGATCATCTTTACGCGCAGATGAAAGTGATTTCGTTCCTGCGCACGGAGTTCGGCTTTCACTCCTTGACCCTGGAACATCCAGTGGTGCACATTTCCGTCGCTCAGGATGGAAGCACGAATATCCCGGCACCGAAAGTGGCGAGGCGGAGTTCTCAGAATCCTCCGGTCGAGCAGCTCTTCGCCCTTTCGATTGACCACCTGTCGATGCGCGACGGCGAATTGATTTGGGGCGACCGAAAAATCCCCCTCGACTTTGCGATCCACGGGGCGGACCTGCAGATGGACTATTCGTTTCTGCGCGGACGGTACGAGAGCCGTCTCACGCTGGGCAAGGTCGATACGGCCTTCGAAGATATGAGGCCATTTGCATGGATGACAACGGTCGAGTTCAGCCTCGGGACGACGTTCGCCGATTTGAAGTCGTTGCAGTGGAGTTCAGGCCGGTCGCAGTTACAGGCGAGCGGGCGCATTACTGACTTCAGCAATCCACACATCGATGCGAGCTACGATGCGAGGATCGACCTCGGCGATGTGGCAGCGATTGTGCGCCGTCGTGATCTTCGTGAAGGCGTAGCCGAATTCAAGGGGTCGGGGCGGTGGTCGCTCGATCAGTTCGAAACCTCAGGCGGCGCAGTGCTACGCGATGTGAGCTGGAAGGACGATCAGATTGCGTTCAGCCGGGCGAGCGCAACCACCGATTACGCGGTGAGCGATCAGCAAATCAAGTTGGCAAAGCTGCTGGGGAAGTTATTCGGGGGAAGCATCGCGGGCGATGTGCAGATTGACAACTGGCTGCGCAGTATTCCGCCGGTGCCAGCGGGAAAAGTTAGAAAGGGATCGGAAAGTTTTGCCGTGATTACCGCGGCGCGGCCACCGGCGAGGAGGGGAGAAAGGCCGCAATCACCGGGCATTCAGGCCGGCGTCGTGCATCTGCGCCTGCGTGATGTCTCAGCCCGAGAAATGACGGCGGCGTTGGACGTGCCGGCGCATCCTCTGGGGAGATTTCATCCTTCCGGTTTCGCTTCTGGGTCGGTGGACGCGACCTGGAAGGGATCACCGAAGGATGCTGATGTCACGTTTGCTCTCGATGTGAGTCCGCCTCCACGACCCGCAGGTGGCGAATTGCCCATCACCGCCCACATGCAAGGCGTCTATCACGGCGCGAGCGACAGCTTGGAACTTGCGCAGTTCAACGTTACGACCCCAGCTTCGCGCGTTCAGGCGGTGGGTGTGCTTTCAAGTTCTTCGACTGTGCGTCTTTCGATTACGACTTCGAACCTGGAAGAATGGCGGCCTCTAGTAACAGCGCTGGGAGGGCCCACTAACGTGCCGTTCCGCGTGAATGGGACGGCCAGCTTCAACGGCGTGGCTGGAGGCAGCTTTTCAGCTCCCACACTGGCGGGGACACTGGTTGCGCAAGACTTTGAATTCGCGATGCCCGCAACTTCGCGGACTCCGGAACAGGATGTGCATTGGGACGCGCTGGCGGCGAGCATTCAATTGTCTTCGCGCGAGCTGGCGCTGCGCGGTGGCAGTTTGCGGCGGGGGGAAACCAGCGCCGATTTTGATGTCAGCGCGAGTCTGCAAAAGGGACAGTTTACGGAATCGAGTCCGTATAACGCGCGGGTCAACCTGCACAACGTAGATGTTGCGTCGACTGCGGCGCTGACTGGCTTCGACTATCCGGTGACCGGCACCGCGGACTTAGCGCTGCAGATCAATGGAACGCGCGCGCATCCTCAGGCGCAGGGACACATCCACGCCGCGAACGCCTCGGTCTATGGCGAGGGAATCCAGACCTTCGATGCCGACCTGCGCCTCGCCGATGGGGAGACTGCTCTGAACCATATTCATCTCACGCACCAGGATGCGGTTGTCGACGGCAGCGCGGGGTATACACCGGCGACGCATGGCTTCCGGCTCGACCTCAAGGGGGAGAACTTCGACCTGTCGCGTGTTCACCAGATTCAGCTTGATCCGCTGCTGCTGGAGGGACGCGCTGACTTTACTTTGCAGGGATCGGGCACGCTCGATGCGCCGGTGATCAACACTACTGTGCATGTGCGAGACCTGACGCTGGATCATGAACTCTCAGGTGGACTTTATTTCGAGGCTGCCACCAAGAACGGCGAACTGCATCTCACGGCTCACTCCGATCTATCGCACGGTTCGGTTGTTGTCGACGGCAACGTCGAAATGCACGGGGATTATCCTGCAACGATTACCGCGCATACGGATCAGGTGGACCTTGACGCGCTATGGCGAGCTTATCTTGGTCACCAGTTGACGGGGCATTCCGCGGTGAGTGGAACCGTCACGTTGCAGGGGCCGATGCGCTATCCGCGGCAGTGGACACTGAAGGGCGAGGGAAGCGCCATTGCGGTCGAACTGGAGCACGACAAGCTGCATAATGAAGGGCCGGCGCGATTCACGTTTGACCATCAGACAATCCACATCGAACCGACGCACATGGTTGGAGAAGGAACGGACATCACCGGGCACGGGTCGATCAGTTGGGCCGGCAGACAGGAGATTGATCTCGCGGCAGACGGGCAGATCGACCTCAAACTGGCCGCCATGCTCAACTCCGACCTTACGACGTCTGGGATGATGTCTGTTCACATCAACGTGGGAGGTACGCTGGACGAACCACTTCCGCAAGGGACGATCCAGATCAAGGGTGGCGCGGTGACCTATGCCGGATTGCCGAGCGGCCTGAGCGAGATGAACGGTTCGCTTGTGTTTACGCGGGATCGAGTTCATATTGAACAATTGTCAGCACGCGCGGGCGGCGGCACACTCGATCTTAAGGGCGATGCGACCCGCTACAACCGCCAGCTTAACTTCAATCTCACGGCGATCGGGAAAGATGTGAGATTGCGCTATCCACCGGGGGTCAGTTCGACCGCAACAGCCGAGTTGCATTGGGTGGGGGACCGTACGTCGTCAACTGTCTCGGGCAACGTTCTGGTCACGAAACTGGCTGTGACTCCGGGCTTCGACTTCGGGTCTTATCTGGAACGAAGCCGGCAGTCGGCGTCGATCACGCCAGCCAACTCGCCGCTGTACAACGTGAAGCTGGACGTCGCCGTCCAGACTGCGCCGGAGTTGCAGATGAAGACTGCGGTGGCGCGGCTTTCGGGCGACGCGGACTTGCGCTTGCGCGGTTCGGCGGCGCGGCCGAGCGTACTGGGGAGGGCCGACATTCTCGAAGGTGACGCGACGTTCAACGGAATTAAGTTCCGGCTGGAGCGCGGAGACATCACGTTTGCCAATCCGGTCGCGATCGAACCGCAGGTGAACTTGCAGGCAACGACGCACGTGCGCAATTACGATCTCGACGTGACCGTGACGGGGACGCCGGATCGCCTAAATGTCAATTATCGTTCGGAACCGCCGCTGCCGAAATCGGACATCATCGCGCTGCTTGCGCTTGGACGCACGAGCCAGGAGTCGGAGCAGTTGCAACAACAATCTGGGCAAACGCTCTTCTCCGACGAGGCCACAAATCTGATCATCAATCAAGCGATCAATCAGACCGTGAGCAGCCGCATGCAGAAACTTTTTGGAGTCAGCCGGATCAAGATCGATCCGCAGGGGCTGACGACCGAAACAAATCCGACGGCGCGCGGGCCGCAGGTGACGATCGAACAGCAATTTGCCAACAACATCTCGCTGACTTACAGCACGAACGTCTCCCAGAGTTCGCAGCAGATCATTCAGGGCGAATATTACTTCACACGGAATATCTCTGTGGTGGGCACGCGCGACCAGAATGGTGTGGTCAGCTTCGATGTGCGCATCCGCCGCCGCAGAAAATAGCACCTCACGACATAGAATAGTGGTCGCGGGATTAGCGTCCGCGATGCTCAAATGACATTTCCTGACGAAGCTGCATCGTCGGCGATCCTTAGGCTGCGGATGGTCGAGTCTCAGCTGCGAGGGCGGGGGATTGCTGACGAACGCGTGCTTGCGGCGATGCTGCGAGTTCCGCGTCATGAATTCACGCCGGCGCAGACTCGCAATCAGGCGTATGAAGATCATCCTCTGGGGATCGGCGAAGGGCAGACGATTTCCCAGCCTTACATTGTGGCACTGATGCTCGAGGCGCTTGAGCTGAAGCCGACAGAGAGAGTGCTAGAAATCGGCACAGGATCTGGGTACGTGACCGCGTTGCTCGCCGAACTGACGGCGCAGGTCGTCTCGATCGAACGGCATGAGTCGTTGGCAAACGAAGCGAGAGAGTTGCTTGCCCGGATGGGCTACAAGAATGTGGAGGTGATCGTTGGGGACGGCAGCCAAGGTTTTGTGGCGTACGCGCCGTACGATGCGATACTCGTTTCAGCGGCGGCACCTGAAGTGCCACCCGCGCTGCTCGCACAATTGGCTGAAGGTGGGCGGATGATCCTGCCGGTCGGTTCCGGGGAGTCACAACAATTGCAGTTGATCCATATGCGAAGCGGCGAACCGCAGATCGTGTTGCGCGAGCCTTGCCGGTTTGTACCGCTCGTCTCCGCGCGGAGCGGATACTGAAGGCTTCGATTGTTTCCCTGCTTGCATCGTGGCCGCAATCAATCGGCGGCCATCTCCTGTACCTGCGGCTCGATTTGAATGAGTTGAGGCGCGGTGGATCCGCGCAGTTCCGCTTCCAGAGCCGCCAGTTGAGCTTCGATTTCCTCGGACGCTTTGCGCTTGCGGATGACCTCATCGCGATAACGGCGCAGGAAATAGTCGATGGTCTCGACGCGAATCTTAATTGAGCCCGAAGGCTTGTTCTCGTCGAGATCCTTGAAGCAGAAGTAGGGCGTACCGGACTGCTCGATGATTCCTTCGATCACGCCGTAGATCGGGGCATCGTGCCCGCACTTGAAGCTTGAGACCTCAAGCGCCACAAGATTCGGATGCCGCGCTGTGAACTTCGCGGCCCAGACTTTGTGGTTGGTGCTGCACGAATACGAGTTCTTCCAGGCGTCGCCAATGTCGAGCGGATGGCTGATTACGCCGGCGCGAACCTCGTCGCCGAAAAGACGCTCGAGCATGTCTTCATCCAAAGGCAGGGTGTTCTGCGAGAAGATGGGATAGCCCAGCTTTTGGAACTCTTCCATAATCTCGTGATTCAGCCCTGGATCGTGGTGATAGGGGCGACCCAGCATTACGATGCCGATGCGGTCTTCGCGCTCGAGTTGGTCGAGAACTTCGCGTGCTCGGCGTCGAATGCTGTTTTCATACTCGGCGAGCGCCTTGTAGCCGACTTCAATGGCGCGGTCGTTCTCATCCTGGGACAGCCCGAGGATCGGCTGCCAGGCCTGCAGCATCTGGTGGGCGAACAGTTTGCGGTCCGCAAAGTTAAGCACGGGATCCACGTACTTGACGTTGTGCTCCGCGAAGACGTCATTCTCTTTCGTGAATGCTGCTTTCACAGTTTCCGGGGTTGCAGTTACGGTCGGGCAGGCGTTCGCTCCAACGATTTTCACGAGCGGCGAGGTCAACACATCGTACATCGGGAAGAAGATGACGTTCAGCGGCTTCTTGCGATGTTTTTCCTGGATCAGGTTGTAGACGTGCGAGATGCCGATTTTGGCGGGGAAGCAGGGATCGATTGCGCCGCGGCTAGCTCCAGCGCGATAGAGATCGGAAGTGGTGTAGTCAGAATAGACAATGTTTTCGGGCTGAATACCCAGACTCTCCAAGTAGCCGTTAAACAGCGGCGCATAGGTGTAGATGTTCAGAACTCGTGGAATGCCTACGCGAAGTGTCTTCCGCCTTTCCATGAGCGGGATGCGCGCCTTGGCCGACTTGTTCCAGAACGTAGCTGCCGGCATGGGATCAGCTACGCTCTTTGCGTTCACGGGACGGAAGACTTCATGGGCAGCAATGTCGACGAAGTTAGGATGTTTGTCTTTGATCTCGTCGAGCCCGGCCTTGATGTCCTTCATGTCGTTGACATCTTCGACGAGTCCCTTTTCGCAGGTGGCGATGATGAGCCGCTGCTCTCCATGCATCAGGGGAACTTTCGTGACTTTCTGAATGGGAATGAAACTCGTCTCGTCCTGGGGCGCGGTTCGGATGTCGATGAAAGTGCGCAGGCAGTTGTTCTTGCAGAAATTACAGCGTGTGGCCTCGTTGCGCGTGGTGCGGTACTGGATTTTTCGAACCGCGTCCAGGCCGACAAAGCTGGTCTGCAGGCCTTTGCGCCACAGGCGGAGAGATTCGGCGGCTGCTCCAATCGCGCCTGACTCACCGCAGAACTGGTGAACGATGATTTCTGGCTTCTTGCCGGCAGCGCGGAAGCTGTTATTGATGAAATCGACTTCGGCTTTCACTACCGCCATGTTGTTTTGCGTTCCACCTTGTAGCACGAAGCGCGTGCCGAGCGCCGCGAGGTTGGGAATGCTGGCCACGTAGAGGAATACATTCTTGGGGAGAACCGCTGCCAGGCCCGCAAGAATTTCCTCGGCTCGCCAGCCCTGCCGCTGGAAATTCACGATGTCAGACTGCATGAATACCGCGCAACCGTAACCGAAAACGGGCATCGATTGGGCCGAGAACGCGAGATCGGCGTACTGTTCGACGCCTAAGCCAAATCCTTCCGCCGTCGATTGCAGGAAATATCCGTTGCCGGCCGAGCACTGCGTGTTCAGTTTGAAATCTTTCACGCGGCCGTTGTGCAGGATGATGATTTTGATGTCTTGTCCACCCACATCCACGATGACGTGGGGATCTTCGTAGAACTTGAGGGCCGACTCGGTGTGGGCAACGGTTTCTACTAGCGCGACGTCGGCGTGCAGAACGTCCTTCAGAATGTCCTTTGCGTAGCCGGTGGTCGCGACTCCAAGAACCTCGAGCTTCGCATTCTGCGCTTCGACTTGTCCGCGGAGATTTTCGAACATCTCAATCGTGTCCTGAATCGGGTTGCCGTTCGAGAGTTGGTACGCTTTGCAGAGGATGTCTCCGCGCTCGTCGAGCAGAACGGCTTTTGTGGAGGTTGAACCGCCGTCGATGCCGATGAACCCTCCGACGGTCTGACCTTTGTGGAATGTGGCCGGTGTGAACTTTGGTCGTCGATAGGACTCTTTGAATCCGTCGAGTTCTCCGTCTTTTGCCACCAGGCCCTTTGCGCCGGATTTCGCTTTCTCCTCCTGGCGCCCGAAGTCGATGTAGTACTCGAGTTTCTTGCAACCCTGGTAGCAGCCAACGCAATCGTCTTCGCTCTTGCCGAATTCAATCGCGCCCAAGGCGGCGAAATACTGCGCGTTGTTCGGAACCTTGATGAGGTCTTCGGGCTTCATGCCATCAGGGACGGCAACTTTGCGCTCCTGCCACATGCGGGGAATATTGGCTTGCCAGGCTTCACGCATGCCTTTGATGAAGCTGTTGGGTCCGCCGAGCAAGAGAACATGCGGCCGAAGTGTGTGGCCGCGCGTCAGAACGCTCAGGTTCTGCAGCACGATGGCTTCGAAGAGGGAAGCCATCAGTTCGTCAGACGGCGTGCCGACTTTTTGCAGGCTGTTGATGTCGGTTTCGGCGAAGACGCCACACTTGCCGGCGACTTTGTGCAACTTGATTCCGTGGTAGCCCTGCAATGCGAGTTCGGCGGTGGGAATCTTTAGTTTGGCGTTGATCTTGTCGATGACCGCACCGGTACCACCGGCGCACTTATCGTTCATTGAGGGGATTTTCTTTTTGCGTCCGGTCTCATCGTCGTCTTTGAAGACGATGATCTTCGCATCCTGCCCGCCCAATTCGATCACTGAATACACTTCGGGATGGAGCTTCTCGACCGCCAGCGAGACGGCCGTAACTTCCTGCACGAACTTTGCGCCAATCTGCTCGGCAATTGAGCCGCCGCCCGAGCCCGTCATGAACATGCGTGTGTTGTGACGGTTGATGCCGATTTCTCTTTCCATGCGACGCAGGAATTCCAGGGTCTTTTCCGGCTGCTTGGTCTCGTGGCGCTGGTAGTCCTGCCAGAGGATTGCGTCCGTCTCGGCATCCACAACCGTCGCTTTCACCGTCGTCGAGCCGACGTCGAGGCCGACCAGATATTGCGTGTGATGATCGTGAGGTTTCTGATACGGAGCTGCGGCGATGTGGATAAGCTGCGGCGCTTTATGTTCTTGTCCCGAAAGATGGTCGTGCATTCGATCTCTCCGATAAGGTTCGAGCGAAAAATAAGGACCGGCAGCATCATGTGGCGCTGCCGGTCAGATCGTCAGGCAGCGTTGGGAATCGCGATCCCCGGCACGCGTGCACGGCGCAAAGAGCGACCGCTCTTGTCCATGCGATCGCCCACGTGCAGGATGAATTGCGCCGCCGTACCCGCCACTCCTTCGCGATGCGGAACGTGGTAGAAGGGCCGTTTCAGTTCTGGGTGCTCGGCGATGTAGTCGCGAATTTCGTCCAGGCTCTTGCCAGTTGATTTCAGGCACTGCTCGAATTCGGACTTGGCTTTGACTTTGGCCTCGCCAAGCGCCATCTGCACGCGGCTGTGTGCGTTGACTTCCCCCTCGCCTGAGGTTTCGATCGGAAGGAAAATCATGTCCTTGAACTTGTTGATTACAGCC
>Ga0335072_10015115_pt1 | contig 10962 bp, 9 predicted proteins | sample Lox_Sample_21_FD_206725 | JGI IMG/M metagenome (GOLD analysis project Ga0335072, IMG submission 206725) | Soil microbial communities from Loxahatchee National Wildlife Refuge, Florida, United States - Lox_Sample_2.1 | ecosystem: Environmental > Terrestrial > Soil > Wetlands | place: USA: Florida... | reverse complement strand
CCGTCCTTGAGGCTCCCCGTCACGGTGCTGATCGTTCCGGCCCCGCCGCAGGCCTTCCCGCCTCCGGGATGCCCGCCTCCGGCGGTGCCGGCCGGAGCCGCCACGGCCGGGCCGGCGATGGCCGCGGTCGCCAGCACGGCTCCCGCGATCGCCACCCCGGACCGGTGCAACGCGCGCCTCATCGCATCACGCTCCTCGTCCCGTGCCCGGCCCCGTCGCCAACGCACGTGCCATTAATGATGAAACGGCGCGACGCGGGACACAAGAAGCAGGAGGCGGGCGGGGCGGGCGCCCGCGTCAGGGGACGACGACGACCTTGACCGGATCACCGTCGCGTTCCCTGACCACGCGGAAGGCTTCCGCGATGTCGTCAAGCGGGAACCGGTGCGTCACCATCTCGGCGCCGCGCAGCTTGCCCGCCGCGGCGAGGGCGACGGCGCGCTTCACGTTGTTGCCGCCCTCGCCACGGGAGGTGTACAGCGTGATGTCCTTGCGCACGATCGCGCTCAGGTCGAGGGTGACGGGCCCCGGGTAGAAGGCGACGACGAGGATCTTGCCACCCCGCTTGGTGACCTTCGGGAAGAGCGCGGGGACGTCGACAGAGCCCGAGCACTCCACCGTGACGTCGGCGCCCTGGCCGCCGGTAAGGTTCAGGACCGACTCGGCCGCATCGGCCTCGCGCGTGTTGATCACGTGATCGGCCCCGAACCGCCGGGCCAGCTCGAGCCGGGACGGCCTCGTGCCCACGCAGATCACCTGGCCCGCGCCGAGCGCCTTCAGGACCTGCACGGTCGTCAGCCCGACCGGGCCGGGACCGAACACCACGACATCCTGGCCAGCGAGGTAGCCGCCGGCCACGTCGATCCCGTAGAGCCCGGTCCCCGCCGTCGTGATCAGCACCGCGTCCTCGAACGTGAGCTGGGGTGGCAGCGGGTACAGGGCGCTCACATGGTGCACGGCGTACTGGGCGAAGCCACCGTCCACGGTCATGCCAGTGGCCCGGTGCCCCTTGCCGGGGTTGCCGTAGTTGAGGCAGGCGGTGTACCGGCCCACGAGGCAGTTGTCGCACCGCCCGCAGCCGCTGTGCGCCTCGATGCACACCCGGTCGCCGGCCTTGAACTCGTCGACCTGGCCGCCGGCCGCCGCGACCGTCCCTGTCCACTCGTGGCCCGGGGTGAACTGGCCGAACGGCGGGGTGCCCGGGAAGTGACCGTCGAAGATCTTCAGGTCCGTCCCGCAGGTCCCGCACATGGCCACCTCGACGAGCACCTCATCGGGTCCCGGCGCGGGGACGGGCTTGTCCACGACCCGGATGTCCTTCGGGCCGAACAGGACGGCCGCTCGCATTGTCTCCGGTAGGCCTGCCGTCATTGCCATGCCATCACTCCGACTGGTTGCCGTCGGTCATCGGGCCGAGCTGGCTGATCACCGTGGTCACGGGGCCGGTGTTCACCAGCGACGACACCGATGGCGCGGTGCCGGTCAAGATCTTGTACTTCTTCATGGTCGCGATCGTGGCGCTGATGCGATCCAGGGAGATGCCGCTGTTCAGCGGGAACACGCCTTCTCCGGTGAGCAGCACGTCGTAGGCCGCGGCGATCGTGGCCGAGGTGTCACCCGTGTTCTTCGCGACGATCGAGACGGTGGGCGCCTTGTTCTGGTACATGAAGCGGTGCGCCATCGTGATCGCGGTGAGGAACTTCTCCAGCGTGGCCTGGTTGCCCGCGAGCCAGGACTTCGTCGTGATGTACGTTCCGTAGAAGTAGTCCGGCTGGGCCTGCTCGAAGTTGACGAGGACGTGGAGCTTGCTGTCCTTGCGCAGCGCCGTGAGGGTCTGCTCCTCCTGCAGGACGCCAGAGGAGATCTCGCCCGCGAGCAGCTCGCTGATGTAGGCCGACGACGAGCTCGGGACGTAGCTGACGTCGGATGTCGTCAGGCCCGCGCCTTCGATGACTATCCGGGTCATGACCTCGCGGAACGCGCCGACCTGCTGGATGCCGAGGCGCTTGCCCCGCAGCTGGGCCGGCGACGTGATCGTCTTCGGCGTGACCATGTCGACCGTCAGCTTGTTCGCGTACGAGCCGACGATCTGGATGGGGGCGCCCTGGGAGGCGGCGTTCACCACCGGCTCGATGCTGCTTGCCCCGATGTCGAGGGATCCGCCGACGACGCCCTGCACCACGGGAACGCCGGACGACAGGTTACTGACGGCGACGTTCAGCCCTTCCTTGGCGAAGTAGCCCGCGGCCTGCGCGACCGCCACGTCGGAGTTGGCGAAGCTGGGCGCGGAGTTGGGCAGGCCGATCGTGATCGTGGACTCTGGTGCGGTCCTGCCGCTGGTCGCGGCGGATGAGCTGCTGGTGCTGCTGCAGCCTGAGATGGCCGCAGTTGCGATCATTGCCCCGGCCACGCAGCCGGGCAGCACGAGTGCGCGCCTCATCTGTACCTTCTCCTCTCTTACTGTGGTGCCTTGTCTTACTGTGGTGCCTTGCGCCATCGGGCCAGCCTGCGCTCAGCGAGGGCAAGCAGCGCCGTGAAAATGACGCCGAGCAGGGCGATGACGACGATCGGGACGAACATGCGGGCCGTCTGGAAGTTGCTGGCGTTGGTCGAGATGAGGTCGCCGAGGCCGGACAGGGACGTGTAGTACTCGGCGACGATGACGCCGATCAGCGCCCGGCCGACGGCGAGCCGCAGGCCGGTCACGACGAAAGGCAACGCTGACGGCAAGATGAGGTCGGCCCACATCCGGGCCTCGCTCGAGCAGAAGCTCCTGGCGACTTCCTCAAGCTCGGGATCGACCTCACGGACGCCGCGCGTGGTGTTGATGAGCACGGGGAAGACGACGAACAGGAACACCACGACGGCCTTGGCCATCACCCCGAACCCGAACCAGAGGACGATCACCGGGACGAGGGCCACCGCGGGCACCGCGTACAGCGCGCTGACCGGAAGGTCGATCAGCGACGCGACGATATCGCTGCGCCCGGCGGCCAGGCCGATGAGCACTCCGGCCGCGCCGCCGAACCCGAACCCGATCCCGAGGACCTCCAGGCTGGAGGCCAGCGCGTGGCCGAGCGTCCCGTCCCTGACCATGTCGGCGAACGCGACGGCGACCGCGGATGGGTCAGAAAGCAGGATCGGGTTGATCCTGCTGCCGTAGACCTGCCAGGCGATTGCGATGACCACGACGGACGCGATCCGCAGGATCCACCGCGTCGACGGCGGGATCGGGCGGGGCCGTGGTCGCCTGCTGCGCGGCGGAGCGGAGGCGGCGGGGGACCGGGCCGCGGTCATCTTGCCCCCGGCAGCGCTGCCGCCTCGGCCGCGGGACCGCCGAGGGAGTCCCACAGCTGCTTCCGCATCCGCGGGTAATCCTGGTGGGAACGGATCAGCAGGCTGTCGCGCGGCCGCGGCAGGTCCACCGTCATCTCGTAGGTAATGCGGCCGGGCGGGCCGGATACCACCAGGACACGGTCCGCCATCAGGAGCGCCTCGTCGATATCGTGGGTGACCTGCAGCGCCGTCATGCTGGCATTGGCTTCCCACAGCCGCAGCACCTCATTCTGCAGCGATTCACGGGTAATCGCGTCGAGGGAGCTGAACGGCTCGTCGAGCAGGAGCATGTCAGGCTGGGTGACAAGCGCCCGGGCGATCCCGACCCGTTGCCTCATCCCGCCGGAAAGCTGCGCCGGATAATAGTCGGCTACGGCGTTCAGGCTGAGGGCGACGAGCGTGCGCCCGATGAGGTCCTGATCGACGGGGCGGCCCTGGACTCGCAGGCCGTAGACGATATTCGAGTGCACGGTCTTCCACGGGAAAAGGCCGAAATGCTGGAAGACCACGGCGGTTCGCGGGCTGGGGCCGGTCACCGCGGCGCCGCCAAGCGAGACGGTACCCGAGGCGGCAGGCAGCAGGCCGGCGATCGTGCGCAGCAAGGTCGTCTTGCCACCACCGGATGTCCCGATTACGCAGACGAACTCGCGCCTGGCGACGGTAAGGCTAACGTCCTGCAGGATCGGCTTGCCACCGAGTTCCACGCCGACGTTATCGAGCACGAGATAGGGCGATGCCCGGTGACTGTTCCCAGGTCCAGTCACGCACCCTGTGCGCATGCTCGTTTTTTTCCTAAATTGCCAATTCCTGTTTATCTCGATGGTATCAAATATTTGCATATGCAATCCCGCCTGAGGCTTTCTGTGGGCCGTGCCGGCGGGCCGGGGCGGTACCCGGGTTATTCAGTGTCCGCGGAACGCCTCGGCGAGCCACCATGAGCCGCCGTCACTGGCGATCTTCGCGTCGATGACCAGGACGCCGGCCGGGCGCTCGGCCCACGCCTCAACGGCCGCCATGTCGCCCGGTGTCCGGACGGTGATGCCCGCTGCGCCGAAGCCGCGGGCGATGGCGGCGATGTCGCTGTCGGGGAACGTAACCGTGCCGAGGTCGGCGGTGGGGCCGAAGTGATGCACCTCGGCCCCGTAGGCCGCGTCGTTGTAGACGGCGATCACCATCGGCCGGCCGAGCCTGACCGCGGTCTCCAGGTCGGCCACGCCCATCAGGAAGCCGCCGTCGCCGACGGCGATGACCGGGAGCCTGCCGGGCTGGGCCAGGCCGGCGCCGATGCCGCTGGCGAGGCCAAGCCCGATGGACTGGAACGCCTGAGTGAAGCAGAACCCGAGCTCGTCGGGTACCCGAAGGTAGGCGCTCGGGTAGCCCATGAAGTTGCCGGAGTCGACCGATACCATCCGCTCGGCCGGAAGGGCCCGGTCCAGGGCCTTGCTGAACTCGCGGGGGTCGACCCGGTCGGCTGTTCCCAGGTCAGCGGTCGGGACGTCGTTCCACCAGCGCTGCTGGGCCAGGCGCGCGGAGATCGCGGCTGTCCGGTAGCCGGTCTTGCGCTGCTTGAGCGCGTCAAGGGCGTCGGCCGCCGTCGCGCCGCAGTCGCCGAGGATGCCCAGGTCGATCGGGCGGTGCGCGCCCAGCGCCGCGATGTCGTCATCGACCGATGCGACCCTGGCCGCGGTGCCGATCAGCGTGCCATGCCGCGTCGTCCACATGTTGAGCGCGCAGCCCCAGCCGACGATGAGGTCGGCGTCGCTTATCAGCCCGGCGGCCAGGGGAGCGGCGAACCCGCCGGAGATCCCCAGGTTGAACTCGTCCGCGGCGAACAGCCCGTTGGCCACCGCCGAGGTGGCGAGCAGCGCCCCGGCCCGCCGGGCCAGGGCGGCGATGGCGGGCCCGGCGGCGCGCCCGCCGCGCCCGGCGATGAAGACGGGACGGTCGGCGCCGGCCAGCAGGGCGGCGAGGTCGTCGACGGCCGAGGCGGCCGGCCGGGCCGGCGGCGCGGGAGCGGGCCGCGGTGCGGGCGGCGCGGTATCAAGTGGTGCCGCCTGGACGTCGAGTGGCAGGCTGACGACGACGGTCCGGCGGCCACGGGTAGCCGTCTGGTAGGCACGGGTGATGTCGGCGACGGCGGAGGCCGGCCCGTGGACCCGCTCCGCGACCGCGCCGACGCTGGCGGCCAGCGCGGCGGTGTCGACCCGGAAGTTGGAGTTGACCGCGGCGCCTGCCGTGTCCGCGGCCAAGACGATCATCGGGGTGCGGCTCTTGGCCGCCTCCGCGATGCCGGTCATCGCGTTGGTGAGGCCGCACCCCTGGTGGACGGAGAGCACAGCGGGCTGGACCGCCAGCCGGCTGTACCCATCGGCCATGCAGGCGGCGCCCCCCTCGTGCCGCGCCGCGGTGAAGGGGACGCCCTCGGCGCGCAGCGCGTTGGTGACGTGGAAGTTGCCGCTGCCGACAACGCCGAACGCGTGCCCGACCCCCAGGCGGGCCAGCAGCGAGCCGACGACGGTGGCGACCGTCTGCGTCACGCGGGCACCAGGGCGTAGGCGCGGGCCGGGGATCCGGTGCCGCCGACGATCGGCAGCGGTGACACCACCAGCAATGCGCCCGACGTCGGCAGCGCGTCGAGGTTCTGTAGCTGGGTCAGTCCATACTTGTCCGCGCCGAGCAGGTGATTGTGCACCGGGAACGGCGGTTCCATGGCACCGGCCTGGCCCGCGTCGATGCCGACGGTCTCCACTCCGAACCCGCTGATGGGCGAGCTGGCCAGCCACTTCGCGCCAGCCGGCGAGACGCCGGGGGTGTGCGGGCCGCTGTCATCGGCGTTGAGGAACGCGGCGGCATCCCGGTTGAACTTGCTCCACCCGGTCTTGAACAGCAGCCACGCCCCGGCGGGGATCGGCCCGCTGGCCGCGACGTAGGCCTCGAAGTGCTCGGGTTCGAGGACGAAGTCGGGGTTGCCCTCCACCGCCGCCGTGAAGTCAAGGACGATGGCGGGGCCGATCAGCCGGGATGGCGGGATCTGGTCGACGGACGTGCCGTCGCGGCCAGTGGCCCAGTGCGTGGGGGCGTCAAGGTGCGTACCCGTGTGCTCGCCCACGGCGATGTTGTTCCAGCTCCAGAACGGGCCGGCGGCGTCGAAGTCGCTGACCTTCTCAAGCGACAGCCCGATCGTGTTGGCGAACGGCGGCGGCAACTGCAGTACCGGGGTCTGCGGTGACAGCGGCGCGGTGAGGTCGATGATCCCGACCGCACCGGATCCCAGGGCGGCCAGGAGCGTGTCGATGGTGGTCAATGCGGGGTTCCCTTCGCCGGAGTCGAGCGCGAATGCCTCAATGCATGACAACACGGCTCAACATAGCCCTGACGACCACCCCAGGCCAGCCCCTGGGAGACCCCGGTTGACACCCGTCTAAGGCATATTTAAACTGACGATTAGAAACCATTAGGAAACTTTACTATTTAATTCTCACATGCGGGGGCCGGAACTTGGGGAGCTAACCGAACGATCCAGGAGGAACGATGGATCCAGCCGTCCCTGAACTGCCACGCAGGCCCAGAAGGAGCAGGCCGCCAAGGACGCGGCTGCTGCTCGCGGCGGCGGGCGCGGCGCTGCTCGCGGTCACGTGCGTGGCCGCCACCGCAGCGGCACAGCAGAGCTCCCCGAGCGCGGGCCAGCCGGCGCACCTGAGCGCGGACACGACATCGGCGCTGAGCGCCAACTGGTATGAGTCCGCGCCGTACTACAGCGTGCTCGACTCGGATGCTCCCGACCTCGGCACGGTCATGGCGGCTACCGGTCAGAAGGCCTTCGACATGGCCTTCATCCTGGCGGATAACGGCGGCTGCACTCCGGCCTGGAATGGCACCGATCCAACCTCGAGTGACACGCAGGTGGCGGCGGTCATCAATGAGGTTCGTTCCGACGGCGGCGACGTGATCGTCAGCGCCGGCGGCTACAACGGCACCAAGCTCGGCCAGGTGTGCGGGACCGCCGCCGCCACCGCAGCGGCCTACCAGCAGGTCATCAGCACCTACGGGCTGCACGCCTTCGACTTTGACCTTGAGGAGCCAGAGATCGAGAACACCGCCGCGATCGACAATGAGCTGGGCGCGGCGCAGATCCTGCAGCAGGACAACCCGGGCCTGTTCATCTCGATCACGATGCCGTCGATCGCGACCGGCGCCAACTACTTCGGCCAGCAGCTGATGGATGAGGCCAAGGCGATCGGCTTCACCCCCAACGACTACACGATCATGCCGTTCGACGGCGGCTTCAACGGCGGCTCGGCGCAGGTAACCGCGTTGCAGGACTTCAACGCCCAGCTGGTCGCCACGTTCGGCTGGAGCAGCTCGGTCGCCTACGCCCACGAGGGCTTCTCCGGCATGAACGGCCGGACCGACAACGCCGAGTACTTCTACCAGAGCGACTTCCAGACGGTGCTCAGCTTCGCCCAGAGCGTCGGGCTGGGCCGGTACACCTTCTGGTCGGTTAACCGCGACCGCGAGTGCAACCCGCCGGACAACAACGGCGCGCTGTCCAGCGAGTGCAGCAGCGTGACGCAGAACCCGTGGGACTTCACCGCGTTCACGGTCGCGTTCGCCAACAGCGCGCCGGTGACCGAGCCGACCTCATCTCCCTCGTCGACGCCGACGCCGACGCCCACCGCGACGTCGACGCCGACGGCACCAGGCTCCTGCACGGCCGCCGCCTGGTCGTCGAGCGCGACCTACGTCTCCGGCGACGTGGTGTCCTACGGCGGTGACCAGTGGACCGCCAACCAGTGGAACTACAACGAGGTCCCCGGCGGCCCGGCGGGCGCCTGGAACAACGACGGCGCCTGCTGAGCACGCGGCGGTGCCCGGGGTCCGCGGCGGCCCCGGGCACCACGGGCTCCGGGCGCTAACGGCATGAATGGGGCCAATCGCGGACACAGCCGGTAACCTGGGCGGCGGGGGTGGCGAACTGTCGCCACCGGAGGTGGCACGATGACGGCTGAAGAGCGGGAGACCGGTGGCTTCGATGGGGGAATCCTCATCACCATCAGGTCGCTACTGCCCAACCTGGCCCCGGTCGAGCAGCGCGTCGCCCAGGCCGTGCTCAGCGACCCGAGCGGAGTGGCCTGGCGATCGATCTCCGAGTTCGCCCAGACCTGCGGCACCTCGGCCACGAGCGTGGTGCGGTTCTGCCGCGCCGTGGGGCTACGCGGCTACCCTGACCTGCGGCTGGCCCTGGCCGCGGTGGTCGCGAGCAGCGACGCCGCGGCGGTCGTGGCCGCCTCAAGCGACATCGACCCGGACGACGACCCGGTGACCATCATCAAGAAGATCGCCTACGCCGACGCGGCCGCCGTGACCGACACCGCTGGCCGCCTCGACGTGGGCGTGCTGGTGCAGGTCGTGGACGCGCTGGCCGCGGCCGGCCGGATCGACCTGTACGGCGTCGGGGCGAGCGGCCTGGTCGCCGTCGACCTGCAGACCAAGCTCCAGCGCATCGGCCGCCCGGCGTTCGCGTTCCCCGACCCGCACATGGCGATGACCTCCGCCGCGCTGCGCGGCGAGGGCGACATCGTCATCGGCCTGTCGCATACCGGCAGCACCGTGGACACGATTGACGCCCTGGCTGAGGCCCGCTCGCACGGGGCGACCACGGTGACGATCACGAACTTCCCGTGGTCGCCGATCACCGAGGTGGCAGACCTCGTGCTGCTGACCGCGGCACGGGAGACCACCTTCCGCTCCGGCGCCATGACCAGCCGGATTGCGCAGCTCACCGTGGTGGACTGCCTGTTCGTCATGCTGGCGCAGCGTGACCTGCCCGGCACGATGGACGCCCTCGAGCGGACCTTCAGCGCCGCCCAGGCCAAGCGCGTGCGCCGCGGCCGGCACCCGAGATAGCCCGGCTAGCCCTTGAGCGCGCCCGCGACACTGGCCTTGATCACCTGCCGCTGTGATGCCGCGAAGAGCGCGACGACCGGCAGGCTGGCGATCACGATGCCCGCGGCCAGCAGCGTCCACTCACTCTCGTTGGACCCGAAGAAGTTGTAGATCCCCCTGGTCACAGGGAAAAGGCTGGGATCGGACAGCAGCACCACCGGGCCGATGATGTCGTTCCACACGCCAAGCAGCCCGTAGAGGAACGCGATGATGAGGGCGGGACGAGTCAGCGGCACGACGACCCGGATGAGATAGGAGAGGTAGCCCGCCCCCTCCATCCAGGCGGCCTCGTCGAGCTCGGCGGGGATGGAGCTGATCAGCGCGACCAGGAGCATCACCGCCAGCGGCAGGCCCGGCTCCACGTGCAGCAAGATGTACCCAGGACGGTTGTTGTACAGGTGCAGCATGCGGGCCTCGGCGAACAGCGGAATCACTGAGAACGGCAGGAACAGGCCAACGAAGAGCGTCGTGTACAGCGCCGAATGGCCCCGGATGAGCCGCCGCGCGATCGGGAACGCGATCAGCAGGCCAAGGATCGTGGAGGCGGCCGAGGCGACGACGGAGTACACGATGGTGTTGACCAGCTCAACGCCGAGGTCCGCGCCGTTCCAGGCGCCGCTGAAGTTGCTGACAACGGGGGAGCCGAGTGTCAGCGGGGAGTCCAGGAAGTGCGCGGGTTTCTCGAACGCCAGCATCACGACGTAGAGCACGGGCAGCAGGAACAGGATCGCCACGAGCACGCCCATGGCGACCCCGCTCACCAGCCTGGGACGTCTCACGAGAAAAGCCGCCTTTCCCGGTAGCGCAGCAGGGCCATCAGCGGCAGCGCCACGATGAGCGTCGCGGCGAACAGGAAGACGCTCACCGCGGCGCCGTAGCCCAGGTTGGCCTGGAAGCTCCCGAACGCCTCGTTGAACGCCAGCATGCCCAGCGTCTGCGTGCCGTACTGGCCGTCGGTCAGCACGTAGATCAGGTTGTACGTGGTGAAGGCGCCAACGACGGCGAACAGCGTGTTGGCGGTCAGCGCGGGCGCGAGCAGCGGGAACGTGATGCGGCGCAGCCGCCGCCAGGCGCCCACGCCGTCGATGTCGGCCGCCTCGTAGACCTGCGGGTCGATGGAGCGCAGCCCGCCGATGAAGACGAGGGTGGAGAACCCGGCGTTCTGCCAGATCTGGACGAAGATCACCAGCGGCATCGCCCAGCTGGCGGAGCCGAAGAACGCCGAGTGGACGCCGAACACCGACAGCAGCGAGGCCGCCGGGCCTTCTTGCGGGTTGAAGATCAAGATCCAGGTCAGGCCGACAACCGTGACGCCCAGCGCGATCGGCAGGAACACCAGGACCCGGCCGATCGCCGCCGCCCGTCCGGGCCGCTGAAGCTTGTGTGCCAGCAGCAAGGCCAGCGCGTTCTGCCCGATCGTCACCGCCACGACGAAGACCAGGGTCGCCACGATCGCCTGGTCGAAGCCCGGCGCCTGGCTGGTGAACATCGAGGTGTAGTTGGAGAAGCCGACGTTGTTGACCGGCGCGCTTGGCAAGGCGGTGTAGTTGGTGAACGAGATGATGATGTTGCCCGCCATCGGGACGAGGCCGAAGAGCACGTAGACGGCCAGCGCGACGAGCAGGCCGGCCCACATGGTGATGCGCGAGCCCCAGCTGAGCAGTCGCGGGCCGCGGCGCC
>Ga0335072_10015114_pt1 | contig 10962 bp, 5 predicted proteins | sample Lox_Sample_21_FD_206725 | JGI IMG/M metagenome (GOLD analysis project Ga0335072, IMG submission 206725) | Soil microbial communities from Loxahatchee National Wildlife Refuge, Florida, United States - Lox_Sample_2.1 | ecosystem: Environmental > Terrestrial > Soil > Wetlands | place: USA: Florida... | reverse complement strand
ATCTCGTCCACCACCGGCTGGCCAGTCGGGTTCTGGTGGTCAGAACTCACCCACCCGTACTTCAAGTTCAGCGAGGCTGGCTACGAGGTGCGGGTGTTCAGCCCTGACGGGGGCAAGTGCGCCGCCGACGCGATGAGTGACCCCGATGACGCCAGCGGCTGGCAGGCCGAGGACGTGATCAGCCGCGGCTACAAGAACGACCCCGCGTTCGCGGCCCTGGTCGAGGAAACGGCGCCCGTCGCCGACGCGGATCCAGGCAGCTTTGACGCCCTGGTGGTCGCCGGCGGGCAGGGCCCGATGTTCACGTTCGAGTCCGCGACCCCGCTCCACGACAAGTTTGGCGAGTTCTACCAGGCCGGCAAGCTCACCGCGGCGCTCTGTCACGGCGTAGCGGTGCTGCGCTACGTCCGCCAGCCCGGCGGTGAGCCGCTGGTAGCCGGAAAGACCGTAACCGGGTTCGCGAACATCGAAGAAGACTTCTCCGACAACGCCGCCTGGGATATGGGCATCCTGGACAGGGGCATTCACGTGATGCCCTGGCGCATCGAGGATGAGCTCAGGGCACTGGGCGCCAACTACATCCAGGCCGGCCGGTGGAAGGGCTTCGCCGTCAGGGACGGGAACCTCGTCACCGGCCAGCAGAACTTCAGCGGCGGTGAGACAGCCGATCTCATCATCGAGTCCCTCGGCCGGTGACCGCCGCGCTGCCGCGACGACTGTCAGCGAGGCCGGCCAGTTTCGCCAGGACGCCGGCCGCCTCGCCGTGGTTCAACTGGGTGAAGATATCGCCGGCCTGTTCCCAGGCCTGCTGTGCCGCCTGCGGCTCGCCCGCGGCGAGGTACGCGTCGCCGAGGTGATCGAGGATGGTGGCCTGGATGGGGTGCGTCGCGAACTCCCTGCACAACCCCTCGGCCCGCCGATAGTGGGCTATCGCCTGCCGGTGCCGGCCGAGGAGGTAATTCGCGTAACCGAGACTGTCCCACGAGTGCACGAAACAAAAGCTCTTGCCCAGTTTCCCCTCCAGGGTGATGGCTTCCCGCAAGAGAGGAAGTGCGGCCAGGGGGTCGCCTGCCAAAATGTGGGACCAGCCCACATTGTTGAGCGCAACGGCTTCCCCGCGCTGATCACCGATGGCCCGGAATTGGCTTAGCGCCTGTTCCGCGTAGCGCAGTGCGTCAGCCGGAAGCTGCTGTTTCTCGCACATGTGCTCAAGCCCGATATAGGCGATGCCCTGGCCAGGCGCGTCACCGTTCTGCCGGTACAGGGCCAGGGCTTCCAGCAGGTGGGCGGCCGCATCCTGGTAGCCCTCCACGTTTGTGTAAGCGGCACCGAGATTGTAGTGGGCGCATGCCTGGCCTTCGGTGTCGCCGAGACGGCGGGCAGCGGCAAGTGCGGTGGTCCCCGTCGTGACCCAATCGGCCCAGTAGCCACCGCGGTCAAGGAACGGCCGCAGTATGAGCGGAATGCGCATGGCGTGGCCGTCGAATCGCTCGGCAGCCCAGGCGATCACCGCGACTAGCACCTGGTGCTCGGCCTCGAACCAGGCAGTCGCCTGACCGTGGCCGTCCAGCCTTGGCAGGGCCACCCCAGGCGCCGGCGACGGCGGCGCGGGCAGCGGAGGGGCGAAGATGGGCGGGTATTCCGCGGCCGCCGCGCGCCCGGTGTACAGGTAGTGGTCAAGCATCCGCCGGGTGGCGCCGCGCCGCGCCCTCGGTGAGTCGAACGTCCCGGCCAACTCGGCCGCGTAGGCACGCAGCAGGTCGTGAAACGAGAAGCGGCCGGCCGGCTGCTCCGCCACCAGGTGCGCGGCGCGCAACTCGGCGAGCACGGTTCGCGTCTCCAGCCCGGGAAGCCCGGCGAGGCTCGCGGCGGCCGCGAGCGAGATGTCCGGGCCCGGGTGGATGCCAAGCAGCCGGAACATTCGCGCGGCGGGTTCGCTGAGCTGCCGGTACGACCAGGAGAAAATGCCCCGCACGCTGGTCGCGGCGTCCCCGGCGTCCAGCGTGTCGAGCTGGCCGCGGCCGCCGTCGAGTTCGGCCAGCAGTGCCTCGGGCGCCAGCCCTGGGCGTGCTATCGCGATGGCGGCGACGATGCTCAGCGCGAGCGGCAGGCCAGCGCACAGATCCGCCAGCTCGCGGATGACCGTCGGCTGCGCGGCGGCCCCCGTGGCACCCATCCGGCGGGTCAGCAGCTCGCACGCTTCTGCCTGGGACAGCACGTCCACGCTGACCGGAAAAGCGTCCTCGGCGGCGGTGAGGCCGGTGAGCTGGCTGCGGCTGGTGACAAGCACCAGGGAGCCCGGGCTGCCAGGCAGCAGGGGCCTCACCTGATCGGCGTCCCTCGCGTTATCGAGCAGCACCAGCATCTTCTTGCCGGACACCAGCGTGCGGTAAAGGCCAGCTTGCGCGTCCAGGCCCACGGGGATGCCCTGGACGGGGACGCCGAGCGCGTCGAGGAAGCCGCGCACGGCCTCGCTAGGCTCCACCGGCTCTCCCGGCCCGAAGCCGCGCAGGTTCACATAAAGCTGACCGTCACTGAACCGGTCCGCGACGCGATGAGCCCAGTGCACAGCCAGCGTGGTCTTCCCGACCCCAGCGGTACCCCCGATCGCCGCGATCCCCACCGCGGCGTTGGCCTGCGCGACCTCGTCGAGGAACGCCGAGAGCCGGTCGAGTTCGCCGGCCCTGCCCACGAAATGCCGCACTCCCGCCGGGAGCTGGTGCGGAACCGTCGGCGGGTGGCCGCCCGCCGTGATCGCCCCGCTCGCGGCGGGCAGCCCGCCAGTCGCGGGCAGCCCGTACCCGGGGCTGCTCAAAGCGGCGTCCGCTGTCAGGATCCGCCGCTGCAATTCGCGCAGCTCGGCACCCGGCTCCATGCCGAGCTCGCTAACGAGCACCCCGCGGACGTGCCGATAGAGGGCGAGGGCAGCAGCCGGGCGGCTATTGCGGTAATAACCGAGCATCAGCAGCGCGCTCAGATGCTCACGCAGCGGGTGCGCCCCGGCCAGCCGTTCTAGTTCGCCGATCACCTCGGCGTGACGACCCAGCCGCAGGCTGGCCTCGGCCCATGCCTCGGCTGCCTGCATCCGCAGCTCGGCCAGCCGTGGAACCTCCGATCGCGCGAGCGCATCGCAGTCCACATCCGCCAAAGGCTCGCCGCGCCAGATCGCGAGCGCGCCGGCGGCCCTTTCGGCGGCGACCGCCCAGGAGGCAGACTGGCTCGCGGCCCGTGAAGCCCGCAGCAGCTCCTCGAACCTGGCAACGTCGAGCTCGTCGGCGCTGACATTGATCAGGTAGCCCGGGAGCTGCGTGCGGATCCGGCGGGCAGCCGGCTGGCCTAGCGAGTGCCGCAGGCGCATGACGTAGTTCCTTATGGCGACCGGTGCCGACGGCGGCGGCTCAGATCCCCACAGCGACTCGGTCAGGTCGCCGACCGATACCGGCTGGCCGGCGTTCAGGAGCAACGTCGCCAGGACGGCCCGCTGCTTGCCCGGCCGGACCCGGATGGCTACTCCTTTGGACCGGACAAGCAGCGGACCAAGCACGCAGAACTCCAGATCCGTCATCACAGATCCCACGTCGCCATTGTCATCCCGGAGCTCCGTCCGCGGACAGTCGTTCCTGTACCAGCGCCACCAGGCGGGTGCCGCGCTGGATCAGCGGCGACACGACGAAAGACGCGGTGGAGACCTCCTGCCTGACCTTGACGCCAGCGGCGTCGAGCTCGGCTTCCAGCCACGAGGAACGGTCGACGCAGGTGTAGGCGAGATATGGAAGCCGGGCGAGCATGTCCAGCGTGATCTCGTCGCCGACCTCCGGGTGCTGGTTCCAGACCGTGCAGACGTGGCGGTCGGTGAACAGCGGGCGGTGCGGGAAGGCCCGCAGTTCCGGCTCCACCTCGATCGGGTACAGCACCAAGTCGACCTCGCCCCGGGTGAGCATGGCGCGGAACGGCAAGGCGATCGGGAACAGCGACACCCGGACGTTCGGCGCCACGGTCTCCAGCCTCGCCAGCAGCGGGCGAAGAAGGATCAGGGTGACGTAGTCGCTGGCCATCACGGTGAAGGACCGAGCGTCGCTCGAGGGATCGAACTCCGGCCGGATCGACAGCAAGCCATCGATTCCCCGCATGACCTCGCTGAGCGGGGCGACCAGTGCCTGGGCGAGGGGGGTCAGTTCCATCACCCGGCCGCGGCGGATCAGCAGCGGATCGTCGAAGATCCGGCGGAGCCTGCGCAACGCGGCGCTGGTCGCGGGCTGTCCGAGTGACAACCGCCTGGCGGCCCGGGTGACATTACGCTCGGCCAGCAGCGCGTCCAGCGCCACGAGCAGGTTCAAGTCCATGCTCCTCAGGTTCACCGGTCCTCCGTGCCTGCACTTATCGACCTCGTTAATGGCAGACATCGTAAATCGGTTCTTTCCGCCGCGACTCCTGCTATCTACGGTTGCGAGACAGAACCCAAGACCAGCGAACGTTCGTTCGCATTCGAACACGCGAAGGGATGGCTAATTCTCCGGCCTGGTTCCGGGGGAGCCAGCCAGCAGCGCGTATCGGCTTTATCTCCCGTCCCTGAGGCCCACCGGCCGCAGCGGTCGAGGAGCTGTTTTAACAACGTGGATACCTATGGCCCCCAGGGGGGCCATAGGTATCCACGCTCTTCAAGATCGGTGCGGGAACACTTCCTGACCCGCGTGGATGGCACGCAGATCGAAGACGCCGCGAACGACGCCAGCATCCCGGATTAGCTGGGGCGGGCGCGGGAGCCGATGCGCGATGGTTCAGCTAATCATGCAGGAATGGCCCCTGGAAGCAGGGCGCCGTGAGCGCTATCTACAGAAATTAGGTGAAAGCCTTTCGCCCGCAGCAGTAATCCGGTTACTGACGCCCTGGGAGGTCTCTGATGCGCAGGCGCAAGCACGCCCCGGCATGGGTGGTCGCGCTGGTCGCGGTCGCCTCGGCAACCGCAGCGATCGCCGGTACCGCGTCCGCTCAGGCCACCACCGCGGCCGGCGCGAGCGCGCAGGCCACGGCTCGCGAGGCGGCCCTTGCCCGGAGCGTGGCGAACACGCCGACGCTTACCACCCAGGACAGCTCCGACATGGCCAACCTGGGGGTGATCCCGGCCCAGATGTCCTGCGCCGAGCTCGCCAGGACCACGAGCGCCGGCGGCCAGAAGATCCAGATCGTCGAGTACCAGACCGCCAGTGCTTCCGCGAACTCGCCCAAGTACTGTGCGGTCACCGGGCACATCAACACGTACATCGGGTTCGAGATCCTGCTCCCGGTCAGCACCTGGCGGCAGCGGTACCTGCAGGTCGGATGCGGTGGCCTGTGCGGCAGCATCTCGATCGCCCCGCCCGAGACGACCGGGTACCAGCCGCTGGCGGACGGCGACTTCGTGCTGGCCGCCGAGGACGACGGGCACAATGGCAACAGCATCAGCTGGTACAGCAACGCGCAGCAGCGGGTCGACTTCGCGTACCTGTCCTACCACGACGTCGCGCTGGTATCGAAGAGCCTGGCGGAGAAGTTCTACGGCATCGGGCCGCGGTACTCCTACTTCGACGGCTGCTCGCAGGGCGGTCACGAAGCGCTCGGTGAGATCCAGCGCTACCCGGCCGACTTCAACGGCGTGCTGGCGGGCGCTCCGGCGTCGATCACCACGGAGCTCAACTCCGTCCTGCACGAGTACACCTTCGAGGCCAATTACACCGAGCCCGGCTACTCCGGCAGCACCATCCTGGACCAGCCAGAGGCGGACATCCTGCTGAACGCGGCGATCAAGGCGTGCGACCCGAAGGCCGGGCTGATCCTCGACAACCAGGCCTGCGAGCAGAAGTTCAACCTCAACTCGGTGGCGTGCTCGGCCACCCTGACGTCGAACTGCCTGACCCAGGCACAGCTGGCGGTCGTGCGGAAGGTCCTGGCCGGGCCGGTGGACGCCCAGGGGCAGCTGCTATACCCGGGCGGGTACTCGCTCAGCAGCTCCTACGACTGGAGCGACCCGACGAGCGTCAACCTCCCGGCGACGCCGGGCGGGACGGTCACCCCGGCCACGTTCATCACCGAGTGGCTGCAGTACCTCACGTTCGAGACCGACATCGGCGCGCCGGCGGTCACGGACGAGCCGTTCACGCAGAGCTACTTCGAGCAGATCGAGAAGCTGGCGCCGTTCTGGGACGCGACCGATCCCGGCCTGCAGCCATTCGAGCAGGCCGGCGGCAAGCTGATCCTGTGGCAGGGCGAGGCCGACTACTCGATCCCGTTCGCCACCTCGGACGCTTACTACCAGGCCGTCGTCCAGGCGATGGGCGGCCTGGCCGCCACCCGGCAGTTCGCCCGCTACTACGCGCTGCCGGGCGTCGGCCACTGCGGCGGCAACGGCCCCGATACCTACAACGGGCTCGGCGCCGTGGTCGCGTGGACGGAGAAGCACGTCGCTCCGCAGGCTCTGGTAGCGACCCAGTACGTGCAGACCGCGCCCTCGGCTGGGCCGCCGCCAGCGCCTGCCAGCGATCTGACCGACGCTGTCCCGGTGCTGGGCGCTCCGGCGGCAACTGCGGTGGTGCGGCAGCTGCCGCTGTACCCGTATCCGGAGCTGCCCGCCTATAGCGGCTACGGGAACGTCGACGACGCCTCCAGCTACGTGGGCAGGGTCAGCTGGGCGCTGCAACAGCCCATCCGGTGGCTGGGCACGTTCGACACCACGATGATCTGGTGCAACAACGTGGGGGAGGACTGCACGGAGACCACTGGCCGCCAGTGACTGAGGGAGTCACACCCGTCCGTTCGGAAAAATCAAAACCATTAGCCCGAACGGACGGGAGTTTCCCTCCAGCCCCAGCCGTCTCCAACCCGTCGCCCAGCCGATCGCGGCGGGTGGCCGGGATCATTCATCGCCGATGTCGACGAGGACCTCGCGCAGTTCGGTGATCAGCGGATCGTCGTGGGGCAGGATGCGCTCTAGGCGGTCGACCGTGTCGCGCAGCAGCGCGCGGGCGTCGCCGTACCGTCCCAGCCGGCCGTACACGAGGGCCAGTTCCGCCCGGCTGCGCAGCGTATCGGGGTGGCGGGGGCCGAGTGCCTGCTCGAAGCCGGAGCGGGCCTGCTCGTAGGCCCGCTCGGCCGCCACCGTCTTGCCCGTCCGCTGGTAGGCAGCGCCGAGGCCGTACCGTGCCCTGGTGGTGTCCAGGTGGTCAGGCCCGAGGGCGCGCTCGCGGTCAGCGACCACCCGTTTGTAGGCCGCCACCGCCTCTTTCGCCCGGCCGTCGGCCAGCAGGGAATCAGCCAGGCCCTGCCGCGTGGTCATCGTCTCCGGATGGCGGGCTCCCTGGATGCGCTCCCGGTCGGTGAGCGCGCGCCGGTACGCGGTGATGGCATCGGAGTGGTGGCCCGCTGCCAGGTAGGCGGCGGCGAGCTCGTCCCGCGCGGCGAGCGTGTCAGCGTGATCGGGGCCGAGAATCTCCTCGGCGTCGAAGCGCACGTCGTCGAGGACCGAGATCGCGTCGTCGAGCTGGCGGGCTTCCGTGAGAGCGTGGCCCAGGCGGAGCCGCGCTCCGATCACATCCTGATGCTCCGGCCCGAACTCCACGCCGAGGATGTCGAGCAGCCGCTGGAACCAGGTGGCGGCGTCGCCCGCGCGGCCGGCCGCCAGGCACGCGTCGGCCAGCCGCCGCCCGATCAGTACCGTGTCTGGATGTCCGGCGCCGAGCAGCCGTTCGCTGGGCTCGAGCAGGTCGCGCCAGTAGTCGACCGCCGGACCGGTCAGGCGAGCGTGGTCCAGGCTGTCGCCGGCCCGTATCAGCACCGGATGGCAGCCATCACCGGCCCACAGCCGGTCTCCGGCGTTCTGCCGCAGGGCCGCTGTGCAGGATCGCAGAACGGAGGCGGGCCAGCCGGGCTGCTCTGGTTCCGGCCAGGCCTGGAGCACCGCGTCGGCGGCGAACCGGGCCGTCCGGTCCAGCATGCCTTCCGGCATCGTCGCCCGCAGCGCCGCTTGCAGCACCGGGCTGATCCTGACCGTCGGCGGTGCCGTCACGGGTTCGACGGTCAGGAGGCCGACGCGTTCCAGCGCCGCCAGCGCCGCGCGGGCGGGCTCGATGCTGAGCCGGGCGTCGCCATCATCGGGGTGGCCGACTGCCGCCGGGGCGGTCAGGACGGTCGCCGGAATGCCGTGACCGTCCAGGAACGCGGCCACGGCCAGGAGCGACTGCGCGAATCCGGCGGGGGCAAGCTGACTGGCACGCTCGAACGAGAGCGTCCACGTGACCGCGCTAGCGGGCGGCGGTGCTTCGGGCGACGCGGTCAGTTGCTCCCGCCTGCGGAGGAAGTACTCACGGTAGTGGTGGCACGACATCGTGGTGGAGCTGGCGATCACCGCGCTCGCCTGAGTCAGCGCGACCGGCTCCACGCCCACCGCGCTGGCCAGGTCCATCGCGCCGAGCCGCTGGCCCGGATTGGCCGACAGCCTCCCCATCAGGTGGCTGAGGGCCTCGCGGGAGTTGAACAGCCCGACCGGCAGGACCCGCATGCCGCCCGGGACGGCGGCGGCGTCGGCGCAGGTCACCAGCAGCCGGCCGGCCCGGCCGCCCGGCCAGAGGCCGTCCAGGTCCGCCGGATCGGCCAGGTCATCGAGGACCACCAGCCAGGAACGGCTGGTCTCGCTCAGCCAGCTGGCAAACTGGGCGGCGACCGACTCGCAACTGCTCGCCCGGTCCCGGCCCGTCACGGCGGCCGTTGCTGCGGCGTAGCCAGACAGCACCGCGGTCCGGCTCGTGGCCTGGATCCAGACCAGCAGGTCAAGGGCCCGCGACCGCCACAGCGACTCGGCGAAGGCCGCGGCGAGCTGGGTCTTGCCCGACGACCTCAGCCAGTCCGGGGCAGCGGGGCCGGGCGCCGGACCCAGGCCCGCGGCCCGGTCGGGGACCAGCGCGACCGCGGCTCCGGCCGGCAGCGCGGCCGCCAGGTCGGGCGCTGTCTCCAGCCGGTCACTGTAACCGTCGGCCACCGTCGGCACCGTCCCTGACCGGACCGGCCAGGACGTCCTGCCGGGCACCGCGCCCGCCGGGCCCCTGGACGGCGCCGCCCTGGTCATGGCGTGCTGCCCGCTGCTCACGGTGCCCATGCCCGCCCGGCTCACAGTTCCATTTCAGGGATGCGCGCAGGCGTGGCCATCGTGAGGGTCTGCCTGCGGAAGAAGGCGGGGGCAGTGACGCGCATGTAGATGAAGCTGGCCACTCCCACCAGCCCGGCCAGCGCGGCGATGATGAAGATCCCGCCGACCTGCCAGTGCAGGCCAGGCACCGTCCAGCTGGTGAAGCTGTTGGACGCCACCCAGTCGCTTTGCAGGCTGTAAATGCCCGCCGCGAACATGATCAGGCCGCCGAGTGCCGGGAGGATGCCGCGCATCCACAGGTCACGGGCGCTGTTAGCCAGCGTGGACCGGTAATACCAGGCGCAGGCGAAGGCGGTCAGCCCGTAATAGAAGGCGATGTACAGCCCGATCGCGGTAACGGCGTCGGCGATCGGGTTGCCCCCGGCGATGAAGTTCAGCGGGACGTACAGCGCGACCGAGACGACCCCCACCACGATCGTCGAGACCGTGGGGGTCAGGTAGCGGGGATTGATCTTGGCGAACTGCTGGGGCAGCGCCCGGTAGGCGGCCATGGACAGCGTGGTGCGGGCGGCCGGCAGGATCGTCGTCTGGGTGGACGCGGCCGCCGAACTGAGCACCATCAGGATCAGCAGCCGGGACAAGACCGTGCCGAACCCGGACGTTCCGAAGATCGCGCTCCCGGTCACCGACAGCACGTCGAACTGGTGCGCCGGGTTCGTCAGCCCGACGCCTTTGGCGCCGACTCCGGCGAACGACTGGACGGCGATGATGACGATCGCGTAGGTGAACAGCAGCAGGACGGTCGAGATGATGCCGGCCCGGCCTGGCGTTCTGGCCTTGTCCGCGGTCTCCTCGTTCACCGACAGGGCAGTGTCCCACCCCCAGTAGATGAACAGCATCAAGATGATCCCGGACACGAACGCCGACAGGGGCAGGTGCGACGGCGACAGCCAGCTGAGGCTCGGGTGCAGCGATCCCGCCGGGCTGCTGACGAACACCCTGACCAGCGCCGTCACCGACAGCACCATCAGCATGACGACTTCGATGGTCAGCAGAATCCGCTGGAACCTGGCCGAGAGCTCGATGCCGCGATAGCAGATGTAGGTCATCGCGACGATCCACAAGATGCCGACCAGCAGCACCCAGCCGCCGGAGGCGTTAGCTCCGATTGAGCTGTTCGGCCCCTGGAACAGGAAAAACAGGTACTGCCCGGCGACCTGGGCGAGGCTGCCCATGACCAGGAGGTCGGCCGCCACGGTGGCCCAGCCGCCTGCCCAGCCGGTGGTCGGCCCGAACGCCCGGGTGCCCCAGATGAACGTGGTCCCGCAGTCGGGGTCGGCCTTGTTCAGCTCGCTGAACCCGATCGAGCACAGCAGCATCGGTATGAACGCGAGGACGGCGACCAGCGGGGACTTCAGCCCCACGGCGGCCACGACGAAGAAGAGCGTCGCGGCGAGGCTGTAGGCGGGCGCCGTTGACGCGACTCCGATGACGATGCTTGACACCAGGCCCAGCGCGCCGGTCTTGAGACCTTTGTCTCTCGACTCCTCGGCTGGCTGCATGCCAGTAGTGAACGTGGCCATGGCCCCCTCCCCAGATCAGACCGATCGTGACGGGAACCCGCTGGCCTGGAATCGCCCCCGCCGATCAAAGGTGGAGCGTAACGGACAATCAGCGCTGATACGTCGGTATTTTGACAAGTGGCTATATATGTCCGCCGGGGATGCCCGTCGGCGAGGTCGTGGCGGGGCCCTAGATATCGTCACGGTGTTCGATTTCGCGGAAGAGGCCCGACAGCGGGTCAGTCCAACCGGCCCGAACTGAACAAATCAGATCTGGACTCAATA
>Ga0335072_10015113_pt1 | contig 10963 bp, 11 predicted proteins | sample Lox_Sample_21_FD_206725 | JGI IMG/M metagenome (GOLD analysis project Ga0335072, IMG submission 206725) | Soil microbial communities from Loxahatchee National Wildlife Refuge, Florida, United States - Lox_Sample_2.1 | ecosystem: Environmental > Terrestrial > Soil > Wetlands | place: USA... | reverse complement strand
CGAGCACCGGGGTGCACGGCTGGGCGTGTTCCATCCCGGAGTCGGGGCGCCGCTGGCCGGTGCCATGCTCGAGCAGGTCATTGCCCGCGGAGTCCGCGGAGTCATCGCCTGCGGTGCGGCAGGGGCGCTGGTACCGGAACTGGTGATGGGGCACGCGGTGATCTTGACCGGCGCTGTGCGCGACGAGGGCACGTCCTTCCACTACCTGCCGGCCGACCGGGTCGTCTGGGCTGACCCGGGTCCGGCTGAGAGCCTGGCCGACGCGCTGAGCGCCGCCGGCGTGGAGACGACGCACGGCCTGAGCTGGTCGACGGACGCCATCTACCGCGAGACCCGGGCCCGGGTCTCGCGCCGGGTGGAGGAAGGGTGTCTCGTCGTCGAGATGGAAGCGTCCGCGCTGATGGCGATCGCCCGCTACCGCTCCATCCCGTTCGGCGAGGTGGTGATGGCCGGAGACTCGCTGGCCGGCCGGGAGTGGCAGCACCGTGGGTGGATGACGGCCACATCGGCACGCCGACAGTTGTTCGCCTCGGCCGCGGACGCCGCCGTCGCGTTGACGAGGTGACCGGGTCCCGGATGCAACGGTGCCGTAGTTTTCGAAGGGAGCGCCTATGGCTTCCGACCGCCGCCACGGGCAAGGGACCGAAGCCGCGCCTCCTGGGCGTCCCAGCAATACACGACTGCAGTGCCGGCGATGAGGTCGTGCAGCGCGCGGCGATCGTGCTCCAGCAGGATCCCGAGGAAGCCCAGCCCGAGCAGGAGGAAGCTCAGCGGGAACGCAAGCGTTCGCAGGAGCCCGCGCCTAGTGCCCACGGAGCTTCCGTCCTGGCCGACAACCTGCACCCCGAGCAGGAACATGCCGGGCGTCTTGCCGCTGGTGGTCCAGAAGTACTCGTAGTAGAGGAACTCCCACGCGAAGAACGCGACCACCACCCACGTGCTGGCCCTGCTCCAGTGGATGGAACTACCGGTCAGCACGCTGGCGGCGAACGAGGCGGCGCTCAGGATCAGCATGAACACCCCGACGCTCACGGCGCAGTCGACTATGAACGCGGTGAAGCGCGAGGCGAACCCGGCGTGCTGGCCCCGCAGGTTCTGGGTTTCCGCGGTGCTGAGCGGCAGGTATGGCTGGGGGCCGCGGCCCGGAGGCACGGGTTGCGGTACGCCGGCGTTACCGGGCACTGGTTCCAGCAGGCCGGCATCGGCATCGGTGGGCACGGTCATGGCTCCTCAGGGGTGCTCGGCAACTCAGGCGGCTGAGCTCGTCCCGCATGATTGCGCCGGATCCTGCTGGCCCAGCGTGCGATGGTGTCGTCCATGCTGACCGCGTGGCTGCGTCCCAGGTCAACCGCCTCGGTGGCCAGAGTGCCGGAGGAACTGACCACGATGGCGCCTAGATCGGTGTTCTTGACCAATGACTCGACATCGATGCGGCTGACGATCTGGTTGATGTCGACTTGGGCCAGGAGCTTATTCATGTCTATCCGGTCGACTATCTGGTTCAGGTCCACCTGCTCGAGCACCTGGTTCAGGTCTATCCGGTGGACCAAGTGGTCCAGATCGACTCGCGACAGCACGATATTCAGGTCAATTCGGGCAATCAGCGCGTTCATGTCCAGCGCCTCGATCACGAGATCGATGACGCGCTGCGCGACTCCCTGCGCGATTGACTCCATCTGCTCGGTGAGCCGCCTGGCCGCCGAGCGCCTGAACCCATCACCTGGATGCACACCCTCAGTATGGCGAACGCTGAGTTGTCCCGCCCTCCTCCGCTAGGAGTGATACGCGGAATCTCCGACCTCAGGCCAGTGCCGAGGGTCAGCGGCCTTGGGCCCCCGATCCACGGGTAGTCGGTCCTAGGCATGGTCAACGACGGTCGTTTGCGCACGTCAGCAGGTCAATGGCATCGATCCGGGATCGGTGGAGGCCGGCCTGGTCGCTGCACTCTGGTGCTGCACGGGTCTGGCGTTCACCGATCAAGGGCGGGCCTTAAGGATCGCTCAACTTTGCCCGTCAGAAGGATCGTTGCCGTCACGACCTGATGGTCCCCGGCGCCATCCAGACCCGCGGCGCCTCCACTGCCAGGCTCTGAGCCCGAGTGCGATCACGAGGACGGGTACCGCTATGAACCACGGGGCGGTGGAATGAGTTGTCCCAGCCAGAGCGAAAACCATCAGAACTCCACCCACCAAAGTTCAGAGCCGGCCCGGCGGTGCCCTGGACGACGACGTGGGTGACCGCGGCCTGGGTTACGGCTCTTGTCATGTTACTCGAACCCGGCCTTCCGATCCGTGGAGATCTACACCCGAATTTGCCATCTGCCTACTGACCTGCTGAACGATGCTCGCTGCTGCGCAGTAGGCGGCGGCGTTGATCGTCCGTGCGGCCAAAAAGCGGCAGGCGGGTCGGTGGTGCGTGTCGTAGCGGAAGACGGCGAATCCGGCGGCGGTTATGAATTCAGTGAGTTTCGAGGATTACTTTGACGGCCTGTCCTCTTCATACACGTTCCCCGGGACGGTCGCCGAATTCAACCAGAGCGTTCCGGCCGACAGCTTCTACGAGTCAGTCAGCGTCAATGTCTCCACCCGGTCGGGGCCAGCAGCGCCACGACCAGCTTGGCTCCCGCCAGGCCCAGGTCATCGGCATTCCAGCGGGCACGGGAGAAGAACTGGTGCGCCCGGTCATGCGGCCAGCACCGCGACAGTCCCGCGCCGGCCAGCATCCCGCATACCGTCCGCCGCCCCGCCTGGGCGAGGAGCCCGCAGGCCAGGCCGCAGAACGCGCGGAAGGAGGGAGCGGTAAACAGCGAGCCGAACCAGGCAAGCAGCAGCATCAGCGAGGCGGGACCTGGTGACGCGGCATCGGGAAGCATCGGCGGGAACCCGTTTCACCGGCGTGGTGGCCCTGGTTGCCGCGGTTGCCTGGCGGCTCAGGCCGCGCGCCGGCGGACCAGCCAGACGGTCGCGGCGATGAGCAGGACCGACAGCGCGAGCAGCCAGCCGCCCTCGATCCACTGGAATGGCCAGAACCGGCTGCCAGGCTGGTAGCTCACCCAGAACGTGTAGCCGTGCTGGGTCAGGTAGCCCACCACGTTCACGGACGTCTGAAACGTGTTCGGCCCGATCTTATTGGTGGCGGCGTGGTCGGCCCGGAGGATCTGGCTGATCGCCGCCTGGCTGAGCGGCTTTCCATCGTGCCCGGTGTACCAGTGGCTGATGATCCACGCGGAACCGGGCAGGTTGGGGTCGTGGGTGACCAGCGGTGTGATGTAATGCTCGCGCAGCCACAGCGCGGTGGCGAAGGCGAGCGCGGCGTAGGCGGCCAGGGTGGCGGCGATCGCGGGGACGGCCCGGCGGATGAGCATCCCGGCCAGGACGCCGATCGCGAAGGCGGCCAGCGTCCAGGCGGCGAACGCGAACCCGAGCAGGTCGAACACGCGGGCCGAGAACGGGGTCACGTAGCCGGCGGCGACCCACGGCTGGTTGTACCAGCCAATCAGGACGGTGAACGTCCCGGCCACGGCCGTCACCGCGACCGCCAGCGGTACCAGCTCGCCGACCGTCCAGCGGAGCCGGCCGATACCCTGGGTCCAGGCGTACCGGAAGGTCCCGGTCTCCAGCTCCCGGGCCAGCACCGGCGCCCCGGCAAACGCCCCGATCAGCGCCGGCACCGCCTGCAGGGCGATGCTGACTATGATCGCGGTCTCGCCGTATCTACCGGTGAAGTTTATGGCGCACGAGAGTGAGCTTGCCGGGTGGCAGTAGGCCGCTTCGGCGTGGTGCATCTGCAGGCCGCTCAGCCACAGGTACACCGCGAACGCGCCGAGGAAGGCGGCCACGCCGCCGAGCGCGGCCCGGTGCTGCCGCCAGGTGACCCAGGCCATCCGCCGCCACGGCACCGGCCGCAGGCCGGCGTGGTGCTCCGGGCGGGCGGGCACGGTCAGCGCGGTCATCGCGTCACCTCCGACGGTTCGCCAGTTTCAGGCGGCAGAGCCCGGCCGCGAGCCGGGCCGGGCAGCGCCGCGGCGCCGGGCTCGCGCAGGTAGGCCATCACGAGTTCCTCCAGGTCGACCGGGTGCGTCTCCCAGCCCGGCGGGACCGGGTCGTCCGCGCCGGCCCGGACCAGCAGGTGAGCCTGGGCCTGGCCGCGGCGGGCATGCACCACCGGTCGTTCGGTATATCTGTCGGCCTCGGCGGCCGGGCCGGTGAGCAGGCGGTGGCAGGCGAGCAAGCCGTCGACCTCGCCGGCCACCTGGACCCGGCCCAGCGACAGCAGGATGAGGTAGTCGGCCACCCGCTCGAGTTCGGCGAGCACGTGGGAGGACAGCAGCACCGAGACGCCGTCGTCGGCCGCTGCCGTCAGCACGGTGGCCATGAAGTCGTGCCGGGCGACCGGGTCGAGCATTGCCACCGGCTCGTCCAGGACCAGCAGCCGCGGCCGGCGGCCCAGCGCCAGGGTCAGCGCGAGCTGGGCCTGCTGGCCGCCGGACAGCTTGCCCGCCTTGCGGTTCAGCGGGATGCCCAGCTCGCCCAGCCGGCTCTCTGCGTAGCGCTGGTCGAAGCGCCGGTTCAGGTTGCGGGTCAGGTGCAGCATGTCCGCGGCGGACAGGTTCTTGTACAGCGGCGTGTCCTGGGCGACGAACGCGATGCCGTCCAGCGCCGCCGGGGACCCGGCGGGCTTGTCGCCGAGCACGGTGACGCCGCCCGCGGACGGGTCGGCCAGGCCGACCGCCAGGTTCAGCAGCGTGGTCTTGCCCGCTCCGTTCGGGCCGACCAGCGCGGCGACATGCCCGGCGGGGATCGCCAGCGTGCACTCGCGCAGCGCCCAGGTGCTGCCGTAGCGCTTGCCCAGGCCGCTGGTCTCGATGATGTTCATGGTCATGCGACGTCCTCCGTTCCGCCGCCCGCCGCGCCGCGGCGTTCCGCCGTGCCGCCGCGGCGCTTATAGAAATCCCGCAGCGCGCTGGTGAACAGCGCCACGATGCCGTCCTGGTCCAGTCCCGCCGCGTCGGCCGTGCCCAGCCAGCCGAGCAGGGACTTGCGCAGCCCGGCCAGTTCCGGGAGCGCGACCTGGCCCAGCGTGGCCTGGATGAACGTGCCCTGGCCGGGGCGCCCGGCCGTCAGGCCCTTGGTCTCCAGCTCCTTGTAGGCCTTCAGCACCGTGTTCGGGTTGATCGCCAGCGAGGCCACCACGTCCCGGACCTTCGGCAGCTGATCGCCCAGCGTGAGATAACCCAGCCGCAGCGCGTGCTCCACCTGGTGCACCAGCTGCAGGTAGGTCGGCACCCCCGAGGCCGCATCCAGCCGGAACTCGATCGGCGACCCCGGCCCGCGCGGCCCGTCCCCTGGCGTGCCGCCGCCACCCCGCGGAAGCTCCGGGACTGCCGGAGCCCCTGTCTCCGGCAGGTCGGCGAACAGCCCGCGCAGGTCGGCCCGGGTCTTGGCGCTCATGGCCCGCCCGACCCGGTCATCGAACTCGGCCTGGTCCAGGCGGCCAGCGGCGAAGTGCTCGGCCAGCCGGGCGCAGACCGCCTCGCGCTCGGCATCGGAGACGCGCAGGTGCTGGTCGGAATACATGCCGCCGCTCGCAGGCAAAGCACCAGCCCCGCCGCCCGCCGGGCCATCACCTTTATCTATAACCATAAGACTTCGATACAGTAGTCAATCTGGCGTGTCAACATGGCGGCCTACCGCCAGCATCGCCGGCGAACCCGAGAACTACGAAAGTCGAGTGACACTCGGCAAGTTGTCGCCGAATAGTGCCCGGCCGCGTCGGTCTTATGACATGTGACACCGGCATGAGGTCTGCGGGCTATAGCGTCGTGCGGCCATGGCTTACGCGTCGAGCAAGGCCGGGTCACCGGAGCATGGAGATCACGTTCTCGCCGGTGAGAGATGCCCGTATTAGCCTGAGCCCATGCTGGAAGATCACCAGCCTGCGGTACCCGGCGCGGCACAGTCTCCGGCCGGGCCGCCCGTAGGCCCGATGCCCGCAGACGCCGATGCCGTGCCGGATACGGTCTCCGCACCGGGTCGCGCCGCCGGGCGGATCCGCCGGTTCGCGGGCCGCCGGCGTCAGTGGCTGACCTCGGAGCAGGCACGGCTGCAACAGGAGCTGCAAGACCGCCGCCAGCGCTCAGGCATGGTGGACGCGGGGTTTCTGGTCCAGGAGCTGGATGCCCGGGTGGGAGGAGGCATCCTTGCGGGCGCGCTGGCCTTCCGGATCTTCCTGTTCATGGTGCCGGTCGTGTACGTGATCTTCACAGCTCTGGGCGTGGCATCTCGCGCCCTGGGCCACGACCCAGCGCAGCTGGCCAAGGGCGCCGGGATCACCGGAATCCTCGCGGGCACCGTAGTGAAGGTGGCCGATCAGAGCACGTGGACCCTGATCACCCTGATCCTGGGGGCGGTGGTGACGATGTTCATCACCGCGGGCAGCCTGCTGAAGGCGCTATACGTCGTGCACTGGCTCATCTGGCGTGTGCCCAGGGTGATGCCCACTGGGCTGGCCCCGAGGCTCGCTGTCATCGGCCTCACCTTCGCCGCCTCGGCGCTGGGCGTCGCCCTCAACGACTTGCGCACCTCATCGGGCGCCGTGGGAGCTGTCCTGGCGGTCCTGCTCACCAGCGCGATGTCCTTCGCCGGGTGGTGGTGGGTGTCCTGGAAGCTGCCCTATGCGCCTGCCCCGGCACGTGCCCTGATCCCGGGTGCACTGCTGATGGCGATCGGGGCGGACGTGCTCAACCTGCTCACCACGTACTGGGTCGGCCACCTGGTGGCCAGGAAGACCAGCACGTACGGAGCGGTCGGCATCGCGCTGGCCGTGCTGTTGTGGGTCTACATCCTCGGCCGGATCATGGTCGCATCGGCCGGGCTCAACGCCGCCTTGTGGTATCGCCGCGATAAGCTGCCCGGCCCAGCTGACCGCGCGCAGTTAGCTATCCCGCCGAAGCCGTGTCGAGGCCGTCCGCTGCGCAGGACGCGGATCGCCGGTGACCGCCACTGAGATCATCGCCTGGCTATCCAAGCGGCACGAGCTCACCCCGCCAGCCTGGCCGGCCTGGGGACTCAGGGGCTGCGGGAGCCGGGGTGGTCCGGCAGCGGGTCCGCAGGTCCCGATCCCAGGTAGCGGAGGACAGCGAGCACGCGGCGGTGGTCGGTGTCTGACGGCGTGAGGCTGAACTTGCTGAAGATGTTCGCTACGTGCTTCTCGACGGCCCGTTCGGAGATCACGAGCGTGTCGGCGATCGCGCCATTCGATCTTCCCTCGGCCATCAGCGCGAGTACATCGTGCTCTCTGGCCGTGAGGGCACCGAGGCCGTCAGCGCGGCGGCTGGCGCGTAGCAGCTGGGTTACGACCTCTGGATCCAGAGCGGTGCCGCCGGCTGCCACCCGGCTCAACGCCTCCACGAACTCGCTGACATCGCCGACCCGGTCCTTGAGCAGGTATCCGACGCCAGCGGCGCCGCTGCCAGATGCCGCGCCAAGAAGGTTAGCCGCGTGGCGGGTCTCGATGTACTGGGAAAGGACCAGCACGCCAGTGCCGGGATGGTCGCGGCGGATGGCGATCGCAGCACGGATGCCCTCGTCGGCGTAACCGGGCGGCATCCGTACGTCCACGACGGCGGCGTCCGGGTGGTGTTCGTCTACCGCGGATTGCAGGTCCTCCGCGTTGCCCACGGCGGCTACCACGACGTGTCCCCGGTCGGCCAGGATCTCGGCAAGGCCCGCCCGGATGACTGCGGAGTCTTCCGCGATCACGATGCGCATTTTCGGGCTCCGGCTCGGTCAGGCGTGGGAGGGCAACTCGATGGTGACGACCGTGGGGCCCCCGGCCGGGCTGGCGACGTGCAGTCTGCCATCGACGGTCTTGACCCGGTCGGCGAGCCCGGCCAGGCCGCCGCCGGCCGCGATGCGGGCGCCCCCGCTGCCATCGTCGCTGACCCGCAGCCTTACCAGGCCGGGATGGTGCGTCGTCTCCAGCGTGACATGCCGGGCGCCGCTGTGCTTGGCCGCGTTGGTGAGCAGCTCTGCCGCGCAGAAGTAGGCAATGACTTCGATCGCGGCAGATGGGCGCTCGGGCAGGTCGAGGACCAGGTCGACCGGGAAGTCGCTGCGGGCGGCGAGGGCGGCGAGGGCGGCACCGAGGCCCTCGGCCAGGGCCGGCGGATGGATGCCATGGGCCAGGTCGCGGAGCTCGGTGATCGCCTCCATCGCTCCGCGGTGGGCAGCGTCGACCAGCTCGAGGACCCGCTCCAGGTCGCCCTGCCCGCTCTCAGCGACCGCGCTTCCCAGACGGTCCCTGGCGAGCCCCAGCTTCATGACGACCAGCGCCCGAGATCGTTCCAGCTCACGAACGCGCGGGCCGCTCTTCAAATCATCGAGAGCCCGCTTCCACCCTGGCATCAGGTAGGCGAACCAAAGGTTCAGTGCCGCCGGAACGAACAGGAGCGCTCCCCACCAGTGCCCGGAAACGCAGAAGATGGACCCCACGGTCACCGCTGCGATAGCAACAAGCAGACGGGTGATCGCCACGCCCTTGACATGGGGTACAGACGGTCAGGCCCAGCTGGCTGGGCTGGCGGCAGTAATGGCGGGCGCACTGATTCATTCCGCCGCCGCCGTCGTGGTGGCGGGAGCGTCCCAGCGCTGCCATGAGGCGAATGACTCGACATCGGCTGTGCGGGCGTCCTCGGCTGGTCCGCAGGCCGAGTCGATGATCACCCGTCCCGGGCCGCAGGCCCGCAGCCAGATTCTGCTGGACCGCCAGAAGACGCGCCGTACATGCTGGCCCGGCACGTACGGGAACTCCAGGTGCAAGGACAAGTCCACCGTGTCTTCCCAGTACAGCAGGGACGCCGGTGACACCAGGACGCTCTCGCTGTCCGCCAGATCGCGGATGAAAGCGTCACCTGATGCGTGCAGCAGCACCAGGCCCTGGCGCCCGGCCGCGGTCAGGTTCAGCAGGTAGCGGCCCGCCGGATACTCGCGCTCGGCCGACATCGTGGCGTAGGAAACCTCAGACTGCCGCCACTGGTACTTCACGTTCCCGGTCGCGCACAGAAAGCGGCCCGGGCGGACGCAGGCCGGCTGGGCGCGCCGCAGCGGCAGCGCGATAACCTCGCCTGCACGATTCTCCGCCACCCCGATATGCCCAGGTCCGTGCGCCTCCACCAGGCCCGGGCTACGGCCACGGGACGGCTGCGGGACCGTCAGCGTCGTGGCCGGGTCGGTCCACAGCAGCACCTTGGGCGAGAAATAAATCCAGTCGCCCGCGGCCAGCTCGAATTCGGCGACGGGCACATACGTGCCGTTGATCTGGCACCGGATGGTGCCGCAGCTCAGCCGGGTCATGCTGGGGATCATCGGCTGCCGCATCCAGCCCGATCCGCTCACCGCGGGCCTGACGTCGAGCGGCGCCCCGCACAGCGGGCAGCTGACCGGGGCCTTCCCCAGGGCACTACGCTGCCTGCAGTACCGGCACAGATAGCCGGTCACCGGCGGCACCGGATCATGTCCACGAACGGAACATAGCAGCCCCGGCCCGTAGAAACCCTCACTGCAGACTGCAGACGGCCCAGCAAGCCAGCTCGCCTGGCGTACCGATCCGGCGGTACGGCGCGGAAGCACAGAATCTAGGCAAGCAGATGCTGCCCCGCGAGATCCGCCCGATCTGGCGCAGCGGCCTTCCACCTGACGTGGGTGACCGGGGTGCGCAAATCTGGCAATTATGCGGCGTCGTTCCGTGAAATGGTGGTTGCGTGATTCCGCCGGAAATACTGGTCGCTCTCGCCGCCGGCACGGATACGATCGCGCTCGCCGAACGCGCTGACCTGCGCCACGGTCCCTTCCACCGGCCGTGCACCGCGATCGCTGCCCGGCTGGGCGCCGAGTTCGCCGGGTTGCCCGGCGGTCACCTGGCTTCGATGGAGCTCCCGGCGCCGTTCGCGGCCGGGCTGCGCGACGTCCTCGGGCCGCTCTAGCCATGCCCGCGCAGCCGCCGGCACGCGCCGGCCAAGCAGACATCGTGATCGCCGGCGGCGGACCGGTCGGACTCATGCTGGCCTGCGAGCTCCGGCTGAGCGGCACCGACCCGATCGTGCTGGAGCGACTGCCCGGGATCGACGAAACCCCCAAGGGCAACGGCCTGGTGGGCCAGATCGTGCCGATGCTGGATTACCGCGGCCTGCTCGACCGGCTCCGCCAGGAGGCCACCTTTGCCGGGCCGGTACCGCGCTTCTCGTTCGGTCCGCTGGAGCTGGACTTCTCCAGGCTCGGCACCAGCCCGGTGCACATCCTGACGGTGCCGCAACGCCGGCTGGAGAAAGCGCTGGAGGCGCGGCTCAGCGAACTCGGCGGGACTGTCCGGCGCGGGCACGAGCTGACCGCGCTGTCCCCGCATGACGACGCGGTCACCCTCGACGTCCGCGGTCCCGGCGGCGACTACCGGCTGCGCGCGCGCTACCTCGTGGGCTGCGACGGCGCGCACAGCGTGGTACGCAAGCAGGCCGGGATCGGCTTCCCCGGCACCACCTCGCCGGAGATGTCCCGCCTCGGCACGGTGCGCCTGCCGACGGCGAAGCTCACCCGGCGCGGCGTGGTGAAGATACCGGGAATCGGCCGCCTGAAGCTCATGGGGCAAGTCCGCACCCCGCGAGGCACCTACTCGCTCGCGCCGCTGGCCGTATTCGACAAGAGCGCTGCTGCCGGCGTCTTCATCGTCTACACCAGCGAGGACGACCCCGCCGCCGACCTGAGCGCCCCGATGACCCTCGACGAACTGCGCGCCAGCGCCCGGCGGGTCCTCGGCGGCGACCTGCCGATGACCGATCCGCAGCGGCTGACCCGGCTTGTCGGGAACAGCCGGCAAGCCGACCGCTACCAGGCGGGCCGCATCCTGCTGGCCGGCGACGCCGCCCACGTCTTCGCGGTATCGCTGAACACCGGCCTGATCGATGCGGTCA
>Ga0335072_10015111_pt1 | contig 10963 bp, 7 predicted proteins | sample Lox_Sample_21_FD_206725 | JGI IMG/M metagenome (GOLD analysis project Ga0335072, IMG submission 206725) | Soil microbial communities from Loxahatchee National Wildlife Refuge, Florida, United States - Lox_Sample_2.1 | ecosystem: Environmental > Terrestrial > Soil > Wetlands | place: USA: Florida... | reverse complement strand
GCGATGGGTCCTCCGGCCCGAGCGAGTGACCCGACCCGATGGCAATCGCCGCCGTGATGAATTTCCCGATGACGGTTCGGAACGAGATATAGCCGTTGTAGATGTAGAGCGCCGCCTTGGTCTGGTTAACTCCGCTGCCGATCGCTCCCGGAAAAAGCCACTGCACCAGCACCGCAACCACCAGGCCCGCCAGGACGGGTGATAGCAGCAGTCGGAACTGACCCGGATGCGGCGCTGATCCCAGCGTCAGTATCCGGATCCACTCAATCGCCACCCGGAACGAAACAACCAGCAAGCCCGACAGGACCCCAATGAAGATCGACAGTATAAGGAACAGCCGCTCTTCCCGCGTCGGCGCAATTTTGCTCAGGTCGTGATAATAGGTAGGTGCCGCCTCTTGCTTGATTTCCACTACTGTCTCGGCCTTCACTGTTGCTCCACCGCCGATGGGGATTGTGCGATCTTCAGCAAAAGTGCGTCTTCACCGGTTGGGGCTCCGCAGGCCTGTGCCGTTTGCTTCTCCGTGTCGAAAACCAGGCTTATAATCGTCCGCTCCAGTTGGGGGTCGCCGGCCAGTTTCGTCGCCGTCAGCTTGGGAGGAACCTGCTGCCATTTCGCCGTGAGGTCCGTCAGCGGAGTGGTCGCGGCAGGCGCCGGGTTCCCTTTTGAGCAGGAGTCGAAGCGGTCCCGCGCAACCTTCTCCGCGTGCAGGATGCGCTCTGCACGCTCTTTCTCACCCAGATCGGTGCTCGGGAAAAGATTGAGAAGGTCGGTCGCCTCAGAAAGCAGATTCCGCGTGGTCTCCTGCACTGCCTGGGGTGCCGACGCGAAATCGGGATGACTTACCACTCGGGCGAAATATTCGCGCGCCAGCTTGAACTGTCCCAATTGAAAAGCAACTCTCGCCGCTCCTTCGACAGCGCCGATGGGGCAATGCCTCTGGTCTGCCAACGCGCGGTAAATCTCAAGCGCGTCGGTCGGGTCCTGCGCTTCTTCCATCATTCCGGCAATTTCCAGCTTCACCTTCGGATCATCCGGGGCGTTTCCAGCGGCAATGAGGAGTTCCGTGCGCGCCTTTCCATAGTCTTTCCGGTCGATAAGATAGCGGGCCAGCTCCAGTCTCACCGCCCGCCGGCGTTCGTATCCGTCGCCTTGCCATGTTCCATCCAGCGCCCGCTGATAGTACTCAACCCCTCGCGATTCGTTGCCTTGCTTCGCCGCCAGTCTGGCCAACTCGAGATTAATCAGTCCGTTGCCCGGCTCCGATTCCAGAAGTGTGTTGAAGTAAGAGATCGCCTGGTCGGTATGGCCGGCGGCGGCCAGCGCCATCGCCAGCTTGATCTCCGTATCCCGCTGATTCGGATCATATTCAAGCGCCGAGCGAAAAGCCTCCACGGCTTCCTCGGGATGTCCGTTTGACATCGCCTTGTTGCCGGCTCTCTGCCAATCCCGCGCCAGTTGCTGCCTGCGTTTGGAGAATGAATTGAACAGGAGATAAGTCGCGACTGCGAGCGCAACAGTGATCAAAAAGAGACCGAAAAGCGACAGCACATCGTGCAGGATCAGTCGTCGCTTGTAAAGCCGTTCTTCGGTTGTCAGAGGTGATCCCAGCTCAAATACAGCCATCTTTACTACCTTAGCTTTTTGAACGCGTTAGGGCCAATGCCCGCGGCTTCCGGATTCGCCTCCGCGGCCCTCCGCGAGTTACGATCAAGCAGGAGTTGCTGGCCGGAATGCCTGAAATGGGAACGGAGCTCGGAGACAAGCGGCAGCGTCTGGAGGATTCCCTCCACGCGCTCGGCAGCATCATCGTCGCCTATTCAGGCGGCGTCGATTCGGCGTACCTGGCATATGCCGCACACTGCGTTTTGGGCGATCAGATGCTTGCCATCATCGCCGATTCTCCCTCGCTCGCCCGCAGTCATTACAAGGATGCGCTCGACTTCGCACGCCGCCAGAGCATCCCTTTGAAGACCGTTGAGACCGCCGAACTGGAGCACGAAGCCTACGCCGTGAACGATGCCAGCCGATGCTTTCATTGCAAGGATGAGCTCTTCACCGTGCTTGAGGAGGAACGGCGGAAACTTGGATTCAGCGCCGTAGCCTATGGACTGAATCGGGACGACCGGAAGGATTTTCGCCCCGGCCACCGCGCCGCGGAGGCCCACCGGGTCGCCGCTCCCTTGGCTGAAGCCGGTCTGACCAAAGCCGACATACGCGCCCTGGCGCGGCAGTCCGGACTCGACGTCTGGGACAAGCCCGCCTCGGCCTGCCTTTCCTCGCGCATAGAGTACGGACGCCGCGTCACGCCCCAGGCTCTGCGAATGGTGGAGGAGGCCGAAGAGGCGCTTCGTCATCTCGGCCTGACGAATTTCCGCGTGCGCCACCACGGAAGCGTCGCCCGCATCGAGATCTCTGAAGCCGAGTTGCCCTGGGCGCTTGACATCGCCCGCATTCGCCTCATCTCGGAAGCCGTGCACGCCGCCGGATTTCACTACGTCGCGCTGGATTGCGACGGATACCGCTCAGGCTCCATGAACGAGATTCTGCCCGTCGAAACTTTGACCCGGGCCGTGAAAGATTGAAATCGATGCGCATCGGTTACCTGGAATGCTTTGCCGGCGTCAGCGGCGACATGATCCTCGGCGCCCTCGTTGACGTGGGTGTATCGATCGAGCTGTTGCGGGAAACTGCCCGCGCTCTGGACATCGGCGCGGAGCTCGATCTTCATTCTGTGAGCCGCAGCGGCATCCGTTCGGCGAAAGTGGATGTGTTGGCCGGTGGCAAACCCGCCGAAGCCGCGGAACATCGCGAGCATAACCGCGAGCATAATCATGACGCGAGCGCCCACGAGCATTCTCACGATCATGGCCACAGCCCCGACCACGGCCACAGACACTCCCCCGAGCACAGCCATCCGCATTCGCACGGCCGCAACTGGAGACAGATCCGCTCGCTGATTCAGGGCGGCGGCACTCTGCCTGAAGACGCGAAGTCTCTCGCTCTTCGGACATTCGAGCTTCTCGCGCACGCCGAAGCGAAAATCCACGGAGTACCTGTAAACGAGGTGCACTTCCACGAAGTGGGCGGCGTCGATGCGATCACAGATATCGTCTGCGGGGCCGTCGGCCTCTGTTCGCTCGGCGTGGAGAGGTGGCATGCGTCGCCGGTCAACGTAGGCAGTGGCCACGTCCACTGCGCGCACGGACAGTTTCCCGTACCTGCTCCAGCGACTGCCAAATTGTTGACCGGGATCCCGACGTACTCGGCCGGGCCGAAGAGGGAATTGACGACCCCAACCGGGGCGGCGCTGCTGCGGGCGCTGGGATGCACCTTCGGCAATGCGCCGGCCCTCGCCGCGCAGGTCATCGGATATGGCGCGGGCACGGCGAATCCCGAGGGCTTCCCCAACGTATTGCGGCTGACGGTTGGAGAGAGCCTGGATCAGCCGCCCGCTACGGTTACGGGTCGGGTGGTGGTGTTCGAGTGCGCCGTGGATGACGCGACTCCTCAGGTGGTGGCTCATGCCATGGAACTGGCCCTGGAGAACGGCGCGCTGGATGCCATGTCGGCGCCGGTAACCATGAAGAAGAGCCGCCTGGGAACGCTGCTCACCGTCCTCACGAAGCCCGAGGACGCCGCCGCCATCGAAGCCCTTCTCTTCCGCGAGACGACCACGCTTGGCATTCGACGCCGCATCGAGGAGCGTGCCGTCCTTGACCGGTGCTTTGTCACCGTCGAGACACCCTATGGGCGGATCCGCGTCAAGGTCGGCAGTACGGGCGGTGAGCGGCGCAACGCCATGCCCGAATACGAGGATTGCCGCCGGGCGGCGCGTGAGCACGGCATCCCCCTCAAGCAAGTGATAGAAGCCGCGCTGGTGGCCTTTGCCGAGTATCCGGCCCATCCTTCGGTGAGGGCATGACCCGCGAAACCATCCTTGAAATCCTGGAGCGGATTCAGCGCGGTGAAACCTCGCCTGCCGAGGCGCTTAGCCATCTCGCCAGGCTGCCCTTTGAAGACACTGGCTTTGCCAAAATCGATCATCATCGCAGCCTACGGGTTGGGCTGCCGGAGGTGATTTATTCGGCGGGAAAGACTCCAGCGCAGGTGGCGGAGATTTTTTCGCGGATGGCCGCCGCCGGGGGCGATGTCATCGCAACCCGGGCTGGGATGGAAATTTTCCACGCCGTCCAGGAACTGCTGCCCGAAGCCCGCTACCACTCCGAGGCTCGCATTATAGGGTTGAGACAGTCTGGCACGGCGGCTCCAGCGGGACCGGTAGCGGTGGTTTGCGCCGGCACCAGCGACCTGCCCGTCGCCGAAGAAGCCGCGGTCACCGCCGAATACCTCGGGGTCGAGGTCATGCGCATCGTCGACGTCGGCGTGGCCGGCTTGCATCGCATCCTCGCCCAGGGCGAGGCTCTTGCGCGGTCGCGCGCCGTCATCGTTTGCGCCGGCATGGAGGGCGCGCTTCCCAGCGTCGTCGGGGGACTGGTCGCGGCCCCCGTGGTCGCTGTGCCGACCAGCGTCGGCTACGGAGCTTCTTTCGGAGGCATCGCCGCACTGCTGGGCATGCTTAACTCGTGCTCGCCGAACGTCTCGGTGGTGAACATCGATAACGGCTTCGGGGCGGCCTACGTGGCGGCGATGATCGTTCGCTCCAGGCGCTAGAGCATTTTCGGAAATGCTGTAGTCCGAAGCCGCCGATAACTTCCGCATCAATTACGTTCCTATAGCGGAACCAGAATCGCTATACCTCGGAACCACTGCTCCCAAGTCGACGCGACCATCAGGGAGCGGCGACCTGCGCAGCCATCGACGGGGTACAGCAACTCTGGTTCCGCTTTAGAGCCTACTCCGGCAACGCGATCTGGCCGTCGATGTGGAAGTGTCCGCTGGCTCCAGGCGCTCCGGTATCGGGTTGGCCGCCGCCAACGCTGATTGTGTAGTCTCCGCTCGCGATAATAGGCTGACCGGCCTCGGTCACCATGCTCAGCTCGCGATTCTTCAGCTCGAAATGAACCTGCCGGCTCTCGCCCGGCTCGAGATGAATCCGCTGGAATCCGCGCAGAGCGACCCGGGGCGCGCCGGCAACCGCCGGAAACTTCAGATACAGTTGCACCACCTCATCCCCTGCTATCTTCCCGGTATTTGTCACCGTCACGGTGGCATTCACCGGATCGCCGGCATAAATGGGAGCCTCCGGCACGTTGAGACGACTGTAGCTGAAGGTGGTGTAGCTGAGACCGTAACCGAAAGGATAGAGCGGCTTGCCCGTAAAATATCGGTAGGTGCGGTCCCGCATCGAGTAGTCCTCGAAGTTAGGCAGTTGGGTCACATCTTTGTAGAAGGTCACCGGCAGTCTGCCCGCGGGGTTGTTCCTGCCGCTCAGAGTATCGGCGATCGCCGTTCCGCCTTCCTCGCCGGAGTACCACGCTTCAAGAATCGCGTTGGCATGCTGGTTGATCCAGTTCACCGCGAGCGCGCTGCCGTTCATGAGCACCACGATGAGCGGCTTGCCGGTGGCGGCCACGGCTTCCACCAGAGCTTCCTCGGGCTCGGGCATATCGATGCTCGTGCGGTCACCGCCCAGGAATCCCGGCTCGCTGACCGGCATCTCCTCGCCTTCGAGTTGGCTCGTGATGCCGACTACCGCAATCACAAGATCGGCCTGCTTCGCTGCATCAACCGCTTCGGGAGACGGCGCATTATTGACCCGTGCCCAGATCAGTTGTGCCCGCGGCTCCACAGCATTCATATTCCCGTAGGTGATGTCCAGCGCGACCTTCTCGCCCTTTTCCAGGTGGACACGGCCCAGCTTTGCTTCGACGCCGCGCGTTCTGAATTCCTGCGCAACCTCCTTGCCGTCTACCTTTACTGACGCAAAGCCAGCGGCGCGAATGCCGATCAGATAATCGCCGCTGTCCGGCGGCGTCAGAAATCCCGTCCACTCTACGCCAAATGACTTTTTCGTGGCGGCCTCGGCAGGCAGGTTGGCCTTGCCAAGGTCCGCATTTGGCTCCACCCGGCTCGTGACGGGCTTTGGTTTCGCGCCCGGGGCCAATTCGACGCCTTCCCAGTCGGAATATGCTGCCTTGAGCCCTGGTGCGCCGTCGGGGGTTGTGAGCAGACCATTCGGCACCGGATCGCCGTCGTTGCGCAGGAATTGCGTTCCGGGAACGTAGGTGATCTTGGCATTTGGAAACTCGGCCTTCAGGCCTTCAAGAAAGGAAACCGTGTGGGTCGGCGTTCCGTTGTAGTTGCCCAGTAACACCCGCGTCTGATCCGCCAGCGGGCCTACCACGGCGATGCTCCGTATGCCTGGCTTGAGCGGAAGCGTGCCGTCGTTCTTAAGCAGCACCATCGACTCGTCGGCCAGCTTACGGGCCAGGGCACGGTGTTCGGGGCTGTTCAGTTCCTTCTCATCGATCTTCGCGTACGGGTTCATATCCGGCGGGTCGAACATGCCGAGCCTGATCCGTGCCGTGAAGAGGCGCACCAGGGCCGTGTCAACCGCGCTCTCGCTCAGATAGCCCTGCTGCACTGCATCGATAAAGGGCTTGTAGTCGTGGTCGTCTTTCGCTTTGGAAAAGAAGTCGGCGCATTCGTTGTCCATGCCGCGCTCCAGCGAAATGGCGGAGGATTGCGCCTGGGTGGCCCGGTAATGATGCCCGTTGAAGATGTCCCGGACGGCGTCGCAGTCCGAGACCACATACCCCTGGAATCCCCAACTGCCGCGCAGCAGATCCTGCAGCAGATACTGATTGGCGCAGGCCGGCTGACCGTTGATCGCGTTGTAGGCGCACATGATGGATCCGGCCTTTCCTTCAACAATGGCCGCGCGGAAGGCCGGTTCGTAGGTATCGACCTGGTCGTGCCGGCTCACATCCACATCGGCGAAATGCCGCGTCGGCTCCGGCCCGCTGTGTACGTCGAAGTGCTTTGGCGTGGAGATCACGCGATAGTACTTCGAGTTATCGCCCTGCATGCCCGTCACATACGCCACCGCCATATGCGCTGTCAGGAAAGGATCCTCGCCATACGTTTCCTGGCCGCGGCCCCAGCGGGGATCGCGGAAGATGTTGACGTTGGGTGCCCAGAAGTCGAGGCCATGAAAGATCGCCGATCCCCCGTCATGTTCATTCTCGGCGTGCACCACGCGCCCCTCGATACCGATGTCCGTGGCCATGGCATGAATGCCCGGCGCGTCGAAAGTGGCGCCCAGACCGATCGGCTCCGGAAACTCCGTCGTGCCGTCCACCGCGACGCCATGCAGCGCCTCGCTCCACCAGTCGTAGGCCGGTACCTTGAGCTCGGGAATCGCGCGGGCCTGGTTTACCAGCTGCGACGCCTTTTCCTCAAGTGTCATCCGGCTCACCAGATCTTTCGCGCGCACCTCCGGCGGCAACGCCGGATTCAGGTACGGCGGAGTCGACGCCTCCTGCGCCATCGCGCTCGGTACACTGACAGCGCAGCACAGGATGGCTGCGCAGACGGCAAGGAATAACGCAACTCGTACTTTGATTTCCTTCATTCCGTTCCTCCACGGCAAGGGTCCATCATAGCCCCACCGTAAGGTACTTTTCCAAACGACGGCACAGAAGAGAATCGATTTACTTGCGGCCTTTCGTCGCACAGAGGTTCTGACTGAAGATCTAGCTCAACTGGCCAGCGATTCGAATTCCACGCAAGACCGAAATCGTGCGCGCTGTGCTGGAAAGCGAAGAAGATGGATTGGCGCAGCAGATCTGGCCCGCGGACCAGTTGATCTTATGGAAGATAAAAATAATTTACACAACCCTTTCCGCGCTTGTGCTATCAAAGAATCAGGTGTTTTCTGAGCCCGCAATTCGGGGTCCACGTCATTTGGGTCACATTCACTTGGCTCCTGAGCCTTTCTTTCCTGAGCCCTTCTAATGATGAGCTTGAGACCTACAATCTGGGCTAGAATATTTCGACCCGCCATCATGTTTCTGGGATTGGCCCTTGCTGTCTTCACGTGGGGTCTGCAGTACAAGCTCTCGCTTTACGATCCGCCGGAAGCAGTTTCCCACGAAATTCCTCAAGCAAAACTCCTGTCAAGAGATGAGCAGACCGGAACAACTGAGAGTTCGCTCACAACCAAAGCCAGCGTTGCCGACAAGACGATGCAGACGGCGCTGCTTGGCCTCTTGTTCTCGCTCTTCCTGGTGTGGAACACGCCGCGCCGCCTTGAGCTATTCGGGAAATATTCGGATATAAATCAGCCGGTCCGGCCTCCCGGTCAGGCAAGCTTGAACGCCTTCTTTTTCCGCCCCCCTCCCGTTTTCGCCTAGTTTCCTGCTCGGTTTTTCCTGAGCGCCCGGCATGTACTCACTGCCGGGTGCCTGCGGCGTCTTTTCTCCGCCGGGGAACGACTTCCGCCATGTAAATTCCGGCCAAACCTCAAAGGCGTATTCAGATATGCGAAAGCGATGTTCCCTGATTCTGGCCGTAGGACTCTCTCTGCCCACCGCGTTCAGTGTGATTGCCTGTAATTCCGGGGCCAGGAGTTCAGAGACTGATGCGGCCGAAATTCCATCCGCGACGGTGGCTGCGGTAGCGCGGGGAACCATTACGCACACGTTGAATCTGGCGGGGCAATTTCAGCCGTATCAGGTCGTCGAAGTGCATGCAAAGGTGTCTGGCTATATCCAGCACATCTATGTCGACATCGGCGACATTGTGCACCGTGGGCAGGTGCTGGCCGTGCTCGAAGTTCCGGAACTGGACGCGCAGCTAAAGGGCACCGTTGCTGAGGTCGCACACAGCAAGGATGAAATTACCCGCGCGCAACATGATGTTCTTCGGTCGCAGGCCGAACACGCTGCGCTTCATGCCGACTACACCAGGTTGAAGCAGGCTTCTGCGGCGCAGCCTGGATTGATCGCGGAGCAGGAATTGGATGACGCGCAGTCGAAGGACCTGGCCTCGGAGGCGCAGGTGGATGCGGCGAAGGCAGCCCTGGCGGCCGCGAAGCAGCAGGCGGAAGTGGCGGGGGCGGACCGGGAACGCGTGAGCGATCTGAACGACTACACCAGAGTGACGGCGCCTCTGGATGGGGTGATCATCTGGCGTTATGCGGATACGGGCGCTCTCATCCAGGCTGGCACATCTTCTGACGTGCAGACGCTGCCCGTCGTGAAGCTCTCGCAAAGTGACTTGCTCCGGCTGCGCCTGCCGGTGCCGGAGGACGCGGTGCAGTTCATCCACGAGGGCGCAACGGTCACTGTGCGTGTGGACGCTGTGAACCGCACACTGACCGGAAAGGTCGTGCGATTTACGCGGGACGTGAGCCTGGCGACGCGGACCATGGAGACGGAAATCGATGTGGAGAACAAGGACCTCTCACTTTCGCCCGGGATGTACGCCAATGCGACGCTCGACCTGGAGCATAGAGATAACGTACTGACGATTCCGGTTACCGCGGTGATAAAGAATGGCAACCAGTCGACTGTGCTGATCGTGAACGGTCAGAACAAAGTTGAGTCGCGCAGCGTGCAACTTGGTCTTCAGGGTTCGCTGCTGGTGGAAGTGACCAGCGGTTTGAACGAAGGCGACCGCGTGATTGTGGGCGGGCAGTCGAAGTACCAGGTGGGCGAGACTGTCAAGCCCGAGCAGGAAGAGCTGCGGAAGAGCGATACGAGCATCGAGCAGGGGAATGGAGAGTAATGCCGAAGTTCGCTCTCAATTATCCGTACTTCATCATCATGGTATGCATGGTGATCGTGGTGGTGGGCATTACCACCATTGCCGGGATGCCGGTGGATCTCTTTCCTCAGATCGACATCCCCGTGGTAGTCGTGGCGACCTTCTACTCCGGCATGCCGCCGCAGCAGATTGAAGCCGACATCACTGACACTTTTGAGCGCTTCTTCACCCTGGGCAGCAATATCGATCACATCGAGTCGCGGTCGCTTACCGGTGTCAGCCTGATCAAGATCTATTTCAAGCCGGGAACGGACCGGAATGCCGCGCTGAGCAACATCGCAAATCTGGCCATGGCCGACTTGCGGCGACTGCCACCGGGCACGCTGCCGCCGGTGGTGCTGGGCATGGATGCCTCGAGTCAGCCGGTGTGCCTGGTGACGCTCAAAGGCCGCGGGTTAAACGAAACGGACCTCAAGGACTTGGCGCAGTTTCAGGTTCGCAACCAGATTGCGAATGTTCAGGGGGCATCGGTGCCGCAGCCGTTTGGTGGCCGCTATCGCCAGATTATGGTGTATGTCGATCCGGTAAAGCTGCAGGCCTACAACATGAGCCTGATGGATGTGGTCCACGCAGTAAATGAATCGAACCTGATTCTCCCTGCCGGCGATGTCCGCATCGGGGCGAAAGACTACAACATTTATGCCAACAGCCAGGTGCCGAACGTCGACGCTCTCAATGACCTTCCGCTGAAATCGGTCGGCAACGCATCCGTGCTCGTGCGCGATATTGGACGCGCAGAGGACTCGGGCACGATCCAGACCAACATTGTGCGCATCGATGGCCAGAAGTCGGTGTACATACCGATCCTCAAGCAGGGTGGAGACAGCAACACCATCACGATCGTGAACGGGATGAGGGCGGCGATCAAGAACCTGGTCGATATCCCCGCGCAACTGAAGACCTCGGTCGTCTTCGACCAGTCGATCTTCGTCAAATCCGCTCTGAAGAATCTGGGAAATGAAGGCGGGATTGGCTTGGTGCTGACCGCGCTGATGATTCTCCTCTTTCTCGGCAGCGTGCGCGCGACCTTCGCGGTGCTGCTTTCGATCCCCCTCTCGGCCCTGGCTGCATTCATGTGCATCCGGCTTGGCGGAGGGACAATCAACACGATGGTGCTCGCCGGCCTGGCATTGGCGTTTTCCCGGCTCATCGACAACTCGGTGGTCGTGCTCGAGAACATCTTCCGCCACATGGAGCTCGGCTCGCCACCAGAAGTGGCGGCGGAAATTGG
>Ga0335072_10015110_pt1 | contig 10963 bp, 13 predicted proteins | sample Lox_Sample_21_FD_206725 | JGI IMG/M metagenome (GOLD analysis project Ga0335072, IMG submission 206725) | Soil microbial communities from Loxahatchee National Wildlife Refuge, Florida, United States - Lox_Sample_2.1 | ecosystem: Environmental > Terrestrial > Soil > Wetlands | place: USA... | reverse complement strand
CTTCGGTTTCAAAAAGACTATCCAGATTACGTCCTCGACTACTCTTCCCCATCCTTCCTCAAAATTGGCGACCACGAGCTGGGAGGCTTTTCCCGATCTGACCACATATCTCGTCCTCGGTCACTGCCACATCAACGTCAAAGCAACGAAATAGGCCGTCCACGGCCTCAATCCGATCGGCAACTGCATATGCTATATAAATTGAAACCATGCAGTACATTCAACTATGCGAGTGGGGATGTTATAGATTTCAAATTCTCACCCGCAAGTGACCAGTTTGCAGTGTGCTGCAATACCCTCACGAATGACTATAATCGTCCTGGGAATCTGTTATTTGGTGATGCAAGAGGGGAGACAGTAATGACGCTCGACGGTCACTTTGATCCAACGCCCGGAGTCGAACGCTACTACACAGTATCTGATATCCGCTTTTCGAATGATGGTCAATATCTGTATTCGGGATCTTACGATAACACTGTTAAAATATGGGATATGAATGGTGAAATGTTGAATTGTTTAACTGGTCATGGAAGAATCACTGCATTATCGACGACAAGTTGTGCGGATTGGGTTATGTCTGTTGCGTCGGATGATGGGAATATCTATCTGTACAATGTTTACGAACCGAAAAGTCCTTTTCGAACGATCATCAAGAGTCCAAGTGAGCGATTGTGTGGATCCTTCTTGGTGCCTGGAAAAGGATTCTACAAGAATTGGATGTTGGCGGGATATGAAGGAAAGGATAGTCGTTCACCGATTGGGGCGTTGTATATTTACGATATTCCGAAAGCTACGATGGTTCAACGTGTCTCACCTGCCTCCAATACTCAAACATCGGCATTCTTCCATCCAGCAACATATCATTTTGTAGTGGGTTCGGTGGGACAAATCGGGGCAGGTCCAACAGCTAAATCAGTAGTTCGACTGTACGATCCACGATTGGAAAAGGCCCTTATGGAACTTAGTTTAGATTCACCTCAAAAGGATATAAATAAAGTTACCATATCGCCATGTGGGAATCGAATTACCTCGAGTGGAACGGATGGAAGAACAATCGTTTGGGATTTGCGGGTTGTGAGATCTGAGCCTGATCCTCTTCACATCCTGTCTCACGGTCCAACGAAGATGGTTCCTCCTGTCGATGGTCAATTAGAGGATTGGGATACCGGCGTTATGGTCGCTGAATGGCTTCCACAGTCAGATTACTTGATAACAGGTGGTTCAGATGGATGTATCAAACTATGGGATACAAGACTGGGGACTCCATTTGTGCGGGATATAGGAGAATTTGAATCTGCCGTGAGCGGTATAGATTTCAATTGTAATCGAGATGTACTCGGAGTGGGCGAAGTGTCCGGAAAAGTCACATTTTTAGATTGGCATGGTGTATCTGGAGGAGAAGGATTGAGGAAGTTTCGATTGAAACAGGCCGTAGGTGACGATGTTGGGAATGAAGGCATTCTGGCTTCGAGGGAATTACTCGCCAGTGGAAAATTTGAGATTCGAGAGTATCATGGCCTGCGATCTGTTTTCGCCGTGTAACAAATTAAAGCATCTCATTTATATTACTGTATAATTAAAGGCCATGACAATAATCCGAGTTCATTAAAATATGGGTTACAATACAACTTTATCAAACATGTCAGTAGTTAAAGAATATGATGAACATCAACTCCCCCTCCACCGCCCTATAACCGCGTATCCTCAACCCCAAACTCCAAATAGATGATATGAACAACCACCAAACACTTCCAAAACACTTGACACGAGAAAAAGATCAATTGTGCTCATGGGCTTGCCAGAGACCAGCTGTATGGGATGGCGGCCGTGTATCTTCCTCCTCGACAGTGTCCATTTTCTCGAGTTCCGGTTTTGGTGGATCTCTGACTGCTTGAGGAGAATGACTGAAAGCACCATCCATAGCTCCTCCGTTTTTCATAATATTTATAGCTTTGATAGCATCGAAAGCAACATGAAACGTTCTTCGACAGTTAGCCTTATTCCAATTTACAACAAACCTTCTCGCATTGAAATTCGATCTGACTGTAGGTAACAGATCTGTTTCCTTTTTGGCCGGTTCTCTGCTCAACCACGGATGACTCACACATTGTTTTGCAGTCAATCGTTGACTTGGATCCACAGTCAAACAACCCTTGATAAATTCCTTTGCCTTCTCACTCACATCTTCCCAATATTCCGGTGGTTCAAACGAATAATCTCCCGCCATGATTGCCTGCATCTCTTCTACATTGGAATCTCGATCAAATGGTGTATATCCGCAAAGAAGGAAATAAGTGATTACTCCCAGGGCCCATATGTCGACTGGTTTACTATGTCCCGTCTTTTTGAAGATTTCAGGGGCCATGTAGCCTGGCGTCCCGCATGTTGTGGTGAGTACGTGGAATGATTCTTCGTCTATGATTCTCGATAATCCGAAATCCGCAATGAGTAAATCTGAGTCTTCCGCCGGTGTTCGAAAGAGGAGGTTTTCAGGTTTCAAATCTACAATTAGATCGGCGTAGAAAACACGAACCACTACCTCTATGAACAATTCCATGATCGTGAAGATAGGATACAGCTGAAACGATTGTCCGAACAAGATTTGCTGCATCCGATTCGTAATAATTGCCTTTTCGACATATTCGATCAAATAACTCTCCTCCCAGACAAAGATCGGTGATCAGGTACACTACCAGTTAGCCGAGACGCAAGGACTAATGTACAGGAATTGACAGTCTCAAAGTAATCCACCAACGTTAGGATGTTTTCATGGCCCATGGATATCTTTCGCAGAACCGCTATTTCATTGCGTACCATGTGTTCACGACCTGCCATCAAGCGTTTACTAATGACTTTAGCAGCATAGTATTTTCCCGTGCCAATGTGAACCGCTTCTACATCTTAGCCACTGTGATTGAGAGTGGATAAACGACCTTTGACAACGGCATACGTGCCTTGACCTAGCACGCGGCCTACTTTGTACTTGCAAGGGACAGTGGCGACATTGACTTTGGCTGAAGGATCCATTTTAGCGAAGAGGTAGTGGTTTGTCTTCCACTCGGAGAGATATGTTTGACTTTCTATCATTATTACTTGTCCTTGATAAGCCGATAGATACGTACCTGGCGGTTTATAAGGTTCTTGAGGGTGGAGAAGAGGCGATGTGGCTTGCGGATCCGGTAGTAGTCAGAAAGTGTCACGTAAGAATACTCGGCCGCAGAGAAGGAAGTCGGCGATGGCCCAGACCAAAGAACTGAGATGGCAGAATCAAGGAGCTAGTATAATCAATAATCCATCTTCAGAATGTTGATGCACATCGTGCATAATTTGCATGACTCCACGCTGACTGATAGGATGAAAGGAGGTCGTACCTGTAGAGTTTCGTTCGATGATGATCGAACTGTGAGGTGGGGAGATGCTAGTTTGTGTTTGTCCTTGCGCAGAAGACAACCTTCAGGATGAATATGCAGACTAGACTAGTGCAGCTGGATATGCGCGCACATGCATGTGATGCTGTTCTCCCTGTTCGCTGCTTGTTCGCCTGGATAATTTGGGTTGTCGATCAACTTGAAGGTTATTTCGATATTTGGTTGCTGACAACGAGTCAACAAAGGATTCGGAAGAGAGGAGAAAGGTGTGCTGCTATTTTACTTGCTCCGATGCCGGAAACAAATAAGATTATGATGGAGAGCAGCTGTTGGGATAGGGATGATCCCACTCAAAGCTGCAGGAGGTGGTGACTGCAGGCAGGGTCAGGGTCTTCCCCCTCACGCAGCAAATCGAGTTAAATAATGCACCGATCCGAAAACGGGCTAGAATCTAGATTGGGCGATGGTTTCTGCAATCACGCACGGACCCTCGCGTTACCACCAAGAATCGCAGACCGGAGCTGTCGTCGGCAATAGGATCAATATCAGTAGAATGAATTTAATTCCCGAACTCAAACAAAATGAATCGCACGGGATCTCTATCCAAATAAATAATTGTGCTACAAAGCTACAGAAAGGCCAATACATATGTTTCGCTTGATGCAGCCAGCCTCCCGTAAAGCACTCCGTAACGGCGCCACAACTGCACGTCCACCCCCTTGCACGGGGGTTGACTTCTGTGTGTCGTTTGTCGCAGGTTTGATCGCCTCGTCTGTGATTTTCCTGGTTAAACGACCAATCTAGGTTAAACGACCAATCTAGACAGAGAGATGACTCGCTGGCGGGTATGGAGCGACGCCACAGACAGCGCTAATTGGAATCGATTGAGGCGAGCTGCCGACGATCGCTAAGTGCGAATTTTGTGGGGAATAAGCGTTCAAAATGGGAAAGTCACAACGACACAAATCTTTTCAGGCACAGCGCTAATACCGCCGCTAAAAGATGCGGTTCGATATGTCAGATGACCAAATGCTAGAAGTTCTGCCGTTATTTAGTGTTGTTCTTGCTATTTGAATGTTGATGATATGCATAAATTCATTTCTTTTGATGATATGCACTCGCATTCCGACCTCAAGACGATTCCGCCATCATTAATGAAAATACATCTCTACCACTGCCTTGGAAATATGGAACCCGAACAGACTGATGATATACAACACAATTATCACCGGTATTGGAGCCAGTAATAATTGTGTTCCAGTCAGAAAATGCAACGCTAAGCCAATCAGTTGAATCATCAAGCAGGGGACCCACAATTATACCCTAAAAAGGTAATATATGAGTAATATATCAAAGCAACAGCGTACAGCGTATTCCCCAGAAACAAGCTTATCCTATTCCAATCAGTATATCTAACACAAGACCCAGTATCTCAAAGAGGATTTGCGAGAACGAATGAGGAGGAGGAGTACCACAAATCCTTTATGAGCAACGGCATCACAATAAACTGCGCAACATACAATAACACAAACACAGGAAAAAAGGCATTACAATGCACATCGAAACAATATCCAAACTCCAATTCCTCACCACCCAGTCCAGCTGTTGCACCTACACCTCCCGCAATGACATCTGCGATCCCCACCGTCCGTCGTCCTTTTAAAAATCTTCGTGCGAGGAACCAGGCTAGTGCGGCGATTAGAAGGCCTACTAGAGCAAAGTCAACCCCAACCATGAAGACCATTAATTTTAGGATGGAGAGGAAGCCGGGGGAGTATGCTAGTCCCCATGCTAATGCTGCTATGCAGAGGAGGAAAGAGAGGAGGACTGCGAAGGACGGATCATCGCGGCGGTAATGGCCTTTGGTTTCTATAATGTAAGACGATGTAGGAGAGCCTGGGAAGGAGGTAAATACGTCTCTGGATGTTAGTAGAGATGCAACAAGGGGCGTACGTGGTAGTAGATCTGTTTGTAAACTCTTCGCGGATTGTACATTAGTGTTAACATTTCCCATATTGAAACTTCGAAATCCAGTTGAGAGAATTTGAATAGACGCTTCAGGTATATTGGCAATGAGGATGACATTCTCTATGGCTTATGTGGAAGCAGACTCGTATCGAAGTCTTCCGCAAGATTATTTCCAAATTTCAAAATCCAAGTTGATGACGGGCGAACACGGGTTAGGGTTGCTGAGCGATCTCGATTCTCAGGAACGATGATGAGATGGAAGCGTTGGACAATGCAATTCAACAACTATTGGATATCTTGCGCTTATGTGCACCGCTCGCGCGATCCCCTGCGAGTCCTGTGAGCAGAAAGTGTTCCCTCACCATCCAGCCAATATTCTATCGGGTATCATTACTACCATCCAAATCCGACTTTTCTTCCTTATCCTTCCCACCAGTGAACAGATATGCAGGTATTACAGTACCACCAGCCACAATCCCCAAGACAATACACAAAACATCCCATCCCCACCTCTCCATCATCCACCCTGCAATCAAAGGTCCTCCTAAAGTCCCCATCGACCAAGCTAAATTGAACAATCCATACCCTTGTGCATATCCCATTCCTGCGACATCGCCTCTTCCAGTTCTCAATTGTAATGTGATTTCTGCCATTGCAGGACCTCCTATCATTGCTGTAGAACATCCATTGAATGTTAATACTGCGATGAGGAGGGCGATTTGAGAGGGAGACGCAGGACCAGTAGGAAGAATGAAAAGAAACAAGGAAGGACAGAGCGTAATGTAGCCAATTAGAGCTGCTAACCGTGGTCCATAACGATCGACTATGAGCCCTGATACCGGGCCTAAAACGACTTCAGGAAGGGCTAGTGCAATGAAAGCTGCTCCTGAAGTCAAGGCAGTGAAATCGAATGTCTCTTTAAGATGGAGCGGTAATACAGCATCAATAGGTCCTGAGAAGACCACTGAAACGACGAATGCCATCCAACAAGCATTCAAAAATCGTGCAGACTGACATAAATCAGTTTTCTCACAAGCGAGGTATACCGTAAACACTTTCAACAAACTAGTTGCCGGTCCTTTACTCGCACTGCCATCAAGTAACTGTGTTGTCTCATTCGGCGTTGCTTCAGCAGATTCCTGTGACTCCTGGCCTTGTAAATCCACACTCCACTTCTTCGCATCCTTCAATTCAATCATCAATAACCGTAACACAACATCGAAAACTAACAGCCCTCCTAACCCCCAAAACACAGCCGAATACCCAAACCTATGAAAAATCGCGCCTCCGAAAACAGGACCCGCAACCATGGCAAGACTTACAACGCTTCCTATTGTTCCCATTGCGACGCCCAGTTGTTCGGTTGGGAAGGTATCTGCGAGAACAGCTGTGCCGACTGTCCAGACTATAGCCGAGGACGAGCCTTGTAGAAATCGGGCTACAAGGAGGAGAGTATACTGCCGTGCTAGAGCGACGAGGACAGTGGAGAGAAGTAATGCAAAGAGACCTAGTAAGTAATGTGTTTTGCGGGACGATGCTCGGTCTGAAAAGTAGCCCACTGTCGGACTATGCGGGAAACGTTAGAACAGGCCTCTGTAGATAAGGAAGGAAGGCAGGAAATACGTACTTTGTGAGGACTGTGCCAAATGCATAGGCGGCCAGGAGTTGACTCACCGCTGTTTGAATTTGATCATCCGGTATACCCGATCTTTCTCCTAACGAAAATGGGAAGACAGGGACCTATACAGAAAGGTGAGTTGATCGAAAACGAGTAAGAGGGAAGATAGGGACGATACGAGTGCTCCGTACAGCACTATGTCGGAGAAGATGGAGAAGTCAACTACAAACAGGATGAAGGCTTTTGAACTCCTCCATGCTAGCCCTTTTGGCCTTGACATATTTCGTAAATAGCAATCAAAGTTGAGAGTGAGGAAAAGTGAAACTAGTTGTTATCGTGCATCATCAATTCGTCGGGATCAACTTGGATTAAGGTTTCTACCGAGGATAATCACCGCCAATGAGCAACCACGTCGGGAAATGTAATATACATCCACTTTAGCAAATTTAAGATTCAATTGCATCTAATTTTCTCGAAATAATTTGACCTTACCATCTTGATTCTTGAATCGTTGCTCCACCTTTGAAATGCATTCTCATAACCGGATTACCGTCCATTCCTCTTCCTACGTGAGCGAGTTCATCTTTAACTAGTCGATCATCAGCCAATTCTGAAATTCTTGGCCGCATATGTGGGCTCCTTGTATTTTTGGGTGTGTCATTTCTGATTCTCGTTTTCACTGCAATCTCTACCTCTTTCCTCGAGACTGATAAATTTTGTCAGAAATTCTCTAGTTCAATAACCCTTCGAGATAAATTCTTGCGGATCTTACTTCGTGCGGTTAGGAGTGCCTCGAAAAGAGCTCCGTGTTTTCGGCGCTTATCGGAGTATTGTCGCCACATATCTCTCCTGTAGGACGTGGAGTCATGATGACGCATTTCCATCTTCTTAAGAATATAGTCACGATCGATATTGAAGGCAAGATCAGACAAATGTCTGATCGATCCGAGATGACTCGTCCAGAGTCAACGAGGATATATAATATCATACGATTTTTTATTTTTTTTTGTCTCAATGGATCGTCTGATTGTCATGAAGGCTGCGGCGAGGCATGTAATAGCTATGTATGGTAATTCTCAGAGGAAGACGCGTGTGGTACGCGCGTAGCGTGATTAAGTTGCATTGTTGGAGATCTGTGCACCTGGTGAATGTGGGATGTCAATAGTGACTCTGGACAGTGATTGGATGAATTCCACGTAACCGCTGAGCACATCCTTACAACCCACCTTTGAAATTCGAGTAAATTGATTTCAAATTGCAGTGTAAACCAGTCTCGGGCAACTTTAGCAAATTTTTATAAAGTCTCCACGGGGCTCTCTCTTTCCCATGAACAAGAAACAACAACAATATCAACACTAACCAAACCAACACAACTTCACTCAGTCCGATCGACTTCCTTCCATCGTATCTCATCTCTTCATTCTTCCACGCAGCAATTCACCCTCCTTTCTTCATTCGTCCACATGGCTTCTGTTGATCTCACACCTTCCAAGAAGGTAATTACCCCACCGTACTCAAACAATTCGCGTGAATTTTGTGGGCTAACATGACGTGTTTCTATATAGGCTGCCAATGCGCTTGCAGAAATGAACCTCAGCAAGGAAGCAAACTTCTCTGTCGCGACTCTGAAGGAGAGATTCATGCGCGCTGGTCAGGGTAAAGAGAACAAAACTCTCGATACCCCCGTTGGAAAGAAGCATGTCATCGACGAGCCATCCGAACAAGACAGAAAACACCCCAAACTTGAAGAGGAAGAAGAGCCTTTGCTTGTTGAGAACAAGAAACGTTTCGTCTTGTTCCCCATCAAGTACCATGAGGTCCGCCACCTTACTCCTTCTCTTCTAATTCTGACCCTGTAGATTTGGCAAATGTATAAGAAGGCGGAAGCGTCATTCTGGACTGCCGAGGAAATCGATCTTTCGAAGGATCTATACGATTGGGAACATCGTCTCAATGAAGATGAAAAATTCTTTATTTCACACGTTCTTGCATTTTTCGCCGCCTCCGACGGAATTGTCAATGAAAATCTCCTGGAGAGATTCAGCAATGAAGTCCAAGTCCCCGAAGCCAGATGTTTCTACGGCTTCCAAATCATGATGGAAAACATCCATTCCGAAACATACTCTCTCTTGATCGACACATACATCAAAGAACCTAACCAACGCACATACCTTTTCGACGCTATCGAAACTATCCCTTGTATCAAAGCCAAAGCCGAATGGGCCCTCCGTTGGATCGCAGACAAGGATTCTACATTCGCAGAACGTCTTGTAGCTTTCGCAGCTGTTGAAGGAATCTTCTTCTCCGGTTCGTTTGCTTCCATTTTCTGGCTCAAGAAACGTGGGTTGATGCCTGGTTTGACATTCTCCAACGAACTTATTTCCCGTGATGAAGGTCTCCATACCGATTTCGCATGTCTCTTGTTTTCTCACCTACGTAAACGACCTAGCAAGCAAGTCGTCCAAGCTATCATCACCGAGGCAGTTAGTATCGAACAAGGTTTCTTGACAGAAAGTCTTCCTGTCCCCTTGTTGGGAATCAATGCCAAGCTTATGGAACAATACATCGAGTTTGTCGCAGACAGGCTTCTCGTCGCTCTGGGAAACCAAAAGTATTATAACGCTACTAATCCCTTTGATTGTATGGATCCCCTCCAATCTCTTTTTTGCCTACAAATTCTAATGAGGATAGTCATGGAAAACATTTCTCTCGCGGGAAAGACAAATTTCTTTGAAAAGCGTGTTTCGGATTATCAAAAAGCAGGAGTCATGAGCGCTACCAAGAAAGTGGGAGAAGCACCCGGAAAGAGTGGCCATGCCTTTTCTATCGATGAAGAATTCTAGATTATGCAATTGTCACGTTTATGGAGTACAAAAGTATCCAATGTGTATGGAGATCGGATGGAGTTGTTTTTTTTTTCAAAGATTTATGGAGACTCGGTGTCATTTATATTTATGAACCGGATTGTTTGTGGGTTTGGCATATGTAGATATTCCCACCTCTCACATCATCGTTGATTGTAATATGCATATTTCTTCTCTCAGATCTATGATGGCATTTTGTTTGCTGACCTGCCATGGTATGGTACTATCGTGAGCGACGACTTTCCTTATTAAACTACATACTTCCATTTCCTTAGATACATTCACAATTGCTAAAAGGGCATCTTAAAAATATTGCTCGTCAAACCGCCTAACAAGTCAATTAAGAATACAAACTAGATCCCACTGCTCTTCAACTGATAATCTCTCGCCTGCTCAGCCGAACGTTTATGTTCATCACTCCTTTCCTGCACCACAAGCGCAGTAATCACAACAATATCTTGAATCTCACGTTGCGAAACGTCCAGTTCTCCAATACGGTGACACTTGCCTTCAAGCCAGGACTCTTTAAAGGTGGCAATAGTCTGGTTATTGGCATCGCTAATAAGTTGGGAATGTCCGTTCCAATGGTACTTTGCTTGATCTTGGGTTGTGAATTCGGTCGTTCCCTTCAATATGGGGAGTTTGGAGTGTTTGTGGACGAGGGGGATGAGGAGTTTGGGTTCGAGGAAGTGTAAATCGGTACGACCTTCGACCTCTAGACAAGGATCTCCCGTTGCGATGACAGGGCCATCTTTTCCACCTCGGTGGAAGATGAGTTTACCGCCTTCTTCAACTTCGCAGTAGTACAGAATTTCCTGACATTAGCACCTGTGCAAACGATTTAACAGAGTATACTACTTACCTTGGTCTCCTTGTCTTGAACATATCGATTCAACCAATTCAAACTGGTGTCATGGATGAATCCGGCCTCGCGAATAAATTCAAGCTTGATGTTGGGCATTCTAGTTCACTTTGTTCTGTTGTTCTTTTCCTTGAGGGAATCTTGTCAACCGCATGGTTAAATTTATACACTGGATCTTGGCTCGATGTCCTCCGAACGGTTCGTTCATTCGAATTACGTGACTGGAAATCCGGATATTATTTGCTGGATGACACAAATTTTTTAAGGTTGTTTGCGGCAGCTT
>Ga0335072_10015109_pt1 | contig 10964 bp, 10 predicted proteins | sample Lox_Sample_21_FD_206725 | JGI IMG/M metagenome (GOLD analysis project Ga0335072, IMG submission 206725) | Soil microbial communities from Loxahatchee National Wildlife Refuge, Florida, United States - Lox_Sample_2.1 | ecosystem: Environmental > Terrestrial > Soil > Wetlands | place: USA... | reverse complement strand
GGGCCGTCGCGGAAATCTATCTCGGCAAGCCCGCATCGGTGGGTGCCGCATGGAAGACCGCCACCGCTCGCTGGTTCCGCTATGTCCTGGTCACGTTGCGCCAGTACTGGAGCATCGGCTGGTGGTTCATGCTCTCCATCGGCATGTTCTTTGCCGTCCTCGCCCTCATCCCGCGGCTGGGCGGCGGTTCGTTCATTGCTGTTGGAGTGCTCTCGTTTGTCTTCGGACTGCAGGTCTTCGCCAGCGGCATCTACGCCATCTACGCTGCCCTTCGTGTCTCTCTTGCTGTGCCCGCCTCGGTAATCGAATCACTCGGCCCCAATGCCGCAGTCCGGCGCAGCATGGCTCTGCTCACTCAGCGCAAAGGCCGCATCTTCCTGCTGGGTCTGCTCGTCGTTGCAATGAGCATGATCGTGGGCATCGTGATTTCCCCGCTCACGTTCCTCGGTCTGCGCGCCCACGGTCCGGAGCGGTACATCCTGCAGATGATCCAGCTGACCGGCGCATTCCTCAGCCGGCTGCTCGTCGGTCCCGTTGCCGCTATCGCGCTCTGCCTCTTCTATTTTGACGAACGCGTGCGGCACGAGGGCTTCGACATCGAGTTCCTCATGCTGCGCACCGGCCCCCCGCCCTCCAATCCTCCCGCGGAGGCAAGCCCATCTCCGGAGCCGGCATAATTCGCTTGCGCCGCCCCAGCCCCGCCACTGCTGGTGTCTGCCTTCTGCTGCTCGCCGCCACTCCACTGCGCGCCGCCGAAGCACAGGCGACCGTTTCCGAGCACGCGCTGAAGCCCAGCACCCTCGTTGACTACACGAACGAACTGCACACGCTGCGTTCGCTCGCAGCCGCGTGTTCACAAAACGCCTCGGCCTGCGACTCGAAACAAGTCGGCACAGACGAGCACGTTGCCCTGACAGGCAAATCGTCGTTCGATGCTCACTTTGCGTGGATGAGCGATGCGCTCTCCTCGGCAAAGTCCCTGCCGGACCCAAAACGCACCGCACTCATGGCCGCCGCCGAGCAACAGCTGGACGATGATCTGGCCGATGCCCAGGCCTCGCCGGCCACGCCCGAATTCGCCCGGGCACGACAACAAGCAAACACCATCCTCGCCAGCCGAGAGTTCAACACCTCCACCGCTCCCTCTCTGCGCGACCAGATCATCGCTATGCTGTATCGCTGGATCGACCGTCTCCTCGGTCACGTTGTCGCCTTTGGCTCGCGTTCGCCCTGGGTCGGTCCGCTCATCGAGTGGGGCCTCGGTGCTCTGGCCTGCGCCATGCTGCTCGTCTGGGCCTTCCGCACGGTGCGACGTCAGCGTGTGCGCATGCAGCTCGACAACGCGCGCCGCATCGAGCAAACCGACGAGCGCGTGCTGAACTGGATCCGCGACGCCGAAGAATACGCTGCCGGCGGACGCTTTCGCGACGCCGTCCATTGCCTCTACTGGGCCAGCATCGTCACCCTCGAAGCGCGACGGCTGTGGCAACCCGACCGCGCTCGCACCCCACGCGAATACCTGCGCCTGCTCGATCCCGCCTCCGCCATTGCGCCGCTGCTTCGCCGCCAAACCTCCAGCTTCGAGACCATCTGGTACGGCCTGCGCCCCGCCGCGCGCCCCGATTACGACAACGCGCTCCAGCTGCACCATCAGCTGAGGTCGGCATGAAGAAGCTCGGCAGTGACTGGAAATTTCTGCTGATCTTTGCCGGCGCTGTCATCGCGCTCATCGTGATCACCGGAATCCTCGCCCCCAATCGCGAAGACCGCGACCCCCGGCCCAGCACCTGGAACTCAGGCTCCGCCGGAGCAAAGGCAGCGTACCTGCTCTTAAGCCGGCTCGGATACAACACAGTGCGCTGGGAGCAGCCGGAGGCGGAACTCTCGTCCATCGACGCATCGCGCGCGACACTCGTGCTCGCCGAACCCTCGCCGTCCTTCACTGCGCTCACCGACAAGGACCGCCAGCAGCCCTTCGTCGATTTTCTTCATCGCGGCGGCCGCATCGTCGCGACTGGTGCCGTCGCTGCGCTCTTCCTTCCCGATGCGAAGGTCACCCAGGCCGAGCGCCTCTTCACCGACCTCTGCATCACCACGCCGGAGGGTCCCGACCCCCTCGCGCGCGCCGGCGAGCTTGAAATGGCCGCGCCCGTTCGCTGGAGCGGCGACGACCCGGCCGTCCGCGTCTCCCAAACATGCGGCAACGGCGCGGTCGTCGTCTCGTATCGCAAAGGTCAGGGCGAAATCATCTGGTGGGCCTCTGCCACGCCGCTCACCAACATGGGCCTCCACAACGACGGCAACCTGCGACTGCTGCTCGCCAGTGTTGGCGGCCCGAGTCGCACCGTCTATTTCGATGAGTTCGTGCACGGCGTCAACGAAAGCCCCTGGACAGCAACACGCGGCACGCCGCTCACCGCCATCGCTATTCAGACCTCCTGCATCGCCGCGCTCCTCCTGTTTAGTTTCGCTCGCGGAAGCGGTCCCAAACGCGCTCTCGTGCAGCCGCCGCGCGCTTCGCCGCTCGAGTTCGTCGAGTCGATGGGGGCGCTCTATGCCAAAGCCGGAGCCGGCAACGTTGCCATCGCTGCCGCCGAGCGGCGGGTTCGCGAATTTCTTGCTCACGAAGGCGGTCTGCCTGCCGAAACTCTGCGATCCGGCCCCGCCATCATCGCAGCCGCGGTCCACGCGCGCTTCGGCTGCGACACTGCGCAGCTGGCCACTGACCTCGAAGCAGCACGCCGGGCGGAGTACGATAGTCCCCGTCCGTCTGTGGCGCTCGCGCTGGTGCGCCGTCTGGACCAGCACATTGCGAGCCTGACTCAACGGATTCGCAACCCACAGCAACAAGCGCCGCTCGAACAAAAACCAACCCAGGAAACTGCATGACCGAAATTGTCGAAAGCAACAACGAAGTTCGCACCGTGCTGTCGATTTTCGAACGAGGCCGGGCCCAGTTGGGCCGGATCATCGCGGGCCAGACGGAGCTGATCGAGCAGGCTGTCCTTACCTTCCTCTGTGGCGGACACGCCCTCGTCGAGGGCGTTCCCGGCGTAGCGAAAACCATGACGGTGAAAACGCTGGCCCGCTTTCTCGCACTCGATTTTCGCCGCATCCAGGGCACCCCCGACATGATGCCCGCCGACATTCTCGGCACCAGCGTCTTCTCTCTCAAAACCAGCGAGTTCACCTTCCACCGCGGGCCCGTCTTCACCCAGTTCCTGCTTGCTGACGAGATCAACCGCATGCCGCCGCGCACCCAGGCCGCGCTGCTCGAGAGCATGGAGGAGCGCCAGGTGACAATCGACGGCGAAACCCACGCGCTCGACGATTTCTTTACCGTCTTCGCCACGCAAAACCCCCTCGAGTTCGAGGGCACCTATCCGCTGCCTGAAGCCCAGCTCGACCGCTTCCTCATCAAGATCCGCGTCAGCTACCCGACCGCCGCCCAGGAACGCGTCGTCCTCGAACGCCATCATGCCAAGGCCGACACGCCGCAGTTTGAGTCGATCGAGATTGCCGGCGTTTCCGCTCAGGATCTCCTCGCGGCACGACGCGAACTACGGGCCGTGCGCGTCGAACCAGCGCTGTTCGATTATCTTCTTGCTGTGGTCCGCCGCACCCGCGAGTGGCCGGCGATCACACTTGGGGCAAGTCCGCGCGCCGCGGCGAATCTGTTGATCGTCGCCAAAGCATACGCGGCAAAAGATGGCCGCGACTTTCTCATCCCCGACGACGTCAAGCAGGCCACACTGCCGTGCCTGCGCCATCGCATCATCCTCAAGGCCGAAGCCGAGCTCGAAGGCTTCGATCCCGATCGAGTGTTGACTGATGTTCTGGCCGCAACTCCGTTGCCGAAATGATCCAGACACTGATTCCGCCGCCGGCGTCGGCCCAGGTACACGCGAAAGGCCGTCTCGGCAAAATCTTCGAGACGACCCTCACCGCACGCTCGTTGCTGTTGTTTCTCGCCGGCCTGCTCCTTGCAATCCCCGGATTCTTCGGCCTGCACTGGCTCCTCCTGATGCTCGCCTGGGACCTCGTCGTCCTCGTTCTCCTCATCGTCGATATTTTGTCACTGCCACAGGCACATTCTTTCCGTGTAACCCGTACCTTCCTTGACTCACCGGTACTCGGCCGCGAAACGCACATCGAACTCGCCATCGAGCATAACGCCAGCGCAGTTCTTCAGGTCCGTGTCTTCGATGATTTGCACCCGGCACTGGCACAAATACCGCCGTCGGGCGCGCTGAATGTCTTTCCACGCGATCCGGCCCGCATTTCCTTCACCATCACGCCCAACCGGCGCGGCGACTTCACGCTCGGCCCCGTCTGGCTGCGCTGGACCGGCCGCCTGCGTCTGGCCCAGCGCCGCGCGCTCGCGGAACCGGCGCAAAAGCTCCGCGTCTATCCCACCATGGAGCGCTCCGCAGACGATACGGCACTGTTTCTGTTACGTATTCGCCAGATTGAGCTCCAGCGCCGCCGCCTGCGCCTCACCGGCACCGGCCGCGAGTTTGACCACCTCCGCGATTATCGCGCTGGCGACGAGATGCGCAACATCTCCTGGCCCGCGTCCGCGCGCCGCGCCAAAGTCGTCACGCGCGAATTCACCACCGAGCGCAGCCAGCAGGTCTGGATCGTCGTGGACGCGGGACGATTGTCGGGCACCGTCTTCGAAATGCGGCGTGCGGCGTCGGCGGCCGGCCGCCGCGAGCCACTCGCCCGTTTCCGCGATGCTGCCTCCGATGAATCCTTCCTCATGAGTCTCACGCAGCTCGATCAGGCCTGCAGCGCCGGGATCGCGCTCGCACAATCCGTAATGCAGGCGGGCGACAAGGCGGGCCTTCTCGTCTACGGCCGCGGAATTCAGCAGCAGCTTTTGCCGGCCGCCGGAGCCGGCGCACTGCGGATGACGATCGACTCTCTCTCTCAAGCGCGCTCCGAGGCGTCAGAAGCCGATCACCTGCGCGCCGCTGCTCGTCTTGGCCAGTTGCAGCGGCGCCGCAGCCTCGTGCTATGGATCACAGAAATGGCCGACAGCGCAAGGCGTCCCGATATCGCCGACGCCGCTGCCGATCTTGCTCGCCGCCATCTCGTATTGCTCCTGGTGCTCAATCATCCTGAAATTCACGCAACGGCAGCGCGCGAACCGAAGACCGCGCTGCAGATGTTCGAGTCCGCAGCTGCACAGGAAGTCATCGACCGTCGCCGCCAGATCCTCGCCGGGCTCCGCTCGAAAGGCGTGCTCGTTGCGGAATCCACCCCCGGCGCTCTCCGCACCGACGCTATCAATGAATATCTGGAAGTGAAAGCGCGCGGCCTGCTGTAGCCGAAACGCCCCTTACCTGGCGGCGCGAGGTGCGTTCGCCGGGACGGCCAGTCCTTCCGTGACCTGAGCCCTGTGATCGGTGCTCTGTCCCGAAGACAGCCACAGACCCAACCCCAGAAACAGCACCGCGCCGGTGAGAAACTTCACAGCAACAGGCGCATCCGACGGCGACAGAAACGCCTCCAGCGTGCCCGCAATCACCAGCAGCGGTACGGTCCCCGCGAGCAGCCGGATCGCCTCCACAGCAGCGCGCGCCAGCGAATCCCGGCGCTGATGAACTCCAGGAAAAAGCATGCCCGTCGCGATCCGCAGTCCCGCCGCGCCGGCAATGCAGATGCTCGGCAGCTCCAGCGCTCCATGCGCCGCAACAAAGCTCCACAGGTCCAGCGCCATCCGCGCCTGCGCGCACGCCGTGCTCACCACGCCCAGCTCCATGCCGTTGAAGAACAGCTCGTAGAGCGTCCAGAGACCCGCCGTAATGCCGCCGGCAAAGGTCGCAAACGCAACACCAATATTGTTGGTCATGATGCCCGTCGAGGCCTGCGGTTTCATGCTGACCAGGCTGTGCGTCCACATCTGGTGCTTCTCAATCGTCGCCACCATCGCCGGACCCAGAATCATGCGCTCGAACGCCGGCCGGGCCACGCTCAGCAGCGTTCCCAGCGCCGCCCCGGCCAGAAAAATTGCCACCGCCACAGCAACATACGGAAACATACTGCGGAAGATTCTCGGGTACTCCACAGCAAAGAAGCGAATGATTTGCCGCGCCTCGAGCTTTCTCCCCGAATACACGCGATTATGGGCTCGTGCCAGCAGCAGGTTCAGGTATTCTTCCTGCGTGCGCGACCCGCGATCGGCGCGCACCGCGGACAAATCCTGGGCCACCTGCCGATAGAGCAGTCCCAGTTCGCGCAGTTCGTCGCCGGAGAGCGACTTTAGCCCCGACTGCTCCGTCTGGACCAGCAGAGCGTCAAGGCGCTGCCACAGTCCCTGCCGTTGCTCGATCCAGCGGTTCGAAATCATGCCTGCGCCGCGCCTCGCAACTTCTCGATGAATCACGCCATGGACCAAACTCCCGATCAGCTTACCATCGAGACTCCCGAGCAGGTCGCCATCCGCTTCCCCATCGCCGGCATCGGCAGTCGCTTCCTTGCTGTGCTCGCTGACACCGTCGTCCAGATCCTGGCCTACCTCGTCATTTTCCTGCTCATCATTTTGATCCTCACATCGGCCCCGCGCATCAACGGCCTCATGCTCTCACGAGCCGGTGATAAGTGGATCATCGCCGCCATCATCCTCTTCTACTTCCTGCTCTACTGGGGCTACTTCACCCTCTTCGAGGCTTTCTGGAACGGCCAAACCCCAGGCAAGAAGCTCTGCAAGCTCCGCGTGATCCGCGACTCCGGCCGCCAGATCACTCTCTTCGAGTCGATGACGCGCAACCTGATCCGCGTCGTCGATGCCTTTCCCAGCTTCTACGCTGTCGGCATTGTCACCATGCTGTGTAACCGGCGCAACAAACGCCTCGGTGACTTTGCAGCCGGAACCCTGGTCGTCCACGAACGCGCCTCCGAGCCGGCGCTCTGGAGCGGTACCGCCTCCCGCACCATCACCGCCGGTGCCTTCACGCCGGTCGCGGCTCCCCCAGCCCCTGCCGTCGATCCCAACGCCGTCGACTTGCCCGCGGACGCCGTCGCGCGCCTCACCCCCGACGACCTCAACGTCATCGACCACTTCTTCGCGCGCGCTATCGATATCGATATCCCGCGCCGTCGCGCCCTGGCCGACCGGCTCGCCCACCAGATGACCGCGAAAATGGGCATTGCGATTCCCGACGGCGTGACGCCGGAGCGGCTGCTCGAGTCGATCGCGCGCATCCTGCGCGGAATCCGCCGCTAAATCCTGCCGAATGTGCGCAGCCGAACCTCAGCACCTGCGACTTCAGCCCTGCCGTGTGCATCTAAAAACACAAGGGTGATTCTGCCTGCCGCCTGCGGTACACTCAAAGGGCAGAGGTTTTTCCCCAGGAGATTCCATCCCATGGCTACCAGCACTGTCACCACCAGCACGACCCCCGAAGTGGTTCCCGCGCCAAAGACGACTCCCGTTCGCCTGACCGACAACGCCGTCAATAAGGTCCGCGAAATTATGGCGACCCAGGACCCGTTGCCGGCCGGCCTGCGTATCGGCGTCGTGGGCGGCGGCTGCTCCGGCTTCCAGTACTCCATGTCGTTCGAGAACCAGTCCGGCATGATGGACAAGATTTTCGAATTCAACGGACTCAAGGTGTTCGTCGACGCGACCTCGCTCATGTACCTCAACGGCTGCACCGTCGACTATGTCGAGACCCTCGAAGCCGCCGGCTTCAAATTCGACAACCCCACCGTCAAGAGCACCTGCGGCTGCGGCTCGTCGTTCCAGGTCTAAGCTTTTCAGATTAGGAAGAAGAAGGCCCGCATCGCGCGGGCCTTTTCTTATTGCTGTGGAGCCGTCGGGTCGGTCGGCGCCGTCGGCGTCTGCGGTGGAGTGACCGGAGTACCAGTCCCATTAGTAGTGCCATTGTTGCTTCCGCCGAACGACGAGTTGTTTCCACCAAACGAAGAGTTATTCCCGCCGAATGAAGAATTGTTCCCACCGAACGGGCTGTTGTTGGTCGGCACCGCGCCACCACCGGCGCCACCCGCCAGTCCCGTGAGCCCCATCGCCTGGTCTTCCATCGGGTCGTAGTTGAATTCCCACTTGTTATAGCGTTTTTGCTGCTTGTATTCGATCAGCGAAGGCTTATCGATCGTCAACGTAAATCCGACGATTGGCCCGCCCCCACCAAAACTCGTGGCCGACGTGCTGCTCCCGCCGCTCCCGGTGCCGCTCGATCCAAACGGCGAATTCGTTGTGGATCCGGGCGTGGAGGTGGGATTCGCTCCAAGCAATGACGGCCCCGCAGACGATCCAAAACCCGAACCCGGCGAACCGAAGCTCGAACCACTCGATCCAAAGCTAGACCCGGTCGAACCAAAACTCGACGCCGACGAACCAAATCCCGAACTCGAAGAACCGCTCGTTGTGCCCGTCCCCGTCCCATCCGGGCTCGCAATGGGCACACCATTCGCGTCGGTCGTCGTACTCGCACTCACCGCATACATCGAGGCGTTCTGCGGCAGCCCGGCCGTCATCAGCGGCTGCCCAAAGAATCCCAGCGGCCGCACATGCGCCTGCCCATACAGCACCGGCTTCCAGTCCGCCTTCCCCGTCAGCGGGTCGGTGTACTTCTTGCGCAGGAAACGCACCTCATTCGTCTCCACCAGTTGATCGATGGACGTAGGATAGGTGCCGAACTTCTGGTAGTAGAGCTTGATCGCGCGCTTGTACTGCTCACCGCGATGGATCGTCTCCATCTCCTTGTCGCGCTGAATCGACTTCGCGATCTTCGGCGCAGCGATCGCCAGGCTCACCAGCAGCACCACGGTAAGAAAAATCACCGCCAGCAGCACGTACCCCGCCTCGCCATCGGACTTCGCTGACCGCTTGTTCCCTGACCGTTTCACCACTAACCGCTCCATCCCTAACCGCTCCATCCCTGACCGCTTCACCGCTGACCCTCTCAACTCTGCGTCAGCGGCAGCGTTTGCGTGTTGTTGTAGAGCAGATCCGTCACCTGAATTGAAAGCGGCGAGATCTTCAGCACCTTGTAATGATGATCCACCACATCCCCTTCGGTCGCAATGAAGACGTCGTCGCCGTGCAGCAGAAATGCCCTCCTCGCGCCGTTTTCAGCCGAATACCCGAAGAACTTCAGATCGATCGGCGGCGGAGGCGGTGGCCCCGGCGCGGCCTGCGCAACCACCGGCTCTGGTCGCGGGGCAATCATCGGCTTCGGAATCACCACCGGCGCCGAGGCCGTCGAGAAAATATTCCGCCCCTTGCCGCTGTACTCCAGCGACTCCGCACCCGCCATCACCTCCGGATGCAGCGTCGGATCCAGCTTCTCCAGCGGCGGCAGCTTCTTCGCCGCATGACCGCCGCTTGTTGCCGTGGTCTGAGGGGCGCCATTCTCCGGCGCCGCCGGGGCATTCTCCGCAGCCGCCGTCGGCGCAGGCGCCGGCGAGGGACTGCCGCCGAACATCGACATCGCGAAGTACGCGACGGCCCCGGCCAGGGCGACGCCCAGCACTACCAGAACCACAACGTTCCGCTTGTTTTCGAAGCCGGTCTTCATTGCGGTCCTTCGCCTCCCGCAGGCTGCGGCTCGTTCGTCGCCGGCCCCGGATTCAAATCCGCGCTTGCAGGTACATCGGTGGCGCCGCCACGCAGGTACGTCGTCAGGCGCAGCCGCAGATTCACCAGCCCGCCCTGCTGCCCGTTCAGCGTCACGCCATTAATGATGAAGAAAACGTGGTCCTGATCGCGCTCCAGACCGTTGATGAAGTGCATCAGGTCGGAGTATTGTCCCGTAAGTCCCGCATCGATGTGCAGTTCGGTCAGTTCGCTGGGCGCGGCGTTCTCCACATAAGCAGCGCGCGAAAGCTTCACGTTGCTCTTCGCCGCCACAGTTCCCAGCTGAACCAGAACCGTCGAGTAGTTTGGCGCCATGCGCGCGTCATAGAATTTCCGCGCGTCCCCGTCCGCTGCATCCACTTTCTGTGGCAACCCGCTCAGGTGCTTCATCTGCGCCTCAAGCTGAACCAGCCGCACATTCTCCTGAACGAATGCCGTCGACCGAAGCGAGTTGATCGCCCTCCACGCCAGAGCAAAGCGCACGCCGATGAAAACGTCCGCCGCTACGACCAAAGCAAGCAGCAAAAAATGCAGATTCAGCTTCGTAACGCGATTCATGGAGTTTTGCGCCCTCCCGTCGCGTTGCCCGTACCGGCTTGCGGCTTAGCCTGAGGCCGGGTTTGTGACGTCGTATGTGGCTTCGTCTGTGGCTTCGCGTCACCTGGCTTTTTCCCCTGGTGCGCTTTACCCGCCTTGCTCGACTCCTTCGCCGCCGGCTTCTCCTGCTGGCCGGACTCCAGCGTCAGCGGCCGATAGTCGGCCAGAATATCGAAGTTCACCTGGCTGCCGCTGCTCGTGCTCGCGTTCTCCACCCCTGCTGCAGTCTGAGCCGTCGCCAGCGACTCCGAGGCCATTCGCGGCGAGGCGAAGTGCCGCGATTTTTCGAGATTCCGCATTAAGTCCAGTTCGCGAACGCGCTCGCCCGTAACGCGCAGGCGAATGACCACGTGCCCATCCTGCGCCACGATCGGATCGATGCTCAGCACCTGCACTCCGGTGGGCAGCACCGTCTCCAGATCGGTCATCGTGGCCGTCCACGAAAACGCCTTGCGCTGGAAGAGCGAATTCAGAAACTCCGACTGCTGCAGGATCCCCGCGTCCTTCGGCTGCTGCATCATGCGCCGATAGCCCTGCTGCTGGTGTTCGAGGTCGCGCACCCGGCTCTCCACCGTCGCCACCTGCGTTCGCGCCGCCCTTGCCTCATCGCTCTCGTTGCGATCCAGATACCACAGCGCACCGCCCACCAGCGCCAGGATAACAATCCACGTGCGCAGACGGTTATAGATCGGCCGCAGGTCGATGTAAGGACGGCTCGCGAGATTAACTGCGATCTTCATTTCAGGTCGCCAGCGCCCCC
>Ga0335072_10015108_pt1 | contig 10964 bp, 6 predicted proteins | sample Lox_Sample_21_FD_206725 | JGI IMG/M metagenome (GOLD analysis project Ga0335072, IMG submission 206725) | Soil microbial communities from Loxahatchee National Wildlife Refuge, Florida, United States - Lox_Sample_2.1 | ecosystem: Environmental > Terrestrial > Soil > Wetlands | place: USA: Florida... | reverse complement strand
TCATCCGGCGAAACTACCGAAGCGAATCCGTTACTGAGAATCCCCGCCCGGGCGTTTCTCGGCAAACTGTGACATTTTGGACTCAATACCCTGCATTGACTCACTTATTTTTGGACACGCCCTTAGCAACGTTTGCGTAACAGGCCTCTCAGTGTGAATGTCTTTTTTGGTCCTGTGCGATTGCGTAGGGGGATAGGTTACCCGATGCTCATAAGTGTCGCGTTCCCCCCTGCAGCGGCCGTGTTGATCGAGGTCGAGATCTCATTGAGCAACCAATCGAGACAGTATGTGCCCTGGCCAACTGCATCGGCCTGCGTCGGAACCAACGGACCCGAAAGCTCTGCGATGGCGGCGTTCGCAACCCTGATGCGTTCGGCGTCGCCCTCGATGAGCGCTCCAGCAACTGGGCCCGCTTGTCGCCAGTCCGTCACCCAACGAACGCGGGAAACGACCCGGGGCGGCAGGCCTTCGATCACCTGTCTTAATTCAGGCACGCCTTCAATCACGATACCATTACCAGTGGCGAGGGCCGCGCCCATCTGGCGATAAAGCCCCAACGTCGTTTGGGGCAACAATAAGATTTCGCCACGCTCATGCAGGGAGAGGATGTTCGCTTCTCCGACAGGGCCCGCCAATTCCTCTCGAAGGCCGAGCATGGCACCGGCTGCCTGGTTGCGGATAGTTTCCGCCACCTGTGGAGCATTTCTCCCATCGAGCCAGGCCGCGAAATCGAGTGCCACTTCATCCATTGTGGTATGCCCCTTGAGAACCAGTGAAGGAGGTGCGTTCACCAATCGACCAAGATAGCGTGGCCCACCAGCCTTCGGCCCCGTTCCCGAACGACCGTGTCCGCCGAAGGGCTGAACGCCGACCACCGCCCCGATCATATTCCGGTTCACATAAATATTGCCTGCGCGGATGCGGCGAGTGACATGCGCTATCGTCCCGTCCAGGCGCGTGTGCAACCCGAAGGTCAGGCCGTAGCCAGTCGCGTTGATATCATCAATCAGTTCGTCGAGTCTTGATCGTTCGAATCGAATGACATGTAGAACAGGGCCGAACACTTCTTGCCGTACATCAGATATGCGATGAATTTCGACAATCGTAGGGGGCACGAACGTCCCATTCGCAGTTTCATCCGGCAGCGCAGTCTGCTCAACGGCGAACCCGGCTTCACGCATGTGCGCGATGTGACCCTCAAGAGCAGTCTTGGCCTCCGGCGTGATGACAGGGCCCAGATCAATGGAGAGCCGGTCTGTGCGTCCTACCGATAATTCGCTCATCGCGCCCTTCAGCATGTCAAGAATGCGATCAGCTATCTCCTCTTGTAAGCACAAAATCCGCAATGCCGAGCAACGTTGGCCTGCGCTGTCAAAGGCAGAGCTGATCACGTCAGCGATGACCTGCTCCGCGAGTGCGGATGAGTCGACAATCATTGCGTTCTGCCCCCCGGTCTCAGCAATAAGGGGGATAGGCCTGCCTGCGACGGAAAGCCGTTCGGCTAACTGGGCTTGAATGCGCCTTGCAACTTCGGTTGAGCCGGTGAACATGACGGCCGCTGTCCCGGCGGCAGCAACCAACGCTGCGCCGACGCGGCCATCGCCAGGCAGAAGTTGAAGCGCAGCAAGCGGAATGCCGGCCTCGTGCAGAATCTTGACGGCGACTGCAGCGATCAGCGGTGTCTCCTCTGCCGGCTTGGCAAGCACCGTGTTTCCAGCCGCCAGGGCGGCCGCAATTTGTCCGGTAAAGATTGCCAGGGGAAAATTCCATGGGCTGATGCAGACCACCGGGCCCAATGGCTGCTGCTCAATGCCGAAGGTGTCGCGTGCCTGTGTTGCATAGTACCGAAGGAAGTCGATCGCTTCCCGGATCTCACCTATGGCGTTAGGGATGGACTTGCCGGCCTCGCGCACGATCAGGCCGATGAGTCGAGGCATCCGCGACTGAAAAAGGTCAGCGGCCCGTTCGAGGGCAGCAGCCCGGTCGTGAACCGGAACGCTTGTCCATGTGGATCCGCCGTCCGATGCATCGCAAACGGCACGCCGCGCGCTCTGTTCTGATGCGTCGATTACATGTCCAACGACGTCGTCGTGATCAGCGGGATTGTGAACGGTGCGTTCCCTGCCTTGGACACTGCCTTGAACCAGAATGGGCTCGGCCCGCCATGCGATCTCGGCACTTGAACGCAAGGTTTCACCAAGTGCCGCCAGTGCCACCTCGTTGGTCAGGTCGATCCCCGAGGAGTTGCGGCGCGAAGGTCGGAAGATATCGGCGGGAAGGCGGATGCGGTCATGGGGTGCGCCGCGCGAGCGCATCATTCTCACGACCATGGCCGGATCGGTAACCAGATCTTCGATTGGGACTTTAGGGTCTGCTATCTGATTAACGAACGAAGAATTGGCACCGTTTTCAAGAAGACGACGAACAAGATATGCTAGTAGGGTCTCATGCGTGCCGACAGGGGCATAAATGCGACACGGCCGGTTCATATGCTCTTGTCCCACGACCTCTTCGTAGAGCGGCTCTCCCATGCCGTGCAGGCATTGGAATTCGTAGGACCCGCGACTGAAGTCCGACCCGGCGAGGTGATAAATGGCCGCTAGCGTCTGAGCATTGTGAGTTGCGAACTGCGGAAACACCGATTCGGTTGACGAAAGTAGCCTCCTTGCGCAAGCAATGTAGGAGAGATCAGTGTAGACTTTGCGTGTAAACACCGGAAAGTCTTCTAGTCCATCCACTTGGGCACGTTTGATTTCTGCATCCCAGTAGGCCCCCTTGACCAGGCGCACCATGATGCGATGACCAGACCGTCTCGCAAGGTCGACGATAAAGTCGAGCACAAACGAACACCGGCGGCTGTATGCCTGCACGACAAAGCCCAATCCGTCCCAGTCTGCGAGCCGGGGATCGAGGCAGAGATCCTCCAGAAGATCCAGCGAAATCTCGAGCCGGTCCGCCTCCTCGGCATCAATGTTAAGTCCGATATTAAACTGACGGGCCAAGAGCGCGAGCGCTTGCACTCTAGGCAGCAGTTCTTGCATAACGCGTGCGGCCTGGCTGCGCGCGTAACGCGGGTGAAGGGCAGACAATTTGATGGAGATACCTGGGCCGTCATAAACCCCGCGGCCGGCTGCGGCGATACCTACGGCCTGGATTGCGATCTCATAATCACGAAAATAGCGCTCCGCGTCGGCCGCTGTTGTCGCAGCTTCGCCAAGCATATCATAGGAATAGCGAAAGCCTCGCTGCTCCAATCTTCGAGACCGTTCGAGGGCCTCATTGATGGTCTCACCTGCGACGAAATGCTCGCCCATCATCCGCATCGCGATCGCCAGGCCATTGCGGATCACCGGTTCGCCACACCGTGCGAGAATGCGTGTCAATGCGGTGTCGAGACCGCGATCATTGACGGTGGCAGTCAATTTGCCGGTTAGAGCAAGACACCACGTGGCCGCGTTGACGAACAGTGAACGACCGCCTCCGACATGAGACTTCCAGTCGCCACCAGCAATCTTGTCCCTGATCAGGGCGTCCCGCGTATCCGCGTCCGGAATACGCAGCAGCGACTCAGCCAGGCACATCAGTGCGATGCCCTCTTGGCTGGACAACGCGTATTCCTGCAGAAGCGATTCGATACCGGTTCCGCGGCGCTTGCCCCGAAGCGTCTCGACCAACTTGCGAGCCGTCCGGGCAACGTCGTCGCGAAGCGCGTCGGGCAGTGTCGCCTGGTCCAGCAAGGTCGTCACACATTCGGCCTCCGGCCGGCGATACGCCGCCGTGATTGCGCGCCTTAGTGGGGTCGGTTCCCGAACCGGGGGAGCGAATAATGAGAACAAGGGAACATTAAACTCGTTCGACCGGGACATTGGATTGAGCAACTCCCCTACGACCGCATGGCAGCCCGCGTCCTTCGTGTAAGTACCGCCTGCCAAAGCGGTTTAGGCAGGCGCAGGTGGTTCGATCGACGCTGCGCTACTCCTGCGATCCATTTGCACGGTTACGCAAGTGAGAGAGGCAGCACGCGATGCGGGTTCATGATGTTCCGCGGATCAAGCTGTCGCTTGAACCCTCGCATGAGGTCAAGCTCAACCGAGTCTTTGTAACGAGCCATCTCCTGTACATGAAGTGCACCGATCCCGTGCTCCGCACTGAACGTCCCTCGATGGGCAGCCGCGAGATCATAGAGAATCCGGTTCACCTCACGCTTTGTCATTGCCTGATCGGGTACCCGCGCCCACGCGGCGTGGCTGAACATGACGTTATAATGGAGGTTCCCGTCGCCGAGATGACCGACGACAACGATTTCAGCGGTTGGGAACATCCGACCGACGGCATCGCCGGCGGCGTGGAGAAAGGACGGAACGGCAAAGACCGGCACAGCGATGTCATGCGACAGGCCCATACCCTCGGTCCTATTGGCCTCGGTGACGCTATGACGGATATGCCAGAGCGCGGTCTGCTGACGCTCGTTTGTCGCGATCACGGCGTCGGTGACAAGCGCAGCGCCGCTCATGGTGCCCAGGTGGTCTGTCAGACGTTCACCCAACACTTCGCACGGCATGACCGACGCAATTTCGATGAGCAGGAACCAGGGCGACTCCAGGTTCAACGGACAAACGACCCCGGAGATGTGTCTGGCAACCAGACGCAATTGGCTGCTCGACAGCAACTCAAGTGCTGTCAGCTCGCTGGGGAAAGCGGCGCCGAGTTCCGCCCCGACCGCGATGGCTCCCGCGATTTCCGGCAGAGCGATTAGGGCGGTGATGACATTCGGTTGGCGTGGGAACAGCTTCAATACCGCTGCCGTGATGACGCCTAGAGTTCCTTCGGCGCCAATGAACAGGTTCTTCAGATCGTAGCCGGTGTTGTCCTTGCGGAGTGTCCGCAGGCCGTTCCAGATCCGTCCATCCGGCAGCACGACTTCCAGCCCGAGCACCAGGTCACGCATGTTGCCATAGCGTAGCACGCCCGTGCCGCCAGCATTCGTCGCGACGTTACCGCCGATCTGGCACGATCCTTCGGCACCCAGACTCAATGGAAACAGCCGGTCGGCGTCGCGCGCCGCGGCCTGCACGTTAGCGAGTAAACAACCCGCCTGCACGGTCATGACGTTGCCGGACGGATTTACGTCCAGGACCACATCCATACGTTTGAGGTTCAGGACAATGCCGCCGGACCGCTCGGGCGGGATCGCGCCAAGACAGACGCTTGTGTTGCCGCCCTGCGGATAGATAGGAACCGCATTTTCGTGACAGAGCGCGAGGGTTGTCGCGACGTCTTCCGTGCTACGTGGGAGCACGACGCACAACGCATCGCCGCGCGTTCTGCCCCACCAGTCCATGACGAATGGCACCACGTCGGTTTGCTCCGTGACCACGGCCGCAGGTTCGAGGCGTTCCTGAAGCGCAGCGACAATGCCAGTTGCCACCGTAAGGTCACTCACTCTGCCAACAGGATGCCGTCGGCGGCCGACCATGCGATGTCCACCTCCGCACCGACCTGCACCCGGGATTCGGCTTGCGTCGAGACGGTCTTGAGAAGGAATTGGGTTCCGTCCCGGGCAGATGCCGTAATCCGCGTAAGCCCGCCGACAAACGAAACCGTCTGCACAATGCATCTTGCGTAATTGGCGGCGTCTTTGGCCGTGGCATGCATGCCGATCTTCTCCGGGCGGATCAACAGCGTCGCCGGACTGCCCGGCGGAATGCCACGCGGATCGGCAATCTTCACCAGCTCATCGGTTTCCAGGCGAAAGATTGTGTCGTCGACCAACGTTCCGGCGAGCAGGTTCGATTCACCAATGAAGTCGGCGGCGAATATTGTTTTTGGCTCGAAATACAGCTCTTCCGGCGTGCCGATTTGTTCGATTCGTCCACGGTGCATCAGGCAGATCCGGTCGGACAGGTTCAACGCCTCTTCCTGGTCATGCGTGACATAGATGATGGTCGTCGATAGCTCCAGGTGCAGTCGTTTCACTTCCTCCTGCATTTGCTCGCGTAACTTCTTGTCAAGTGCTCCAAGCGGCTCGTCCATGAGGATGATTGTCGGCGCGTAGACAAGGCAGCGCGCAATACCCACCCGCTGCTGCTGCCCCCCGGATAACTCCCGCGGCTTGCGGTGCGCCAGTCCCGACAGTCCCACCCGCTGAAGAACGTTGGTGACCGCCTGCTCAATCTCCGACTTGCCGCGCTTTCTTATGCGCAAGGGGAAGGCCACGTTATCGAAAACCGACATGTGCGGCAGGAGCGCGTAGTTCTGGAATACCATGCCCAGGCCGCGGTCGCGCACCGCGGCGTGCGTGATATCCACGCCGTCTATCAGCAAACGTCCTTCGGTTGGGAGCAACGCGCCGCAAATGATATTCAGCAGCGTCGTTTTGCCCGATCCGCTGGGGCCGAGAAGCGTCAGAAACTCGCCTTGACGTACGGCCAACGACACGTGGTCGAGTGCCACAACCTCGCCGTAGCGCTGTACCAGGCCGTCCAGCACGATCTTGTCGAAGCGAGCGGTGCCCTGTGGTGCAGCGATGGCCATCGGCCCGTTCATTGCAGCGCTCCGGGCTTCTCGCTGTCCCAGCAATCCTCCAGTGAGCGCGACAGGAACTGTTTTTGAATGCGCTGCGTGGGGGTAACGCGGAATTCATCGACGAACGCAACGAAGCGCGGGATCTGAAAGGCGGCCATCCTGGGTGCGCACCAGGCAAGCAAATCTGGCGCCGTCAACTCAGGCGAACGCGACTTGACGAACAGTTTCAGGTCTTCATCTCCCATTTCGTTCTTGACGCCAATCAGCGCGCATTGCTCTACCAGCGGATGTTTGTCGATGACATGCTCGACTTCCCACGCTGAGATGTTCTCACCGCGCCGGCGCAGGCTATCCTTCTTGCGTCCGTGGAAGAAGAAGCGACCCTCCACATCGGTATGACCGATATCGCCTGTATACAGCCAGCCGCCGCGGAGCGTCGCCGCGGTCGCTTCGGGATTGCGGTGGTAGGCGGCAACCAGGACCCCGAGCTCACGTCCGCGCACGCGAATCTCTCCTGGTTCGCCGCACGCGGCTGGCTGGCCGGCATCGTCCACCACCTCCACGTCGAAATAGGCGACGGCGCGTCCGATCGAACCGGAATATTCTTCCGTGTTGATGGTCGAAAAGCTTGAGGTCTCCGTCATGCCGTAGCCCTCTCGGATCCGGATGCCAAACCGGTGCTCGAACGCGCGCCAAATCTCGGCGGGACAGCCACCTCCCCAGGCGACGCGGACACCGTGGTCGCGGTCGTGAGGCGAGGGGGGTTGTTTGAGGAGAAGCGGCAGTACACCGCCGACAAAGTGGACGTGTGTCGCGCCGCCGCGGCGAGCCTCGTCCCATAGCCGGGAGGCGCTGAAGCGCGGCACCAAAAGCAAGGTGGTGGGGACCATCAGCGACAGGACCAGAACCTCACTGCCAAAGACATGATAGATGGGATCCCAGAAATGCAGCACGCTGCCAGGTCCGATATCGCCGATCCAGATAGATCCGAGTGCTGCCGCCCGATACATCCTGTCGGTCATCAGAACGCCCTTGGGGGCGCCCGTCGTCCCGGATGTGTAAAGTATGCCCCTCACGTCGGAATCAGACAGTGGGACCCGAGGATTGCTATTGTCTGCATTGGAATATACTGCGGCAAGCGCGCCAATGTCGGCGCCTTCGCGCCAGATCATGCAGAGATCGGGCTTCGCACCAACGATATCGTGCAATGCCTCTTCGTACGTCGTTTCGGCGATCATGAACCGCGGCGTACCATGCTCCAAGATATAGGCCAGTCCGTCGCCCCGCAGATGGACATTGATGGGCAATTGCACTGCGCCGAGCTTCATAAGCGCAAAGAAGGTCACAACATGGTCGAGCGTGTGGCCGAGCATGACCGCTACATGATGACCCTTCCGAACGCCCGCTGACATCAAACCGTGTGCCGCCCGGTTCACCCGGCTGTTGAGCTGTGCATAGGTCAGCTCGCCTGCTGCGTCACGCAGGACAACATGCTCGGGTACCACGGCAGCGCAACGTTCTAGCAGCCACGGTACTGTGTCCTGATCCGAAAAGAATGGCGGCTGCGTCGGCAGAGGCGGTAAACTGCCCATGGTATTGCTCACCATAGCCAGACTTTCTCATCGACCAGGGTCCAGGTCTCGGCTTTGTGCGGCGCGCCGGTCTCGCGTGCGATGCTGACTCGTCCGTTCAGCACCCGGACAGCCATGGCGAAGAATGCGAAGAAAGCAGTGCGCATGTCCGCTGACCCGATGTGACCGTACGGCGGGAAATCGGCAAAGGTGAGCGTGGCGCGACCGGGGCTCTGGCGGAGCTCGACTTTGGTCTTGAACGACCGCAGAATCGCCGCGAACAGCCCGCTGATCGCGCAGATATCGGTGCCGGTGATCCCGGCGGTGCGCGCGAGGTCTGCCGTGTACTGCACAGCGAGCATCCGCATGCCGCGCTCGATGAGTTGCGACGCGACGAGCGTGCCAAACATTCGCTCCATGATCTGCAGCACATGGTCAAGGTAATCCACGGCGTAATTGTGGTTGCCCTTGAGCCAGCGTGCTTCCGGCCATGCGACCGGATCGAGTTTCGGTGCCTTGGCAGGGTCGAATTCCGGGCTGTGCTCCACAGCCTCGACGCGGAAGCGTTCCTCTGGTGCCAGATCGTGGTCGGATTCGTAGAAATACCCTTCGTCGTAAGGATGCCCCTCGGAGACGAACTTCGTCACGACCCACCCCAGGCGCGGGCAGCCAAGCAGCTCGCCATTTCGGGGATGCCAAGTCGTCAGGATCGTACGCCGCACGGATGGCGGAACCAGCAGCGCCGAAATGCCAGGATAAGATCCCCAGGGTGCCAGGTAACGGATCCACACCTTTTTCGGCGTTTCCTCGATATAGTGCATGGTCAAGCCGCCGATCGAGTTGCTGAAATAGTGATAGCGCGCAGCAATCGTCGCCGGCGGCCCCTGATCAATGCCGAGCTTCTTTAAAGCCTCGAGGAACCGGGTCTTTTGCTCGACCGACATCAGCATCCGCCAGAGGTCATTGAGCGCTTTCTCGCCTTGCTCCCGTGCCGCGATAGCGGTCAGTCCTGAAACCGCTATCCACGCGAATTTTGTCGAAACCGCAACGCGCGCACGAAGCGATTCCAGATCCTCCGTTGAAGTCGGGGACGAATTGTTCATAGGACTCCTCCGGTCAGTGCAGTTGGTCGATCCGCATTGCGGAAACTGGGCGCAGTCATCGACGGGCCTCGATCCCCTCGGTGCGCTGACATGCGGCGGCGATGCAGCAGACAATCAAGGAAAGTGCGGTTAGCAGCGTGGAGACCGCCGCGATTACCGGCGAGATTTCCCACTGGATGCTGCTGTACATTTTCACCGGCAGGGTAGCGGTATTTGGTCCGGTCAGAAACCAGGCGAGCACCACTTCGTCGAAGGATAGTAGCAGTGCGAACATGCCGCCCGCGAACATCGAAGGCGCGAGCTGCGGCAGCAGTACGCGCCGCAGCAATGTTCGGCGGCTGGCGCCCATCATGGTCGCTGCAAACTCTAATGTCGGATCCAGCTTGCGCACGCCGGCGGCAATCGTGATCATCACGAACGGGGAGACGTAGACCGTATGTGCCAGCACCAAGCCGAAAGTGCTCCCCGTCAGGCCGAACAACGAGAAATACAGATAAAGACCGAGGGCCGTTACGATGACCGGGATTGCCACCGGTGCCATCAGCAGAGCAATGATTGCCTGCTTGCCGGGGAATGTTAGGCGCACCATGCCGTAGGCAGCCGGTACGGATACGACAAGCGACAACAACGTTGTCGCCACGGCGACGATCACGCTTTGCCGAAGCGCCTGCATCCAGCTAGGCGAACCGAACAGCTCGGCGTATAGCCGCGTCGACCACACCGGCGGCGGGAACTGAATTTGATCGGCGCTGCCGAAGGAAATCGGAATGACAAGCAGGCTGGGGAGCAGAAGAAAGGCGTAGACCAGAAGTGCGGCCCCCGTCCCGGCGAATCGGTACCGCCGCGCGAGCGGGTCTGTGTTGGATCGTCTCATGGGGTCGCCATCAGGCAGCGATCCGGCGGACGCGTGTCGCTGCGAAGCTGATCACGACCACGATGACGAGCAGGATCATGCCAATGGCCGAGGCGGCGTGCCAATCCAGCGTTTGTCGGGTGAAAAAATCCACCAAGTTCGCCATCATCATATCATGCGGGCCGCCAAGCAGAGCAGGGATGACGAAGAATCCCAGCGACATGACTGTCGTGGTCGAGAAGGCGGCCACGATGCCGGGGACGCTTAGTGGCAGCGTGATGGAAAAGAATATCCGTGCCGGCTTGGCGCCCATGATCTCGGCGGCGCGCCGTAGTGCGGGGTCGATTGCCAGCAGGCCGGCAAGCAATGGCATCACCACGAACGGAACGAGGTAGTTCGTCATTCCGACGATGACGCCGAAGCGATTGAAGATCATTGGCAAAACGATCTTCTGGCCGACGATCATGCTGAGCATGCTGTTAATCAGCCCGTCGCGTCCCAGGATGACGGTGAACGCGTAGCTTTTCACCAGAACGCTGGTCCAGAACGGCAGCAGGACGAGGATCATATAGAGGGCACGCTTGCGTGGGGGCTGCCGCGCGAGGTGAAGCGCGACCGGGTAGCCCAGCAGCAGGCTCACGACGGCGGCTGTCACGCTGACCTCGATGGTGGTCAGGAGGGACCGCTCAAATAGTTTGCTCGACAGCAGGTCGGTATAGGCCTGCAATGTGAAATGCGGGTCGAACAAGCTGGTGTACAACACGTAGCCGAGCGGCAGTGCGAGGATGGCCAGCGACAGCAGGACCGCCGGCCCCATATACAGCATCCCCTCGGTATACGTTCTGCGCACAGTGGATGTCCCATTCAGGAAATGATCCACTCCAGGAAGCGGCGATTCAGTTTGTCGAAATT
>Ga0335072_10015106_pt1 | contig 10965 bp, 7 predicted proteins | sample Lox_Sample_21_FD_206725 | JGI IMG/M metagenome (GOLD analysis project Ga0335072, IMG submission 206725) | Soil microbial communities from Loxahatchee National Wildlife Refuge, Florida, United States - Lox_Sample_2.1 | ecosystem: Environmental > Terrestrial > Soil > Wetlands | place: USA: Florida... | reverse complement strand
CTCCTTCCGGGACACTGCCCAGGTACTTCGGCAGACCAGGGCGGGAGTGGCCTGGATGGCCACCGGCTGCGCGCGCGGCGCGTATGAACAGGCGCTGGCCTATGCAAAGGACCGGCAGCAGTTCGGGCGGCCGATCGCGGGCTTCCAGCTAGTGCAGGACCTGCTGGTACGGATGCTGTCGAACGTGACAGCGTCGGCTTGCCTGTGCACGCGGCTATCCCAGCTGCAGCAGCAGGGCGAGGCCAAGGATCACCACTCGGCGCTGGCCAAGGCGTTCTGCACTGCCCGGATGCGCGAGACCGTCGGCTGGGCCCGCGAACTGCTCGGCGGTAACGGGATCCTGCTGGACAACCAGGTCGGCAGGTTCGTGGCTGACGCGGAGGCCATCTACTCCTACGAGGGAACGCGCGAGATCAACACGCTGATCGTCGGGCGGGCCATCACCGGTATCGGCGCGTTCGTCTGACTGGCTACCGGACCGGATCGAGCCGCACCAGCAAACCACCCTCATAGAACAGCGACTTCACGGTGCCGTCCGGCCGCCGCCCGAACACCACCCGCTCCCCCGACGAGCGGTAGCCCGGCGCGGCGACGAAAGTGCCCGGCTCAGGCCCCTGGTCAAGCGGGAGCTTGGAGTCCGGCGCCGACGTGTCGACCAGGGTCAGCTTGCCGTCCCGCCACTCGGCCCTGACCAGGAAGCTCATGTCCGGCGGCGCGTAGTAACCGAGGAGCGCGGACACGTCTGGCGGTGAAGGAACGGGCCGGCGCAGCTCCGGCGCTGCGGCCTCGGCAAGCTCGCGACCAGCGGCGGCCAGGCTCATCGCCAGGGCAGGGGCATCGGCAACCCCGTTGAGCAACACGATCGCGCCGACCCGGCTGCCACGGTCGAAGCACGCGTCCGAGGTGAACCCGGGCAGTCCGCCGGAGTGCTGAACCCAGGTCACGTTGTCCTTGCGGACCGAATACCAAGTGACCCCCCAGGCGGACGACCATTCCTCGTCGCTGAGGTACCTCGGCTTGTGCATCTCCCGGCGGGTCGCGCCGGCAAGCACCTCCGAGCCCACGTTGACGTCCGCGGCGTCAGCGACCGCATCGGCATGCGCGGCCAGCTGGAAGGACAGCCACCTGGCGAGATCTTCGACCGTCGACCAGAGTCCGCCCTCCGCCCACACCGGCGGCATCGAGGGCGCGACCGACAGCTCGTCGGAGAGCGCTGCCGCGGCGTAGCCGGTCGCGCGACGCGCGGCCAGTTCAGGGGCCAGCGGTTCGAACCCGGTTGACGACATCCCCAGCGGCGTGAGGATGCGGTCAGCCACGTACTGCCGGTACGGGGTCCCGCTTGCCCGCTGAACGATCTCGCCTAGCATCTGGTAGCCGAGGTTGCTGTACTTGGTCTGGGTGTTCGGCGGCACGGCGGCGAAGATCTCGCCGACCCGTTCGAGGTTCCGCGCGACGACTCCCTGATAGCTGGGCTCGGCGGCCAGGAAGTCCGTCCCTGGCGGCTCGCTGACGAGGCCGGACTCGTGCGACAGCAAGCGCCGGATGGTCACCGCGCCCAGGCCGGCCGGGCTCGCGCTGTCGGCCAGTTCGGGAATCCACTTCACTACCGGGTCATCGAGGTCGAGCAGGCCGGCATCGCGAAGTTGCATCACACCCGTTCCGGTGAAGGTCTTGGTTATGGACGCGATCCGGTACAGCACGTCAGGACCGGCGGCCCGGCCGCCGTCGGCATCGGCGAACCCGGCGCCACCTGACCAGACGAGCTCGCCGCCATGGACTACGCCGGCTGCCGCTCCGCACAGCCGGTTCTCCCGGACGAACTTGGCCACCTTGGTCTGGAAATCCCGGGCACCAGCTGCCACTGGTCCTGCCATCAATCTGCTCCCCTGGTTTAGCTTGACTGACTTCATCAGTCTTTACCCGGATTATCACACCAGCCCACGCGCCATCCCAGCGGCGCGCTTGACCACCTCCGCCCGGTCAGCTAGCGGTGCCGCGCCGACCTCGATCAGCCTGAAGCCCAGATCGCGGTAGGTCTCCTCGTGCACCTTCTCGAACGCCGCCGCATCTTCCTGATTGATGCGCCGTGCGGCCGTCGGGGTGACAAAGCCGAGGCCGCGGACGAAGAACACGGCCTCGCCATATCGCCGTTCCGCTACGGCGCGGTCTACCTCGGCGGCCAGCAGGGGCGACACCGGATGGCCGAGGAACCGGCTCAGCGCGAGCGTGCAGATCACCGAGCGGTCGAGGAAGACCGTCTGCTGACCATGTTCTGCGGCTACCTGCTCGCGCCGCCGCTGCAGCGCCACAATCCGCTCGGCGAATCCGGGCCATGCCCACGGCTCCGCCTGGCCGGACGCGTGCGCAAGCGCGATGACATCCGTTGCGGCTTCCTCGACCACCGCGAATCCGTCCTGCTCGAGCTGGCGCAGGATCGCGGTCTTACCCGAGCCAGGTGCACCCGTGAGCACGTACCAGGACATGCGACATCCTTTCGTGTGTTTTAAAGCGGGGAACGAGGCAGTTGCGGGTCGCAGCAGCCCGCCACGAGAGCGGTCGGGCGGGCGAGTCGGGAAGGTTGGCCGGGAGGGCCGAGTGGCTAGCCAGCCGGATCGGCGGGCGGCGTGGCAGCCGGGGCGAGCCGTGCCAGCGCGGCGATGACGGAGTTGGCGAGCATTCCGATGCCCCAGATGGCCGCGAGGACGGCGATTACCTCGACAGCGATCCGGATGCAGGCGCATCGTGAACGTTAGCAGGCGCGCCGCAGAATGCGTGTTCGCGTCTAAGGCGGAGTTTCCGGCACACGGAGCGCCTTGTCTGGCTGCGGCCGCCACCAGGCGAAACGCGGGCCGGTGGCGCCCCTTGACCAAGCCATTCTGAGTTATCCTGCCGCTATGAGTACGTCGCCGGTGTCCCCGGAGGACATCCGCGCCGCGGCTGAGGTGCACAAGGAGCTTGGGCCCGAGTACAGCGACGCGGTAGTGGCAGCATTCATCGACAGGGTTGACAGGGAAGTGGCCGCCCGCGTCGAGGCGCGACTGGCTAGCACCGCCCGGACCCGGCCAGCCAGGTACGAAGGCCGCTCGCTGCTCAAGGGCATGGCTATCGGTGTTTGCGCCGGGGCGCTAACGGTTGCGGGGGTTGGCCTGGCTGTTTCCGGGGGATCGTCGCCTTCCGTGCACCAGATTGCGCCGCGAGCGCACGTGAATGGTCCGATAGAGCTTTTGCCTTACCAGACCAAGATATTGCCACGAAACGAGATTCCTGCTCACCCCGGCCGCTAGCGAGACATCGGGCTCGAACGACGCCGGTGACGGCAGCTTCGCCGCACTGCCCTGCTGACGGACCGACGCCAGGGCATGGCCGAGTGCGCTGGCGACCGCGAGTGCGACCGCGAACACGGACAGGCGGATTGGTCATCGTCTCTTAGGCGGAAACGGGTGTCCAGTCAATGGCGGTCCACGACTGGCGGAGCACGCCGCGGACGGACGATGATTACGTCGGCGAGGTCGAGGTAGGCGTCGGAGGCAGGCGCCGAATGCACTCGGGAGCTCAGTTGCCGGGAAGTTACGGTTGGCACCGGTGGGCCCTAGGGCTGGGAGTCACGGCGGTTGCTCTCGCGATATCGGCTGCAACTTCCGCACGGGCGGCTCCCCCGCCGCCGCCGTCACCGCCGCAGTGGCGGTTCGTCGCCAGCCCGTCGCCGGCATATGGAGTCCTGACAAGCGTCACGGCGCCGGCTAAGAATGCGGCCTGGGCTGTTGGCCTCGCCGGGAAGGTGACTACCAAGCCGTTCACCGGTTACTTCCTCACCTGGAACGGCAGGTCCTGGCGGCAGCATCGGGTGCCGGTGGCTGGATTCCAGCCAATGGTCGTCGCATCGTCATCGCCGTCAGACGTATGGATGTTTGGCTCCACAAGCCCAACCTCTGCTGATAAGGACGAGGCGCTGCGCTGGAACGGCCACCATTGGCTCCGCGTGCCCATGCCCTTCGTCGGCTACCTGGATAGCGCGGTGGTGCTCGGTCCACGCGATGTGTGGGTTTACAACTACCACTGGAACGGCCGGACCTGGACAAAGTACGCGGTGCCGCGCGGCTTCACTTGGACTGAGACCGTGGGCGTACGCGGCCGGAACAACATCTGGGCGATCGGCATGACCGGCAAGCGTCAGCACGCCACCGCCTACCGGCAGGTCGACGGCTCATGGCGGCAGGCCAGCTTGCCGCGCGCGGCCGGCTTCGCCGATTTCGGCGTAGCCGAGTCAGCGCGCAACGTGTACATCAGCATCGCCACGCACTCCGACGGACTCAGCAACGTCGTGCTGCACTGGAACGGCCGCCGCTGGCGCACACTGCCCGCCCCGCCTATACCTGGCCTCATCGGACCAGTAGGTGCCGCGACTGGTGGCGGTCTGTGGGACAGCCAGGCTGATCTGTGGAACGGCCACAAGTGGCAGGACGTTTACGGGCCTGGCGGCGTGATCCCCACGAGCGGTAATGCCATCGTCGCCATTCCCGGCACCCGCTCAGCCTGGATGGTCGGAAACTGGTGCACAGGCGCTACCTGTCGCCGCCATGTGATGATCAACGGCAAGCTGCTGTAGCTTCATCGCGGCTCCGGCGCAGCGGATAAGTCTGCCGGCTGCCGGAGCGTCAGCCGGGGCGGGCGGGACGACGCGGCAGCCATCCTGGCACTTGCCGCCGGTACTGCTCGTACTGCTCTCCGTACCGCCTCCTCAGCGCCGGCTCCTCATACCAGCGGGTGAAGGCAACGGTCACAGCTGCCACGCCCGCCGCGTAGAGCAGCAGCACCAGCCGGTCGAGCAGGAGCACCTGGCCGATGAGGATCGCTTGCAGCGCCAGGTACATCGGGTTGCGCACGTACCGGTACAGGCCGCCAACCACCAGTTGCTCGGTTGGCGCCTGCGGCGCGGGCGTGCCCAGTCCGTCTAGTGCGAACCGCGCGAACGATGCAAGCAACACCAAGCAGCCGGCCGCGGTGAGGACCGCGCCCGCCGCCACCATGACCGCGGGCTGCGTTGTGCCGGGTCGCCAGCCTGTGATGAGCCACGGCACCAGCCCTGTGACGGCTCCTGGCGCGCCTACCAGGAAGGCGGCTGTCCCGGCAGTTGCCCTGGCCTTACTACGCAACTCACTCCCCTGCATTTCGTCACCAATGCCCGGAAGGTGAACGGTAGCAGGCATTGGCTTGCCTGCGCCGTAATCAAATAGTTACACCGCGGCCAATTGAGTCACTGATTCAATCGGTTACGGTCCCGGCTTGGGGCCACTTCGTTGAGCGGCACTGTTGCCGCCTGCTCGAAGGAGGCTTGGCATGCGCCTGACGCATTGGCCAGCAGGATTCCCCCAATCCAGGACACGCTCCGTATTGCTCGTCACGGGCGCCGCGGCGGCGCTAGTGGTTGCTCAGGGAGCCGCTGCCCTGGCTGCGCCCGCTGCGCCCGGGCGGGCCGGCCAGGAGAAACCGCTGACGGCCGCGCAGGCAGCGCAGCTGTCCACCAACGTCGACCAGCACATCATCGTCTTCATGAAAGACCAGCCCGCCGTGTCGCGGGCCAGGTCGGCGATGTCGGCGCGGTCGGCTGCCATCTCCGCGAGCCAGCAGCCACTACTCAGCGAGCTAAAGCAGGTACACGCGACCCACGTCATCACCTACCGGCTGGATAACGCTTTCGCTGCCACTGTCTCGGCCGGCGAGGAAGCGCGCCTGAAGGCCAATCCCGAAGTGGCGCAGGTTATCCCTGACGCGACAATCCAGGGGCCGGTCAGTAACCTTTCCGGCGCCACCGGCACGGCCAAGGCGGCCAAGCGCATCAAGCCAATCGCGGGCGCCTGCCTGCCGCACGGGAAAGCCCAGCTTGAGCCCGAGGCTCTGTCGCTCACCGGTGTCGCGTCGAGTAACAGCCACGCCAAGACTGCCCGCTCACTCGGCATCACTGGTGCCGGCGAGACTGTCGCCTACATCGCCGACGGGATCGACCCGAACAATGTCAACTTCAAGCGCGCGGACGGCAAGTCCGCGATCACCGTCTACCGGGACTTCACCGGCGACGGGACCGGCGTGGCCAGCGGTGCCGGAGGCGAGGCGTTCGGCGACGCCAACACCATCGGAGGCCAGGGCCGACACGTCTACAACGTGCAGAACTTCAGCTTCCAGGGGCTGACCCAGAGGTGCAACATCCGGATTGAGGGCGTCGCCCCTGGCGCCAGCATCGAGGCCCTGCGGGTGTTCGGCGTCAACAACTCGACCACGACGTCCGCGTTCCTGGACGCGATCAACTTCGCCACCGTCGTCGACCCGGTTAACGTGATCAACGAGTCGTTCGGCGAGAACGGGTTCCCGGACACCAGCGCCGACGCCATCAAGACGTTCGACAACGCCGCAGTCGCGCTCGGCATCACCGTCGTGGTCGCCTCTGGCGACTCGGGCCCGACCAGCACGATCGGCTCCCCGGCTACCGACCCTCAGGTCATCTCCGCCGGCGCGACAACCGACCTGCGGTTCTACGCCATGACCAACTACGGCCAGGCCGACAAGTTCGCCAGGGGATGGCTGAACGACAACATCTCGCCGTTCAGCTCCGGCGGATTCGACGCCTACGGCAACACCGTCGACGTAACCGCCCCCGGCGACTCGAGTTTCGCCTCCTGCTCCACCAACCTGAAGTTCTTCCCTGACTGCGCCAGCTTCGGCGGCAAGGCGCTGGGCATCGAGGCATTCGGCGGAACGAGCGAGGCGTCGCCATGGACGGCGGGCATCGCGGCACTGATCGACCAGGCTTACCAGAAGACTCACGGCGGGAGCCGCCCCTCGCCTGCCCTGATCAAGCAGATCATCATGAGCACGGCCACCAGCCTCGGCGCGCCGGCTGACGAGCAGGGCGCCGGACTGGTCAACGCCTACCAGGCGGTCAAGATGGCCGAGTCCATCGGCTTGTCGCACCACACCGGGAGCACCCTGCTGACCAGTGTCGCCGCGGTGAGCCCGGCCAACCCGTCACCACGGCAGGGACAGATCAACGGGCTCGGCAATCCCGGCACCCCGGTGACGGCCACTATCGACGTCACGAACACCGGATCGGGCAGCCAGACCGTGCACCTCTCCGGCCAGACGCTCGGCGCGCCTACGCACATTCAGAACAAGAGCCTGACCCTCAGCAACGCCCACAGCAAGAAGTTCACCGACTCCTTCGGATTCGTCAACAACTACGGCGAGCTGCACTTCACAGTCAGGCCCGGCCAGGATCAGCTGAACGCATCGATCGCTTACCCGGCACCGACGCTGAACTTCAACGCGGCCGTCCGCTTCGACCTGATCAACCCCAAGGGCAAGCTCGCTATTCAGTCCGAACCGCAGGGCACGAGCAACTTCGACGCCGCTCAGGTGCTCCATCCGGAAGCAGGCCGCTGGACCGCGGTCATCTTCGACCTGAAGAGCGGCAAGGAAGATGGCACGACGGGCAAGATCCGCTTCACTGCGAGCACGCAGAAGCTAGTCTCCTTCGGGCACATCAGCACGTCCGTCCTGCATCTCGCAGCAGGCGCGACCGGCTCGTTCACCTTCACGGCGAACACGCCGAGGAGCCCGGGCGACGCCGCAGGCTCAGTCCGGGTGAACTCGGGCTCGATCCCGGTGACGCTGCGCAGCATGGTCAACGTGGCGACAGGCGGTCATTTCAGCGGCACGCTGACCGGCGGTAACGGACGCGACGACCTGCCAGGCAACGGCCAGATCAACTACTACGAGTTCAACGTCCCGGCAGGCGCGCCGAATGTCTCCGCATCGGTGAACCTGAAAAATGACGGCGAGCGGCAGATCAACGCCTACCTCGTCGACCCGGCAGGCGAGATCGCCGGCTTCGGCTCGAACTACCTGCTGACGAGCGTGACGGCCAACGGGGAGGGATTCTCTATCAACGACCCGCATATGGACGTCTACGCGGCCAATGCCATACCGGGCACGTGGACACTCGTGGTGGACTTCAACGATCCCGTGCTGGCCACGCCCAGCACGGGGAACGAGACGTCACAACCCTACACCGGGCAGATCAAGCTGAGCTCCCTGGTGAGCGCCTCGGCGCCGGCGCTGCCGGACAGCGCGAGCACCACAGAGTCGGCACCGCTAACTGTGCCCGTGACGATCACCAACCACGGCAGCGCGCCTGAGGACTTCTTCCTCGACCCGCGACTGGACAGCACAACGACCTACCCGCTGGTCGGCGTGAACGCCACCGACGTGCCGGTACCGCTGCCAGCAGCGGACGCGGACCTGGGCGAGGTGCCAGCCTGGCTGGTGCCTACCGAGACCAGTGAACTCGGCGCATCAGCGACCTCGACAATTCCGATGACATTCGACCTCGGCGAGTTCGCCGACGCCGCGGACCCGGACATCGCGTCCTACACCCCTGGCAGTACTGCGGGGTCGACGACGCCGTCGCTGACAGTGGCCGCGTCCGCCGGATCCCTGTCACCGGGCGACTGGTCGGGAGTTCAGGCGCCGCCAGCCACCGACGGGTTCACCGCGCCGGATACCACCACCGGCACGGCGACCTTCACCGTCAACGCCACCACGCAGACCTTCGACCCGGGCGCGTCGCCCAGCCAGGGCGACCTCTGGTATGAAGCGATCCTCAGCTCGGCACCCGCCTTCAACCCGACGTTCAGCATCGCGCCGGGGAAGAGCAAGGTTATCGACCTGACGATCACGCCATCGGACGATGGCACCGCCGGGGCGGTCGTGTCAGGAACCCTGTACGTCGATGTCCTCGCCGCTTTCAACGAAGTGCTGGAAGGCGGGGTCACCGGCTCCGACGTGCTGAGCATCCCCTACAAGTACACGATCGGGTCGTAAGGACCCGTAAGCAACGCTGCCGGGCGGAGGCCGCCAAACGCCTCCGCCCGGCTTCGTGTTATGTCAGCGAGCCTGCTATCGCCGGGCGGCTGGCCAGCCAGGACAGTTCGGCGGTGCCCATCGGCGTGCTCGGCGGCGCCTGCATGAACGGCCAGATCTCCTCGGCGATCGAGCGCCAGTTCGCTGTCGCCTTCATCTCGCCGAGCAGCCCGAACAGGCCCAGGTTGATCCGCTGCAGCACCACATACGACCGCGGTATCCGGGCGTACTGGGCCACCGGGCTGCGCACGTCGAAGAACCGGCGCACGACCGCGGAGGCGTAGTCGCCGGTCACGGTTATCGCCTCAGATTCGCGGACCAGCTGGTAGAACACCGCGAGATGATCGACGATCTGGTCATCGCTCAGCGGCGCCCCCGGCACCAGGAAGCCGGCCTCTTCCATGCTGGCGCGGAACTCGGCCGGGCTGCCGTCGACGCACAGGTTGCGCACCATGTCCATCAGCGGCATCAGGTCGGCGTCGCTGAAGTGCTTGACCATGCCGAAGTCCAGGAACGTGACCTTGCCGCCGCCGTGGAAGAGGTAGTTGCCCGGATGCGGGTCGCCGTTGAACGCGTGTACCTCGTACAAGCTGCGAAAGACAAACCGGTACAAAGTCTCGCCGGCCAGATCGCGCTCGGATTGCGGCCAGCTGAGTACATCAGCGAACCGCGCGCCGGTGACCAGCTCGCTGGTCACCACCCGCCGGGCCGACAGCTCGCCGACGATCGCGGGCACGCTGATCGTGGGGTGCCCGGAGTAGTACTCGTGCAGCAGCCGCTGGTTCACCGCCTCCTTGCGGTAGTCCAGCTCCTCGAGTACCCGCTCCCGCAGCTCGGCGATCAGCCCGTCGACATCCTGGCTGGGCGCGGTGACCCGGAGCATCCGGCGCAACAGCGAGACATTGTCCAGGTCGGCGGCCATCATCTCGGCGATGCCCGGGTACTGCACCTTCACCGCCACGGCGCGCCCGTCCCTGGTGATTGCCCGGTGGACCTGCCCGATCGACGCCGCAGCGATTGGCTCCGGATCCCAGCGAGCGAACAACTTCTCCGGCGGCTGCCCGAGCTCTTCGCAGATCACGCCGGCGGCCAGCTCGGCGCTCATCGGCGGCACGCTGTCCTGAAGCCGGCTCAGCGTCCGGCGGACCGAGGGAGCCAGCCCGTCGTCCACGTAGCTGGCCATCTGGCCGAGCTTGACCATAACGCCCTTCATCGTGCCGAGCGTGGCAGTCACGTCGTCGGCAGTCTGCATGGCAAGGTCGTTGCGCAGGCGCTCGCGGCTCTCCCCCGCCGCCATGAACAGCCGCGGCGCGCTCGTCGCGTACCGCAGGCCGCCGCGTACCGCAAGCTGAGCCGCAGCGAGACCTCGTTCGAAACGCAGCCGCCCTACGCGCCGCCGCACCAGCGCCACTCCGGCAGCGCTGACGACAGTGCCGGCAGCCAGCGCAGCCAGGGCCCGCCCCCCGTTCTTAAGGCCAGCACTGCTTTTCCGGCCAGCATCGCTATTCAGGCCAGCATCGCTGCTCATACCCGCGCTGCGGCCCGCATCCGCAAGGTGATCCGCTGCCTGGCCTCCAGAACGCCTGGCTCGCCAAGGAATACCGCGTCCAGCACGCCGAGAGCCTGCCTGATCTCCTCCCGGCGTGCCGCAGTCAGTTCCGGCGCGGCGTAGCCGTACTCCTCACGAGCCCAGCCGGGCAGGGAGATCAGTGTCGCCTCCTTGATGTCCTGCCAGATCTCGGCCACTTCGGGGTCCAGGCCAGGCGGGTCGAGCAGGTAAGCCATCGACTCCCTGGCGGCAGCGGTGCACAGTAGCTGCGGCCGCACCCAGCTCAGGTACTTGCTGAGCGCCGCCTGGCTGTCTGGCACGAGCTCCACGGGCACCCCGACAAGCTGGGCGGCGACCACCATTTCCTCGATGTAGGTGTCGGCATCGCCCGGCGGCAACGGCGTGCCGAACTTCTCGCGCGCCGCGATGTTCGAATCCACCAGCGCTGCGTGCACCCACAGCAGGAGCGCCGGGTCGCTCGCGGCGTAAGGCTGGCCGGTCTC
>Ga0335072_10015103_pt1 | contig 10967 bp, 14 predicted proteins | sample Lox_Sample_21_FD_206725 | JGI IMG/M metagenome (GOLD analysis project Ga0335072, IMG submission 206725) | Soil microbial communities from Loxahatchee National Wildlife Refuge, Florida, United States - Lox_Sample_2.1 | ecosystem: Environmental > Terrestrial > Soil > Wetlands | place: USA... | reverse complement strand
CCTTGATCTCGCGGAAAACGAGACCACCGCCATGCCGCTGCGGGCACTGGGCGGCGTGCCGGCTGCAGCTAGGCAGAGCCGGTCGGCATCGGGCGATATGCAGACGTGTGGGCGCCGGATCTGCGCGCTGCCTTTGGATACCGCTTCGGGCACGGGCGGCGGTGCCAGGCTACACAGCACGCCGTTGGGTCATCACAGCCGTGCTGCCATGGCAGCCGCTGTAGCTGCCACCAGATCCGCGGTTCGCCGGCATCCAGGGCCACATAGGGCCAGCGCAGCCCGAGCGCTTCGCCCTGGCGCAGCCCGCACGCGAGGGCGACCGGCCAGCGGGCGGAGTTGCGTCGGCCCTGTGCCGCCGCGATCACCTTGCGGGCCTGTGCCTCATCCAGCGCAGCCTTGTCTGTCAGCGGCAACTGGGGAGGATCCACCAACTGCCTGCATGGATTGCGCGCAACGTTTCCCCGCTTGACCTCGATCTCATAGGCGCTTGACAGGATGCGGTGCACCTTCACAACAGTGGCAGGCGACAATCCGGCATCCAGCGTCTCCCGGTAGCCGTCTTCTAGGTGCTCCGGTAGCAGCCGGTCGATGCGCTGGCCGCCCCACCGCGGGAAGATCTGGTGCTCGCACAGCGACCGGTATCCGATGATCGTGTGCGGAGCCCGGCCGCGCTGCACGAGTACCACGTCTATGTGCCGGGTGAGCATCTCCTGCACTGTCCGTGCGCAGCCTGGCTTGGCGGCTAGGCCGGCGCCGCGTTCGCGCTCCAACTCGCGTACCCGAGCGCGAACTGCCTTGATGGTCTTGCGCTCGATATGGCGACGGTCCGGCTTGCCGTCGGGCTTGGTGTCCATCCACAGGCGCGCCTCGTAGTATCCGCGGCCGTTGGGCTCTTCACGGATCCACGACTCGCGGTTGCCGCGGGGCGCGGTCAGGTGCTCTGAGTCCTTGAACCAATGCCCTACGCGGAATCGGCGGGGCCCGCGGATGCTGGCGTAGGGCCCGCGGATGCTTGACCAGGTCCCAGAGCCGGAAAGCTCAGGCTGAGGGTACCGGCGGCTGATCGGTCGGCGTCGGGTGATGAGGTGCCCCGGATTCGGCAGTCTTGTCCGGGACCGCGGCCGCCAGCCCGATTATGAGTCCGAGAAACAAGACGAGGACCACGCTGCCACTGATGCTGTAGCCACAGCCAACGCCGCAGTTTGCGGCGCTGTTGGGCGATAGCTGCTCGATGACGTGCATCACGACTGCCAGCGCGATAGCGATGGCCATCCCGGCCAGCATGCCGCCCAACCATGCCTGGGCCCTGCGGTTCGGCGGCCGTAGTGGTGCCGGCGCTGGGCGTGGCGCAGTGAGCCCGCCCCATGCGGCGGGCGGCTCCTAAGAGGGTTGCTGCTCGTTCATGGCGCAATCGTGCCATCGGGATGCCGCGCGGTCAGAGGTTGTGGCCGATCCGGGCGCCGGAGCTCACCTGGCCTGCGTCGTCCAGGAGGCGTTGGTTACGCCAGCCGGATCTGCCAGGCGGGCGGGAGCACCGGGTTGCATGCGTGGCCCGGCGTTTCCACGGCTTCGCGATGATTGCGCCCGACGCGGCGCGCTGACGTGAAGCGACGGCAGCGCAGCTGCGCCGGCTGCTGGCCGACTGAGTCAGCGCTTGCCGATCCCCGACGGTAGCTAGCAGCATGGTGTCAGTCGTAGTGGCGTAGCCGTGGCCATAGCTGGGCCCACGGGTGGCGGAGGCCGGTGCAAACGTAGACGTGGCCATCCCATTCCTGGTTGTGGATTCCGTACGGATTCGACAGCGTGGCCGCCAGTCGCACGTGGGTGAAGGACTGGCTGAGGTAGGCGGGCGCGGCGGAGCTGGTGATATCGACGGGTCCGGGCATGACGGCCACTACGGTGGTGGCGCGGTTGTTTCCTGGCCCCCACCACCATTCGCTGTTGTGCCCGCTCACGGCGGTCGGCAGCCCGGGAACCTCCTGTCATGACTCCTGCAGACTGTTCCGCCGACGGGCTTCCCGCAAGATCACAAGAACGGCAGGCTGGCGTAGGGACCACCGAGATCCTCTCCGGTACGGGCGCGAGCGCCGCTGTGCCGCTGCCGGCGACCGTCGCCCACCCGTGCTGTGCCTGCCACCACAAGTCGGGGACCTCGAAAGCCACCGCGATTAGGGCACCGGCCACGAACCAGCGATTCCCGATCATCCGGCGGCCGCTGGCCCGCGATGACAAATGTCAACAGCGGTGGCCAGGCTAGGCAGCTCAGCATCCGCCGGGCCAGCCGGCTCGTGCTCGCAGCTAAGCCGACGGGGGCGGCGGCAGGCAGAAGCCGCAGCGCGGACCGGGCACGAGGGCGAGCCTCGTATCGAGCGTTGCGAGCTTCGCCCCGAGGAACTCGGCGAGCGCCACGTACCAGGCCTCATAGCTGGTCAGGCCTGGGTGGCCGCTCCGCTCGCCGACCTCCTTTTGTCGCCGTCTGGCGTCGATCTTCGCCTGCAGCCGTTGGGACGCGGCGGCCAGGCGATCTGTCTGTTGCCGGAGTGACTGGTACTGGTCCCTCAGCTCGCCAAGCTCGGCGTCAACAGCGTTCTTCCGGGCCAGCGATTCCTGGGCGACGTCAGGTTGCCCGGCCGCGCGGGCCTCGTCGGCGTGCCGCTCCAGCTCGCCCGAGGACTCCGCCAGGGCCGTCATCTGCATCTCGACCCGCTTGCGGGCCGTGTCGCAGTCAGCAACGCCCCTGCGGATCCTCCGCAGCATCTCTGCTTCCTGTTCGTAACGCGCGCCGGGCATCTGCGCGGGATCGTCGGTGCCGCTGCTGGCCGGCCCGGGCGGAAAGAACAGCCGAGCCCGTTCCGCGCAACCCGGCGGCGCGGCCAGGCCCGGACTGCGCAGCTCCCAGATCCGCTCGGCGAACGGGTCGTACGGGAAATACTCGACGCGAAGCCGCCCGAGGTCGGCGTGCGCCAGCGACGCGGCATCGGCGGAGATCTCGCCCGCGAGCTCGGCCCGGTGCAGGATGCTTGCCGCCTCGACGGGCATGAGGTGGGGCGCGGCAAGCGGCTCACCTGCGAGTACCGACTCGGCCCACTCCCCCGTCACGTCGGCGCTGGCCAGGCCCGCTACGACAACCGAGGCGTCGACGACGACCGTCATCGGCGATCCTCGAGCTGATGCGCGAGAATCCGGTCCCGCGGCAGAGCCGGGGCGGTCGCCGCCTTGCGGGCGCGGACCTCCGCGATGAGGGCCTCCGCATCGGGCTGGCGAGCGAGATCTACGAGCTTGGACCGGAGGTACTCCTGGAGCGAGCGCCCGGTCGCCGCCGCCCGCGCGGCGAGCTCGTCGCGCGTCTCATCAGGTACATCGCGGATCGTGATCGATGTCGCCATAGCTGTATTGTGCTGCGATCAGCAGCATAATGCAAGTGCAGCTCGTGCGGGCGATCTTGACTAGGGCTGCGGGCGCGGCCTCGGCGCGCCCGCGAAGATTGCCAACCTCCGCCTGCTCGCCGTGCAAGCTCCGCACGCCCGCCGGGTGCACACCTGGACCGCCGAGATCAATGGCCCGATTCACACGGTGAATGAGCGCCTTGGCTTCCGCCCCGTGGAGACCATGCACGAACTCGAAGCCGCCATCTGACCGATGCGTTAGGCTCGCGCTTGGTGATCGGGGAGGACTGATGTCCCTGCAGGTGACGCGGCTGCACCTGGCAACAATGCTCGAGGAATTGCCAGTACACGGATTTCTCGTGACCTACCCCGGTGGTGCTGTCCTGGTCGATACCGGCGTTGGCGGTCCCCAGCAGGTGCTGACTGACCACCGCGTCGTCAACCGCTCGGTCGCCGATGCGCTGAACGAGCACGACATGACGCCGGGTGACATCGGCCTGGTCATCAACACCCACCTGCATTTCGACCACTGCGGGCAGAACGCCGTGTTCAAGCACGCCGCTTTCTATGTCCAGTCAGCCGAGCTGGCGCGGGCCCGCCGGGAATCGCCCCTGCTGGCCGACTGGTTCGACTTCATGGATGCGCGGTTCGAATTGTTGGACGGCGACGCCGAGATCCTGCCGGGCCTGTCGGTCGTCGCGACGCCGGGTCATACCGTTGGGCATCAGAGCGTCGTGGTGAGCACCGACGATGGCGCGGAGGTGCTGATCGGCGACGGTGCGTACAAGCGCCAGCTGTATCTGGAACCCGATGCCGGTGACCTGCCGCCGGGTCAGGCAAGCGACCCGGCCGCGTGGCGCGAGTCGGTCGGCCGGGTGCACGCGCTGCGGCCCGACCGGGTGCACTTCTGCCACGACACCGAGGTCGTCCACTCCTAGTGCGGACGGGATAGGGCACTGCCCGGTTTGAGTCGTCGGCGGGCGCGCGGTTAATCGGCGATCTGTAGCATTCACCAGCACGCCCAGCAGCCTAAGGGGTCACGCTGCCGATGCGATGGGGTTCACATCTCCGAGTCCAGGTCCCCGGAGAATCAACCGTTCCGGGTCAACCTTCGTCGGCCGCCGACCGTACTTGGTGGGTGGAAGCGATGAGGGGAGCCGGACGGACGGCGAACAACCCATCGCGGTGCTCGAGCAACTGCTCACGGACAAGGGCGAGCAGTTGCTGCGTACCGCGATCCTGCTGGCTGGCAGTCGGTCCGATGGAGAGGATCCCCTGCAGAACGCACACCCGCTGGCCGGTCCGTCCGCGAAGTCAGCGATACACCCGAAGACCGGCACGACTGCGTCTGTGCCAGCGCTCCCGACATCGGTTCCAACGTCGGCCGCCCGGGTCACTTACTCGATCAGGCCCGTCGCCGCCGATGTCACGGTTATCGACGTCCTCGCGAAGGCCGCGACGGCGGTCGGCTCGCAGGCCAAACCGGGCACCGGCTGGCCGGCTGGTGGCGAGCATGCCGAAGGTTCCGCACAGCAGCGGGTCCGGAACCGCGCCGTCCGCCTCTCCTGTTAGCAGTCCGTAACGGTCAGCAGCAAACCGAACCAGAAGATCGGGCAAGGATCCCCGAGTCCGTCGCAAGGCGGGACCCTGGGATCTCTTGCATCCTTGGCATCGTGGGTGCGGCGCTCGTTTCGAGCGGCAGCCCTTTCTTGTCCATCGTTCGCTCGCGCGGAAACAGGTTGCGCCGCCCCAGGACCCGGCGCAAAAGTGCGGTGCATGACCGTCGTGCTGGACGTTGCCGCTGACGGAGACCAACCAGTGCTCTGCCTGAGGCCGTGGCTGGCTGCGGACATGCCGGACCTGCTGGCAGCGACGGCGGACGAATATCCCAGCCAAGGTCTCGGGTCACATCCGGATCTTGACTACCTGTTTCAGCAGCGCTGGAGCGGTCCCCGTAACGCCATGGAAGCCGAGCTGTGGCTGTCGGGTCAAGAGCGGGGCTGGGAGCAGGGCGACTGGCTCACCTTTGCTGTGATGAATGCGTCGCTGGGCAAGGCAGTCGGTCACGTCGGGCTGTGGAACCGCGATGGCGGCCAGGTTGGCAGCGGCAAGCAGGGTGAGATCGGCTACTGGACGGCGGCCGACTCCCGCGGTCGCGGCATTGCGCCGGCTGCCGTACGGGCCGTGACAGACTGGGCTTTCGGCAGTTTCGGTGCGGAGCGTCTGCCCCGCATCATGCTGGTTCACGATTTGGACAACCCAGCGTCGTGCCGGGTGGCGGCGAAGAGCGGTTATCCGTTTGAGCGAGTTAGCCCCGCGAACCCGCCGCTGTGGTTCGCCGACGGGCACATCCACGTGGCCGAGGCGACGGCTTACGGACATCCGTGATCTTGCCACGGTTCGAAGGCCGTCAGCGCCGGTGGCCTCGTTTCCTCCAGGATCACCAGGATGGAAACGAGGTCGCTGCAGTCTCGCGATCCGGCGCCGACCCGGAATCTGGGGCGTCGCCTGCCAGGACTTCGGGATTGCCTACAGTTCGTCGGAGCGGCCTGCAGCCAGGCGCGACCATTGCGCACTCGGGCGGCCATTAGTGCGGAACTGGCTGCCATTGTTCACCCAGTGCTGCGGCCAGCCGTCAGGCGAGTCCTCGAACGGCTCTTGGCGGCCGTAGATCGTCCGGTCGAGGATCCCGTAGGCCGGGGCCATGACCTCGGTGCCGCGGCCGGTCGTCCAGTACGTCTCGAACACCCGGTCACCGTCGCGCAGGTAGGAGACGAGCATGCCGAACCAGCGCCCGGCCAGCAGCGCATCCTCTGACTCTCGCGCCGAGTACCACGGCATGCCATAGCCCATGAAGCGGCGGTAGGCAGCGGACTCCTCGTACGGGCCCTGCGAGAACGTCGCGTAAGTGACGTCGCGCGAGTGTAGGTACGACAGCTCGCTGACCTGGCCGTTGAAGAACGTGCACCCCTCGCACTGGTCCTCGGCTGGCTTCCCGTCGTGCCACATGTGGTAGTACACGACGAGCTGCCGTCGGCCTTCGAAGACGTCAAGAAGCGGCACGCGGCCGCGTTCGCCGATCACGGGAATCGAGCCATCGATCTCGACCATCGGCAGTCGGCGCCGGGCTGCCGCGATCGCGTCGCCCTCGCGCGTATGCGCCTTCTCGCGGACCGCCATCTCGTCGAGTTGTGCCTGCCAGCTCGCCCGATCTGTCACTGGTGGCAGTGGTGCGCCTTCCGTTGCCTCGGGCGCCCTGATCTCGTCTTCGGGCCGGTCGATCACTGTTGCCTCCTTGCACTGCATCGCCGCAGTTGCCCACCTCTCGCGAGGTTAGCGAGAGCTCCTGCTCTGACGACGAAGTACAGGGCACCTTCTGGACAACTCCGCTTCAGATTCCGCCGCTGCGGCCGAACAAGGATCCGGGCGCGGCGCGCCTTGGTCCAGCAGATTCACCGCCCCATTGCCGCGCGACCAGCTCGGCTTGACTGCGCCCGCCGCTCGCGGGCGGACGTCCGGCCGCGCAGTTCGTTGACACGGCGCGCGCGGCGCGAGTGTACTGCCGTGCATGACGGACACAAACAGTACGGCAGGCACCCCGGAGACCGCGGCTGCTGCTTTTCCTGTCACTACCGCGTTCGAGCTGCCGGGCACGGTGGTGGAACGGAATCTCGGCATCGCATTCGGTCTGGTGGTGCGGGCGATGGGGTTCAGCAGTACCGTCGCCGGCGGGATTTCGTCGCTGCGCCAGGGCGAGGTTTCGCAGTTCACCGGGGTGCTCGAAGACGCCCGCAGGCACGCGGTCGACCGGATGATCGACAACGCCAGGCTGCTCGGCGCCAACGCGGTGATCGCGATGCGCTTCGACTCCTCCGAGATCGGCAAGGCACGCGCCGAAGTGGTTGCCTACGGCACCGCGGTAGTCGTCAAGCCGCAGGCATGAGCGAGCCCGGGGGCAGTGCGCCGGTCGAGCGGCGCTTGCTGCTCGGGGACGCCGACCGCGAGCGTCTGGTCGCGCTGCTGCGCGAGCACTACGCCGCGGGCCGGCTGGACCTGGACGATCTGCGCCACCGGGTCGGTGTGGTGCTGGCCGCCGCCTATGCCGAGCAGGCTGCGGCGGCCCTGGCCGGCCTCCCGCCCGCCGGTGTCCCCGACACGCCTGGCGCCGCGCGCCACAGGTCTCCCCGCAGGCGCCACGCCCAGACGCGCAAACCCGAGCCGGCCTGGCTGCCGACGGCTGAGCGGTTCCGCGATCCGTCCAGCGGCGTGATCATGCGGGTCTGGATTGACCCGTCAGACGACAGCCGCCACTACGTGCCAGACGACATCCCTGGACATTGGTAAGCCAGGCGCGACTATCCGGCTTATGTGCCCGCCCGGCGCTCGCGGAGACGGTGGCCTTCGTTCAGATCACGTCATAGGAGTGCGGGCTCGGCGCAGGGTTCGTGAGGGCTGGGTTCGCCGTCATGGGCGTGCTGAGCGGCGGCTACCAGCCGTGCCGCAGCGGGTGCGGTTATGGTGACCGTTGTGGAGCGGTCTGCGGTGGCCGGCGCGGCGGAAGTGATGCACGGGTTTCCGGCTGCGCTGACCAGCTTCGTGGGCCGGGCCGGGGCGGTGGATGAGATCGCCGGGCTTGTGGGTGAGTGCCGGCTGGTGACGGTGACCGGGCCGGGCGGGGTCGGGAAGACGCGGCTGGCCGGCCAGGTGGCCAGAGTGGTGGCCGGCTCGTTCGCTGACGGGGTGTGGCTGGCAGAGCTGGCGGCGGTGCGGGACCCAGGGCAGGTGGCGGCCGTGGTGGCGGCGGCGCTGGGGATCCGGGAGCTGCCGTCCGTGGCGGCGGCCGATGCGCTGGCGAGCGCGCTGGCCCGGCGGCAGCTGCTGCTGGTGCTGGATAACTGTGAGCAGGTGATCGGCGCGGCGGCGGAGCTGTGCAGCAGGCTGCTGCTCGGAGCCGACGATGTGCGGGTGCTGGCGACCAGCCGGGAGCCGCTGCGGATAGCCGGTGAGTCACGGTACCGGCTGGGACCGCTGACGCTGCCAGGCCCGGATGTTCCAGCCGATGCTGACGGGTCGGAGGCGGTGGCGCTGTTCGCGGACCGGGCCCGCCGGGCCGACGCTAGCTTCGCACTGGATGACGAGACCACGCCGGTGGTGGCCAGGCTGGTGGCGCGGCTGGACGGGATGCCCCTGGCGATTGAGCTGGCAGCCGCGCGGGCCGAGGTGCTGGGCGTGTCGCAGTTGCTGGACCGGATCGATGACCGGTTCGCGCTGCTGGAGGCAGGTGACCGGCTCGCGGCCGCCAGGCAGCGCTCGCTGACGGCCACCGTGCAGTGGAGTTACCGGCTGCTGGATGAACGGGAGCGGCGGGTCTTCCGCGCGGTATCGGTGTTCCCTGGGCCGTTCACCCTAGAGGGCGCCGAGGCGGTCGCGGGGGCTGGCGCCGGGTCCGCGGTGCTGCATCTTGTGGACTGCTCGCTGCTGGCCCCGCCGCGGACCGCCCCCGATGGCCGGTCCCGGTACGCGATGCTGGAGACGCTGCGGGCCTACGGGGCGGGGCTGCTGGCCGAGGCCGGCGAGGCCGACGCTGCTGCGGCTGCGCTCGCCGGGTACGCGGTGCGGGTCGCCGAGGACGCCCTGGCAGGGCTGACCGCGGGCACCGGCGAGGTCGCCGCTGCCCGGTGGCTCGATGCCGAGGATGCCACTATGCACAGGGTGCTGGACTGGGCCTTGGAGCACGATGCGGCCCTGGGGCATGACGCCGCCGTGGCACCGAGGCTGGCGGCCGCGCTGGCGTGGTGGTGGCAGATCCGTGGCCGGCTCGCGGGCCGGGTTCCACTGCTGCGCGCGGCCGTCGACCTCGCCGCCGCTGGCAGCGAGGCGTGGTGCGCCGGTCACACCTGGCTGGGTCAGGCGGCGCTGGATTCGGCTGATCCGGCCGGGGCACTGCGCCACTTCACCGAGGTCCGCGACGCCCTCGGGGACCGCGGGCCGGCCCCGCTGCTGGCCAGGTGCCTGACCGGCCGGTCGGCGGCGCTGCTCGGCATGGGACGGATCGCCGAGGCCGCCGGCGATGCCCGCCGATCCCTGGCCCTGGCCCGGGACGGTGATCACCCGGCGGCCGAGGCGCTGGCCCTGGCGGTCCTCAGCCTGGTCGGCTGCGTCGGCGGCGACCGCATCGGTGCTGTGCAGCTGGCCAGGCAGGCGGAGCGCATGTCGGCCGGCCTGCACGGCCCGACGGCCTGGGCGTGCGGCCACACCCTGACCACGGTGCTGGTAGAGATCGGGGATGTGGCCGCTGCAGAGCGGACGTGCGCCGCCGGGCTGGCCGGCGCTCGGGACGCAGGCGACCTGTGGAGTCTGGGGAACCTGCTGGAGAAGATGGTGGTTCTCGACCTGGCCTCAGGGCGCTACGCAGACGCCGCCTTGCACTTGCGGGAAGCCCTCCAGACCGCCCTGCAGGCTGGCGTGCGCAGAAAAGTGATCGAGGACCTGGACTGTTGTGGGTACCTGTGCGCCTTGACCGGGCGCCCCGCCGAGGCGGTCACGGTATGGGCCGCGGTGGCCGCGCCCGAGCGCGAAGGATTCTCCGCCCCCTCGCATCCGGATCTGCCCGAGGGCTTGTTCCAGCGGCAGCAAGCACTGCGCGAAGCCCGGCAGGCGCTCGGACCGGCCAAGACGCAGGCGGCCGAGGACCGCGGCAGCGCGATGAGCATGGCCACCGCGGCCGAGTACGTTCTGATGCTCACCGCCGCGGCCCCGAAGCCGCCGGCCGTGGCACCGGGCCTGGAAGCGCTCACCCCCAGGGAACGGGAACTGGTCACCCTGGTCGCCCAGGGGCGTACCGACGCGCAGATCGCCGGCCAGCTGTACATCAGCGTGCGCACGGTCAGCTCACACCTGGACCGCATCCGCGACAAGACCGGATGCAGGCGCCGCGCCGACCTCACCCGCCTGGCCCTGAGCGCCGGCCTGGTCTAACCAGCCCTGGTCGCGCTCAGCCTGCCCGGCCGGGTAGCCGCTCGCTACGCGGCGGTGCGGGTCATACCGCCCCCGGCCACGACGCGGCAAGAGGGGTGAAACGACCCCTGCCGCTGACCCGGCCGGGCGCGCGAGCCTACCGGTGAGGGCCGGAAGACCGGCCAGTTCTCAGCAGATAAGACAAGGCCTCAGCCGACAGGAGACATCCCGATGAACGCGCCCAACGACGGCATACGTGGCTGGCGGAAGGTACTCGACTACACGCCGTTCCCCGACCTCCCCGACATCGCAAAGAAAGGCCCACGCGGCTGGTGGCGATCCATGCCCAAGCGACCGGGCATGCAACGCTTGATCCCACCATGGGCGTACCGCCACCTCCGCTTCTACGGGGTTGGTCATATTGCCGGTGGCAGCGTCCTGGCCGCAGCGGGCTTCATCTGCCTCTCCTACGGCGTCTACGGCTGGGCAGCTTTCTTCTTGGCTCTCGGAGCGCTCAATCTCGCAGGCGGCTTCTGGTACCTCACTGTCGCTCGCTCCGCACCTGCCCGAACCTGAACCCAGGCAGACGCCCGCCCCAGGCCGGCGATGCCCGTGGTGACCAGC
>Ga0335072_10015101_pt1 | contig 10967 bp, 13 predicted proteins | sample Lox_Sample_21_FD_206725 | JGI IMG/M metagenome (GOLD analysis project Ga0335072, IMG submission 206725) | Soil microbial communities from Loxahatchee National Wildlife Refuge, Florida, United States - Lox_Sample_2.1 | ecosystem: Environmental > Terrestrial > Soil > Wetlands | place: USA... | reverse complement strand
GCGTGCTGATCACGCCGGTGGCCGGCGCGGGGTCGCGGCTGGCCAGGCTGCAGCGGCGGGGCACCTCCGTGGTGCTCGTCGACAGCAGGTCGCCGTCCCCCGGGCAGTGCTCGGTCGCGGTCGACGACGTGCTCGGCGGCGACCTCGCGATGTCGCACCTGCTGGCCGCGGGTCATGACCGCATCGCCTACGTCAGCGGGCCGCCCGCCATCCGCCAGGTGGCCGACCGGCGCGAGGGCGCGCTGCGCGCGCTCGCGCGGGCCGGCCGGGCCGCGGACGACCTGGAGGTCATCGACGCGGGGGCGCTCAACGTCGCGGGCGGGCAGAAGGCCGGCGCGGAGATCGCCGCGCTGCCCCCGGGGTCCCGGCCGACCGCGGTGTTCTGCGCCAACGACCTGATCGCGCTCGGCGTGCTGCAGGAGATGACCCGCAACCGCATCCGGGTCCCCGAGGACGTGTCGATCATCGGCTACGACGACATCGACTTCGCCGCGGCCGCCGCCGTGCCGCTCACCTCCGTGCGCCAGCCCCGGCATCAGCTCGGCAGCACCGCCGCCAGGCTGCTGCTCGACGAGGCCGCCGGCGACGGCACCCACCAGCACCGCCAGGTCATCTTCGAGCCGGAGCTCGTCGTCCGCCAGTCCACCCAGGTCGGGGCAACGTAGCAGGTCAACGGCGCTTTAACGTGTCGAAGCGGCGGTCGTCCATGTGGATCGCCTCGGTGGCGAAGCGCTTACGGTACGTCGTCGCGCTCAGGCCGTAGTGCGCCTTGAAGCGGCGCGCGAAATAGTTCTGGTCAGGCCAGCCGACCGAGCGCCCGATGCAGGTGATGGGCTCGTCGGAGTGCAGCAGCAGGACGGCCGCGTGCTCGGCGCGGACCAGGGAGCCCAGGGCCAGATGCAGCTCCTCGGCCGGGCCGTCCTGGCGGGGCCGACTGCCGCGCGGCCCAGCTGGCCGAGCAGCAGCGACATCCTGGGGCGGCTGTCGCTGCTGCTCCCCCAGTTCAGGATCGTCGTCATCCTGTCCGGCACCTACGCCGTGCAGAACTTCGTGCCGATCCTGCTGCTCACCAACGGCGGTCCAGGCACCGCCACCCTCGTCCCCGGGCTGGACATGTACCAGTTCGCCTTCTCCAACGACCAGTACGGCCACGGCATGGCCATCGGCACCCTGCTCTTCGTCGTGATGCTCGTCTTCACGCTCGTCGCGATGCGGCTGCTGCGGTCACGCACCGCCTGAGAGGTGATATCTACGCGAAGAACACCAGTTTCATCGCCACCGCGCTGCTCGCCAGCACCGCGATCGCGGCCTGCTCGTCCGGCGCGATCAGCGCGGCCGACAACGCCGGCCTGAAGCAGCTCACCGACCAGTACGAGGCCGCCCACAAGGGCGTCACCGTGCAGTGGCTGCCGAACAACACCGTGAGCATCACGCAGGCCAACGCCACGCTGGAAAGCCAGGCGTCCGGCGGCAGCGCCCCCGACCTGGTGTGGGAGCAGTACGGCCCGGTCACCTCCGGCGCACTGCCGGCCGGCCTGCTGCAGAACATCAAGCCCTTCCTGGAAAAGCCCAACCCCTACGTGCCGGGCAACAGCAGCTGGCCATCCCTGTTCACCGCTGCAGCAAGGCCGCGTTCGCCACGGCCGGGATCACCAGCACCCCGACGACGTGGGCCCGTTTCCCCGCCCGCAGCCTCCCCCGTCTGGGACAGCGGGCGGGAGCGCTGGGACGGCTGGTCGGCGGAACGCGGCTTCCAGTCACCGAAGATGAACTCGTTTAACCACTACTCGCTCGGCGCCGTGGGCGAGTGGGTCTACCGGCTCCTGCTCGGGATCGACCAGCAGCCGGGCACCGCCGGCTTTGATTCGCTGCTGATGCGGCCGCATGTCGATCCCGGCGGGTCGCTGAGCTAGGCCTGGGGGCTCCTATCGGTCGGTGCGCGGCGTGATCCGCGCGGGCTGGCGGGTGACCGGCGATGATTCGTTCGCGTACCGGGTGGAGCTGCCGGCGAACGTGGCCGCCACTGGGCACATGCCGTCTCTTGGAGACGGCGCCGAGGAGGTCGTGTACCGGGTCGGGCCCGGTGCGCACGAGTTCACCGGCCACCATCCGCGGCTCTGAGGACCCACCGCTGCCGCTTTGTCCCTGTTTTCTGCTGCTCTGACGACAGAAAACAGGGACAAATCAATCTGTCCTCGCGGCGGGGCGGAGCCGCGGGACCCCAGCTAGGCGGACGCGTCGCCGGCCGCGCCCAGCCGGCGGCGCACGACCCGGCGGGCCATGTCCAGCACGGCGGTGTTGTCGTGCAGGACGAAGTTGGCGTCGGCGGCCAGGATGATCCCGTTCAGCTCGAAGGCGAGCGCGTCGGGGTCGTCGCCCGGCGGCAGCTCGTGCTGCTCGATGGCCGTGGCGGCGAAGCCGCGGAGCAGGTCGACGAACGCGGACTGGAAACCGGCGACCGCCTCCTTGACCGGGCCGGGCCTGGTGCCCATCTCCAGCGCCGCGCCGGCGAAGAAGCACCCGCCGGGGAAGGTGCGGCGCTCCAGGTGCTCGAAGAACGCCTCGCAGACCGCCTTGAGCTGGCCTAGGCCGGCCGGGGCCGCCAGGGCGGGCTCGACGACCTCGGCGGCGAAGATCCGCCCGGCCTCTTCCACGGTGGCGAGCTGCAGCTCCTGCTTGGAGCCGAAGTGCGCGTACAGGCCGCTCTTGCTCATGCCGAGCGCCGCGGCCAGGTTGCCGATGGACAGCCCCTCCAGGCCGTCCACGGTGGCCAGTGACGCCGCCGTGCGCAAGATCGCGCCGCGGGTGCGTTCTCCGTCGGCGCGCGTGCGCCGCTCTGCTGCTGTGCGTCCGGCGATGTCGGTCATGGTATTGACAACATAGCACGACCGATCGTACTTTCCTTAATAGCACGAACGATCGTGCTATCTAGCCCAGGCGAGACAACGAGAGGGGCATGTCATGTCTGGAAAAGCAGTGATCAGTCTCAGCACCGGCCTGGAAGACCCGGAGAAGGTGTCCGTGGCGTTCCTGGTGGCCGTCGGCGCCGCCGAGGCGGGGCGGCCGACCCTTATGTTCCAGACGAAGGAAGCGGTCCGGCTCGCGCTGGACGGCGTGGCGACGGGCGTCGCCTGCGACGGCTGCCCGTCCATACCGGACCTGCTCGCGCGGTACGACAAGGCCGGCGGCCGATACATGGTCTGCCCGGTCTGCTTCAACGCCAAGCAACTCGACAAGGGCAGCCTGCTGTCCAACGCGGAACTGGCGGGCACCGTCCAGCTGTGGGAGTGGATCGGCGACGAAGGGGCGACGACGTTCAGCTACTGAGCACTGAGCCAGGCGGCGACGTCGGCGACCACCGCCGGGTCCACGTGCCGCGCGGGCTCGTACTCGGTGGGCGAGGAGGGACCCTCGCCGGGAAAGAACAGGTGGTTGTCGGCCGGGTAGACCCGGATCGTGACGTCCGGCCTGCCGTCCAGGGCGGCCTGCCAGCGGGACAGGTCGTCGGCCACGGTGGCCTGGTAGTCGCGGCCGCCCTGGACGATGAGCAGCGGCTTGCCCAGCGCGGCCGCGGCCGCGGCCGGGTCGTAGCCGCGCAGGTCCAGCCAGTAGGCGGCGGGAACCCCGAACGGCAAGTCGCTGTGCGGGGTGTCCTCCGACAGGGCCGGGTCGTCGACCGCGGCCACCTGGCGGGCGACCGCGTCGAGGTCGGCGGGCGGCGGGGCGCCCTGCGCCGACGCCAGCGAGGCCAGGTAGCGGAACTGCCGCAGCATCGCCTGATGCAGCGGCTGGGCGCCGCCCGCGAGGATGACGAGGCCGGCCACCGGCGCCCGCGCCGCCACCCGCGGCGCGGCGGTGCCGCCCTCGCTGTGCCCCGCCACGAAGACCCGATCTGGGTTTACGGCGGGGTGGCCGCGCAGCAGGCCGATCGCGGCAACGGCGGCTGGCACGTACTCGTCGGTCAGCGTGAAGCGCGGATTCTCGGCAACCAGGTCCGGGTGGGCGCGGGTCACCTTGTCGAACCGCGCCGTGGCGATGCCCGCGGTGGCCAGTCCCCAGGCGAGGTCTTTGAACGGCTTGTTCCGCCCGATGGTCTCGTCCCGGTCGTTCGGCCCGGAGCCGGACAGCAGGACCACGCCGGGGACCGGCGTCGAGTCAGCCCGGCGCGGGATGGTCAGCGTTCCCGGCACCGCCGACGGCCCGTCGCCGACGGTGACGTCGTGCTCGGTGAACGTGCCGGGGTCCGCGTACGGCGGCGGCTCCCAGGGGACGAGCGGCGCCGCCGCGCTGGCGGGCAGCAGCTGGATGCCGGTGAGCCAGGCTTGCTGGCCTTCCTCACCCGCCAGGCCGACAACCACCGTGGCGGTCGCGTGCTCGAACGTCACGGGAACCTTCACCACGACGGTGCCCGGGCCGGCGGCCTCGGTCACCGGCGCGCCAACCGCGGAGACCTGGCCGTTTTTCGCGATCTCCGCTGCCCAGGCCGCCCGCAGCGTCTCCGGCGGCACCAGCGGACGGAGCTGCGGCGCGAACATATCGCGGACCTCGGCGAACTGTCCGCGCCTGACCATCCCGATGACGGCAAGCGCCGTGTCGGCCAGTGTCATACGTCCCTCCGGGTGAGGACGACCGCGGCGGCCAGCAAGGCGGCCGCAGGCCAGGCGATCAGGACGAGCAGGGATAGCCACGGGGAGAACAGCCCGGTCGGCGGATGCGCGGTCACCTCCGCGTAGGCGGCGAACGGCAGGGTGAACCTGCCGAGCCGCAGGTTCCACGGCGCGGGCAGCACCAGGCACAGCACCGCCAGCAGGTAGACGACGGTGACCGCCACGGCGATCGCGCCCGCGGTGTGCCGGAGGACCGCGCCGGCGCCGACGCCGACCAGCGCGCATGCGGCCAGCACGAAGCCGGCCGCCAGCACGCCCCGCGCCGCGCCCGGGTGGGCCAGCGACAGGCCGCCGTGCCGGCCGGACAAGATCGCCTGGGTCAGGAAGAAGCACGCGAAGGCCAGCACCTCGCCGGTGACCAGCGCGGCCGCGCCGGTGACCGCCGCCTTGGCCGCCAGCACGGTGCGGCGCCGGGGCACGGCGGTGAACGTGGTGCGGATCAGCCCGCTGCCGTATTCGGAGGTGAACACCAGCACGCTCAGCACGGTGACGGGCAGCACCAGGTACTCGGCGAAGGCGAGGAAGCTGGTGGCGAGCCGGTCGACCGGGGCCGCGCGCTGCCCGCCGTGCGGGGCGGCCGCGAAGCTCGCGGCCACGACCGCGGTCAGCACCAGCGTCACGATGGCCGCCGCCCCCAGCGTCCAGCGGTTCGAGCGCAGCGAGCTGAGCTTGGTCCACTCGCTGGCCAGCACGTCGCGGGCGCGGACCAGCGGCGACGGCGTTGTTCCTGCTGTACCGGCGGCCTGGAGCTGGGGCGCGGTCACCGGGCGGCCCTCGCAGTCTGCACCTCGGGCAGCGGCCTGCCGGCGCGGTAGTCGGTGCTGGCGCCGGTGAGCGTGAGGTACGCCTCCTCCAGTGACCCATGCCGTGTCACCAGCTGATGCACGGCGATGCCGTGGCTGACGGCGAGGTCACCGACGGCGGCCGCGTCCATGCCGGTCACGGCGAGGCCGCCGCCGTTTTCCGGTGCGACGACCGCGCCGCTCGCGGTGAGCAGGCTGGCGAGCTCCCCTGCCCTGGGCGACTGGACCAGCACGTCGTGGCTGGTGCCGGACACGAACTGCTCCGTGGCGACGTCGGCGAGCAGCCGGCCGCGGCCGATGATGACGAGGTGGTCGGCCGTCTGTGCCATCTCGCTCATCAGGTGGCTGGAGACCAGGATCGTGCGGCCCTCGGCCGCCATCGCCTGCAGCAGCTGCCGGAACCAGCGGATGCCCTCCGGGTCCAGGCCGTTGGCCGGCTCGTCGAGCAGCAGCACCGGCGGATTGGCGAGCAGCGCCGCCGCGATGCCGAGCCGCTGTTTCATGCCGAGCGAGAACTCCCCGAGGCGGCGGCTGGCGACCATCTCGAGCCCGGTCAGCTCCAGCACCTCCCTGAGCCGGCGCCGCCCGATCCCGTTGCTCTGCGCGATCGCGCGCAGGTGGGACCAGCCGGCGCGGCCGGCCGGCACGGCGGTCGCGTCGAGCAGCGAGCCGACCTCGTGCAGCGGGCGGATGAACTCCTGGTACCGGCGGCCGCCGACGAGGGCGGTGCCCGAGGTGGGGGCGTCCAGGCCGAGGATGACCCGCAGGGTGGTGGACTTGCCCGCGCCGTTCGGCCCGAGGAACCCGGTCACCCGCCCCGGGCGGACGGCGAAGCTCAGGTCGTCGACGGCCGTGACATGGCCGAAGCGCTTGGTGAGCCGGTCGACTTCGATCTGCACCGGGCCGGCCGGGATCCGGCGCGGCACGTGCGGCGCGGCTGGCGGGGGCGGCGGATCCGGGGCGGCCGGCTTGGTCCGGTCCTTGCCGAGGATCAGGTAGATGATGCCGCCCCACGGGATGGTGATGCAGATGATCACCGCCCATGCCCACGCCGGCAGGTTGCGTACCCGGGCGCGGCTCAGGTCAATAAGGCAGTACACGACGAAGGCGAGCGCCACCGCGACGACGGCTATCGCGACGCCCGATCCAGGTCTCACATCGCTCAGCCTAATACTCTCAGTTCTGAGAATGATAACGATCCTGAAAATGATAGTTAAGATTGACCGCGTGGCTTCCGCTGACCTGCTCCTGCACCCGGTACGGCTCCGCATCGTCAAGGCGTTCCTCGGCGACCGGGCGCTGACCATTAGCCAGCTAGCCGCCGAACTCGACGACGTGCCGGCGGGCAGCCTGTACCGGCACATCGCCAGGCTCACCAAGGCCGGCGTGCTGCAGGTCGTCGCCGAGCGGCGGGTCCGCGGCGCCGTGGAGCGCACCTACACCATGCGCCTCCCGGCCGCCCAGGTGCAGCCGGACGAGGCCCGCGCCATGACGCTCGACGAGCACGCCCAGGCCTTCACGGCCTATATCGCGGGCCTGCTCGCGGACTTCGACCGCTACGTCGCCAGCGCCCCCGCCGACCCGGTCGGCGACGGGGCCACCTACCGGGTCGCCGGCCTGTGGCTCACCGACGAGGAGGTGCTGAGCCTCGCCCGCGACTTCCGCGAGATGATGGAGCCGCGGCTGGCCAACGCTCCGGGAAAGGGACGCCGCCGCCGGATGCTGTACACCGTCTTCCTGCCCGCACCTGAGGACAGCCCCAAAGGCTGATACCGGCCGCGGGCGGTCAGGCCGCCGCCTTCGCGATCTCGGCGAGCTGATCGGACACCCAGCGGTACACGTCGTAGGTGCGGACGTGCTCGGCCATGGCGGCGATGGCCTCGCGCCTGGCGTCGGCGGTCAGCCCGAGCGCGTACTCGATCCGGTAGGACAGCCCCTCCACGTCGAACGGGTTGCAGTGCACGGCCTGCGGCAGTTCGTCCGCGGCGCCGGTGAACTCGCTGAGCAGCAGCACGCCGCTGCCGCCGCGGGCCTGCTGGACGGTCACGTACTCCTTGCAGACCAGGTTCATCCCGTCGATCAGCGGCGTGACGAGCAGCGCGTCGGCGAGCGCGTAGTAGGCGGCGAGCTGCTGCTGGTCCAGCCCCCGGTAGAGGTAGTGCACCGGCACGTCGTTGCCCGGCTCGGTGTACAGGCCGTTGATCCGCCCGACGTGCTGCTCCACCGTGCTGCGCAGCTGGCGGTACTCCCGCACGTTGTCCCGGCTTGGCACGGCGATCTGGAGGAAGGCGAGGCTGGCCCGGAAGCCGGGGTTGCGTTCGAGCAGCATCTCCACCGCCAGCAGGCGCTCGATGATGCCCTTGGTGTAGTCGAGCCTGTCGACGCCGAGCAGCAGGGTGCGGCCACGGAACTGCTCGGCCAGCAGGCGGATGTCGTTTTCCGTCTCAGGCTCGGTGGCGTGCCGGGTGAACTCGGCCACGTCGATGGAGATCGGCGCGGTGGCGGTGGTCACCACGCGGCCATCGGGCATCACCACCGTGTCCCCGCGCACCTCGATGGCGTCATCGCGCAGCAGGCGCGCGCAGGAGCGCAGGAAGTTGCCCCGGTACTCGTCGGTGTGGAACGCCACCACGTCGGCGCCCAGCAGGCCGGTCAGGATCTGCTCCCGCCACGGCAGCCTGGCGAAGATGTCCGGCGACGGCCACGGCACGTGCAGGAAGAACCCGGTCGGCTGCCCGGCCGTGCGGTCCCTGATGTGCTGCGGGACGAGCATCAGGTGGTAGTCGTGCACCCAGGCGATCGCGTCCGGCTGCTCGGCAAGGGCCGCCACGGCCCGGTCGCCGAAGATCGCGTTGACGTCCCGGTAGCTGTACCACCAGGCGCGCTCGAACCTGGGCTTCTCGATCGCGTTGTGCAGCAGCGGCCACATCGTCGCGTTCGCGAAGCCGTGGTAGTAGTTGCGGACCTGCGCGGCCGACAGCCCGATCGGCAGCAGCCGGACGGCGGAGTCCGGCAGCGTCGGCGGCATGCCCTTGGTGCCGCCGTCCCAGCCGACCCAGGCACCCGGGTGCGTGGCCATCACCGGCCGCAGCGCCGTGACCAGGCCGCCAGGCGAGAGCTCCCAGCCCTTGTCGCTCTGGTGGACCGGGAGGCGGTTGGCCACGGCGACGACGGGCCTGTCCTGTGCCGCTGTTTCCTGTTCGCTCATGAGGTCAGCCACGTGTGAGGATGCTACGCGACAGCGCGCCGATCAGCCCGGCGGGCCCGTCGTAGACCTCCGCGGCACCCGCGTCGAGGAGTTCTGCCCGGCTGATGCCGCCGCTCAGCAGTCCGATGCAGCGCACGCCGGCCTCGCCGCAGGCCCGCACGTCCGCCGAGCTGGCCAGGACCACGGTGAGGCCGCGCTTCTTGCAGGCGCGCAGCAGGTCCGTCGCCCCGGGCAGCGGCCGCTGCCTGGACCAGTACGTCGCGTACAGCGCGCCGTGCGCGGCCTTGAGGCCGGCGTCGGCACCGGTGTCCCGTCCGGACGGCAGCAGCGCGTCGAGCATCTGGCCGGAGCCCATGCCGATGGCCCGGTGGATCCGCGCCATCGGCACGTCGTGCCCGGCCTGAGTAAACGCCTCCCACCAGCAGACGGCGTGCAGATGGTTGCTGTCGACCAGGGTGCCGTCCACGTCGAACAGGACGGCGGTGGGTGTGCGGCTCATGGCCTGCGGCTACCCGACGGCGGGCGGCCGAACCTTGCCCGGCTGCTGCTACGGCCGCGGCAAGCGGGCTTCGAGCCGCGGGTAGACGCGGCGCGTGTTGAGCTCGTAGATCTTGCTCCGGTCGTCCTCGGTCAGCTTGACGTTGTCGACATAGCGCTTCGTGTCGTCCCAGGACGCGCCGGTCTCCGGGTTGTCCCCGCGCACCGCGCCGAGCATCTCGGAGGCGAACAGGATGTTGTCAGCGCTGATCACGTTCGTCAGCAGGTCGATGCCCGGCTGGTGGTAGACGCAGGTGTCGAAGAACACGTTCCGCATCACGTGCTCTTCCAGCGGCGGCCGGTTCATCCGCACGGTCAGGCCGTGGAACCGGCCCCAGTGGTAGGGCACCGCGCCGCCGCCGTGCGGGATGACGAACCGCAGACCGGGGAACCTGCCGAACAGGTCACCCTCCACCAGCTGCATGAACACCGTGGTGTCCGCGTTGAGGTAGTGCGCGCCGAGCGTGTGCACCGCCGGGTTCTTGGACGTCGACACGTGGATCATCGCCGGCACGTCGAGCTCGACCATCTTCTCGTAGACCGGGAACCAGTACTCGTCGGTCATCGGCGGCGAACTCCAGAAGCCGCCGGACGGGTCGGGGTTCAGGTTGCACCCGACGAACCCCAGCTCGGTCACGCACCGCTCGAGCTCGGCGACCGAGTCGCCGAGCGGGCCGTTCGGGGTCTGCGGCAGCTGGCAGACTCCGGCGTAGTTCTGCGGGAACAGCGTCGTCACCCGGTGCACCAGGTCGTTGCTCGCGCGTGCCCAGGCGCGCGCGGTGGCCGCGCCGGTGATGTGCTGGTCCATCCAGGACGCCCGCGGCGAGAAGATCGTCAGGTCGATGCCGCGCTCGCGCTGCAGCCGCAGCTGGTTCGCCTCGATCGTCTCGCTGATCTCGCCGTCGCTGATGACAGGCACCGTCGGCGCAGGACTGTCGCCCGTCTCGGCCAGCCGCGCGTGCAGCGCGTCGCGGTACTCTCCGAACGCCGGCGGGACGGTGGTGTAATGGCCGTGACAGTCGATAATCATGGGTAAATCGTAGTCCGTCCCGCCTCCGCACTCAGGTTGGCGCGGCAGACGTGCAGGCTGTGCCGCAGCCCCGAGGTCTCGTCGGCGTCCAGGCCGGCGAGCATCCGCTCTTCCAGCGCGGCGACCCGATCCCGGTAGCGGTCGAGCAGTTCCCGGCCCGCGGCTGTGAGGGCAACGACCAGCCGCCTGCGGTCGGCCTGGTCGCGATGACGCTCGATCAGCCCGCGTCCTTCCAGGGCGGTGATCATGTCGGCCATCGACTGGGACGTCACGAAGGAGTTGCGGGCGAGCTGGGCCGACGAGAGGTCAGGATGACGCTCGAGCACGGTGAGCGCTGTGTACTGCAAGGCGGTCAGCCCGGCGGGGCGCAACAGGCTGTCCAAGTGCGACCTAACGGCCAGCTCGACCTGCTTGACGAGATAAAGGAGCATCGGCTCGGACCCGGCGGGCGGCATACGCCGAGGATAGGCGGCGTCATCACGGGTCGATCCTGTTCTCGGCACGCCAGTCCCTGGCCCGTTCCCGCATGCTCCGGCCGCGCCAGAGCCGGGTCAGTGCCCGCAGCGGCCACGGCAGGATGCGTTCCGCCCGGGGTATCGTGCATCCCCGGGTCCCCGCGGCAAACGACAGGAAGGAGTCATGCAGGCGCGGATCGGAGGCAGCCAGGTGCCGCTCGATCTCACGGAGGGTCCGCCGCCGGCGACGGCAGATCGCCATTTCCG
>Ga0335072_10015100_pt1 | contig 10967 bp, 10 predicted proteins | sample Lox_Sample_21_FD_206725 | JGI IMG/M metagenome (GOLD analysis project Ga0335072, IMG submission 206725) | Soil microbial communities from Loxahatchee National Wildlife Refuge, Florida, United States - Lox_Sample_2.1 | ecosystem: Environmental > Terrestrial > Soil > Wetlands | place: USA... | reverse complement strand
ACCCTTCCATGTGACGAAGACATCTACGCAGCTCCATCCCCAGCAGCCTGGAAAACACTCAATCTAACCGGCACCGAAATGCCCTTGTTCAACGAAGCCTTCCAAACCCTCCTTCACCCCTTCTCAAGTGAAGATGCACTTTCCTCCACCCAAAAAGCCACGGAAACACTCTCATCAGGCCGCTTTTCCATGTTCGGCGCTCTAGTCCTCATCGCAGCAGTCAACTCGGAAATCCATCGCCACATTAAATCCTCCTCAGACGACATCGTCGAGAAAAATAGTTCTCTAATTGAGAAATTCGAACCCGCTCTGAAAGCATGGGAATTCGCTTGGAGAAGTCATCCTCATGCCTGTCTTTCTGCTTCGAATTCCTCGTTTGGGCCTCTTCCTGCTGATTCGGTGCCTTTACTGAATCTTGCCTATGTTAGATTATTTGCCGATACTAGTCGTGCCTTGGGTATTAACCAAACTATTGGAGACGTATTCCCGTTCTTGTCTATGGAAACGGGAGGAATGTTGAATGTTCCACATAGGATACGAGTGTTGAAAGCAGTTGGATATGCCATCAATTCGTTGTACTTGTCGGAATGGTTTGTCGGTATCCTAGGACAATCGTCATCGGCGAGTAACACGTCATCTCCACCGAAGAGGAATTGGTCTTTTGTTGCACCGTTCGCGGGGTTGGAGTCTGCTGTTGTGGTTGGTACATGGCTTGATAAACTCGTTCAATTGAAGTGTCCTGTCAGAGAACCGGAAATGAAATTCTTGGGGAGAATGGACAGAGTGTTTCCTAATATGGGAATGAAGAGATGTGGATCTGAAGGAAGGAAGACTGTAGATGTCTGGGGAGTTTTATCTGATGAAGAAGTTATTCGCGCTTTGCCACGTACTTTGCCCCCAATAAAGGATATAACTAACTTTGATATAGTGAGTGCACAAGCCGCCGAAGACATTCGTCAGAAGGCAGAAAAGTGGCATTCATTTTTTCAAAACAAGAATCGTTGAGGACTAATATCGATACAAATCATTCATACGTCTAATGTTGTGGATACAGTCTCCTAAAGAGGGGACCGAAAAGAAGTTATTTAATTGCGTCGGCGGAATCTTTTTCGTATTATACCAATCGATCGCAAAGTATTCTATGTCTTATTTTCTTCTTATAAAAACCCTTTTTCAAAAGTGTGAAGAATTTTTAATTCTGGGATGGGGATATCGGAATATGCATAATTAGAAAATTGTCTCAATGGTTTCGTTTAGGTCGGTAACGTAGATAGGAAAATTGGGGACTGCCATCGCGGAGTTCTCGGTAAATAAAAGGTTTTGTTGTTGGACTTGCAAATCATTGCCTTGGATGAATATGTGTGAATGACTGAAAATTGACGAAGCTGTTGCCAGGTCGCATCGTCAGATGTGAAACTCCACGTGGACTAATACAGGCAAACAAAATTCAAGTCCAGACCTTGTTCTTCTATTTCACGACGAGCAGAACTCAGTTATTTCCATTCTGAACTAAATATGCAGCAATGTTCATTAAATTTTTGTATCTCCTACGTAGTATGGTAAAATAACGATTGACTGACTAACTGACTAGCCGACAGATTGACAGCACAGAATCCTAATGAAGAAATGAAACCCCTTGTAATATAACGCAATCACATACCAACGAAACTATCATTCAAGCGAACAACATTCATCAAGCCATGAAGAACATGGCAGTAAAGCCAATTCCAATCATACCAGCAGCAATGGCGAAACCACGGCTTCCGTAGTTGACAGATCCAGCAGAAATTCCAGATACAGTTGGGAGATGAGATGTACTGGTGGAACCAGAGGAGGAGCCACTAGAGGTACTGGATCCAGATGACGCTGAGGAACCAGAACCGGATCCACCAGTGGTGCTACTGCTTGTTCCACTTGTTGTGGAGGTAATGAGCGTGGAAGTCTGGGTTGAGGTGGAGGTTGTGGAAGCAGCTGAGATGGAAGAAGTTGTGCCAGCTCCTTGAACGATGGTGAATTGTCCTGAGAGAGCCAAGATACCGGAGTTTTGGGGGGTTTGGTTTGCCATGAATTCGATTTGGTAGTCGTTTCTAGAAACGTCAGATTGGCCCTTGAACATTTGAAACTTACCCTGTGGGAAGAGTAGTGTCGAAGGAGTACGTTCCAAGGGTAGTATCGACTTGGGCATTGATTGTAACCGCAAAGTTAGGGTAGATGTTGTTATTGACTACCAACAAAGCGAATTCTGTGGGATCAGTACTAACGCGTTAGCTAGGAACGAGATGCTTTTAGGAGAGTTCATACTCGACGAAGGTCCATGTAACAGTGTGAGTTCCATCTGTAGTCCAAGTGGTACCAGTGCCTGGAGAGGTGATCTGGATTGCTAATCAAAGTCAGTCCATAGTTCGCGCACAAAGTGTCTCTAGGGGGCTAGTACCGAAAGCGCTCAGGGGCAAGGCCAACAAAGCAGCAGCAGAAAGAGTCTTCATGATGATTACTAGTGATGCAGATGCTGGAGATTAAGGAGATTATCGAATGAAGGTTTGAAGGAGAAGATGAATTGAGTTGGAGAACGAAAGACGTGAAGAGGTTTATAAAAGGAAACACACGAAAAAGAGCCTTGTTTTTCGGGGAGGAGTTTTATTACTGTGGGTGGCAGTGAAAAATAAGCGGTACTTGCGTATTTATTTTTGGGCTTATGAGAGCGAAGACGTAATACGCGGCTACGGCATTTGGTTGCGCTCGAGCCTCGTTGCATGGTAGAGCCAATTTCCTCATAGGTTAGCGACTGCATAATGCAGTTAATTCAGTCGAATGTAGGACAGTGCGCGTGTCGGACTTTTTAAAAATAGATGAAGTTGTGATTTGGTTGGGTGGGAGTTGAGGCACAGGAACCGAACAAGGAGGAAAAAAGAAAGTTAAAATTAGGAGAGCGGTTGCCACAGCGATAAATTGTGCCCCTGGAACGAGGCCCAATTTCCCTTAACTGGTAACGTTTGCCATCTGAAACCAGTCATCGCTTATCGCCCACGGCAAAACCAAACAAAAAGTCAACGAACTATTAAGCCCGACTCCTTGATTTCGATGTCAGTAGCAGAAAAATCAAGAGACATATTAATTTCTAAGCACTCTAGAGTTCGAGCTTGGTGTAACATGCGGTGTACATTTCCGAGGTACCGAAGGAAGACGAGCTGATTTCACGATGTCCTGCTTGTCGTACACAGCCCCGAGTTAAATTCAAAGTTAGACAGGGACGGCCAAATCGGATAAGGAATGTTTAGCGGTCCCGCAGGAGCTTAAAAATCAAGACGGGACGAAACGTCTTATCTAACGTTTCTCGATGAAACGAAATTATGATACTGAATAATTATGTACCCTCCAATTGAATGCATCAGTGCTAGAGAATATCCCAGAACTCAAAGAAAAGACTATAAAAGACTTGCTTCGCTATGCAATGCCCCCGTAGAAAAGTACTCGAAATAAATCCACCCTCCCACCCCACGCTAAGCTTTACACAGCGCACAGACGACTCACTTGATCTCAATTATCGATCAGAACGGCGTCGAGAACGCCAATCTCCACTTGCACCGCTTCCTGTCCTATGATGCCTGGCCCCTCCTCCCGAACCAGGCGGTCCATCTTCCAATGAAAAACTCTCCGTTCCAACATTTATATCACCGAATCTGATACCTCGAGTCCGTGCGGGTGGCGGCGGGACTAATAATTGTGTACCACTGCCTGTCGAACTTTCGGCTCCAGCAGAACCAGCTTGGCTTTGAGATGGAGAGTCTTCTTCTCCTTCTTCCTCATCATCGTCGTCATCATCATCTATGACTGCGAGTTCGGAGGCCGGTTGTTTACCCTTACTTCGAATATTGGGATGGGGTACTTCATCTTCATCCGAGTCTTCAGTAATTCCTAGAACGGCTTCACGTCTCCGTCGTTCAACTTCAGTTTCTTCTTCTCGCTCTTCTCTAGCGCGACGTTGAGTTCTGTCGTTGACGTGATCTGTTCTCCGATTGTCTTCATCTACCACGAAACCAGGTGTAAGCGACCCCGATCTCGGTTTCGAAGGAGAGTTATTTGAACTGCCAGTCTCATTGCTGGACCTTGCCACAGCTGTCGTCGAACTCTCGGCTTCCTCTGGAATTCCACCCTTTTCAAGATCAACGCTTCTCCTCCGATCTCCAGGGGGAGGAGTGTCGTATTTACGTCCACTCCACATTCTCTTTAGTCGTCCAGTGATTCCCTCTCCATCTTTCAATTCACCAACTTTCTCCTCCGCCTTATTCAACTTATCGACAATTGTAATTTTGTCACCATCCACCGGTGATCGAACAGTATGAATCACCTCACCATGCTCATCTTCAATAATAATATTATCACCTTCCCTCCAAGCTTCATGACCACGATTAATCTTCTCCTCCAATGTCTCTTCACCAGTTCCCTTACCCTCTCTGGGCCGTTCCTCCTTCTCTTTAATCTCATCTCCTTCCATAGCTTGTAACATCTCCTCTCTTCGTCTAGTTGCTTCAGGAGCAGTATCAACTTGTACATCCTGTCTTCCGATTGCACTCAACGAAATAGGTCCCCCTACCGTTGTAGTTTCAGAATTGAGAGGACGACCATCTTGAGGAGCGGAAATAGGTCCAATGGGACCTGTTTTGCCTTTTGACAGCGGACGTCTTTGGGAGATTGACATTCGTGGAAGACGAGCCGCCCAGCCTGCACCACTATGTGCAGAAGCTTGAGTTGTCGCATTGTCTTGTGTATAAGTTATTGTGAATGATAATGTATTCAGATGTTTTCCCAAAGTAAATACCGCGATTGAACTTCCATGTACAATGATCTAGCTCATTAGTCTCTTGCGATCTGAGGAACAAATACCGAAGAAAGAATCAAAAATGAAACAATTGGCCAAATTGACAGAATGAGAATATAATTCGGTGAGTTCGGATCAGTAGGTAATTGAGCCTCTGGAGATCCATGTCCAGTTTCCAACTCTGCTCTAGCGAGAATACTAATAAATATAGCACCCACTCCAATGGGCCCAAAGTGGCCACAAAACAACGCCTCTCGCCAGGTTCTGATGTCGGGGATAATAGGTTTGAGAGCCAACATGATTGGTATTCGGCGGAATATGAGGATTAGAATGGCGATTACGACGAGACGCCAGGGAACGATTGTGAGAACGGGGGAATTCATCATGTCCCATGGGATTATACTGCCGTAGTAGACGAAGAATGACAAGTTGAAGAGAAGGTCGATGACGTTTGAGACGTGGGATTCTTCGGTCTTCTTGGTGAACCAACCACTGTAATGAGTTAGAATCGTTGTGAAAATGAAGAGGGAGGGGTATGTACTCCCATGTAAAAGCACAACCTGCTGAGAAGGAAACGAGAAGATCGTCTGTTCCTAGTAAAGTTCCTATTCCGGCACATAATATAGCGAGGACAAAGTAGAAACTTAGAAAACTCTCTCGATCGATAAGTCGTCTAACAATTAGAAACAACGTTCAAACAAAAGTCGAGAACATACCGTCTTTCAGCTAATTTCACCGCCTTCCGAAATATTACTCCAATCACCCCTCCAAGAACGCAGCCCATTACAACTTCATACAAGACGGTAATGCAAATCCAATCCTTGATAATATCTCCTGCATTATATGAATCGAAGATGATATATAATCCAAGATAAAGAAAGGGAAATGCCATTCCATCGTTACTTCCTGATTCGGCGGATAACAAATTTCTTATATGTCCAGGAACTCGTTTTGCGAATTTACCCTTTCCTACGACTGAGGAAGCCAAAACGGGATCTGTAGCAGTAACACAAGCACCAACTACCAAAGCATCCACCTATTATTAGTTCCCTTAAGAAGAGGAGAGGTACAAAGCTGAGCGCTGGAATAAGCCAGTAAATGAATGCACTTGAGACGACCCATCCAAATGCCATCACTGGGACCAGCAACAGAAACAAACTCTTCCAATGTCGCCACATATAAGCTTTCGGTAATTCGACTCCCACTGCAAAAACTTGTACTATAAGTACTATGCGCGAGAGTTCGAGGGTGATTTGATCTGTGTTTCCCCAAGTGAAGGGATTAAACAGATTTAATGCCACTGGCCCAAATATGATGCCCACTATAGTGGCAACGGCTACACGGCATGAGCACTGCTAGAAATGCGCGAAACTGAAACGGATAGAACAGGGAAGATACTTGCTTCACCGATGTATAGCTTCTCCTTGATAAACAAACTCACAAGGGAGAAAATGCAGACATAACCTCCGAGAATAGCGTATGCCAAATGAACGGCATTCACCTGTTGGTCAGGACCAAAGAAAACACAAATCGAGATGGGAACATACGCCAAACGGATAAAACCCCATGTTGTCTGTTGGCAACTGAGCTTAGGTCGCTGTTTGACCGAATATATCGAGGAATGAGTGACACAGGGCCTTGGATGGGGATGAAGATTTTAATTATGGTGCTGACAAGAAGGACTGGGTGATTTGATCGTGGACTGATTTCGGGATTCAATGCTAACGAATCGCTTGACTTGATGAAATACTGATTGGTTGCCGCTCTCTTATCTATCTAGTGTCTCGCACGGTTGACCGACCTTGCATATCGGATCTCAATCTCTTCGAACACTAAGATCTCGATCGACGCTTTAAATATTTTTTGCCGAGGCGTTGGTGGCAATGTCAATTGGAAAAGGAGATCACTATGGACTGTTTCGGGAAAAGTCCCATATTTAAAGACTCTTGGCCCCTTTCCCGTGAGGTGGGATTTTATGCAAGCTTATTCCAGCACGATAATTGATGATAACTTTAACTTTGTTATTAATACATACTGGTTATGTTGGTCCGCAGACTAAATACGACTTCGGAAATAAGACGAGGCCTATTTCCAGCTATTCCTAACCAAGCCTCTTCATCGCCAATGCCAGATGCTGGCGAAAACCTTTTCAGGAAGTTGAGGAGGTCCAGGGGATATTTGTGGAGCCGGTCCGCTGGGACAAATCGGCATAAATAACTGTTGACCTCCGAAACGTGACGTGGGATCAATAACCTAGTCTCAAATCCCGCACATCGTGACGAATAGCACGCGATTTTCCAAGGTCGAAGGTAGTACAGGGTCTTTCTGAGCAACTCATCGGGAACCTTAGCCAGCTGGAGTTTACGCATGATTTCTGTGATATAGTTTCCTGACAGATTCAAACATCCCCTCCTTGATCCGTCCAGCATCCCTGGCAGGATAAAGATGTTGACGTTATGAAGTCGCTACAATGGGCTGGAGTTTCTGTTCTACAGTGCGAGAAAGTATTTGCAATACCTCGCCTTTACCATCCGCAGGAATGCCGCCAAGATCTCCCGACACAAAGCACTGTCTTCCTAACCTCTTTGCTACCAATTAGTCAAATGTAGAAGGTAGCATGAAACCTAACAATCGAGACAACCTATCCATATCATCATCTAGTCTTCCCAAACCCTCCAATCGAGAACTTACAACATCATTCCCCCTTGGCATACTAACAACCAACGAATCGCCCAACCTGGCTGAATTGCTTGTTGTAACATGAAGTAGAAAGCTCGTAGAGGGGAGAAGTTGGGTAAGCGTGAGGAGAACAGGTACTGGCGATAAGGCATGGGAGACTTCTATTCGGAAGCAATCCGAGGAGATTTGCGGAGTCGCCCCCGTCATGGAGACAAAGTCTGGCCGGAAAGAAAGGAATTTAATGCGGTCCCACAGCCTCACGAGACTCTCAACGCCGTCACAAAGATCCAATCACATTTGAGGTTCTGTGGATCGTGGCCCAATTAGGGTTAGGTGACTCTCGGGATTAGGCATCGAGCGATTGTACTAAAAGCAGTTAAAACGCCTTCAAAAACGTCATAAGCAACGCAGACACCAACATCCATTTCAACTACACTAAATACACTTTGGTTCCAGGTCAAAGGAATTGAACATGACGGAGTCGACTCCGAGAGATACAAAGTATGACCCCATCCCCAGTCAGTTATTGTTTCCTTTATCCGGGGGCCCATTTAACGATTGTTTAGTCTCCAAAGGGTCACTTCAGTAAGCTCCGTGACAAGAGAATTGTCAAGAAGAGGTATGCAATTTTCTTTTCCTTGTGTGGAATAATGGCTCATTTGATTTAGCTGGAGTTGAGGATTCTATTAAGACATATAAGCTTCTAGAAGGCATTCAATCTTATTCCGATCCGTTGTACTAACATGTATTAGCCTTGAGAGCAAATGACAAAGAAGGTGTGGATGACGCATTGAGATTGTTCAATATGCCAATGAAACGCATGTCCCTAGATAAGAATCGACCGGGTGGTCCAACGACATACGACGTCGCAACGCCCTTGCATTTAGCGGTTCAATGTGCGCCTACGTCGATGGTCGAATATATACTTTCCAAGCGAAAGGGAGATTTGTCTGCCCGAGACAAAAGGGGGAATACCGCACTTCATCTTGCCGCTCAACAGGGGAGAGATGATGTTGTTATGTTGCTACTTCAGGAGCCCGATATTGACGATTCGGTCGCAAACAATGAAGGCAAGCAGGTATCCATCCGCTATGAGATGACAACCTAATTATTTCAGGCATTTGAAGTTGCAAAGACTCCTGAACTGGCTTTGGATATGCAGGTGAATCGCGAGACATATGCTGTTGAGACTGCCGCTACTGTCAAAGATGCAATCAACCAAAAGGATTACGAAAAATTGGACAGGTTACTAAATCATGCACGGGCAAAGGCTTTACTGCATATGAATCGTCTGGATATCGAAACAGGAGCTACTTTCCTCCACGATGCCGCCCGTCGGAATGATAAAAGGCTCGTCGAGATTCTTCTAGCTCATGGCGCCGATCCAATTCGTCGAGATAGAAAAGGAAAACTACCATATGAACTCAGTAAAGATCCAGAGATAAGGAACATGCTTCGTTCTAGTCGACCTTCAGAATCTGGGAGCGCTACGGCGGGGCCTGGAGAATCGATTTCGCAAAGGGGATATCTTAAGAAATGGACAAATTATGCTCGGGGTAGTAAATTGAGATGGTTTGTGTTGGAGAACACCACCTTGTCGTACTATAAGAGCCCCGGTATGACTTTCGGTAGACGTTACTTACCATAGATGACACTGAAAATGCCTGTCGAGGCTCAATCAACATGAAGAATGCCAAATTAAAACTCGATCCGTCGGATAAACAGAAATTCGAGATAGTCAGCAGTGGCAGAAACTCAGTGCGTTATCATCTCAGAGCAACTCATCCCGTCGAAGCCAATCGATGGATATTTGCTCTTACGCAATCCATCCAAGCTGCTACGGCTGAGGCAAACACTGTACCGACAGAAGACCATGTTTCTACTCATTCCCGCACTGGCTCGACGACCGATCGACCCATGGGCCATCGATCTACAAGTTCACTTGACCTCCGAGTCAAACTCGACAACAACGGCAGTGCGGCATCACTCAATTCAGAGGAAGATTCAGGCGAAGATTATGAAGAATCTACCGAAGAACCTTACAAAGGCGATTTTGAAGTCACCGCACATTCAGCTCAAGTTCAACTCGAGATTCTTGAAAAATTGCTCAACTCACTTCCACAAAGTGATCCACGGGTCCGTTCTGAAACCGCCCAGGAGGTTGAAGATCCAGTTGCAATTCTTCAAAAAGCTGCTAGTTCTCTTCATGCAACATTAGACGAATTAGTTCGTATGAGTGAGACCCGTGACGGTTATTGGCGAGCTCAACTCGAGAAAGAAAAGGAACTAAGACGACTTTGGGAAGAGAATATGGAATTATTAGCTGAAGAACAAGAACAGATGGAAGAAGCCATGAACACAGCAGTAGAACAACGGAAAGCTGCAAAACGAGCGCTTCGAGCCATGTCGATTGCTGTGACGAGTTCTCCGGAGAAAGGAGTGGAACTCATCAGACGTCTGAGCCTTGGTGATAAGGACCGTCCACCTATCCCTGAAGACATTGTTTCGTCTGAGACTTTAGCTCAAGCTATGGAGTCCGACGAGGATGAAGAATTCTTTGATGCCATTGGATCAGACACTCTGACAGTGGTGGAAAAAGAGGCCCCTGTTGCCCTACCACCACCGACGGTGACCCAGGAAGCATCATCTAAGGAACAGGAATTGCAACTTGCAGCTCATGGTTACGAGGGTCCTCTCAGAACAAAGTTTGAAAAACTGGACAAGGATAATCGACCTAAGATCTCGCTGTGGGGCATCCTTAAGAGCATGGTTGGAAAAGATATGACAAAGATGACCCTCCCTGTCAGTTTCAATGAATGCACGAGTCTCCTACAGCGTGGTTGCGAGGATATGGAATACGTGGACTTGCTCAGTATTGCGGTGACGAAATCCGATGCTGCAGAAAGATGTGCCTACGTTGCCGCTTTTGCCGCCAGCGAATATGCATCTACAGTCAACCGAGTTGCAAAACCGTTTAATCCTCTTCTCCATGAAACCTACGAGTATGTACGTCCCGACAAGAATTATCGGTTCATCACTGAGCAAGTTATGCATCATCCTCCAATTGCCGCCGTATTCGCTGATTCTCCTCACTGGGAATACTGGGGCGAACAAAATGTGAAAACAAAGTTTACAGGCACCTCATTCGATGTTAACCATCTCGGATGGTGGTATCTCAAACTTCGCCCCATCGGCGAGCCGGAGGAAATATACACATGGAAAAAGACTAATCAAGCTGTTGTCGGAATTCTGAAAGGATCTCCAGTTGTTGATAAGTACTTTCCCTCCTCAAACTTGGCTAACAGTAGTTATGGTCCTATGGAAGTCAAATGTCATACGACAGGCTGTAATGCACTTCTCAATTTCACCCAACGTGGCTGGACATCAAAAGGAGCCTACGAAGTCAAAGGCCAAGTAACTGACAAATACGGGAAAGCACAGATCTCCCTTGCCGGATTCTGGAACGACA
>Ga0335072_10015099_pt1 | contig 10968 bp, 9 predicted proteins | sample Lox_Sample_21_FD_206725 | JGI IMG/M metagenome (GOLD analysis project Ga0335072, IMG submission 206725) | Soil microbial communities from Loxahatchee National Wildlife Refuge, Florida, United States - Lox_Sample_2.1 | ecosystem: Environmental > Terrestrial > Soil > Wetlands | place: USA: Florida... | reverse complement strand
TAAAAGAGAACCAAGCTCGAAAGGGCAAGTTGGAGTAAGCGTCGCGGCATGGAGGTACTCCTTGACGGATGAATTCCGTAAAGCCCAGGCGGGGGAAGCCGAACTCTGGGGCGCAAGTATAGCAGGAGTCACGGATGCTCATGCCCGCTCCCAGAAGGCGAAAATGGGTCCCCACCGTTTACGAAAGAACTCAATCAAGTCTATGGATTACGCTGAAAAGCGGGTGCGGTAGTGTCTTCATCAGAAATTCACTGCTTTGTAACAGTCCTGTAACATTCCCGCCGTACAAAGTTCGGTACTAAAAAAATCAAATTTTAGGAGGAATCGCCGCGTGCTACGTCGACTCGCATTGTTGTGTCTCGCTATAGCGGTGCCCGCTTTTGCGCAGACTACTTTGAATGGGGCGGGTGCCACGTTTCCCTACCCGATGTACTCGAAGTGGTTCAGCGAGTACCACAAAGCCCACCCCGAAATTCAAATCAACTATCAATCGATTGGCAGCGGCGGAGGGATCCGCCAGGTATTGGCTGGCACGGTCGACTTCGGCGCCAGCGATGGCCCCATGACCGATGAGCAACTCTCGCAGGCCAAAACCAAAATCCTTCACGTTCCCACCGTCCTTGGCGCCGACGTTCCTGCCTATAACATCCCCGGAGTCACGGCCGAACTGAAGTTCACGCCCGATGCTCTGGCTGGAATCTTCCTGGGCAAGATCACCTCCTGGAACGACCCCGCAATCGCCAGTCAGAATCCCGGGGTCAACCTGCCCAATCAGCCCATCGTCGTCATTCACCGCTCCGATGGCAGCGGCACCACCTACATCTGGACTGACTATCTTTCGAAGGTCAGCTCGGAATGGCAAGGTCAAGTCGGCAAGGGCACTTCGGTAAAGTGGCCGGTCGGCTTGGGCGGCAAGGGTAACGAGGGCGTCGCAGGAATGATCCGTCAGATGCAGGGTTCCATCGGTTATATCGAACTTATTTACGCGATCGAAAACAAAATCTCCTATGGAATCGTCCGAAACTCGGCTGGCAACTTCGTAAAAGCCAGCATGGACAGCGTGACCGCCGCAGCCGGCTCGGTCAAAAACATGCCGGCAGATTTCCGGGTCTCCATCACCAATGCCCCGGGAAAAGAGGCCTATCCCATTTCCAGCTTTACCTGGTTGTTGATCCCGGCCCAATCCAAAGATGCCCAAAAAGGGAAAATTCTGTCCGATTTCCTGAACTGGATGGTGGACGACGGTCAAAAGATGACGTCAGAATTGGCGTACGCCCCGCTGCCCGAATCGGTTGCGGTGAAAGTCAAGGCTGAGATCAAGCAGGTCCGGTAGTACGATTCGAAATCCGTAATTTTGCACGTCCGCCTCCCGTCTCGAGGCAAAAGGAGAGAAGATGAAGTTCGTTCTCAGGTGGTGTGTAGTTCTGCTTTTGGCAGCGACCTCGCTGGCGCAGACTGCCCCGGCGAAAAGAAAAACCTCAACCAAAGCAGCGTCGGGTGCAGTGACCGCAGCTGATGTTCAGGCATTGAAAGATGCTCTGGCGGCGCAACAGCAGCAGATTCGCGAATTGAAAGCGGAAATGCAGCGGCGCGATGCGGCCCTGCAGCAGGCGCAGCAGCAGATGCAGGAAGCGCAGTCGGCGGCAACCGCGGCCCAGGCCAAGGCTGACCAGGCGGCGCAGGCGGCCAATTCCCAGCAACAGGCCGTTTCTGATCTGAAGACCGACGTTTCGGATATGAAGCAGAACGCTACCAACACCGCGCTCAGTCTTCAGGAAACTCAGAAGAACATCCAATCCAGCATCGAAAACCCGATCGCGCTCCATTACAAGGGAATCACCATCACCCCGGTCGGCTTCCTGGCGGCAGAAACGGTGTGGCGTCAGCACGCCACCGGATCGGACATCAACACGCCCTTTAACTCGATTCCGTTTGACGGCGCAGCTCAAAGCCACATGAGCGAGTTCTTCGGTTCAGGCCGTCAGTCCAGAGTCGGCTTCCTGGCCGAAGGCGTGGCCGGTAACCTGACCATGCGCGGCTACGTGGAAGCGGACTTCCTTTCCGCGGGCGTAACTTCCAACAACAACCAAAGCAACAGCTACACGCTCCGCCAACGCCAGGCATGGGGCCAGGCCGCCCTGAGCAGCGGCTGGACCTTCACCGGCGGCCAGATGTGGAGCTTGGTCACGGAAACTAAAAAGGGCATGGACAACCGCAGCGAAGCGTTGCCCATGACCATCGACCCGCAATATAACGTGGGCTTCAGCTGGGCGCGTCAGTACGGCTTCCGCGTCACCAAGAAGTTCAACAACAAACTATGGTTCGGCGGTTCGGTTGAAAACGCCCAGATCATCCTCGGCGGCCACGGCGCCAGCAACAACTTTCTCATCGGGCAACAGGGCACCGGCGGCGGTCTCTATAACGGCACCACCAACTACTCCTACAACGCCAGCCCGGACTTCATTGGCAAGGTTGTCTTAGAGCCCGGTTTCGGCCACTACGAAGTGTTCGGAATCATTCGCGACTTCCGCGATCGCATTTATCCCGGCGCCACTTTGGCCACTCCTTCGGCCTCGGGCGCGTTTAACAACAATGCGATCGGCGGCGGCGCCGGCGCCAACGCGCGCTGGAGCATCCAGAAGAAGTTCGATGTGGGTATCCACTTCCTGGGCGGCTCCGGAGTCGGCCGCTATGGAACCTCAACCCTTCCGGACGTCGTCGTGAATCCATCCGGATTCCTCACTCCGGTCACCAACTACCAGGCGCTCGGAACCCTCGAATACCACGGCAAGAAACTTGATGTTTACGCCAACTACGGCGCCGAATACGAAGACCGCGTCGCCTTCCTGAACGCCGCCGGCAAACCAGTCGGATACGGGGCCCTCGGCTTCAACAACTCCGGTTGCGACAACGAGACCGTCCCTGGAGGAACTTCCACCACGGTGGTCACGCCCGGCACAAACGGCGGCGCCACCGGCACCACCAGCATCCCGACTCCGGGCTCCGTGGGCACGCCGCTCAGCGGCGGTTATAACCCCGGCGGCCTGAAGAACTGCAACGGCGACACTCGAGTCATCATGGAAGGCACCATCGGCTTCTGGTATCGCTTCTACAAAGGCCCCAAAGGCACCTTGCAATGGGGTCCGCAATACTCCTATCTCGACCGCAACATCTGGGCGGGAACCGGCGGAAATCCCAACGCGACAGAGAACATGTTCTTTACATCCTTCCGTTACTATCTGCCATAAACGGGAGAGAATTGCTGGAACGGGCGAGCGCCAACCGGCCGGTTGGCGCTCATTTTTGTTAGGCGGTAAAATGGACTTGAATGAGGTCGATCAAAGCCGTCAGCGTGATTCTGTTGATGGTTCCGATGCTGTCGGCCGCGACCCGCAAACCGTTCGCGCAAGGGACCATCGTGGATTTACGGCAAAAGACATCCACACGGGTGTTGTACTACCAGGTGGATACCCCTATTACCCAGGATGATCCGTACTACGAAATCACCGTACGAATTCATAACATGCAGTATGTCGGACGCTATACTCCGATGCACGCGAGTGACACTTTGCCGGCAGAGTGGACGGCCGGTGCAGCCGTCGAAGCCCGGATCGATGGCCGGCATCTGATTTTGAAACGGCCGAACGGAACAGAAATGATTTTTGCCATCGCCAAATCCTTAAAAGTCAAAACCGGCCAGCCGAATTCCAGAGTTGCGCCGGATGTAAAGTAACACCTGATTTCCAAGAGGTACGTCGGAACTTATGGCTCGGCCCACGCTCGATAATTCGGCAAATTTCATAAATCGTGAAGTCTCCTGGCTCGCTTTTAACCGGCGAGTTCTGGAAGAGGCGGAAGATATCACGAATCCCGCCTTAGAGCGCCTGAAATTCCTGGCCATTACCGCCAGCAATCTGGACGAATTCTTCGAGGTCCGTGTGGCGGGCTTGGTGCAGCAGATTGAAGACGGCTACACCGAGGCCGGCCCCGACGGGTTGACCTTGCTCGAGGAGCGTGACCAGGTCTCCCGCGAGAGCCACGAACTGGTGGAGGATCAATACCGCTGCTGGAATGATCAGCTTCGCCCGCTTTTGTCGGAAAAAGGTATTCGCGTGCTCAGCCTGCACGAACTCGATTCCCGGGCGCGCGCCTTCGTGGACGAATATTGTGAGCGTGAACTCGACCTCCTGCTTACGCCCGTGACCGTCGATCCGGCTCACCCGTTTCCGCGTGTCATCAACAAGGCTCTCTGTGTTGCCTTTCTTTTGAGAAGAAGGCGGCGCGCCTCGATGACCTATACCGGCGTCGTCACCGTGCCTCGCGCCCTGCCCCGTTTGATACGCCTGCCTTCCGACGACACCGTCGATTTCATCTTTCTCGCCGATCTGGTCGCCCACCACGCCTCCCGCATGTATCACGGGTATGACATTGTTTCCGCCGCTGCCTTCCGGGTCACGCGCAACAGCAACCTGTACTTGGCGGAGGAGGAATCGCGCAACCTGCTGGAGTCGGTCCGCACCGAGCTGCACAATCGCCGCAAGGGAGATGCGGTCCGCCTGGAAATCGATTCCGATGCCGACGCCGAAATCATTGAGCGCTTGCGGACGAACTTCGAGCTCGAGCCGTGGCAGGTGTTTCCTGTAAACGGCCCCGTCAACCTGGTCCGGCTGTTTAACATTTATGAGCAAACCGAGCGGCCCGAGCTCAAGTTCAAACCCTTCAGCCCGCGCGAACTTCGTCTCACCGCAAAGTCGCAGGATCTCTTTGAAGAGCTACGCCGGCACGATATTCTTCTGCACCACCCCTTCGATTCCTATGACGCGGTGGTTTCCTTTATCGAGTCCGCGGCCAAAGATCCCAATGTGCTTTCCATCAAGCAGACGCTTTACCGTACCAGTGAGCACTCGCTAATCGTGCCATCGCTGATGGCCGCCGCCGCCAGCAAAGAAGTGACGGCGGTTGTGGAACTGAAGGCTCGCTTCGATGAGGCTTCCAACATCCGCTGGGCCCGTGACATGGAAGACGCAGGAGTGCAGGTCTTCCACGGCCTGGTCGGCTTGAAGACGCACTGCAAATTGCTCCTGCTGGTGCGCCGCGATCCCGATGGAGTGACCCGGCGCTACGCACATCTGGGCTCAGGAAATTACAACGCCACCACCGCTCGAATTTACACCGATCTCAGCCTTCTAACTGCCGATCCACAGATTACCGGGGCGGTGCACGACGTTTTCAGCTTTCTGACCGCTTATGCCGAGCATCCGAACTACGATCCGCTGCTGGTCGCGCCCTTGAACCTGGCGGAGCATTTTCTCGCCTTGATTGCGCGCGAGGCTGAACACGCGCGTTACGGAAGGCCGTCGCGGATTATCGCAAAAATGAACGCCCTGCTCGATAAGAACATCATCATGGCGCTCTATCAGGCGTCGCAGGCGGGAGTGAACATCGACCTGATCGTGCGAGGTATCTGCGCTCTCCGCCCGGGCGTTCGTGGAGTGAGCGACAATATCCGGGTGCGCAGCATCGTGGGACGGTTTCTCGAGCACAGCCGCATCTATTACTTCGCCAACGGCGGGCAGGAAGAGATCTTTGTGGGCAGCGCCGATTGGATGCCGCGCAATCTCTACGAACGGGTGGAGGTAATTTTCCCGGTGAAGGACGAACTGCTGCGGGAACGAATCCACCAGGAAGTCCTCGAAGCTTACATGTCAGATAATCTCAAGTCGCGTGTGCTGCAGAAGGACGGATCCTACGTTCGAAGCTGGCAGGCCCAGGGCAAGCGAAAGCCGCCGGTGGGGGCGGCTTCCTTTGGCGCGCAGGAATTCTTCCTGCGCCTGGCAGAAGGGAAGCAGGGTCTCGACGCGATTCCCACGACACCCGTGCCTAGAGGGAAACGAACGCTGGCGGGAAGGGAACGTTAACCGGACATGATGGTCTATTTCTTGCGTCACGCCAACGCTGGCGAGCGCTTAACCAATCCGAAGCGTGACGAGAAGCGTGCGCTCGATAAAGAAGGAATTCAACAATGCGGCATCGTCGGCCGCTCCCTGGCGGCGATGGACGTGCAAGTGGATACCATCATCTCCAGTCCTTTGAAGCGAGCGGTCCAGACTGCGTCATTGGTCGGCAATGAACTGAGCTATGAGGGCAAACTGCAGCTTGAAGATTCCATGAAGCCCACTGCCAGTTATGCGGATTTTCGCCGGCTGCTGGAAAAGTACTCGAAACAGGAAGCCATCATGGTGGTCGGACACAACCCGAACCTCAGCGAGTTTCTGGCACGTTCTATCTCCGGCCCCGGCTGCGAGGCTGGCATCGAGCTGAAAAAAGGCGGCGTGGCCAAAATCGAGTTGGGGCGGAACGGGACGATCTTGCAATGGTGCCTGACTCCTAAACTCCTGCGGGCAATCTATGCCACGACCGATAATTCACGCCCGAAAACTTCGCGAAAATAGCTTCTTTCTTTTTCCACCGCCCACATTTCAAGGTCGACGGTGCTGCGCGGTTTGGTCATCAGGCCCAGCCGTACCTCGCTATCCTGCACACGGATCCTCACTCCCCGCAGTGCATGACTGCGGCTGAGGTTAAGGGCGCGGGCCAGCCGCAGCAATAGCGATGCTTTGGGAATGCACTCCCGGTCCGCGTTGGCAAGGACCTTTACCGGCCCGTCGTCCGGAGCGGGGCGTGACTTGCCCAAATAACGGGCGATCGCGGCGATGATGCGCCGCTGTTCCGGTGTGTAACCCAGAATTTCGGAGTGGGAAATAATGTAGTGCGAATGGCGATGGCGGCCGTTGCGGTTTACGTAATCGCCGACCTCGTAAAGCATCGCCGCCGCCGATAGCCACTCCGCATACTCCGCCGGCAGGCCGTGAATCGCCTTCAGCCCCGCAAATAGACGCATGGCCGAGTCGCGCACTTGCAGAGCATGGTCCATATCGACGCGATAATGGCCGACTGCGGCGCGCAGCGAGTCCCACCGCTCCGACTCGATTTGCCGTCCGGAGCGTGTGCTGCGATCGTATTCCGCCGCCATTTGCGCCAGCAGTCCATCGCGCAAGCCAAGTTGGGAAGCGCGAAATCCGCCAAGCTGGCAGCGCTCCAGCAATTCGCCGTAAACAACCGCGCCCGGCACAATGATCTCTGCCCGTCGCGGCCCAATGCCCGAAAGTTCGCGCCGCGCCTGCAAAGAGAGGCGAGTCAGCAATTTTGCAATTCGCTTCATCTGTGCGCGTGAAACCACGGCGGCCCGCCGACCGCGGGTCTTATAGAGCCCGTGGCAGACCGCGGCCAGCGATTCGGCCGTTCCCGAAGTTGCAATCACCGCTTTGGGACGCGCCCGGCGGATGCGGTCGGCCGTGCGATCGATTTCGCGCGCGATGAAACCTCGCATCTGCCGGATTTCGGATTTGCGGGGAGGATCGTGATGCAGGAATTCATTGGTCAGGCGCACCGCGCCCAGAGGAAGGCTGACCGTGCTGCGGATGTGGCCGCCTCCAGACAAAGTCAGTTCACAACTGCCGCCGCCCAGATCGACCAGTAACATCGAGGAAGCATTCAATCGCAGGCTGGAAACCAGACCCAGGTGAATGAGTCGCGCCTCTTCCAGTCCCGAAATAATTTCTACTTTCCAGCCTGTGGCCGAGCGGACCCACTCCAGAAATGCCTGAGAATTGCGGGCGTCTCGCAGCGCGCTGGTGGCGACCACGCGGACAGAATCGGCGCCGACGTTCTGCACCGCCCGATGAAAACGGCGGAGCACTTTCACCGTGTCGGCGATTGCATCGGGCGAAAGAAATCCGCTGCGAAAGACCGACTCGCCCAGCCGCGTAACTTCCCGGTCCTCATGAATCTCTGTCAGGCGATGACGCGTAAGGCGCGAAATCTTGAGTCGAACCGAGTTCGAGCCGATATCAACCGCGGCGAGCGTGGGCATGGGAGGGCAACAGTGTAACGCGTGAAGGGAGCAATGGCTGCGAGATTCTTATGACCGAAGAATGGAACGCGTCGAGTTCGGGAACTTGGTCTTAGGCCACCGCTGCCGAACGGCTGGTTTCGTGAGTGGGCTTCCGTTCCGCAGGCTGGGGGTGCAGGATCTTGCCCGCCAATTCCTTTCGGATTCCGGCGACTGAGTCCAGGCTTTGCCGGAATTTGGCCTGAGTGATGTTGCGCAGCATCGCCACCAGGGCGGAATCGCGCACGCTGCCAATCAGTTTTTCCGCTTTTTGGGTCAGCTTCAGCCAATCGTGCCAGTCGCCGATTACATCCTGCATGTGTTTGAGCCGTTCCACCACGCCTCGGGCTTCGGCATCGTTCTCGCTTAATTCCGCCAGGTAGCGGGCACGCTTGCCAATAATCCGGTATTGATGCAGGGTCTTCTCGGTCAGAGGAACGTAATCCTTGCCGAGCCGGGCAAGCTTGGCGAAAGTCAGGGCAAGGGGTTCGGTGTCCGGGGGAATCGCGATGCGGCTGGCCGCGCGTTTGAGGCGGCGCCGGATTTCATCTACGGTTTTCCGGTCAAAGGCTCGTCCCAGTTTCTTTTCCCGGTCGGCACGCTCCTCAACCAGCGCTTCCATGAACTGAGCTTTGTGTCCGTTGCCGCCTGTGAGCTTCAGATTGCGGAGAGCCGCAATCTGCACATCGAGGTCGCGCACTCTTCCTGCCTTCTTGCGCAGGCGGGCCAGCAATCGCAGCAGCTTGCGATCGTTGCGGTGCGATTCTCCGATCTCGCTGAGCAATGCTTCCACACGCCGGCTGTTGGTGCGAAACCGATGGACGCTTTCCGGCTCCGGCTTCTTCACCAGCTTCGTCAGTTTGGCGGCTGCGTTTGGCATCAATCGACATAAGTCAACGTTAGTAAAGCAGGAAAAGAATGCCGCTCAAACTGCGACAACGCGCTCTTGATTCTTTGCCCCGACGACTGCGCGAGCTCCCGCACCAACTCAAACGCGATTGCGTATTTTAACACTGCTGTAACACGATTCTGCTAGCCTCCTTGCGATGGCGAATGGTGCCTTGGGAGCGCCGCGTTTGACTGGACCGCAACCCGTTGCAAAGCCTGAGGTTGTTGCCAGTGGGAGGGCCGGAACTGCGCCCTTGATCAGCGCTGCCACCAGCCCTGTTCCCGACCGAATCTTCTACCTCGCCGTGCTGGGCTGTGGCCTCTTCGTTTTGCTGCTCGTCGGCTTGATTGTTTACCAACTCATCTCCAAATCTGCACTTTCGTTGCACGCTTTTGGATGGCGGTTCTTTTTTCGCAGCGAGTGGGATCCCGTCAACGAGCAATTCGGCGCTTGGCCTTTTGTTTACGGCACACTGGTTTCTTCGTTGGTCGCTCTCGTTCTCGCCGTTCCGTTGGCCGTCGGCGTCGCTGTCTTCATCACTGAGATGTGTCCCCGCTGGCTTAAGAGTTCGCTGGCTTTTACCACCGAATTACTGGCCGCGATCCCCAGTGTGATTTACGGCTTGTGGGCCATTTTCGTCCTGGTTCCTTTGTTGCGCGAGTACGTGGAACCATTTCTCGGAAAATATTTCGGATGGACCGGCTTGTTTGAAGGAACGCCCTACGGAATCGGCATGCTGGCTGCAGGAGTCATTCTAGCCATCATGGTGGTGCCGATTATTTCCTCCATCACCCGCGAAGTCATGACGGCGGTGCCGCAGCAGCAACGGGAAGCTGTGCTGGCCCTCGGCGCAACCCGCTGGGAGATGATTCGCACCGGTGTGCTGCGCAATGCCCGCGCCGGAATCCTCGGTGGAATCATTCTCGGCCTCGGTCGCGCACTTGGTGAAACCATGGCCGTGACCATGGTGATCGGCAACCGTCCTGAGATTGCGAAATCGCTTTTTGCTCCGGGCTACACCATGGCCAGCGTCATCGCCAACGAATTCAGTGAAGCCACCAGCGACACTTATCTGAGCGCCCTGGTCGAAGTTGGTTTGGCGCTGTTCATCGTGACCATCATCGTAAATATTCTTGCGCAGTTACTGGTCTGGTCAGTAACGCGCGGCATGCCGGCGAGAAGCAATGGCTAGCTCAGCTGCACATTTCGGTCATTTCGGACTGTCCCCCGTCAGCCTATGGCGGCGGGCCTTAGATGGCTTTGCGACTTTTGCCGCCATGGCCGCTGTAGTCCTGGTTCTTCTCCCGCTGGGTGCCATTTTTGCGTATCTGGTTTTTAAAGGCATCGGTTCCATCAATTGGGCGTTCCTCACGCAGACCCCGAAGCCGGTTGGCGAAGTCGGCGGCGGTATGGCAAACGCCATTGCCGGATCGGCCTACATTCTCGGCATCGCCAGCCTCATGGGAGTGCCAATCGGCATTGGCGCCGGAATTTACCTTGCTGAGTACGGCCGCAATCGCTTCGGTGACTTGATTCGCTTTACCGCCGACGTATTGAACGGTGTACCCTCCATCGTCGTCGGCATTGTGGCTTACGGAATCGTCGTACTCGCTCAGGGACATTTTTCCGCGCTCGCCGGCGGTGTTGCCCTGGCCATCATGATGATTCCCACCATCACCCGCACCACCGAAGAAATGCTGTTACTGGTGCCGAACGCCGTGCGGGAAGCCGCTTACGGCTTGGGGGTTTCCCGCTGGCGCACTACTCTCTCCATTACTCTTCGCACCGCCACCAGTGGTGTGATTACGGGAGTGATGCTGGCATTCGCCCGCGTGGCCGGCGAGACTGCGCCGCTGCTGTTTACGGCCTTCGGAAATCAGTATTGGAATTGGAACGTCAATCAGCCGACCGCAGCCCTGTCATTGCAGGTTTTCACCTACGCCATCTCGCCCTTCGATGAGTGGCACAAGCAGGCCTGGGCGGGCGCGTTGATTCTGATTGTGCTCATTGTCGCCGCGGTGAGCGCCGTACGGATTGCCGCCGGCCGCGGTATGCTTAAGGGAGCCCACTGATCTTATGGGAGTTGGAATCAAGGTCGACCATCTCAACGCCTGGTTTGGCAAGAGTC
>Ga0335072_10015098_pt1 | contig 10968 bp, 10 predicted proteins | sample Lox_Sample_21_FD_206725 | JGI IMG/M metagenome (GOLD analysis project Ga0335072, IMG submission 206725) | Soil microbial communities from Loxahatchee National Wildlife Refuge, Florida, United States - Lox_Sample_2.1 | ecosystem: Environmental > Terrestrial > Soil > Wetlands | place: USA... | reverse complement strand
GGAAAATCCGAACTCCGTCCGTCCCTGCACCGCGCCGGCAGGCAGCGACGCGGAGTTCGCGGCGCCGGCGTTCTCCGGCAGGCTGGTCACGCTGGCGGGGATGTTCACCACCGTCCAGTGCCACCAGCCGCTGCCGGTCGGCGCATCCGGGTCGAATATCGTAACAGCGTAGCTTTGTGTGTCCTTCGGAGCGCCGGACCAGGATAGGGCAGGGGACTGGTTGCCGCCGCCGCATCCGCTGAATACGTGCACCATCGGGATGGTGGCGCCGTTGTGAATGTCCGGGCTGGTGACAGTGAAGCTGGCAGCCGCCGCGGCGACTCCCGGCAGCCAGAGCAATAGCGACAGAATCAGTGCACGCATCGGTTCCTCCCCTTTTGTTCCTGATAGCAAACCATGATCCGAGGGCGCCGCACAAGCGTCGCCCTCGCTAACATTGGAATGCGTCCCGCTAAGTCAGACCCTGGCCGACGCGGTTGGGACCTCCCGGCGTCAGCAGCCCCTGGCCCGGCACATGGTTCACTTCGAGCCGCACGCCGTCGGGGTCTTCGAACAACACCGAGTAATAGCCCGGTGCATAGTGGTCGTCCTGCGGCGGGTGGATAATGACCGCGCCGATCAAGAGCAAGAAGCGATGCACCTCGTCGACGTCCTCGCGCTGGCGGGCACGGAAGCAGATGTGGTGCAGGCCGACACGGCTTTGCACGAAGCGGGCGCCTTCATATTCCGGCGCGGGCGCGCGGATGCCGACACCGGTGCGTCCACCGACGCAGTAATAGGCGCCCGGCTCATTCGCCACCTCGCGCAGACTGAGGAAGGGCAGCAATTTGCCGTAGAACGCCTTGGATTGTTCGAAATTTCCGGCGGTGATGAAGATGTGGGCGATGCCGTTGATTTCCATCCTGTGCTCCTGGCCGTACCATTGCCTCTGCCGCCGCTCGGGAGAACCAACGGCGCTGCGATGGTAGCCGCGGCTCGGGTCATTGCGAAAAGCAGATTGCTCTACGTTGGCATCGTAACGGCGGGTTCGCCGATGCAGGCTACGTGCTGCGGCTCTACGGCCCCCCGCCCTGCGGCTCCGCTGAGCCCCGCCATTGACAACGCCCGCCCCGTCCTCCAGTCGCACCGGCGCCCCAGCATCCCCATTTCTCGCCCCACGATGCCCACCCAGCTTCAGCCCCCCCGCGGCACCCACGATCTGATTGGCGAGGACCAGCGCCGCCACGCCCATGTCGTGGCCACGGCGCGCCGCGTCGCCGCCAGCTACGGCTTCGACGAGTGGACCACCCCCATCTTCGAGGACACCCGCGTGTTCTCCCGCACGCTGGGGGAGACGTCCGACGTCGTGACCAAGGAGATGTACAGCTTCGCCGACCGCGGCGGCGATCCGATCACGCTGCGTCCGGAGGCGACCGCCGGCATCTGCCGCGCCTTGGTCTCCAACGGCCTCACCCAGTCGCTGCCGCAGAAAGTATTCGTGGCCGGACCGATGTTTCGCTACGAGCGTCCCCAAAAGGGCCGCTACCGCCAGTTCCACCAGATCGACATCGAGGCGATCGGCCCTGCCGAGCCGCTGGCGGATGCCGAGGTGATCGCCTGCGGCTGGGCTATCCTCCAGGCACTCGGCGTTGCCGGCGAGACCATCCTGGAAATCAACACCCTCGGCGACAAGGAAAGCCGCGCCGCCTATCGCGAGGCGCTGGTCGCCTATTTCGGCCAGCACAGGGACGCGCTGTCGCAGGACAGCCGCGAGCGGCTGGAACGCAACCCGCTGCGCATCCTGGACAGCAAGGACGAAGGCGACCGCCGCATCGTCGCCAACGCTCCGGTGATCGCCGGCCACCTGACCGAAGCCGCCGCCGCCTTCTATGCCAGCGTCCGCACCTGGCTGGACCGCTTCGGCGTGCCCTACCGGGAGAATCCGCGCATCGTCCGCGGGCTCGATTACTACGGCCACACCGCCTTCGAGTTCGTCACCAGCAAGCTGGGCGCCCAGGGCACGGTGATGGGCGGCGGCCGCTATGACGGGCTGGTGGAGGAGATGGGCGGCCCCCCCACGCCTGCGGTCGGCCTCGCCGCCGGCGTCGAGCGCCTCGCCATGCTGTTGGAGCAATCGCCTGCCGCGCCGGCCCCTGTCGCGGTGGTGCCGGTCGGCGAGGCGGCCGAAGCGGCGGCGCTCGATATCGTGCAGGCCTTGCGCGGCGCCGGCATCCGGGCGGAGATGGCCTACCGCGGCAACCTCCGCCGCCGCATGGAGCGCGCCAACCGCATCGGCGCCCGCGCCGCGGTGATCCTGGGCGACAACGATCTGGCGCAGGGCGTGGCGCAGGTGAAGAACCTCGCGACCGGAGAGCAAGAGGCCGTGGCGCTGGCGGATATCGTCGGACGGCTGGGATGAGACCGACCGCTTCCGCCGCTGCCCTGCCGTCATGAACCTCGCTCTCAAGCTCGACCGCATCACGGCGCGCGCCGAGGAGTTGCGCGCGATGCTGTCGGAAGGCCTATCCGGCGATGCCTACGTGCGCGCGTCGAAAGAGCTGGCGGAACTGGAACCGGTCGTCGCGCGGGTGGGTGAACTGCGCTCCGCCGAGCGCGCCCAGGCCGAAGCCGAGACCTTGCTTGCCGATCCTGAACTGCGCGAACTGGCCGAGACAGAGCTGCGCGAGCTGAAGGCGCAAATCCCCACCCTGGAACATGAGATACGGCTGGCGTTGCTGCCCCGCGACGCAGCGGACGAGCGCTCGGCCATCCTGGAGATCCGTCCCGCCGCCGGTGGCGACGAAGCCGCCTTGTTCGCGACCGAATTATTCGGGATGTACCAGCGCTATGCCGAAGTCCGCGGCTGGCGGTTCGAAATCCTGGAATACACCGACACCGGGCTGGGCGGCCTGAAGGAGGGTATCGCCGAAATCACCGGCCGCGGCGTGTTCGCCCGGCTCAAATATGAATCGGGGGTGCACCGCGTCCAGCGCGTGCCGGCCACCGAAAGCCAGGGCCGCATTCACACCTCTACCGTCACCGTGGCCGTCCTGCCGGAAGCCGAGGAGGTGGACGTGCAAGTGAACGAGGAGGACTTGCGCATCGACGTCTACCGCGCATCCGGCGCCGGCGGCCAGCACGTGAACAAGACGGAAAGCGCGGTCCGCATCACCCACCTGCCCACCGGTATCGTGGTCGCAATGCAGGAAGAGAAGAGCCAGCACAAGAACCGCGCCAAGGCGATGAAGATTCTGCGCGCCCGACTCTATGAGCAACAGCGGGCGGCGGCGCATGCGGTCCGGGCGGCGGACCGCAAGGCGCAGGTCGGCACCGGGGACCGCTCCGAACGCATCCGCACCTATAATTTTCCGCAGGGCAGGGTGACCGACCATCGGATCAACCAGACACTCTACAAGATCGACCGGATCATGACCGGAGAGCTGGATGAATTCATCGACGCCCTGATCGCCGAAGACCAGGCCGCGCGCCTTGCCGCCGAGGAATGACGGCGATTGCTCTGGTTACCGCTGGACACCGGGATGGCGCTTGCGCCGACGGCGAGGAGAGCAAATCGGGTCGGCGCCGCTAATGCGCGAAAATGTCCGGATCCTCGTAGCCCAGCAGGTCCAGCCGCGCGCGGGCCGGCAGGAAACCGAAACATTCCTCTGCCAGCTCCAGCCGGCCTTCCCGCACGAGCAACGCCTCCAGTTTCGCCCACAGCGCATGCAGGTGCAGCACATCCGACGCGGCATAGGCCAATTGTTCCGCCGTCAGCGCCACCGCGCCCCAATCCGATGATTGCTGCTGCTTCGACAGCTCGACGCCCAGCAGCTCCTTGCACAGATCCTTCAGCCCGTACTTGTCGGTGAACGTCCGTGTCAGTCGCGCCGCGATCTTGGTGCAGCGCACGGGCGCCACGGTAATATCGAGATTGTGTTGCAGCACGGCAACGTCGAAGCGGGCGAAATGCATCAGCTTCACCGTTACCGGGTCGGCCAGCAGCCGTTTCAGATTGGGACAGTCGTAGCCGTGGCCACCCAGCGACGGCGGCACAAGCTGCACCAGATGCGCATGGCCGTCTCCGCCCGATAGCTGCACCAGGCACAGCCGGTCGCGATGCGGACGCAAGCCCATTGTTTCGGTATCCACCGCGACCACCGGGCCGAGTGCCAGCCCCTCCGGCAGGTCGTGCCGGTGCAGATGAATGGTGCCACCCGGCATGAACTGTGTCGTGCTCATTCTGATGATTGAGTACCGGCTGCTGACGATCGTTCTGGTGCCCAGGAGAAGACTCGAACTTCCACGACCTTGCGGCCACAGGTACCTGAAACCTGCGCGTCTACCAATTCCGCCACCTGGGCATTCCGGCGTCCCGCACGGCCGGCGGGAGAGCGTAGGGCGCGCGGTGTAGCGGTCGGCTTCCGGCGCGTCAACCGGGATGCGCTAGACGGGTGCTGGACGGAGTGCTCTGTGCCGCACCCGGGCAAATGCCTTGACCTCGTCTCCCGGCCGCGTTCCTCTCCGTTCCAACCACCATAATCCGAGGAAACCCCAGGTGACTCGCATCCTTCGCCCCTTGCTCCTGCTTGCCGCATTGTGCGCGCTGCCGGCACACGCGGAGACCACGCTCAACGTGTTCATCTCCAGCGCACTGCGTCCGGAAGTGATGCGCCAGGCCTTCGACCAGTTCGAGCAAGCCAACCCTGGCATCAAGGTGGTCGCGCAGCTCGGCGGCGCCACCAGCGACCTGCAGGCCCAGTACCTCAACACGGTGCTGTCGGCGAAGGACAGCTCGCTGGACGTGCTGATGCTGGACATCATCCGCCCGGCACAGTTCGCCGCCACCGGCTGGACGCTCCCATTGAACAAGGACGTGGGGACGCCGGCCGCCTTCTTGAAGCAGTACCTGCCCGCCTATGCCGAGGCCGACATGGTGGACGGCAAGCTGGTCGCGTTGCCGGCATTCGCCGATGCGATGTTCCTCTATTACCGCAAGGACCTGCTGGACAAATATCATTTGCCGGTACCGCAGACCTGGACCCAGCTTGCGAAGGACGCCGCGACCATACAGGCCGGCGAACATGATCCGCAGCTCCAGGGCGTGAGCTTCCAGGGCGCACCGATCGAAGGCACCGTCTGCACGTTCCTGCTGCCCTACTGGAGCATGGGCAAGTCCCTGGTGCACGACGGCCGCCTGACATTCGACCACGCGGCCGCGATCAAGGCGCTCGACCTGTGGACCGGGCTGGTCAGGCAAGGCGTCGCGCCGCGCAACGTGGCGGAGATCGTCACCGACCAGACGCGCAAGGATTTCGAAGCCGGCAAGGCGATATTCGCGGTCGAGTGGGGTTACGGCTGGAGCTTCTTCCAGAGTGCCGACAGCGCGGTAAAGGGCAAGGTCGCGGTGGCCGAGCTTCCCGCGGTGGACGGCGGTAAGCAGGTTACCTGCATCGGCGGCTGGCAGTGGGGCGTTTCCGCATTCTCCAGGCACCCCGCGGAGGCTGTCAGGCTGGTGAAGTTCCTGTCCTCGGCGCCGGTCTCGACATTGCTGGCGGACAAGGCCTCCCTGCTGCCGGTGTTCCCACCGCTGTATCACGATCCGAAACTGGTCCAGGCCATGCCATGGCTGCCGCAGGCGCTGCCGGCGGTGGAGCAAGCGAAGTCGCGTCCGGTGACGCCGTACTATAACGACGTCAGCAATGTGATTCGCACGCAGACCAACGCCGTTCTGGCAGGTTCGGAAACGCCGGAGCAAGCGGCGGATCAGATGGAGGCGAGGCTGAAGAGGGTGTTGCGTTGACAAATAACCTCGCCCGCGACGCGGGAGAGGCCGATACGCATAACGTCGAGCGCGAGGGCGATCCGATCGGCAGCGACCAAGGCACCGTCCAGAACAAATTGCGCGCGGCGGGCGAACCGGGCTTGCCGCGCCGGCCGACTTTGCGCCCCCGTCGCGTATCGCGCGCGGTTCTCGATGCAAGCGACGCTGCCCTGGCGCGCGTCCTTCTTGCCCCGACCTTCCTTCTTCTGCTTCTCATTGTCGTCTACCCAGTCTGTCGTCTGCTGTGGACGAGCTTGCTCGACCTCAGGCTCGCCGCGGGCATGCCGGCGCGCTTCGTCGGCATCGACAATTACCTTTCTCTCGGCACCGATCCGGAATTCTGGACCGCCCTCACCAACACGTTGCTGATCACCCTCATCACCGTGCCGGCTGCCTTGCTTGCCGGCCTGGCGCTCGCGCTCATCGCCAACCTGCCGTTCCGAATTCAATGGCCGGTGCGGCTTTCATTGCTCATCCCCTGGGCCATGCCGCTTGCCTTCGTCGGCATGATCGGCGGCTGGTTCTTCCAATCCGATTACGGCGTGGTGAACGACCTGCTGCGTCATGTTCGGCCCACGCGAATCATCTGGTTCAACTCCGGCTGGCTTTCCTTCATCGCCATCTGTCTGACGATCACCTGGAAGACCTGCTCTTTCGTCGCACTGGTATTGCTCGCCGGCCTGCAAACGATTCCGAACGAGCTTTATGAAGCCGCCTCCGTCGATGGCGCCGGCCCGCTACGCCGATTCTTCTTTGTCACCCTGCCGCTGCTGCGCCCGGCAATCGCGGTCGCGGTGATCTTTCGCATGATCACCTCGTTGCAGACCTTCGATATACCGCTGACCATGACGCGCGGCGGTCCCGGCACCTCCACCGTCACGCTCGCCATGTACATTCACCAGAATACCGTGGATTTCCTCGATCTTGGCTACGGCGCCGCGCTGGCCGTGGTATTGTTCTTCATCAGCATGGGCGTCACCACGTTATATTTGCGCCAGGTGCGTTCCGAATCATGAAACCCATCGCTCCCGCCTCGCTGCGTCGCCTCGCCGCATTCGCAGTAATTGTCAACGGTCTGTTCCCGCTGTTCTGGATCTTTCTAACTTCGCTGAAGACCGAAGCCGAGCTGACGCGTGTCCCCATCACCTGGCCGCCGCACGCGCCGACCCTCGCCAACTACCTGCGAGCCTTCAGCGATCAGCCGCTGGCGCTTTATCTCTTCAACAGTCTTGTGGTCGCGCTGATGTCCACCGCGCTGACCTTGTTCATCGCCACCTTGGCTGCCTATGCGCTGGCGCGTCTCAATATCGGCTATCGTGATCTGGCGCTTGGCGCCATCATCGCCGTTTCCACATTCCCGCTCGTGACGCTGCTGGTGCCTTTGTTCCAGACCATGCGAACGTTAGGACTGCTGAACAGTTATGGAGCTTTGGTGCTGCCTTATACGGTATTGAGCTTGCCGGTTTGTACATTGGTGTTAATCAGTTTTTTTCAGACTATTCCGCTCGATCTTGAGAACGCCGCGATGATCGACGGCTGCAGCCGCGTCGGCGCATTGTTCCGCATCGTCGTGCCGTTGTCGGCGCCGGGCGTGTTCACCGCCGGCTTGCTCGCTTTTGTCAATTCCTGGGATGAGTTCTTGCTCGCACTGTCATTCAATTCCGCGACCCGGTGGCGCACCTTGCCGGTTGGCATCATGCTGTACCAGGGTGAATTCGCCTTTCCCTGGCCGGAGATTTCCGCCGCGCTGGTGGTCGGCATCGTGCCGGTGGCAGTCCTGATCGTGTTGTTTCAGCAGCGCGTGATCTCCGGTCTCACCGCGGGCGGCGTAAAGGGATGAACGCGCTGGCGGTGACCGCCGATGGGTTCACGCTGTCGCTCGATGGGCGGACGCTGTTGCATCACTCTGTCGATGCGCCCTGCGTCTTTGCCGGCGTCGGCGAGGCCGATATCGCCATGCATCGCGGCAATTTCGATATCGCCGACTATGTGGTGGAACGCACGCCGCTGCCGCATGTCACGATCAATGGCGCGCTGCTGCATTTTCGTCGCCATGCAGGCGATCAAGTAATGCTTTCATTGGAACTGCAAGCCGATACCGGCGGTGCGACGTTGCATGTCCGTCACGCTGATGCGCGCCTGAACAGGTTCTGGTTCCGCATCGTAGCCGACCCCGGGGAACATGTCTGGGGTTGTGGCGAGCAAATGTCCTATTTCGATCTGCGCGGCCGGCGTTTTCCGTTGTGGACCAGCGAGCCAGGTGTCGGCCGCGACAAGACCAGTCCGATCACCTTCCAGGCGGACGCTGCCAACCATGCCGGTGGCGACTACTATACCACCAACTACCCACAGCCCAGCCTCGTTTCCTCGCGCTGCTATGCCGCGCATGTGGAAACCACCGCCTACAGTGCATTCGATTTTCGCCACCAACACTTTCACGAACTGGAAGTCTGGGCGGCGCCGGCGCGTCTGGAATTTATCGCGGCGGCACACTTCGCCGCGCTGGTGGACCGCGTCTCGAACCGCTTCGGCCGCCAGCCGTGCCTTCCGGACTGGCTCTACAACGGCGCCATCATCGGGCTGAAGGACGGTGTCAACAGCTTCGTCCGCCTGGAAAACTATATCGAGGCGGGTGCGCGTGTCTCGGCCCTGTGGTGCGAGGACTGGGCCGGCGTCCGCAACACGTCCTTCGGTACCCGCTTGTTCTGGGACTGGCGCTGGAATCCCTCGCGTTATCCCGACCTGCCACAGCGCATCTCAGAATTGCACGGTCGAAACATTCGCTTCATGGGTTATGTCAATCCCTATCTTTGCACCGATGGATCGTTGTTCCCGGAAGCGAATTCACTTGGCTTGCTGGCACGCGGTTCCGAATCGGGGCCGTACCAGGTCGATTTCGGCGAATTCAACGCCGGCATCGTCGACTTCACAAACCCCGACGCGCGCGAATGGTTCGCCGCACGGATTCTGTGCGCCAACATGCTGGAGTTGGGCTTGTCCGGCTGGATGGCTGATTTTGGCGAATACCTGCCGATCGACGCGCGCCTCGCCCACGGTGACGCGACAATGCTGCACAACGCCTGGCCCACGCTCTGGGCCGAGGTCAACGCACAGGCTCTGGCGCGCGCCGGCCGCGGTAGCGATGCGTCATTCTTCATGCGCGCGGGCTTCACCGGCGTTCAGCGGTTCTGTCCGTTGCTATGGGCCGGCGACCAGTGCGTGGATTTCTCCCGCCACGACGGATTGCCCAGCGTGATCTGTGGCGCCTTGTCCAGCGGCTTGCTTGGCAACGCGTATCACCACAGCGACATCGGCGGCTATACCAGTTTGTTCGGCAATGTGCGCACGCCGGAACTGCTGATGCGCTGGACCGAAATGGCGGCCTTCACGCCAGTGATGCGCACGCACGAAGGCAACCGGCCGCGCGACAATCTGCAGATCGACCAGTCACCCGCAGTGCTCGGCCACTTCGCCCGCTTCACCCGCATCTGGTGCCATCTCGCACCGTACCTGCGCGCGCTTTCTGATGCCGCCGTCACCAGCGGCCTGCCCGCGCAGCGGCCGATCTTCCTGCACTTCCCGACTGATCCCGCGGGTTATACGAGGCAAGACCAGTATCTCTATGGCCCCGACCTGCTGGTCGCGCCGGTGCTGCGGCCAGGATTAACTAACTGGTTAGCCCATCTGCCCGCCGGCGCGGACTGGACGCATCTTTGGTCCGGCACCACGCATCGCGGCGGCACTCCGGTCACGGTCCCAGCGCCGATCGGCCAGCCGCCCGTGTTCTATCGCCCGGATTCCACCTGGGCGCCGCTGTTCCGCGAGATCCGCGACCAATGAGTCCCTTCTCGCCGGCGACAGAAAACCAAGACGCATCAGCCCCAAGCCTCACGGCCATCGGGCGCGCAGGTTTGATGGTAACGCCGCACAGCATCCGCTGCCCACAGCCTCGGCGCCCCCGACGCCTTGGCGTCTGCCGTGCGCCCGCGTGAAAAGGGTAATTGTCCCGCCATGGGCATTGCGGATCCCGCCGAAGTCGCCGACCTCGAAGCCGCTGCCGCATGGCGCCTGCGCGCACGGGATGCCGACCCCACCGACCGGCAAAGCGCAGCCGCAGCGCAGCGCCTCCAGCTTCTCGCCGACGATCTGCGTCGCCGCGGAGATTCGCCGCTCCATCTCGAATATGGTGCCATTTGCAACTGGCTTGCCGAATCGGACGACATCGCCGACTTCGCCCAACTCGCGCACGAATATCGCCTGCGCATCGGCATCGACGCCTTCCCCGAAACCGGTGAAGACTACCTGCGGGCATTGATCGGCCTCGCCCGCCAGAGCTTCGGCTCGCCATGACGCGGCGGCGGAATGACACCGGCGCCGTCCCGCGGCGTCGGCGGGCGCAACGCCACCCCGCACGCTGCCGACCTGTTATTAGTACGCCAGCCGCCCACGCAGTTCTTCAAAGGGAATCATGACCGCCGCGCGATATGCGGGCCTCTCCTGCAGGCGCGCATACCAGGCCTCCACATGCGGCACGATCGGCCGTTCGATGGCCAATGCAAAATAGCGGTAGAGCGCGGTCCCGGCCGGTATGTCGGCCAATGTCAGCCGGTCCCCCAGCAGATACGCCTGGTTCGCAAGAACGCGATCCAGCAGCCGAAAATGTGCGGCGCATGCCGCTATCCTGGCGTTGATCGCCGGCCAATCGCGCTGTGCCTCCGGTGTGCGATAGAAACCCCAGAACACGCCCATCAGGAAATCGGGCTGCAAAGCGGTCTGTGCCCAATCCATCCAGCGATCCGCCAATGACCGTTCGCGCGCATCCTCCGGCCACCACAGAGCATTGCCGAAGCGTGCCGCGAGGTATCGGAGGATCGTGTGCGATTCCCACACAATCGTGCCGTCATCGTCGATCACCGGCACCTTCCCGTGCGGGTTCATCGCCAGGAAATCCGGATGATCCAGGCCGCCGAAACTGCCGCCGGCCTGGATATGCGCGTAGGCAAGCCCAAGCTCCTCGGCCAGCCACAGCACCTTTTGCAGATTGAACGAACTGCGGCGTCCCCAGATTTTCAGCATCGCTGCCATGCTCCGCAACGTCGCCAGTCAGAGTGTCTCTTTGTGCCTCACGACCACGTGACACGGTCCCAACGCGACGCTCAACATCTGTT
>Ga0335072_10015097_pt1 | contig 10970 bp, 10 predicted proteins | sample Lox_Sample_21_FD_206725 | JGI IMG/M metagenome (GOLD analysis project Ga0335072, IMG submission 206725) | Soil microbial communities from Loxahatchee National Wildlife Refuge, Florida, United States - Lox_Sample_2.1 | ecosystem: Environmental > Terrestrial > Soil > Wetlands | place: USA... | reverse complement strand
GAGCAGGCCTTGTAGCCCGCAGCGTTCGGGCTCACCGTGGCCGTCGGCATGGGCACCGTCGGCGCGACGGCGGGGGCAGTTCCCACGGCCGGTGTCACCCGGGCGGAGCTCGCCCGGGCGGCCGAGGCGGGCAGCGCCAGGCCTGCCGTCGCCACCACCAATGAAACGGCTGCCACCAGCAGCCAAAGCCTGCGCCTGATCACCTGGACCATCCCCCCGCTCCTCCCGTTTCCCCAGTGAGCATGCTGGTGGCGGGGGTCAATCATGTCAAGAACCGGCGGGGCGAGTGGAAGTGATTGGCCTTGAATAGTCGATATGTCGACTTAATGCTTGGCGCTCACCGGTGTGCGATTTCAGGGTCGGGCGCATATCGTGTCGCTTGTGAGCGAGATCGTCCGCTTCTACCGACAGCCCAGCCCGACCTCCGACCTCGGGCGTCACCGGGACCTCGTCTCTGGCCTGCCAGCCAGCCCGGAGGCGCTCAGCGCGATCGTGCGGGGATTGCTCCTCCACAACTACGCGGCGAAGGTTGCGGGCCTGGAGTTTCCGGCCGAGCGCATGTCGCACATGCAGACCGTCGGTGCCGAGGCGATCCTGGACAACGTGTTCAGCCTCGATCCGGCCCCGCTGGGCACGCAGCGGCCGCCCGAGCGGAGGATGGTCGGCTTCTGCTACCACTTCGCGCTGCTGCACTGCGCCTTGCTGCGCGCCACGGGCACCCCGGCCCGCATCCGGTGCGGCTTCGCCGGCTACTTCGAGGCGGGGTGGTGGATCGACCACTGGGTGGTCGAGTACTGGGATGGTGACGGCTGGCAGCTCACCGACCCTCAGATCGGACGGACCGGCCTGACCAGCGATGACTTCCAAGACGCCCCGAGTGCGTGGAATCAGAGCCGTGGCGGTGCCTCGCTGCCGGCCCGGTACGGCAACGGGGAACTGTGGGGCTGGGATGAATTGCGCGGCAGCCTGATCAATGACGTCGCCGCCCTCAACAAGGTCGAGGTCGCCGGCTGGTACTGGTGCGACCGCCTCAAGGTTGACCCCCTCGACCAGCCGCACGACGAGCTCGACCGGTCACTCGACACCCTGTCCCGTCTCGCGGCCACCGCGGAATCGGCCGAGGCGATCAAGGAGGCCTTCGACCTGGATCCGGAGTTCCAGCCGCCCGCCGGCGCCGTCGCGCGATAGAACGCTGACCGGCGCCGCATCGGCCCCAGCTCAGTTGTCAGGGAGGGCGTCGGCCGCCTCAGCGAGGAACTTGGCGCTCTCCTCGGCGGTCAGGGCCGCCTCGCGGATGCGCTCCCAGATCCGCTCGTAGGGAGCTATCTCCACCTCCTCGGTCAGGATCACGTCGGAGGTCACAGTGTCGATCGCGACCACGCGAGGGTCCTTAGGATCCGGGTAGGTGTACATGAAGAAGGCACTGCGCGTTGCGACGAAATCTTTGAGCGGCCTCTGGATGGGCAGCACCCGAAGCGAGACGTTGGGCATCGTGCTCTCACCGACCTTCGCGAGGTGCCGCAGTTGCCTCTTGACGACTCCGGCGGGAGCAAGGGGACGCTGGATGCAATACTCGTCCACCACCACCTCAAGTCTCGGACCGCCGGGTCTGCGCAGGTTTCGCTGGCGGCCCGCACGGCCGGCCAAGATCCCGTCGACCGGCAGGGGTGTTGCCTCAACGGCCGCACTGGCGATGGCCATCGACCTTGTGTAGTCCGGGATCTGCAGTAGGCCGGGCAGCGCGGTCTGATGGTACTCGCGGATCGTCGCTGCGCCAGATTCCAAGTTGGCGTACAGCGCCTGCCGCTCTCCAATATGCTTAACTGACTCCCACCAGCTTCGCCTAACAGCATCTTGGGTAATTTCCGTAAGTTCGGTCCAGCGCTCATCCTCGACCCCCAGAGCTTCCAAGATGTTCAGCACGTCGGCTGGGTCTATGGCCTGCGCGTTTTCTAGCCTGGAGATGTCATTTCGTGTCCTGCTGATCAACCGAGCCACCCGTGCCTGGGTCAGGTTGCGTTCGTCTCGCAAGGCTCGAAGTTCCATTCCAAGCCGTAGTCGCCTGACATAGGGGCTGCTCATCACGGGCCTCCCGACCGCCCGCGGTTTTGGTGCGGGCTTACCGCGTTAGATCACAGTAAGCTCAGTATTAAGCACGCCGTGAAGCAGTGCAAGTTGATCATGAAAAATGGCGTGCCGACGCCTGCTTTGCGCTGCCAATAAAGGCTAGCCATGTCGCCATCTGGAATCGGAGAACCGGCCCGCCCTCGGGTTGTGCGGTATCCCGTACGCCAACTACGTGCCGATTTGTCCCGACCTCGACACAGTTGCCGGTTCCGTGACTATAGCTGGCCTTGCGCCAGGTGGTGAAGTTGTCGTTCTTCATGTCGACCCATCCTTCTCATCCGTCCCACTCGGCCCGATGCTGTGCGCTCGCCGAACCAGGTCAAGCCTAGACCCGGCGCCTGTCCTATTGCACCCTCGTTTCCCGTGCATGCTGGTGATCCAGCGCAGGGGTGCGATCCGGTGCACACCCGACGGCCGGTGCACGCCTGCGGCCGAGTGCACCGTGCCGATCCGGAGCCTGGCGCCGATTCAATGCATAGCACGATCTTGCGCATGGCCGGGCTGAAGACATGCCTAATGTAGAGTCGCAGCCCGATCCAGGGAATCAGCCTTCGTTAGTGAATCTTCGGGTATCCGGTCTGGTCTGATTGTCAAACAACGGTGGCATGACCTGCAAATTTGCCAGGACAATCCCGCGATTGTGCTTGTCTCAGTTATTCCGCGCTAGCTACCTTGGTCGGCAATTCCCATCCACGAAAGGGCTGTAATGGAAAGCAGGGGTGCGGCACTCATGGCTCCGGCCGCGCGGGCTTCGGACTGGCCGTTGTTCGCGGGACTTGGGCCGTTGGGAGCGCTGGAGACAGTGCCACGGCTGGCGCGGTCGTTCTGCCAAATGGTGGTGAGCGGGTGGGGCCTGGCCGAGCTGGCGGACGACTGTGAATTGATCGCCAGCGAGCTTACCGGCAATGTCGTCCGGGCGGCGGCCGGGGCTGACGGCCATCCCCGTTATGACGACCGTGGCCAGCTGCCGCTGCTGTGGCTCCGGCTGCTTTCTGACCACGCACGGGTCCGGCTCGAGGTCTGGGATACCGTCCCGCTAGAGCGGGGCGTGCCACTCCTGCGCCACGCTGCCGATGACGATGAGTCCGGACGGGGCCTGGGCCTGGTCGCCGCGATCTGCGACGACTGGGGCTGGGACCACCTGCCGGCACACGCGGCCAAGCGAGTCTGGGCGCTTCTTCCCGCCGTCGAAAGGGTCCTGCTGTGAATGACTTCCGGTGCGCGTGCGGCTATCAAGCGGCGTCTGACGATGAGCTGGCCGATCACGTCGGGGACCTGATGATCCCCGCCGACGACACCGCGCCGGACGGCGTTCGGCACGCGGAGGCAGCGGGCACCGGCGGACGCCAGTGCCTGTGCGGCTTCGCGGCCAAGACCGGGACGGGACTGGACGAGCACCTGCTAGGCGTCTTCAGCGCGGTCGGCGCGGTTGGCCGGGACGGGCGCAGGCACAGCGGCTGAATCGCGTACGCGGCCGCTGGATCCTGATCAGTAGGCGTCCTCCAGGCCAAGTTCCGCGCGCAGCCAGGCGACATCAGCCGTGTTATTGCTCCCAGCGGCCTTAGCCAGTCCGTTCTGGTACTCGAATCGGCGCAGCAGCGACTCCAGGCCCATCAGGCTCGTAGTGTCTCCCTCTGCCGCCTCGCGGGGCGTCAGCCCCTGCAGCGCCGGGATCTGTTCGTCCAGCCAGGCCTTCTCCCAGCCTTCCGCCGGGGCGGCACCGTCGGCACCGGGCCACGCGCCGGCTCCCAGGGTGAGGTCCAGTACCGGGTCGACGTGCGTCTCGGCCGTGATGACCGGGGTCGTCCCAAGCTTCGCCAGGATGTGGATGAGGCGGTCGAGGCGTTTGCGCGAGTTGACCGATAGCTGGATGGTGCCATCGGACACGGCCAGCGATCCGCGCAGCCAGCGCTCATGCTGCTCCGGTTCCACATAGTCGTCACCCAGGTGTGCGCGCATCCCGTCGAGCAGGGGCGCGCGTTGCGTCACTGGAACCGGCCTGCCCCACCACTCGATGCGCGGGCCGGCCTCTCCTGGCCCGTCGACGTCATCGAAGTCTTCCGCGAGCGCGAAGTCTGGGTGGGAGAGCAGGCGCTCGGTCACGTTACCGGTCACGCTGATCGTCGCATCGATAATGAGCATCGGGTCGCCATCGCTGTTCCGCAGCTGGGGCGGGCTGACCCGGTGGCGGGCCACATCCCGCGCGACCTCCATGATCACGGCCGAGGTTGTCTTGGCGGCGAGGTCCGCGAACGCCTGGGGCATCGGCTCCTCATAGTCCCAGCGCACGCTGTACGGCTCAGCGTGGCCGAACGGGATCGGTTTCCGTTCCGGGATCCTCTCGCTCGGGACGCCCACCAGGAGCAGGGAGATCATTTCGGTCGCGCGCTCGATGTACTGGGCGACCGCGTCACCTTCGGCCGGGCTGAGTAGCAGTCCGGTGCCCGTGCTGCGCCAGACGCCATCCACCGGAACCAGGCAGCCAGCCCAGACGGTCCACGGCGGTGCCTTTGCGAGGATCTCCGCCGGGAACTCGGCATAGACGGGTTCCCCGCACACAAGATCGGTCACCCAGAGTCCGGGGCGGGGGACAGGATCCGCTAGCTGCCATACTCCGAAGCGGGCATGCTCGGCCCAAGCGGACGCGTTCCGGGCCAGGTCCTCCGGGGTCTGCGGATCGGCGGCGAAGTCAGCCAGCAGGCGCAGGCGTTGCTCTTCGGTCATGAGGCTGCCAGCGATTTCAGCCTCGTCGTCATCGTCGCCCTCCTCTAGGGTCAGGAAGGCAACCTCGCGGGCGAGCGCGGTGTAGGCGTCGCGCTCGGCGGCCGGCCAGTTCAACGCGACCTCGCTCGGCATCGCGGCCACCTCCGCGGCTACCCGATCCCGCACCAGGTCACCCCACGAGGTCCGGTCAACGAAACCAAGCACCGCCTCGCGGGTGGCGACAAGCCCGGACCGATCCGCGAACCGCGCTAGGAAGGCCCGGGCCGGGTCGGCACCCGGTTCGGCCGCCTCGCCGTTGGCCGCCTCGAAGGCCTTTTCCGCCGCCACGGCGAACGCCGTCATGGCCCGCCCGTCGTCGGGGTACTCGGCCAGGTACGGCTCGAGGAGGTCGGCCGCCTCCACGGGGTGACCGGCCAACCCGATTTCCTTGACGGCTACCGACCAGTGGTAATTGAAGCCGTACCCGTCGTCCGCCCCGCTCGCACGGTCCCGGTCCGCATTGTCCAGCGTCGTAGCGCGGGCAACCAGGGCGGCGCGGTGCCGGGTTTCGGCATCCTCGTCGCCATTAGCGTGAGCCGCCATCATGGCAAAGGCGAGAACGCTCAGCGGACGATCTTCGGGGCAGTCCTCAAGCAGGAGGCGGGAGACCTCCGCTAGGTCCTCCGCCGTGGCGCCGAAGATGAGTCGGTTGCGGGCAACCATGCCTCCCAGCGACGAGTTCACTGCCTGCGTCAGGAGCAGCTGAGCAACCTCACGCGGCGCCGTCTCCGGGTCGAGCAGCAGAGCGAGGTTCTCGTTCCGCTGCCTGTCGAGGTCGGCCGCGGCCTTACGGCGACCTTGCTCTGCCCGCTTGGCCTCAGCCTTGGACCGGTCTTGCTTCTTGCGGCGATTGCTCTTCGCCATGAGTGCTGATCCCTCCAGGCCCGCCCGGTTATCACTGGAGCCTAGCGGCGCGTCCGGCCATGGCGTGGGCGTAAGGGCAGTATCGCTAGAAGTTGAACGTCGAGCACGTGATGGCGGGCCGCGGGCCAGGTGCCAGCGGCCGCGGGAGGCGAAGTTGAGCTTCTTGAGGATGTGGGCGACGGCGAGGGGTATTGGTTAAATTGTTACTGGCACCTTACGTTAAATGTTGTAAGGAAAGACCGCCAGGCGGTACCAACTCGATACGACAGTGCCGTCGTTATGGGTCGTCGAGTTTGCCTGTTAGGCTCCTGACCTGGGCATGTGCCTCGGAGGAAAGCATGCGTGCAAAGCGGCTCATCAGTCATACGATTCTATCGGCCGTTGCCATTGGTACCATCGAAACCAGGGTCGCCACCCCGCTGATAACCAGCCTTTGCCAAGGATTCGTGGCCGTGGCTATAGCTTTCATAGCCGGTCTTGGCTGGGTTCTCGCCGATGCCGCGCGAACTAATCGGCTGATAAAGATCATTCGCGCCGGTCGTGGCGTTCGCGTCGGCCAGCGCGGTGACTGCGATTAACGGATGGTCGGTTGCGCGCCTAGCCGCTGCGTGGCACCGTGAACATGGTGAGCGACGCGCCCAGGCGGTGGACTAAAGCCAGCGTTTACCCTGACATGTGGGCCGACCCCGGCGAGGATCCCCGCAACAGCGAGGGGGCCAGCCCGGACGGCGAGCTGGCCACGCTGCAGGACTATCTCAGGTCCTACCGGCTAACCCTGCTGATGAAGTGCGAAGGGCTGGATTCGGGGCAGCTGGCGCGCCGGTCAGTGCCACCGTCGACCATGTCTCTGCTGGGCCTGGTCCGCCATCTGGCCTGGGCAGAACGGGACTGGTGCAACTGGACCGGGGCGGGACGAGCGGCGTCGGAGCTATACGGCCCGGGCGATGCCGCCTTTGAGGGAGCAGTTGCGGATCAGGCGCTAGCCGACAGCGCGTTCGCTGACCTTGCCCGCGAACAGGCGGCAACCGACGCGGTGCTGTGCGGGTACCAGGACCTGGGCACGCGAGTAGGCCACAGCGGCATCGCTATTCGGGAGATGTGGATTCACCGGATCGAGGAGTATGCCCGCCACTGCGGACACGCTGACCTGCTGCGCGAGTGCATCGACGGCCGGGTCGGGCAGTAAGGAGAGGAACGCTGCGTGGCCTAACGGCCGCGGATGGCGTACTCGCGGGCGATCTCGGCGCGGGACGCGAAGTTGAGCTTCTTGAGGATGTGGGAGACGTGGGTGCCGACGGTGCGGGGTGAGGTGACCAGGCGCTGGGCGATCTCCGGATTGGACAGGCCCTCGGCGACGAAGGCCGCGATCTTAAGCTCGGTGTCGGTGAGGGCGTCCCAGCCACTTTGGGCCTTGCGGTGCTTGGCGTGCGACCCCAGCCGCATCCCGTGCTCACGGAACGTCGCCTGCACCCGGTTGACGTCCGCGGCCGCGCCGAGCGACGTGTACGCGTCCACCGCCCGGCCGAACGCGTCCCGGGAGGCCGTTCGGTCATCGACAGCCAGGAAAACCTCGGCGGCCGCCTCAAGGGCCTTGGCCATGAGCAGCGGGCGAGGCGCATCCTTATAGCGGTCAGCCGCGGCGACCAGCTTTAGGGCATCGTTCTCGACAAGTCCAGAGCAGTAAAGCGCGTGGGCCTGCCGGTGCGGGAGCTCCGAGCCTTCGGCGAACTCTTCTGCGTGCTTGGCGAGCCTAATTGCGGTAGCCATGTCTCCGGTCTTTATGGCAAGCCGCACGGCATCGCTGACGAGGTCTTCGGCCTGGCCGAGCTCCTCACTGCCAGCGTCGAACCACTCGGTAAGCGCTGCAAGTGCGGCCGGGAGGTCTCCGGCTTGCTCATGGCCGAGGCTCTCGGTGTACGCTAGAGGCGATACCAAGCGCTGGCCGATTCGCCTCCTGATAGGCTCAGCAATGGCCAGATACTGCTGGGCGGCGTCAATCTCGCAACGATGGAACTTAATGGCTGCGGCGATGCCGAGCCCGCAGCACGCGACAATAGGCTCTTTGAGATCCTGCGGAAGTGCCGTAACTTCTGGTAGCGCCTCATCCCATCGGCCCACTTCGAACAGCATCTGGCCAAGAGCGCATTGTGCTTGGGAGAGCCGAATGGCGGTGCCTACCTGAACGGCGAGGTCGCGTGCCTTCCGAGCTGCGGCGATCGCTTCCTCGTAGCGGTCCAGGTTCGCCAGCGTCACAGCCTTATTAAGCTGCAGCAACAGTCGAAGGTCAGCCAGCGCGGGATTGGCCTGAGTCACAGGAAGGGCTCGGTCAAGGAGTGATACCGCGTCGCTGAGTCGCCCCTGAATGATGGCGATAAACGCCAGCACGTGCAATGCCCAGCCCATTGCCCAGGCGTCGTTCGCCTCCTCGGCCGCAGCAAGTGCCCCGGTGGCGACCTGGACGCTAGAATCAAGCTCACCCAGGATGCTTCGCGTCCGTGCGGACAACACGAGCAGCCGAGCGCGATGCCAGGATGAGATTTCTGGCGATGCCAGTGCCTGTTCAAGCGTGGTCAGTGATTCGGGCCCCTCGCCGGCCTGCAGGCGACATTGCGCGAGCGTCCAGTGGAGGTCAACCAGCACGTCGGGATCGAGTTCGCTGGCTTGCTCCAGCGTTCGCCCGGCCACTTGCTCGGCCGTGATCCTGTCCCCGAGTCGGTAGAGCGCGTCGGCAAGCCGACTGGCCAGCCAGCTGTATCTGACTGAGCCTACGAGGCTGTTAGCGACCGCTTGGCTTAGCAATTCCGAGGCGACCTTCGGTGCCTGGCTGACCAGAAGATCGGCAGCGGCGCTCAGCCACTCCATCATCCACTCGTCCATGGGCGCCACTGACAAGGCGTCGAGCGTCGGCAACTCCAGCCCACTCGACTCGCCCGGGGCGCCGGCTCCGTCCCCGCCCGGCCCGGTGAACGCATCGCCGCTGGACCCGGCGATTGCCCGGAGCAGTTGCCGGGCGACACGATCGGCTGGGGCGCCGACGGCGGCTAGCTTCTGCCCGGCATCCCGGTGCAGCGCGGCCCGCATGGCGGCCGACATCTCATCGTAGAGCGCCGCATGAATCAGAGGATGCCGGAAGGTGAGATCACCTCCGGCCTCGGCCAGTACTCCTACAGTCCGTGCCTCATCGACGGCCGGGACTAGCTCAAGGACGCTCTTGCCGGTCACGGTGGCGAGGTCCGGGACCGCGAACTGAACTCCCAGCAGCGATGCGAGCCGGAGCATCTCACGTACCGGTCTTGAGACGAAACCGAGCCGGTCAGCGATGGCGGCTGACAAGGTCCGGGGGAGCGAGGTTGGCGTGTTCCCGCCGGCTAGTTGCGCGGTTCCAGACTCGGTCACGCGGAGGCTGCCGCTGCGGCTGAGGGCGTCGACAATCTCGGTGACATAAAACGGATTACCCGCCGCGCTGCCGGTCAGCTTGAGGAGGGGTGCGTCCGGCTTGCCACCCGCCAGAGACGCGACCAGATCCGCCACCGCGTCCTCGGTAAGCGCCGGCAGGTCTATCCGCATGGCGTCGTTTTGGGCGCGCCTGAGCTTCGACAGGTCCTCCCGCTCGGGGACGGGGCGCATGATGCCGACCAGAAGTAGCGGGATCTGAGGCGCCAGCCGAGCGAGTCGCGCCCAAAGGGTAACAGTTGACTCGTCTGCCCACTGCAGGTCGTCGATGACCAGAATCACCGGATGCTGAGCGCACTCATCGGTGACGATCGCTAGCAGTTGCTCCGCGATAGCCGAAGTGATGTCGGCGCCGCGATCGGTTGCGGCCTCGCCGCGGAGCATGGCGGCGATCGTGCTGCGCCGGGCGCTCGTGCCAGGCTGTTCTACCTTGAGCGCGTCGCGGAAGGGCAGCAACGGTATTCCCTGGCTGAGTTCGTCGCCAGTACCCCTGAAGACCTGAGGCGACGCCTCGAAGGCCTGGGGCGTGGTCGCCTTCGTGACGAGCGCTTCAACAAGCGTGGACTTGCCGATCCCCGGCTCACCCTCGATCAGAACGGCATTACCTGATCCCCGGCCTAGATCACGAAGCAGATCGGACAGCCGGGATAGCTCGTTCTCGCGGCCGATGATGGCTTCGGCCGGTGAGACGGGGGGCATGCCACGAACTGTACCGGGCTGTCATACGCGGAGCAAGCGGAACGAACCATGACACCGGTGCGGGTTCGGCCGATATGCGCTGGTCAAAGCCCTGAGGAAAGTGCCTTGCCGATTGCCTTGCAAATTTCAAGGCATAACTTGATGCATCCATCAATAAGTCAGTCAATAAACTCTGCAATGTGATTCTCTAAGGCACTTTCCCGGCATGATGGATTGACAATCATGGGACTAGCAGAATTGTTACGGCGACCTTACATTAAGTGTTGTAAGGAAAGACCGCCAAGCGGTATCAACTCGATACGACAGTGCCGTCGTTATGGGCCGTCGAGTTTGCCCGTTAGGCTCCCTGACCTGGGCATATGCCTTGGAGGAAACCATGCGTGCAAAGCGACTCATCACCCGCGCCATTCTAGCAGCAGTTGCCGCCGGCACTATCGCTGGTGGAGTGGCCCTGCCCCTAGCGACCGCCGCGGCCCCCGCAACCTCGTCGGTGGCGGGCTCAATGGCCCCCGCTGTCATGCCGTTCGGGTAGCTGACCCTTCTCCGCGCTCTTCCAACGGCCCGGTCTGATTCTCGCAATCGGCAACCGGGCCGTTAGCGTGTCCGGTATGAAAACGCTGCAACTTCCGATGCAAAATTCTTTTTCGTGACGCTCCGTGACTCATTACGGAAAGTAAGCGTGCGTGGAACTCTGGCGCTTCCCTGTTTCGGGAGTCTCTGGCATGGGCCAGGTTCCCGGGTGCTTGCAGCACCTATCAAGATCATCAGTGATTCACTGTTGTCACAATGGCCACCGACGACTTCCGTGCCCGATCTGGAGTACCCCGCCGCTGCCATCGTTACCCATCGCCGCCAGGAGGGGAGCGCGGTATTGCCGCGCCGACGGGCGCTGGGCAACGGTGGCAATGGCCACTGCCTGCCCATCTCGCGGTTGTGCGTATGGGATGCCATGATGTGGGACTGAGCTAGGGGTGCGTTCTGCCAGGTGAATAGGCGATACGCGGCGTCCGGCCTTGATCGCGGGGGGTGTGGATGCGGTATATTTAGGGTTGCAGCAAATGTGG
>Ga0335072_10015094_pt1 | contig 10971 bp, 12 predicted proteins | sample Lox_Sample_21_FD_206725 | JGI IMG/M metagenome (GOLD analysis project Ga0335072, IMG submission 206725) | Soil microbial communities from Loxahatchee National Wildlife Refuge, Florida, United States - Lox_Sample_2.1 | ecosystem: Environmental > Terrestrial > Soil > Wetlands | place: USA... | reverse complement strand
AGGATCGCCGGGTCGGTCGAGACGGCCGGGCTGGTGAAGGAGAGACCTTCGGCCCCGGGGAGCGGCTGCATCGTCACCACCTCGCCGACGGACACGTCGATCGTCTGCCCGTTCATGGACGAGTCCACCGGGACGAGCGGGGTTGGTGACGTCGTCGTCGTGGTCGAAGGAGGGGCGGCCGGCGGCGCGAGGAGAGCCGCCAGCGCGGCGAGGTTGTTCAGTTGGCCGACGGGATCGTGGTCGATGACGGCGGGCAGGTCGGCGGTGACGACGGCGGCGTGGAGGCTGATGGGGACGGTTACGGGCGGACTGCACGCCGGCCCGTAGGGCCGGGTCACCTCCACCTCGACGCCGGGGTCACTGCGGTCGACAAGCACGGTGCCCGGGTACTGGTCGCACGGAAGGACCGTCGCCTCGATCGTCCCCGAGTAACCACCCGGGTCCCTCGAGACCAGCGTCCAGGGCACCGAGTAGGACTCCTCCGCCACACCCACGGTCGGTGCCTCTCGGGCGCCGCTCCGGCACCCGCCGGGACCGCCCTCCGTGTAGACGAGGGCGTCGGCACCGTTGCGGGCGTCGATCATGAACACCTTGTAGCCGTGGTCGCTCGGCCGCGGCACGAGGCGCACCGGCGCGCGCTCGTTCGGGCAGCTGAACGAGGGGAGGTAGGTATGGACCACCACCATCCAGGCCAAGCGGTCGGTGAAGGACCGGACGACCGGGTACTTGCTCGCGGGTTGCCCCGGCGACGGAAAGCCGGTGATGGCAGGGAAGAACTTCGCCGCCACGCTGACCCGGCCGTAGCCGACGGCGACCCCCTGGGTCGCCGTCGCCGTGAGCCCCGCCGTCGAGGCCATCGCTCCACACACGGCTTGGTCCTCGGTGAGCAGCGGCACCTCGGAGCGCATGGGTGGTCGGACGACCAGGCCGCCGCCGTCCAGCGCGAACCCGTGCCGGGCGGAACCGCCGGTGAGGGCGGTGACCGCGGGGCCCGACAGCCAGGAGCCTTGTTCGGATCCCTTGGCAACGCCGTGCGGTAGCGCGGGCACGGCGCAGGTCGGGTTGGACAGGGTCTGGGCCGTTGCGGCGTCAGCTGTGGCGTGCAGTGCGGGCATCGCGGCCGCCACGGTGAGGGAGATGGCGACGAGACCCCCGCGCGCGAGTCGCACGCCCTCTGAGACCCCGATTCCGCCAAAAAGGTTCGGGAGCGCTACTTCCAACCCTGCAGGACGTGCTCGAACCACCACTGCGGCGCCGCAGTCACCAAGGCGGCCATGTCCCAGTAGTCGGTCCAACGGGTGATCCGTCCCTCGCTGATCTCGTGCACCGACGTCACCGGCAGAGCCATCGACTCTCCGGTCGGCCACTCCCAGGACTCGACGTGCTCGGTGATGACGACGTCGTCGCCGGCCACGAGATGGCGGCGCTCGTCGTGCAGCCCGGCGAGCTTGTCCCACGCCAGGGTCAGGCGCTGCACGATCTCGTCGGGTCCGCGGGCCACGTCGTCCTCCGGCGTCGTGATGTCCGTGTACTCCCCATCGGGAGCGAAGCGCTCTGCGGCCGCCGTAAGGTCGGGACGATAGAGGTCGGCCCAGAACGCCTCGATGAGAGCACGGTTGTCGTCAGCTCGAGTCATGCTGGGGACCTCCGGTCCATAGTGGGCGTGGACCCTGATGCACCGGCCTCGAACGGCCGGCGCCCGGTGTAGAGCGCAGTGACGAACGTGCGCTCGACCCGGCCCCCGAAGGTGTCCCGGACCAGCGCCTCGAGCCCGTCGAGCACCGATGTCTGCTTCTCCGGCGCGAGCCGCAGGACGGTGGCAACCGAGGCGTAGAGCGCACGGACCTGTGCGGCGTCGAGCTCCATCTTTGTCCTGATCACCTGGGATTCCACGTCCACGAACCCACCCCACGTCCTGAGCGATTGGAGCCGGCGTTCGGCGTCGAGTTGGAACGGTGGCCTGCCCTGCTCTTCGAAGGCGAAACGATTGCTCGATCCGAGGATCGGCTCGGCGGCCCGGCTGAACTCGTCCAGCGCGGTCGGGTCCTGATAGAGCGTCCACCACAAGGCCACGGACCCTCCTGGGCGCACCACCCGTCTGAGCTTGCCCAGGCCCCGCTCCTGCTCCACCCAGTGGAAACTCGTCGCCGCCACGGCGAGATCGAAGGCATCGTCCTCCAAGACCGCGTCCTCGAAGACCGCCTCGACAACGTCGAGGTCCGCCGCCGCACGGAGGCCATCGGTGAGGAAGGCCGCGAGGTTCGCGTTGGGCTCGACCGCGACGACCGAGGCGCCGGCCGCGAGGAGCTCGCGCGTCACCAATCCGGTCCCAGGGCCGATCTCGAGCACCCGGGTGCCCGTCGTGAGACCACACCGTTCTCGAAGCGCCGCATACAGCGCAGGCGGGTATTGCGGGCGGCCGGCCTCGTAGACAGAGGGATCCAGACCGAAGAGCCGCCGGCCGTCCTCGAGTCGAAGGACGTCGTGCTGAGGTTCGGCGGCCATGACGCAAGCATATGAGTAGGGTCCTGCGCAGTGCGTTGTGACCAAGAGCGGCGAACCAAGGGGGCAGTGCTTCGATGAGCGCGACTGCGAACTGGGACCGGGAGCAGTGGGCGCTCGTGGTGAGGCGCTCGTTCGAGATTCCAGATCCGGTTTCCGACGGCGAGGCCCAGGACGTGCTCGTCGCGCGTGTCGAAGAGCTCCTGCGTGACAACGGATGGACCAGCGCCACACGCGCGGTCGCGGAGGCGGTCCTCGAAGCTCTCGTCGTGATGGGCGCGAGCGGCGATCTCGACAACCTCATTCCCGCGGCCGACGTGTCCCGCTCAGATCCGAGCGTGCCGACCCGGGAGGCCGCATTGCGCGTCCTCGATACGGGGACGACGATCGTGGACCCCGAAGACCTTGTCTTCGACGGGAGTGGCGACTATCCGCCCGAGATCGTCGCCTCGGTCCAGCAAGTTCTCGACCTCGTGAACCACTACCTGGGCGAGCACCCGTTGGGCTGAGGGTCGACGTGCTACGTGGACCGCTGTCGTTGTTCGTCGTCCCCGCCGCCGGCAACCGCGTCGGCTGACCGGGCGGGCCGCCACGGCCTCCCGCCGTTCGGCCGGGTCCCGTAGGGTGGGCCGCTCAATGCAGCAATGGGGGTAATGGTTCGTGACGTATCGAGTGATCCAGTGGGCGACCGGCAACGTGGGACGGGCGGCGATCGAAGGGGTCCTCGGCCACCCCGAGCTCGAGCTGGCCGGTTGCTGGGTCCACTCCGAGGCCAAGGACGGCGAAGACGCCGGCACGCTGATCGGCCGCGACCCCATCGGCGTGGCGGCGACGCGTGACGTCGACGCGCTGCTCGCGCTCGAGGCCGACTGCGTCGTCTACAGCCCGATCTTCGCCGACACCAACACGGTCATCCGGATCCTCGAGTCGGGCAAGAACCTCGTCACGCCGCTCGGATGGTTCTACCCACCCACCGAGGAGCGCACCCGGCTCGACGTCGTGTGCCACACCGCCGGTGTGACGCTGCACGGCACGGGGATCCACCCGGGCGGCATCACCGAGAAGTTCCCGTTGATGGTCTCCGCCTTATCCGCCTCGATCACCCGTGTGCGGGCCGAGGAGTTCTCCGACATTCGCACCTACGGCGCACCCGACGTCATCCGCGATTGGATGCTCTTCGGCAAGACGCCCGAGGAGTCGCGGCAGAGCATCATGGCCGAGGCCCTCGGGGCCGGATTCCGCCAATCCGTGCACATGGTCGCCGACGAGCTCGGCTTCGGTCTCGATCCCGAGCTGCGCACCACACACGAGATGGCGGTGGCCACCGAGCCGATCGACTCACCAATCGGCCCGATCCAGCCCGGTCTCGTCGCGGCGCAGCGCTTCCGTTGGGAGGGTCTCGTCGACGGTGAGCCGGTCGTCACGGCCGCGGTGAACTGGCTTATGGGCGAGAAGCACCTCGACCCACCGTGGCGCTTCGGACCGGACGGGGAGCACTTCGAGGTGGAGATCACTGGCGACCCCGACTGCCTGGTGTCGTTTCGCAAACTGCACCCCGACTCCATCGCCGACGGGCTCGAGCGCAACCGCGGCATCGTCGCCACTGCGATGCACTGCGTGAACTCGGTTCCGTATGTCTGCGAGGCGGCGCCCGGGCTCCGCACCTACCTCGAGATGCCGCTGGTCGCCGGACGCGCTGCCGCCCCACTGCGCCGCGGACGCGGCACGACATGATCCTCGACCGGTTCCGCCTGGACGACCGCGTGGCGATCGTCACCGGCGCGGGTCTCGGGATCGGCCGGGGCATCGCAGTCGGCCTCGCCCAGGCGGGAGCGGACGTGGTGCTGGCGGCGCGCACGCAGTCGGACCTGGAGGAGACGGCTGCATCGGTCCGGGCGACCGGACGCCGGGCGCTCGTCGTCCCGACCGATGTCCTGGAGCTCGACCAGCTCGAGATGCTCGTGGACGCCTGTGTGCACGAGTTCGGCCGGCTCGACATTGCGGTCAACAATGCGGGCGGCGCCATGCCGCGCGCCGCGCTCGACACCAGTGCGGGGTTCCTCGAGCGCGCCTTTCACTTCAACGTGACCGCGCCATTCACGCTCAGCAAGCTGGCGGCACGACGCATGGTCGACACCTCGGGCTCGGGCGCGATCGTGAACATCTCGTCACGCTCGGCCAGCATGACGCAGACCAGCTTCACCGCCTACGGCGCCGTCAAGGCTGCGCTCGACCGGCTCACCCAGAACATGGCACCGGAGCTCGCACCACGCGTCCGCCTCAACGCGCTCGACGTGGGCGGTGTGGCCACCCGCTCACTCGACATTGTCCTGACCGACGATGCGTTACGTCGCCAATTCCTGGCCGGCACGCCGATGGGACGGCCCGGCGAGCCCGAAGACATCGCGTGCGCCGTCGTCTATCTGGTCTCTGACGCCAGCTCCTGGGTCACGGGCAAGGTCTTTGAGATCGACGGCGGCACGGAAGCGCCCGCGATGACGGTGCCGGTGCCGCCGTTGGAACCTGCGCACCACTGAGGCGGCGGTCGCCGACGTGTCGGCACGATCTGGACGAATCGTCCCACCTACGGGGCAGTCATCGCCCACCGGATGAACGGTGTGACCGGTGCGCCAGTCCTACTCGGGCTGAGGAAGCGTTGCCGGTGTTGCTTCGTACGTCGTCGCCGTCGCGCCGACCATGCGCGCCAGATTGCGCTCACCGAAGACAGCTTCGTGCGGCTGGGCAAGGTGGTCGTCGAAGTCCTCCTTCGACGCCCAGCATTCGAAGAAGCGAAAGGTGTTGGGCGCGTCGACGTCCTCGGACCAGAAGTACTCGACACACCCGTGATCGCGCCTGCTCGCCTCCGTCACCTCGGCCAGGCTCGCCAGCACGTCGTCACGGTCATCGGGTCCGAAGCTCATGGATCCGGCGATGATGATCACGAACGTGTGCCTCCACTCTTCTCAGGGTCCACGGCGGCGAGCTCGTCCTTCACCAAGGTGCCGCCCTTCATGACGGCGAGGATGCGCGCGCGGTCTTGCAGCACGCCGATGTCGGCCAGCGGGTCGCCGTCGACCACCACCAGGTCCGCCAGATAGCCCTCTTTGACGGCGCCAAGCTCGTGGCCCCGGCCCAGGAGCGCGGCCCCGTTTTGGGTCGCCCAGCGCACCACGTCGAGTGCGGGAATCCCCGCCTCCTTCACATAGAACTCGAGCTCGTGCGCGTAGTCGCCGTGGGGCAGGCTGATCGCGCCGTAGTCGTCGCCGCACAGCAGCTTGATTCCCGCCTCGTTCGCTCGCGGCAACATGGCCATCGATCGCTCGATCTCCTCGGCCATGGACGCAGTGAACCCGAGTCCTCCGCCCATCAACTCGGCAAAGCGGGCGGGGAACAGTTGGCTCGGAACGAGGAACGTCCCCAGCTCCACCATGCGCTCGATGGCCAGCTCGTCGAGACCGTCCCCATGGTCGACGACATCAATCCCGGCATCGAGCGCCATGTGAATGGCCTCGCCGTTGGCGATGTGGCCCCGGACCAGGGCGCCGCGCTCGTGCGCCGCCTCGATGCCGGCGGTCAGCTCGGCGCGGCTCATCTCCATCTGCTCGCCGGGCGCGACGGTGCCGTGGCCGCCGGTGACGAACATCTTGATGATCTCGGCTCCTTGCTTGATCTCCTCCCGCACGGCCCGCCGGAACTCGTCCGGGCCGTCCGATCGGTTCACCGCGCCGCGCGCGCCGACGTCCCAATACCACGGGAAGCTCTTGTCGCCGGCGTGACCGGTGGTGCTGACGTCACGGCTTCCGGCCATGAGGCGCGGACCCGGGAACAACCCTTCCGCGATGGCGGTCTTCATGGACGCGTCGATGGCGAACGGCGCGCCCGCGCTGACCACCCCGGTGAAGCCACAGTGCAGCGCCAGCTGGAGATGATGCGCAGCCCGCACCGCTTGGAGTGCCGGCGGCTCCTCGAGCCCGAAGGGCGCCGCCTTGGAACCGAGCTCGTGGTATGTGGCGTGGAAGTGACTGCTGACCATGCCGGGCATGACGGTGCGCCCGTCGAGCGCGACGACGCGGTCGGCGGGCCCGATCTGGATGCTGTCCGCGTCGGGGCCGGAGCGGACGGTCGTGATCCGCCGTTCCTCGACGACGACCGTCGATCGGGGGCGCGGACCACCGGCGTCGACGACGGTCGCGCCCTGGAGGATGAGCCTAGGCACGGCGACGGTCACCCTCGGGAGCCCGCACGGCCGTTTCGGTACCTTTCTCTGGCACGGAAGCAACGATACTGAGCGGACGATGACGCTGGGCCCGGACCAGACGGTGCTGTGCTCGGGCACCCTGCGCGCCGGCACCACCATCACGGAGCGCATGGCCGCCGCCCGAGCGGGTGGGTTCGACGCAATCTCGCTGTGGGGGCGCGACTATGAGGACGCCCGGGCTGAGGGTTGGAGCGACGCGGACATCGTCGCCATGCTCGGTGACCACGGCCTCGCGGTGGCGGAGATCGACCCGGTGTGGGACTGGCTGCCAGGAGCAGCCGACGTACGGATCCCGGCCGAACTCGACACACAGCGGATCTTCTCCTTCGGTAACGAGCGGCTGTTGGCGGTGGCCGACGCGGTCGGCGCACGCTCGCTCAACGCGGTCGACGTCTTCGGAGGCGCCTGGTCCCTCGACGACGCCGCCGAGGCGTTCGCACAGCTCTGTGACCGCGCCGCCGAGCACGGCCTACTCGTCCAGCTCGAATTCCTCCCGTGGTCGAAGCTTCCCGATCTCAAGGCCGCGTGGCGCGTCGTGCGGGATGCGGGCAGAGCGAACGGCGGGATCGCCATCGACGCGTGGCACTACTTCCGCAGTGGCTCGGACGGACCACTCCTGCGCAGCGTGCCGGGTGACCGGGTCGTCGGGGTCCAACTCTGTGACGCCCCCGCGACGCCCGAGCCCGATCCGATGCGTGCCACGCTCGAGAGCCGGCTGCTCCCGGGAGAGGGCGAGCTAGGGCTGAGGACCCTGGTGGCCGACCTGCGAGCGATCGGCTCGTCGGCGCCAATCGGGGTCGAGGTCTTCTCGACTGTGCTCGACGACTGTGACCCGCAAGACGTAGGGCGGCGAGCAGGCGCCGCCCTACGCCGAATCTGCCAGCAAGCGACGTGATGCCCGAGTGCGGTGTGAGCGCGGCGACGTGGAACAGACACGACTTTGGCAGACTCGGTTCGCGTTCATCCACGACTCGGAGGTGACGAGATGTCCGACAGCAACGACCCGGGGCAGGACCAAGGGAGCGACGAGGACGTCACCGTCGACGCCGTGCTCGTCTCGGATCTCGAGTCCGTCGAGCACGCGGTCGACGTCTATCTGCAGAGCCCTTCGAGCGAGCGGCGAGGGCAGCTCTTGCGGGTCCTGAATCGCCTTGACGAGCAGATCGGCCGCAGCGACGCCTACGAGAACGAAGTCATCGGCTCCGGGGCCGTCGGCTACTCGACCAAAGGGGCGGTGATCGGCGAGACGAGTATCTCGTCGCCAGCCGAGGAGGTGCGCGGAACGGTCTTCGGAGCGCAGACGGAGCTGGTGAAAGCGGCGAAGAAGGAGGTCACCTCCGGCACGCCGGCCACGCTGGCCCAATTGCGGGAGGCACGAGCGGCCCTCGCGGCGGCCCGGGATCGGTAACGACAGCGGTGCGCCAGCTGGGCATCGTCGAGTTCGTGAGCCTGGACGGCGTGATGCAAGGGCTCGGCGGACCGGACGAGGACCGCGACGGGGGCTTCGACTATGGCGGTTGGAGTGCGCCGTACGGCGACGAGGTGCTCGGCCGCCATGCCGGGGCGGGTATCGGACAAACCTCCGCCTATCTGTTCGGACGCCGCACCTGCGAGCACATGGCGGCTCACTGGCCAAACGGGCCCGACGACAATCCCATCGCCGCCAGCCTGAACGCGACGTCGAAATACGTCGTGACGCGGACGCTGACCGACGTCGGGTGGTCCGGGACCCACATCCTGCGAGGCGACGTCGTCGAGGAAGTTCGGCAGCTCAAGTCCGATGGCGACGGCTTCATCACCGTCCTCGGCAGCGGCGTCCTCGCCCAGACGCTGATCGCCCACGGCTTGGTGGACGTCTACCGGATCCTGATCCACCCGCTCGTGCTCGGCACCGGCAAGCGACTCTTCCGCGACTACGCCGAACCGTTGCGTCTGCGGCTCGTCGACTGCATGCCGAGCACCACTGGCGTCCTCTTGTGCACCTACGAACCGGCGTCGGACGACGGGTGGGTCCCGCTTCGGGCTCCGCGACGGGACATGGTTCTGCGTGTATCAGAGCTTTCCGAAACTCGCCGAACAGTTTCGGAAAGCTCTCCCTTCATCTTTCGTTAACTACCGTTAACTACCCCTCATTGTGGGGGTTGGCAACCCGGGTGCGGAGTTTCGGAGGATCTGATACAGACGAAATAGTCCTCCGCCGGCGCTGCTACGTCAGTCGGAAGAAACCGATTCACCTCGCGGGGATCGCCGCCGGCGACGGGCTAGGCGGGCGGCGGACTGTCCGCCTCCACCTCCACCGACCCCTGCTCGTCCGGCTTCGGACCAGTCGTCATCCAGCGCACCGCCTCGACGACGACCCAGATCAGGGTAAGCACGATCACGAAGGCGAGGATGGCCAAGAGGGTCTGCCCCCAGACAGGGAGGGAGGAGAAGCCGCTCGAACTTCCGCTGGAGGCTGCCACCGGAAGGCCCGTGGGAAGCGTGATCATCGTGCAGCGGCTAGCGCGGACGGCGACGCAGCGAGGCGTCGGCGATGGCGGCGGGGACCCACCCCACGTCGGTGTCGTTGAGATCGGTGCCGGGCGGCACGATCTCGTCGATGCGGTCGAGCACGTCGGGACTCAGACGCAACTCGAGAGCCGGCAGCTGCGACTCGAGGTGCTCCATGGTCCGGGGCCCGATGATCGGGCACGTGACGCCCGGGTGCTCCTTCACGAAGGAGAGCGACATCTCGATGAGGGACAACCCTGACTGGTCGGCCAGCGCAAGCAGCTGGTCCACGGCTTCGAGCTTCGCCCGATTCCCGGGAATCTCCATGTCGTAGTGGTGCGGCAGGAAGCCCGCCCGCCGGCTGGTGTTCTCCTTCCCGGTGCCGAAGGCCCCCGAGAGCCAGCCGCCTGCCAGCGGGCTCCACGAAAGGACGCCCATCCCGTACTTCTGGCACGTGGGCAACACGTCTTTCTCGATGCTGCGCACGAGGATCGAATACGGCGGCTGCTCGGTCACGAAACGCTCACGGGCGCGGCGCTCGGCGACCCACTGCGCCTCGACGATCTCGTGCGCGGGGAACGTCGAACTGCCGAAGTAGCGGATCTTGCCCATCCGCACCAGGTCGGTGAGCGCGCCCAGCGTCTCGTCGACGTCGGTCTCCGGTGACGGACGATGGATCTGATAGACGTCGATGTAGTCGACGCCGAGCCGGCGCAGACTGTTCTCGCACTCGGTGATGATCCAGCGGCGCGAGTTGCCCTGCGCGTTGGGATCCTTGCCCATCTGGCCGTGCACCTTGGTGGCGAGCACAACCCGATGACGCTTCGTCTGGGCCAACGCCTTGCCGACGATCTCCTCGGACTCACCGAAGGAGTACACGTCGGCGGTGTCGACGAAGTTGATGCCGGCGTCGAGCGCGGCGTGGATGATGCGGATGGAGTCGTCGTGATCGGTGTTGCCAAAGGACCCGAACATCATCGCCCCGAGGCACAGGGGGCTGACCTTGATGCCGGTGCGACCAAGCGTGCGGTACTCCATGGGAGGCGAGGCTAGCGATGCACGTGGCTGCGTGCTCTGCGGCCCCTCCGCACTCGGTCCCACACGCCGGGCCGGCGCCGCAGATCAGGGGCGGAGGAGGCCGGAGAGACTCAGAGACGGGCGGCCGCATCCGCCGCGGCCAGGAGGAAGGCAGGATCGCTGCAGCGCCCGAACGCGCGCAGCGCCGCCTCGCAGAGCTTGATCGCGTGCTCGTCGCCCGAGGCGATAGCGCGATCGATCAGCTCCGCTGGCTCTGGGGGCGCGTCCCGCGGCACCGGCGTGACCCGGTCTGTGTCGTAGGCGACGTGCAAGGCCGCCGCGGCCTGCCAGGCGTAGCCCAGGGCGGCGGCCCGGTCCTCCTCGGCCAGCCACGGCAGCACCAGCTCGCACGCGAGCGGGGACGTGACCGAGTGCAGGAGGCCGATGGCTCCGCCGTCGTCGGCGTTGCGCAGGTACGCAGCCGCGCCGCCAGCGGCGAGCGGGTCGAGCAGAGCGAACGCGCCGCCGCTCCAGCCGAGGGACGCCACGGCCTGTTCGAACTCGTCGGCGATGTCGTTCACCGCTGCGACGCGGTCGCTGATGAGCACCGCCGCGGGTGCGTCCTCGGGGAGGTACGGCAGGTCGGCCAAGGCCTGCGCCACGTCCTCGCTCCCGATGAGGAGCGGCGGGCCGGGCAGCTCTTG
>Ga0335072_10015092_pt1 | contig 10972 bp, 9 predicted proteins | sample Lox_Sample_21_FD_206725 | JGI IMG/M metagenome (GOLD analysis project Ga0335072, IMG submission 206725) | Soil microbial communities from Loxahatchee National Wildlife Refuge, Florida, United States - Lox_Sample_2.1 | ecosystem: Environmental > Terrestrial > Soil > Wetlands | place: USA: Florida... | reverse complement strand
TCCAGCTTTTCCTCGAGCATGTCCTCACCGGTCACCGAGCGGCTCGGATCGGCCTCGAAGTGCAGGCCGATCTCGTGACCGCGCCTGGCGATGTCCTGGATCATGTCACGGACTGGCCACTCGAAAACGTTGTAATACTCGGCGTGCAGACGGACGAAATAGGTCGCCGTCACACCACGCTCTTCTTCCAGCCTGGCCAGAGCCAGCGCGCGGTTCACCGACATGTCTATGTCGTGGCGCCAGAGCACGCTTGGGGACTGTACCGGCGAGCCGAACCGCGCGAACGCGAAATGCGACACGGCAAAATCGAGGACTTCGGCGTAGCCATCTTCCGTGAAGTCGAACTGCGAATCCGGATCAGGTGGCAGCACCGTTGTATAGGTATAGATCATCCCTCTGGATCCCCTCCCCTGGCCGTGCAGGTCGCACGCCGGACCGGCGGCTCGGATGGCTTCATGGGCGGTTCAGGCCAGGCAGACGGCCTGGTCGCGAATTCGGAGCGCGGTATCGAGAGCTGCGACGCCGTCCTCTCCGCTCACCGCGGGTTTGGTCCGGTTCAGCACGCAATCGATGAAGTGCCTTTGCTCGAGCGCGAGCGGCTCCCCCTGGTGCTCCAGGTACGGAATCTCGATGACCCCGCTCTGCCGGTACATGGACCCGCGCTCGTCCACGTACTCAGAATGCGCAACCCGGTGCACGGTCACCTGCTGCCGGACCAAGTCGGCGATCACCACGTTGTCGCGCTGCGTCAATTCGATCTGCCGCTGCTTGGCCTGGCTTACCCGGCTCGCCGTCAGCACCGCCGACACCCCGTCGGGAAAGATGAGGATGGAGCTGACCAGGTCCTCGTTCTGCGACCGGACCTGGCGCGTCACCGAGGAGATCTGCTCAGGCGGCCCGCCCGCGAGCGAACAGACCAGATCGATATCGTGAATCATCAAGTCGAGCGTCACCCCGATGGGGACGCGCGGCGAGAACGGTCCGAGCCGCCGGACATCGATGTGGATGAGGCCGTCTACGTGCCGGGCCAGCTCGATGACGGCCGGGTTGAACCGCTCCACGTGACCAACCATCAGGATCCGGCTGCTGCTGGCCGCCGCAGCCACGAGATCCTTGGCTTCCTCCACGGTCGAGGCGATCGGCTTTTCGATCAGCACGTCCAGGCCGAAGTCAAGCAGGGTCGTGCCCACTTCGACGTGCGCGTCCGTGGGCACGCTGACGATCGCCGCGTCCACCTGGCCGCGCAGCGCGTCGATCGAGTCGGCGTAGGCGGCGCCGACATGGCTGGCCAGTTTCCTGCCCTTCTCCTCGTCGCGATCAACGACGAACGCCGTCTCGACGTTAGGCAGAGAACGGGCCACCCGGGCGTGGTAGCCGCCCATGATCCCGGCGCCCACGATCGCGAGCCTGACCACGGGCGCGCTAACCACGAAGCGCCGCCTTGACCGCGTTAATGATCACGCTGAGCGCCGTGTCATCCACGCCTGGATGAACGGGAAGCGACACGACCTGCCCAACGATCTCGCGGGCGAACGGGGTGTCATCAAAGATCACCCGGGGGTCACTGGCGTAACACGGATAGTCGTGCATGAGCTTCGGGTAGTAGATGCCGCTGCCCACGCCGGCCGCGTCCAGCCGAGCGCAGAATTCCTCCCGGCTGACCGGGCAGTCCGGGGTCAGTCGCACGGTGTACTGATGCCACGCGTGGTGCCGGCCCGGCGGCACACCGGGGGTGGCCAGCCCGGGCGTGCCGGCCAGTCCGGCGGTGAGCGTGGCCGCGTTCGCATTCCTCGCGGCGTTGATCTCCTTGAGCCGCTGTACCTGCGGAATCGCGATCGCGGCCTGAATGTCAGTGAGCCGCCAGTTGTAACCCGGTACCTCGTAGTCGTAGCGGGCGCGCATGCCCTGGTTACGCAACAGCCGCAGGATCCGGGCGGTCTCGTCATCGTCGGTGGTGACCATGCCGCCCTCGCCGCACGTGATGTTCTTGGTGCCGTAGAGCGAGAACGTGCCGATGCCGAAGCTGCCGACGCTCTGGCCCTGGCACACGGCGCCGTGCGCCTGCGCTGCGTCCTCGATGACCGTGAGCGCGTGCCGGCCGGCCAGCGCCGCGATGGCGGTCATATCGGCGGGCAGGCCGTACAGGTGAACCGGCAGCAGCGCGGCCGTGCGGCCGTTCACCAGCGCAGCCATCGAGTCCGGGTCCACGGTGAAGTCGTCCCGGATGTCAGCGAACCGCGCCGTAGCCCCGGTCTCCAGGATTGCGTTCAGCGTGGCATTGAAGCTGAACGGAGTGGTGATGACCTCGTCGCCGGGGCCGATGCCCCGCGCTCGCAACGCCGCCGTCAGCGCGACGGTCCCGTTACTGACCGCGACCGCGTGACCGACTTGATGGGCACTCGCGAACAGCTCCTCCAGCAGGGCGACCTTCTCGCCCTGCGCGAGCATTCCCGATCTCAGGACCTCGAGTACCCCGCGCTCTTCCTCATCGCCCACGACGACCCGGCTGACCGGGATCATTCCTCTAACCACGCATCCCCCCTCTTTGAAAGCCAGCTACGGTGATTCGGCAGCGATGATCGCTTCTAGCCAGCGATGAGGCTTTCGGCCACGACGATTGGACGCGCAGCCACATCAAAGGGTTGACGTGCGGCCACATGGGTCTTTTACCGGCCCATGGGGCCGGGATCACTGCTGATAGACGATCTTGGCCAGCATCTCCACCACGCGCTCCTGGTCCGCGTCGGTCAGGTCGGAGTACATGGGCAGGGCCAGATGCCGGCGGAACAGCCGGTCCGACACCGGGCAAGCGCCCGGCGCGACCCCGTAGACCTCTTGCCGGTGCAGCGCGTAGGTCCCGATGTTGCAGCCGATGCCGCTGGCCCGCAGGGCCACGGCCAGGGCGTCGCGCTCGAGCGGCTCGTCCACTGTGACCGCGTAGGTCTGCCAGGCGGACACCCGGTCGGCGGGTGCGGCCGGGGGGAGGATTCCCGGAACATCCGCAAGCATCTCGCCGTAGCGAGCGGCCAGGACGCGGCGGCGCTGCATGAACTCGTTCAGCTTGCCGAGCTGGACGACCGCTATGGCGGCGAGCACGTCGGAGAGCTTGTAGTTGTAACCGAGGGCGGGAAATGTAGGGACAGGCAATGTGTCCGCTGACTGCCGGGCGAAGGCCGACTCCATGCCGAAGCAGGCGTCGTGGCGCACCCGCTGCGCGATTGCCGCGTCGTCGGTGACCAGCACCCCGCCCTCACCGCAGGTGATGCCCTTGCGCGCGTGCAGCGAGAAAACCGCGACGTCGCCGAAGGTGCCGCACGGCCGGCCTTGGTACTGGGCTCCGGCCGAGCACGCGGCATCGGCCACGAGATAGAGCCCGCGCCTGCGGGCGATCTCCTGCAACCGATCCCAGTCGGCGGGCATCCCGAGCGCGTCCACGGCCACGATGCCCCGGGTCCTCGGCGTGATCGCCGCCTCGACCAGGTCCGGGTCCATGGTCGCGGTGTCCGCGCGGACGTCGACAAAAACCGGGGTGGCCCCGCAGTACAGCACGGCGTGGCCGGTCGCGGGGAAGCTGTAGTCGGCCACCAGCACCTCATCGCCTGGCCCGGCGCCGAGCGCCGCGAGCGCGAGGTGCAGTGCGGCGGTGCAGTTGTTCAGCGCGACAGCGTGGGCGCGGCCGGTCAGCTTCGCGAAGCCGTCCTCGAGTGTCTGGCTGCACGGCCCCTGGCCGGCCAGCCAGCCGGAGCGGAACACTTCGGCGACCGCGGCGAGTTCGGCCTCACCGGCCGACGGGCGCGTGAGCGGAATGGGGCTGGGGCCGGGCTGGGCCGTCTCGGGCGCAGGATTCATGACGGTCATCGTAGACATAGCAGCAAGCAGGACTGGGCGAACTGCTCCAGGTGAACCGGTTACGCCCGTTAAGAGTCTGCTATGTGTGGTGAAGCGGCTTCCTGCGGGCGGGGCGGTGGGTGCCCTCCTGGCGCTCGGCATCCTGTCCGGATGCGGGCAGGCCCCGGCCGCTTCCGCCGAGGGCGTGATCAGCGTCACGACGTCGGCCTGCGGCACCGGCTGGCGGCATCCCAGCGCCGGAGTGCAGACCCTGCAAATCCATAACGCCGCGTCCAGCGCCGTCGAGGTCACGCTGGTCGACGCGTACAACGGCGCCGTCTACGCCCGGGTGGACGGAGTGGGCCCCGGCACCACCCGGGCGATGCCGGTCAACGTGGGCTCCGGTGCGTACACGTTCGAGTGCGACGGCGCCACGTACGGCAACCGCACCGGCCCGACCGTCCGGGTCCCCGGCCACGTTCGTGGCGGCACTGCGATCGCCCCGGTCAGCACCAGCCAGATGGACGGGGCCATCGGTCAGGAAGCCGCCTACGTCACCAGCGGGCTGGCCACCGTCGCCCGGCAGACCGCCGAACTCGCCGCGCTGATCAAGGCGGGCAACCTGAGCGCGGCCCGGGTCACCTGGCTTGCCGCCCATATGTCGTGGGAAAGGCTGGGCAGCGCCTACGGGATGTTCGGCCCTTACGACGACGAGGTCGACGGCACACCGTTCGGGCTGGTCAACGGGGTCAACAACACCGCCTTCACCGGGTTCTACCGGCTCGAATACGGCCTATGGCACGGCGAGTCCGCCGCCGAACTGAGCGGGCCCGCCAACACGCTGGCCCTGAACGTCCGGTCGCTCGTGACCGCATACCCCGGCATGGCAACGCTCCCGCAACTGGCCCTGAGCGATCTGGCTCTCCGCACACACGAGGTGCTGGAGAACGCGATGCAGCAACAGCTCAGCGGTGAGGATGACTTCGGCAGCGGGACCACGCTGGCCACGGTCGAGGCGGGAATCGACGCCACGCGCGCCCAGCTCGGCTTCCTGCATCCGTTGCTGGCGACCAGGTACCCGAACCTGGGCGGGCTCTACGACTGGCTGAACCGGCTCCAGGACCTCGTCGACGCGGAGAAGACCAGCCGCGGCTGGACCCCGGTCGGCCAGCTCAGCGCCCAGCAGCGAGAAGAGCTCGACGCCGCGGCCGGGCAGACTGTCCAGCTTCTCGCGCTGATACCACCCATGTTCGAAGCGGACCCGAACTCATGACCGAGTCAGAGCCTACGACCGGAGATTCCGTCGCCGGGCCTTCGCGGCCGGCCGGACGCCGGGCGTTCCTGCGCGGAGCGCTCAGCGCTGGGGCCGCGGGAGCGGCAGGCGTGGCCGCAGGCTACGCCTTCGCCCGGCCGGACGCGTCCCGCGCGACGGCTCCGGGCGACGCGCTGGCGGCCGGCGTGGAAGCCCGGCTCCCCGCGGTGCCATTCCATGGCCCGCACCAGTCCGGCATCTTGCCCGTCCCGCAGCGGCAGACGCTCGTCGTGGCGTTGAACGTAACGGCGCAAGGCCGGGGCGAACTCCTGGACCTGTTCCAGACGCTGACGAGCCGGGCGCGCTTCCTGACGGCTGGCGGCACGCCACCGCCAGTGGGCATAACCGGGCCGCCGTCCGATTCCGGCATCCTGGGCCCGGTCGTGGTACCCGACGGCCTGACGATCACCGTCGGCGTGGGTGCCTCGCTGTTCGACGACCGCTTCGGCCTGGCGGACCGCAAACCAGCACACCTGACCACGATGCTGCCGTTCCCCAACGACAACCTCGACCCGGCCCAGTGTCAGGGCGACCTGAGCCTGCAACTGTCGGCGGGCAGCGCCGATACCGTGCTGCACGCGCTGCGCGACATCGCCAGAAGCACGCGCGGCGGGATGCAGGTCCTGTGGCGCATCGACGGCTTCTCCAGCGCGCCGCGCCCGGCCGGCACCACACCCCGCAACCTCATGGGGTTCATGGACGGGATCGCCAACCCCGACGTGAAGGATCCCGGCGTGATGAGCAGCCTGGTCTGGGCGCGACCCGGCGCCAACGGCGAGCCGGCCTGGACCGCACGCGGCAGTTACCAGGTCATCCGGCTGATCCGGATGTTCGTCGAGTTCTGGGACCGGGTCTCGCTCACCGAGCAGGAGCAGATGTTCGGCCGCCGCAGGGATAACGGCGCCCCGCTGGACGCGAATAGCGAGTTCGCCACGCCCGACTACGCCGACGACCCCGAAGGCGCGGTGATCCCGCTCACCGCGCACATCCGGCTCGCCAACCCGCGCACGCCCCAGACCAACTCCAGCCGCATCCTGCGCCGCGCCTACAACTACGACCGCGGCGTCGACGCGGTGGGCAACCTCGACATGGGGCTGATCTTCACCTGCTACCAGCAGGACATAAAGCGCCAGTTCGAGGCCGTGCAGACCCGGCTCATCGGCGAGCCGCTGGTGGACTACATCAGCCCATTCGGCGGCGGGTACTTCTTCGCGCTGCCCGGGGTGGCGAATGCGAGCGATTATTACGGTCGCGCAATGCTGGCCTGATATAGGTCAGTTGACCACGCCGACCCGCCAGGCAGAACCAGTGCCTTCACGTCCGGCCGGCCTTCTTGAGTGGTTCCCACCAGCGGCGGTTGTCCTGGTACCAGCGGATGGTGTGTTTTAGTCCTTCGGCGAACGGAGTCCGCGGGGCGTATCCCATGCCGCGCAGCAGCGAATCGTCCAGCGAATAACGGCGGTCATGTCCCTTGCGATCCTCGACGCGGGTCACCATTTCCCATCCGGCGCCGCAGCCTTCGAGCAGCGCTTCGGTCAGCTCCACGTTCGACAGCTCGACATCGCCATTGATGTGATAAACCTGCCCCGGCTGTCCCTTCTCCACCACGAGCTGCACACCCCGGCAGTGATCATCCACGTGGACCCAGCCGCGAACGTTGCCCCCGTCGCCGTACAACGGCACCGGCAGCCCGTCCAGCAGGTTTGTCACGAACAACGGCACGACCTTCTCGGGATACTGATACGGACCGTAGTTGTTGCAGCACCGGGTGATGCTGACATCCAGCCCGTGCGTCCGCGCATACGCTCGCGCGATCAGATCGCCGCCCGCTTTGGCCGCCGCGTACGGGGAGTTCGGCTCCAGTGCCGCGCCCTCCGCCCACGACCCGGACTCCACGCTTCCGTACACCTCATCGGTCGATACCTGCACCACCCGGGGAACCCCCGCGTCCAGGCACGCCTGCAGCAAGGTCTGCACCCCGGCAACGTTCGCCGCCACGAACGGCGCCGCACCAGCGATCGACCGGTCCACGTGGCTCTCCGCGGCGAAGTTCACGACCACGTCATGCCCCCGGACCACCCTCGCCAGCAGACCGGCATCACCGATGTCCCCGCGGACAAACGAGAAACGCGGGCTCGCGGCCACCGGTTCGAGATTCGCCAGGTTCCCGGCATACGTCAGCTTGTCCAGCACAGTCACCTGCGCATGCCCGAACCGGGGGTACCCCCCGTCCAGCAACGTCCGCACATAATGCGAGCCGACAAACCCCGCGCCCCCTGCCACCAGAACCCTCATGAGCTGATCCGTATCTTCCGGGATCTCCGCTGGCCAGAACCCCTTGCTCGGGGATCACCCTGGGGCCGAGATCATCTCCGCCGAGCCCAATGGCCGACGCAATTGCGCCGGCCCTGTTATAGACGCATCACGGAGCACGATGGAGCACTCGTGCGGATCCCGGCGGTAGCCGGCCCAAAGGCGGCGATGCGTTGGGGCGGCTGGCTCCCGAAGCTCAGGCCGTGGCCGGTAACGGTGCTCGGCGGGCGAGGTGGCTAGCGCGCCACGCGGTAGCGGAGGTATACGACTCTGGAGCTGAAGGTGCGGGTCTCGAGGAGCTCGAGATCCGTCCGGTGCCCGCGCTGGGGAAAGAACGGTATGCCACCGCCAACCAGCACGGGGTAAACCCTGGCCCGGTACTCGTCGATCAGGCCCAGCGCGGCCGCCTCGGCGGCGAGAGTCGCGCCGCCGATCGCGATGTCGCCTTCCCCCGGCTCGGCTCGCAGCCGCTCGATCTCCTCCGCCAGGCCGCCGCAGGCCAGCCGGGCGTTGCCCTGCACCGCCGGCCTGCCGGCCCTCGTCAGTGGCGAAGCGCATGAGCTCCTCGTCGGGAAGGCTCCAGTCGAACTGGCCGTCAGGCCCGGCGATGTAGCCGTCAAGCGAGACGGCCATGGAATAGGTCACGCTGCGCATCGGGCAGCCTCCTTGGTAACGGGTTCGGAAGTACGACCGCCGGGCGCCGCAGGACTCATCGCGACTCGCGGGACCTGCCGGGAGGACAATGCGATCTGGATCGCAGTCGCCCAGACGCGGTCTGCACGGTGCGAACCCGCAGGCCAAAGCGCTACGATCGAGCCGATCCCGCTTCAGTGATAAGAGTCAGGTTATAGACGCATCACGGAGCACGATGGAGCACTCGTGCGGATCCCGGCAGTAGCCGGCCCAAACGCGGCGATGCGTTGGGGCGGCTAGCTCCCGAAGCTCACGTCGTGGCCGGTAACGGTGCCGACCAGCCCCGACGGGGTGACGCTGATGTTCTGGATGGTGAGTCCCAGGGGCAGGTGCGGCAGCGGGATCGTGATGTCGCCGAGCCCGCTCAGCAGGGACGAGGTCAAGCCGCTGCTGTTGACCAGATGGATGCCGATGTCGCCGTTGGCGGTCCGCGAAACGCGCCAGACCGCCGTGCCGCTGGTGATCACCAGATTGAGCGTGGCCTTGACCTCGTCGTTCCCGGCCTGGGAGAGGTTCAGGCCCGCTCCCCCGAGCGAGCCAAGACTGCCGGCCTGCGAGGTCATCGCATTCGCCAGGGCGGCGAACGTGACGCTCAGCGTCCCGGCGAGATTGTCGACGGTCCCGCCGTTGAACGAGGAGTTGACGTGCACCCCGGTCATCTTGGCGTTGATGCTCTGGATCAGTAGCGGGCCCTCGGTGATGTTGCTGGAACTGAGCTGCACGTCCTTGAAGTCCCGGGAGGCCACCTGGGTCAGGAACGGGAATCCCTCGATCGACACGTCCGGCTTCTTCGGGAACCCCTGCTTCTGGATCTGCGAGGCAACCTGGCTCTCGGCGAAGGCGCGTGCCCCGAAGTCCAGCGCGACCAGAAGCCCGATCAAGATGATCAGCACGATGATGGTCGTGCGGAGGCGGTGGCGCCGGCGGGTGCCGCGGGTGCCGGGGACGCTGTCCTCGTACTGCATGTATCCGGTCACGGCAGGCTCCCTACCTCGATGGCCTGCAACTGGCCAGATCCGTAGTCGGTTGACAGGAGGGTTCGTCCGCCCGGCTCGGCCGCCAGCTCACGCGGCACCCGGCCGGTGGATATGAAGCCCTGCAAGGCCGCTTTTTTGCCCTGCAGCGCCATCTGCGTGCTGATGAGCGCCAGGTTATCCGCTCCGCCGACCTTGTGCAGGTTGGCGTCGGCCACCAAGATCGCGCTGCCGCCGTTGACGAACGACAGGCCGAGCGGCGTCTCGCCCACGCCGACCTTGGCGATCAGCGCGCGGGACGGGTCGCTGGTCAGCGCACTGGCCGAGAAGGCGACCAGCGCGTTGCTGTCTCGGTCGGTGACCCAGACGTCCGACCCGCTGGCCGACACGATCACGCGCGCGGCGCCGCAGCCCGCCGCGGCCGACGACCGCACGGCGTGCTGCGGGTCCGTCTCGGCCTTGGCCATGTCGACCACGTACAGCCGCCCGTCCTGGCTCTCGCCGGTCACGTACAGCCACTGGCCGCTCGGTGACTCCGCCATTCCCTGCGGGTCCGCTCCCGGGCCTAGCTGGACTAGTCCTTTGTAACCGGACTTCCCGAACCCGCCCGTAATCGCCTGTTGCAGGTTGAACACTGCCACGTCGCCGTCGTTCTGGAAGGTGATGAACGCGAACTTGCCGTCGGAGGAGGCCAGTACCTCGTTGGCGGTGTTGCCGGCCGGGCCGCTGAGGGTGCCGAGGACGGCGCCGGATCCCGCTCCGGCCTCGGCCTTGATCGCGTCGATCACGTACGCGCCGCTGCCGTTTACGGCCAACAGGTAACTGCCGTTGCTCGTGATCGCCACGGTCTTCTGCGCACCGGGCGCGGGAACGCTGGCGATCTGGGTCGGCGCCGCCGTGCCGCCGTTGTTGTTCAGGACGGCGATCGAACCGCCGCGCGCGACGAAGGAGTACTTGCCGTCCGGCGTGACGACTACGCCGAACGGATTGCCGCCGAGGGCCACGGTGTGGCTGCGGGCCTGTGAGATCGTCTTGGCGTTCGCAGGCGCCGATGTGCATGCGGGGGGCTTGACCGCCGCGGCCAGTCCGCCGGTACCGGTATTGCCGCCGCCGTGGTGCAGGGTTGCGAACACGGCGGCCACCACGCCGGCCACGACGATCACCGCGGCGGTCGCCATCAGGGCTGGTGAGCGCCACACCGGGCGGGGAGCCGGAGGGGCGATGACGGCGCCGGCGCCGCCGGGTCCGCCAGGCCAGGACGACGCCCCGGACGACTCCCGGTAGTCACGCGGCGATCGCTGGTCCGACGAGGACCGGTAGTCGCCGGACCCCCCGGGCGCCGATCTGTAGTCGGGAAAAGCGGTCTGGCCGGCCGGGGTCCGGTAGTCCGTGCCGCCGGGCGGGCCGCCCGGCGAGCCGGGCCACGGCGAGACGAGCGGAGTCGGCTCGGTCAGGCCCGGCCTGGTCGGGCTGGTCCCGGGGAACCGCGCCGCCTCGGTGGGCGGGCCGGCGCTGACGCTCGGTGCCGGGCCGGGCGGAACCGGGGAAGGCCCGGCCGACGTCAGCGGGGCGCCACCAGCGGCCGGGGAGTCAGAGGGTGCCCCGGATGCCGAAGGGGCCGCGGATGCCGAAGGGGCCGCGGATGCCGAAGGGGCGGCCGAAGTTGGCGGGGCCGCATCTGGCCCCGAGGTGACAGGTGGAGCGGAGGTGGCCGGCCCGGCGGAAGCGGCGAGGGGCGAGGCCGCAGAGGCGGACGCGGCGGGCACCGAGGGCGCGGCGCCGGCGTCGGCGACGGTATCGGCGGGCGCTGGCCTGTCTTCGGCCGAAGGCGCCGGGACCACCGCAGCGGGGG
>Ga0335072_10015091_pt1 | contig 10973 bp, 11 predicted proteins | sample Lox_Sample_21_FD_206725 | JGI IMG/M metagenome (GOLD analysis project Ga0335072, IMG submission 206725) | Soil microbial communities from Loxahatchee National Wildlife Refuge, Florida, United States - Lox_Sample_2.1 | ecosystem: Environmental > Terrestrial > Soil > Wetlands | place: USA... | reverse complement strand
CCGGAGCCGCTCGGCGAGAGCCGCGCCCCGCCGGGTGCGCGCCAGCCGCGCGTCGATCCGCTCGTGGAGCGCCGGCCCCCGGCGCAGGTCGGCGCCACCGCGCTGGATCAGCTGACTGCGGCGCGCTGAGCTCGACAGCAGCAGCCACATGCCCCACAGCCCCACCACCGATACGACGACGAACAGCGCGACGGCGGCGGTGAGCGGCCGGATGGCGGCAAGCGCGGTCACAGCGCCTCCCGCTTCGGTGCCGCCGCCGCGGCGGCCAGCTCGAACGCCGCCGGCACCTCGACGCCGGCGAGCGTCAACTGGTCGGTGATCCGGTCGGGCAGCGAGTAGTGCCGCGGCTGCGCGGCGGCTCGGTCGGGCGCGCCCGGATCGAGCTCGAGTCGCATCGCGGTCTGTAGCTGGAACGGCTCGCCCCGCCGCGAGGCGACCACCGCCACCTCGCTGACCCGCCGGCTCCCGTCGGAGCCGCGCTCGATCTGCACGATCGCGTGGATCGCGTTGTTGATGTACTCGCGCAGCGCGGCGTGCGGGATGTGCAGGTCGCTCATCGTCGCGAGCGTCTCGAGGCGGTACAGCGCGTCGTCGGCGGTGTTGGCGTGCACCGTGACCAGCGACCCCTCGTGCCCGGTGTTCAGCGCCTGGAGCATGTCGAGCGTCTCGACGCCCCGGACCTCGCCGACGATGATCCGGTCGGGGCGCATGCGCAGGCTGTTGCGGACCAGGTCGCGGATCGTGACCTCTCCCTTGCCCTCGACGTTGGTCGGCCGCGCCTCGAGCGAGATCACGTGACGCTGCTGGAGCTGGAGCTCGGCGGATTCCTCGATCGTCACGATCCGTTCGCGCTCGAGGATCGCCGAGGACAGCGCGTTCAGCAGCGTGGTCTTGCCGGCGCCGGTGCCGCCGGAGATCACGACGTTCAGGCGCCCGCGCACGAGCGCCGAGAGCAGCCGGCGCGTCGGCTCGTCCAGCGTGCCCATCTCGACCAGCTGTGTGAGCGTGAACCGCCGCGGAAAGCGCCGGATCGTGAGCACGGGACCGATCAGCGACAGCGGCGGGATGATCACGTTCACGCGCTCGCCGGTCGGCAGGCGCGCGTCGACCATCGGACTCGATTCGTCCACGCGCCGGTTCACCTGGGAGACGATGCGGTCGATCGTCTGGTACAGCTGCGCCTCGCTCGAGAACCGCGTGTCCGCGGGCTCGATCCGGCCGTCGCGCTCGACCCACACCTCGCCGGGGCCGTTGACCATGATCTCGGTGACGGTCGGGTCGGCGAGCAGCGGTTCGAGCACCCCGAGCCCGATCGCCTCGTCGATCACGCGGCGGATCAGCGCCGTACGCTGCGAGGTGGTCATGACCGGGCCCTCGCGGCTCACCATCTGGCCGACGATGCGCTCGAGCCGGACGCGCCGCTGGGCGTCGGTCAGCTCCGCGAGCTCGGCGAAATCGACCTCCTCCAGCAGCCGCCGCCGGTAGTACTCGGTCCCGTCCTGCGCCGCGCGCTGCTCGCGCTCGGCCACTATGCGGTCTCGGAGTCCCATCAGCCCGTCGGGGGCATCTCCGCGTACTCGGTGAGCCCAAACTTCGGAATCACGACCGTGATCCCCGGGAACACCGGCGGGATCTCCACGGATACCTTCGCCCGGTCGCCGGCGCTGGCCGGGAACGTGACGCTCGCGTGTCCGAGGCCCCTCCCGGCGAGCATCTGGACCTCGCTGTTCGCGGCGTCGGACTCTGAATCGCCGCGGCTGACCAGGCGCGCCGCCGTCCGCGCGGCGTTCCCGGCCGAAACCGCCGTCCAGCCGACCAGCGCGAGCTGGAACGCGAACAGTCCGGCGAGGACGATCCACACGATCGTCCCGGCGAGCTCGAGCGTCGACTGCCCGTCCTGCGAGCGCAGCCGGCCGAGACGCCTCATGGCGACCCCTCCGGGAATCCCCATGCCTGCCAGCCCGCCGCGGTCTGCTCGAGGTCGAACTCGACCGGGACCTGCGCGCCGGCGTCGAGCACCACGGCTCGCGCCGCGACCGCTCCTTGCGCCACCGGCCCCAGCGCCAGCGACGCCAGCCGTCCGGGCGCGTGCGTGGGCGTCGTGGCGACCAGCGGATCCTGGCCGGTCTGAATCTGGCGGCGCATCGCCGGAAGCGCGGCCGGGAGCGTGTGCGTCGCGCCCTCCCGGTAGTCGACGTAGGCGACCGCGAAGCGGGTCGCGGCGAGCCGGAGCGCCGGCGGCACCGCGGGCGCGGGCGCCGGCCGCGCGAGGATCGTGTCGAGATCGGGCGGGACGATGTAGACGACCTGCCAGCGCCCGTCGACGAAGTGGATGTCGATCTCGAAGCTGTACTGGTGGCGCTGGTCGCGCCCGACGACGAGCGCCTGCGCCTCCGCGGCGCCGGCAACACGGTACAGCTGAACCCGCGTCAGCCGGACCTCGCCCGAGCGCGCCGCCGGCGGGATCTGCTCGTCGCCGAGCGAGCGCACCCGGCTCGTGGCGTCCGGCACGGCGGCGAGCGCCACGCTCCCGTCGAGATAGCCGAGATAGGCCCGGCTGAACGCGTCCGCCACCGGTGCCGGCGAGCTGGGCGTCACCGTGTTCGATGACGCGGTCCCCTCGTGGACGAGCGCGGCGGCCGCAACGGCCATCGCGACGACGAGCGCGAGCGCCAGATCCAGCCGGATGCGGCGCGCTCGCATCACAGCCCCGGCCAGGTCCGATCCTGGAAGCTGCCCGGGTCGGTGGGGTTGGTGGTCCACCGCGGTCCGCTGTCGGGCGGGTTGGGGGGATCTCCAGACCCGGCGGCGGTATCGAAATTGAACCCGTCGATCACGATGTGCGCGTGGCCCGAGTTGGTCCAGACCGTCACCCAGTTGCTCGATCCCGGCACCCCCCAGCTCTCGAGCCCGGTCGAGTTGGTCGCGGCGCCGATGAAGCCGGCGGCGTGCAACACGAACGACGTGGCCCCCGAGCAGTCGTACGCCGGCCACAGGTACGTGAGGTCCTGGTTGTCGTAGTGCTCCTCGGTCGGCGGGTACGGGAAGTCGCGGATCTCGTTGGCCGCGGCGATCATCTCGAGCACCGGCAGAGGAGCGTTCCGCGGCGCCTCCAGGAATCCGGTGGTGGGATCGAGCACCGGCACGTTGCCGGGGGCGTACCGCAGGTACGGGCTCGAGAGCAACTGCAGCCCGAAGATCGCGCGCTGGCCCGTCGTCGCCGGCGACAGCATCGAGAACGTGTCCTCGCCGGGCATCAGCTGGTCCTCGATCACGGTGCCCGCCTGTGACGGGATCGAGATCGGCGTGTTGATGACGCCGGGAAACAGGAACGGCATCGGCACCGACACGCTGACCTGGCCCTGGCCCTGCCCGTTGGTCGAGTCGGTGACCGAGGTGCCGTTGCGCCACGCCGCGGGCAGGTCCTTCTCCGCCACCGTCGTCACGCCCGGATTGCCGACCGCGAGCGCGCGGGCCCCGGCGCGCGCCGCATGCCCCGCGAACACGAACGTCATCCCGAACAGCAACAGCTGCCACAGGGCGAGCATCACGATCGCCACGATCGGCAGGATGCCCACGAACTCGACGGTCGCCTGACCGCTCTCGCCGGCGAACCGTGCCGCGATCCGCTTGGTGGCCGAGGCCTCGGCGCCCGCCTCCGCGGGCGCCCGCAGCGCCGAGATCTCACCGAGCACGCCGGCCATCGGGCGGAGCATCGTGTCGCTGGCGGCGCCGGCGGCGGGGATCCCGGTGTTGATCGCGGACTCGAGCGAGAAGAAGTCGGCCGGGACCGTCGTCTGGAGGACCGGCACCGGGACCACTCGCCGCGCGAGGTCCGGCGGCACCTCGAGCCGGCGCGAGGTGCGGTTGAGCAGCACCACGACCTCGGGCGGCTCCACCTTGAGCCGGTCCCACAGCGAGCACAGACGCGATACGCCCCGCAGCGAGACCACGTCCGGCGTCGTCACGATCAGGACCGTGTCCGCCATCTCCGCCGCGATCGCGCTCGCTTCGCTCAGCGTCGCGCCGGCGTCGACGACCGTCAGGTCTTCTCGGGTGCGGATCGCGGTGAGGATGTTGCGGGCCGCCGCCGCGGTGACGGACTCGGCCTGCTCTCCCTCTTGCGGACCGAGCAGCACCCGCATGCCCGTGGCATGCGTGTACAGCGTCTCCTGCAGATGGCGGCTGGTGAGCTCGTCGGCGACGGCCGCGAGGTCGACCACGCTGCGGCGGTAGGGCAGGTCGAGGAACGCGCGCAGGTCGCCGGCCTGGAGGTCGTACTCGACCAGGCACACCGACGCTTCGCCGAGCTCGCGCGCGGCCAGCGCAAGGTGCACGGCGACGGTGGTCGTCCCGACGCCGCCCTTGGCGCCGACGATCGTCACCACGCGCCCAAGGCCGACGAGCTCGCCGTGGGCGTCGCGCGCGGCGCGCCGGCGCAACGCCTGCGTCCACGCCGCCGCGGCCAGCGCGCTCGTCTCGAGCTGCTCGAGGCCGATCGGCTCGGTGATCACGTCGCGAGCGCCGGCCTGCATCCCGCTGCGCAGGACGTCGGGCGAGGAGTCGGACACCACCAGCACGAGCCCGAGGTCCGGATGGGCGACGGTCAGCTCGCGGGTGATCTCGATCAGCGGCACCGCTCCCCGGCGGTCGTGGACCACGACCGCGTCGATATCCGTCCGCGGCAGCGCACCTCGCAGCTCCTGCGGGTCGCGGAGGATCGACGCGATCTCGAGCTCGTCGCTCTCGGTCGCCAGGCCCGACAGGTGATCGGCGAGCCTGTTGTCGTTGACTGCGAGGATGATCCGGATCACAGGCCCGGCGCGTAGGGGGCTGGTTGGGCGGCCGACCCGGTGCCCGGCGCGACCAGCGAGAGCCTCACCTTCTGGGCGAAGCTCTCGGCGTAGCTGACCGCGAGCACCTCCTGCGGGGTGAGCGCGAACGTCACCGGCACGACCTCGTTGGTGGTGCTGGGCCCGGAGCTGCCGGTGGCCGACCCGCCTCCGGCCTGCGGACTGCCGACGTCGAGCACCCGGGCGTCGGACACGACCACACGGGCGGAGTTCTTGTTCCCCTGGTTGTTGCCCTGGTAGGTGGCGATGATGTCGACCTGCGCGCCGGGCGTGACGAGTCCGGCCACCCCGGTCTCGGCGTCAACCAGGATCGCGATCTCGCGCTCTCCCGGCTGGAGCGCCGGCTCCGGCGTGAGCATGCCCTGCTCGAGGTCGGTGCCCGCCGGCAGCGCGACGTTGCTGACCAGCCCGACCGCCTGGTTCGGGTCGCGCAGCGCGCTGTGCGGCGCCCACTTGGCCGGCACCAGCACGTCGCCGAGCATGTTCGCGGTGATCGGCTGGTAGGCCGGCACCGGCGAGGTCAGCTCGAGAATCTCGATCTTCGCCCCGACCTGCTTTGACACGTTGGCGACGTAGCCGGCGATCAGCAGGAACACACCGACGAGCCCCGCGGCCGCGACCACGACCAACAGCACACCCTGGCGTTGTCTCGGGTTGAGTTGCTTACGCCGGCGCCGTCTCAGCAGCCCCGAGCGCGTCGCCCCATCGAAACCCCGGGGCGATTGAAGGTCGGCTTGTTGTTGCGCCATGGCGCATTCCTCCCTAGTGCCCGCCAGGACCGACCGTTCCTGACGTCCCTGCACTCTTTTGAGTTGGCGCGGTTGATCGTAGCGCGCACTACCCGTTTCTGGTATCAGTCAAAAGCGTGGTCCAGCGGAAGGCGCCCACCGATGGTGTCGGCCGCAGCGGGAGGGTCGGAACCGCCTGCGCCGGGCTTGCTCGCGACGAGCGCGGGCAGGCGCTGCCCTTGCTCCTGCTCATCATGGTCCTGTTCCTGGCCGGCGGGATCCTCGTCTACCAACTCGCGCTCTCGACCAACTACGCGACGGTCGCACAGACGGCGGCCGACGCCGCCGCGTTGGCCGCCGAGCAGAACGTGGTGAAGCAGATGGAGACCCCCAACATCGTCGGCGGGGTCTACCAGGGCCAGTCGATCAACTGGTACGAGGTGAAGACCGCGGCGAACGACTACGCGAACGACAACGGGGGAATGGTCCTGACGGTCACGCCCTACCCGGAGCCGTGGGGATATGACGTCGCGGTGGTGGTGAGGACGCTGAGCGGCCTGCCGGCCGGGAGCGTCCAAGCCGGCAATAAGGCCTTCGCCCAGGCGCGCGCCAGCATGGACCCGCTTTCGTCGGACAGCCCGACGATCCCGATCTCAAACGACGCCAGCGTCTCGAACGGACCTCGCTATGTGCCCCATGGCGGGAAGTACGGATTCTTCCCCGTGACCTACGCGAACTACAACACCGGCGACGAGATCGAGATCGCGGGGCGGCTGGATGACCTGGCGCGCAACCTGCATCTGCACCTCGTCGGAGTCGACGGATACTCGCCGGCGACCACCGCCACCGATAACAGCCTCCACACCTGCGGCGCGGTCTCGACGACCAAGGGCCTCGGCGACACGACCGACGCGCAGCTCAAGGCCGCCGGCCTCATGCGCATGTTCCCGGCCGGCCCGAACCAGCCGGCGGAGATCGCGCTGTCCGGGACCACCGCGGGCGCCTGCGCTCAGGGATCCAATCCCACCCCCTCCGCCCCGAGCATCGGGAACCCCAACGTCCATCTCGTGCCGTGGAACGGCGGCCCGCAGGACACGCTCGTCGACTTCCCGGTCGCCGGGCTCGGAGCCAGCGGCGGGCCGTGGGTGATCCCGACGCCGATCGTCATGTGCGAGTCCGGCGGGCGAAACCTGAGTCCGAACTACGCCACGGCGTCGGGCTACTACCAGATCATCACGAGCACCTGGGCCCTGTTCGGCGGGACCCAGTACACGCCGCAGGCGTACCAGGCGCCGAAGTCGATCCAGGACCTGATCGCGGCGAAGATCTGGAACGGCGGCGCGGGCGCCTCGAACTGGGTGTGCGCGCAGAAGCTCGGGTACGTATGAGCGGGCGGCCTACCGGCGCATCGGGTGGGGGTGCCAGAGTTATGATTCCCGGCCATGTCGCGTGAGGCAGGGCAGGGTCGCGGTGCGTCGTCCCGGGGTCGTCAGCGATCGCCGGAAGAGCTCGCCGCCGTGCTCGCCAGACTCGCCGACCAGGCCGGCGATCCGGAGCCGCGCGAGCGGCCCGGCCGCGGCCGGCGCAGGCCGGGGTCGTCACTGCGTCCGTCGATCCTCGACGGGCCCACGGAGCGCGTCCCCGACGCGCCGGCGAGCGCGCCGGCGGTCGGGCGGTCCCGCCGGCGTGCCGTCGCACCCGTGGTCGAGCCGCCCCCGCCACGCCGGGCCGAGCCACCCCGGGCGCGCGTGGCCGAACCGCCCGCGCCGATCGTCGAGCCGCCGCGTGCTCGCGCCACGAAGCCCGCGCGTCCCGTCGCCCCCGAGCCCGCCCCACCGCGCGAGCCGGCTCCCAGGCGCGAGCCGACACCCCAGCGCGAGCCGACACCCCAGCGCGAGCCGCCGCCCCAGCGCGAGCCGGCCGCGCAGTCGCAGCCCGGTCCTGACGCCGCCGCCGGCCTGATCGTCGGCACCCCGATCAACCGCGCCACCGGGCCGGGCACAGCGGCCGCTTCCGGGCCCCGGCCGCCGGCGACCAACAGCAGCGCCACCGGCGGCGCCCGCGCGATTCCAAAGCGCCGGCAGGCGAGCATTCCGAAGCTGCGCCGAGGGGATCGGCCCCGCAGCGCCCGCCGGACGCCCGCCGCCGGAACGCGAATCCGCAACCGCGCCTCAGGCCGGATCGGGAGCAAGCCGCGCGCCCGCCGCCGACCGCAGTTGCCCCTCAGCCTCGGTGGGCTTACGTTGCCGCTCATCCTCGTCGGGCTGGTCGTGCTCGTGGTCCTGATCGTTTTGCTCACGAGCGGTGGTGGCGGCGGCGACCATGCCGCGGTCACGACACCGGTACAGCCGGCCGCCGCGCACGTGGCGACCACGCCGGCAACGGCCTCGAGCGTCCCGGCGGTGACGCAGCAGACGGCGACGCCCCCGACGACCTCGGCGCCCGCGGTCACGCCCGCCCACAAGCCCGCGAGCAAGCCCCATCACCCCGCCGCCGCGAAGCACAAGGCCCCGAGCAAGTCCGCGTCGGCAACCTCCAACGCCGGCTCGAGCAACACCGCCGCGGCCACGTCCCCCGCTCGGTCGGTAGCGACTCCCTACTACTACCGTCCCGCACCGCGTCCGCGGCCGAAGCCGACGTCCGGCTCAGCCGGGTCGAGCCTGGGCGCCGCCGCGCTCCTCGGCCACCGGCGCTCTCACCACAAGAAGTAGCCCCCCGTTCGCGCCGCCTCACCCCGCCCCGGCCCGCGGCCTCGCGGGCACGGACTGTCCGAACGGACGAGTCGCACCCGGCCCGAAGGACCCAGGCCGGCCCCCTGCCGGACCCACCCAGGTTGGGCCCCCACGTCCTAGGAAGTGGGGCCCCTCGGCTCTAGCGGCTGAGGACCGGTTCTGGCTCAATGCAGCTATGCAGTTGGGCAGACCCAAGATCAAGATTCCGGCCCGGCGGGCGGCACAGGGAATTGCCTCGGCGCCGCTGATGGCCGCGCTGGCGGTGGTCTCGATCGCGATCACCCTGATCGTCGCGCTCGGGACCGTCCGCGACGGCCGGTTGCCGGCGAGCGGATCGATCGGGCTGGTCTGTGCCCTCGTGCTGGCCGCCGTCGCAGTGGCCGAAGCTTCCCGCCCGGCACGCTCGGACCGGATGCGCCGCAAGAACGTGCATCCGCCGGCGTCCCCGGACGACGTTTCCGCAGACGACGTATCGATCGCGTCGCGCTGGCGATAACTGCGTTCCACGCAGCCAGGGGGCGGACCTCGTGCTTCCGACCGGCCGAGGTCCGCCGCCTGTGGGTTCGACGAACGCCGCGGACTGGTCCGCTAGTTCCGGGCCGCGCCCAACCCGTGCATGCGGTCGCGCAACTCGGGCGGGTTCTCGATGATCTGGGAGAAGCGCACGACGGTCACCGTGTCGTCCATCGACACCTTGCGGCCGTAGATCTGCTCGAGGAAGTGGATCATCTCGTCCACGCGCCGGAACTCCGGGTTGTCGTGCTCGATGTCGCGGGGAGACAGGTCACGGACCCTTTTGACCTCGACCTGGTCGATAACCGCGTTGAAGATCTTCTCGCGTGGCGAGTGTTGGTAGCCGATCGTCACCAGCACGCAGTCGTTCTTGCGGTACTTGTGTGACTTGTCGCCGAGCCGGATGGTTGCGGTCTTGCGGCCGCGGCGAAGCTGATCGGCGAAGACCGACGAATAGAAGTTAAGGACGCGCACGGCCGCCAGCCTACCGATCCGAGGACAAGCGCGACAACGCGCGTCGCACGATTTCGCGCTCGCCTGGGTAAGTGAGCGCCTCGGCGGCCTTCTCGAGCGGCATCCAGCGTGCGTCCTCGATCTCCTGATCGTGGTCCTCGAGGCTGCCCGAGCGGTATTCGAACAGGTAGAAGGCAACGCGTTTGGCGCGGCGGCGCCCACGACGCTCGTAGTTGTATTCGACCTCACCGAGCTTTTCGATCAGCTCCGCGGTGACGCCGGTCTCCTCGGCCACCTCGCGCTTGGCGGCCTCCTCGGGCGTCTCACCCTCGTCGAGGTGGCCCTTGGGCAGCGCCAGCACTCGCCGGCGGTTGGCGTCGCGCTTCACCGGCACGATCACGATCACCTCGTTGTTATGGACGACGGCCCCGCCGGCCGACAGTTCGATCTCCCCTTCAGGGCTAGTAGACGTATCGCCCGAGCGCCTCTGGGTCATGAACGGTGAGCTTTCCCCGTCCCTGAGTAATTATTCCTGCGCGTTCGAGCACGGCCAGGAACCGGCTTGCCGATTCGCGCGAGGAACCAGCCAGCTGGGCGAGCTCCGCCTGCGTCGCGGTGATCACCAAATCGCGCTCGGCCCCGCCTTCGGCGCGGGCGGAAGACACCATATCCGCGAGCACGGCGGCGACCCGGCTCTGCACTGTCTGGAATGACTGACGGGCGAGCCGCTCGTTGGTCTCCCGCAGACGGCGACCGAGCGCCGCGATCAGCTTCACCGAAATGTCCGGATACTCACGGAGCAGCCGGTGCATGTCCGCGCTCAGAATCGCGATCGCGTCGGTTTCCTCGATCGACTCGACGGTCGCCGAGCGCCGCTCGCCGTCGAGCATCGCCATCTCGCCGAAAATGTCGCCCGGGCCGAAGTGAGCGAGTGTGATCGTTCGGCCGTCCGGGTGCTCGACGACCGCGCGTGCACGGCCGGAGCGCACGACGTAACACGTACTGCCCTCGTCGCCCTCTTTGAACACGATCTCGCCGGCCTCGAACCGGCGGGGCACAACCATCTGCGCCACACGCTCGAGCTCCTCGCGCAGGAGCGTCGAGAAGACCGGCACGCGTTGCAGCAGCGCGATCGTGTCCTCGCTGCTCGAAGACATTGCCTGCATGCATACCACACGCTCGCCCGCGTGCGGGGTCTGCCGCCGGCTCAGACGGAGTCGAGCGCTTGCTCGCGGCGCCGGCGCCGGAGCGCCGCCCCGACCCACCAAGCCAGCGCGATGACCAGCGCCACCGGCGTCAAGGCGGCGAGTGCGATCAGCGCCACCCCGGCCACCACGGTCAAGACGTGGCCCGCGTCGTGCGCGGCCTTGCCGATCGTGAAGCCGCCGCTCTTATGGGTGACCGGCGCGAGCGCGGGCTTGGCCTGCACACTGACGTACACCTCGCTGTAGTTCACCTTGCGGTTGAGCCCGTTGACCGTCGCCTGGTCGCTCGAGATCGACGCCTCTGCGTCGTGGATCTGAGCCGTGAGACTATCGATCTGCTCAGTGGTGACGGCGCTCGCGAGTTGCTTGAGCAGCGACGTCCTGAGCGCCCGCGCGTCGGCCAGAGCGCGCGTCGCCGCGCCGTACTGGTCGGTGATGTCCTGGCTCGAGTCGGTGCGTGACACGACCTGTGCATAGGTGAGCGACGAC
>Ga0335072_10015090_pt1 | contig 10973 bp, 10 predicted proteins | sample Lox_Sample_21_FD_206725 | JGI IMG/M metagenome (GOLD analysis project Ga0335072, IMG submission 206725) | Soil microbial communities from Loxahatchee National Wildlife Refuge, Florida, United States - Lox_Sample_2.1 | ecosystem: Environmental > Terrestrial > Soil > Wetlands | place: USA... | reverse complement strand
CGCCGCAATCCCCGACAGGTGATCCGGAGTCGCCAGCGCCAGCTTCGCGCCCATCGGGATCTCCGGCAGTTCGTCCTCGTCGTCCTCTTCAGGATCGTAGATCTTCAGATACCCATCGAACTTCAGCACCGACCCCGACACCCGGAAGTTATACGTCTTCTGATTCTTCGCCTCGATCTCGACCGTCGTCACGTCGTAGACTGCCGGCACCATCTGCGATGCGACAAAACGCTCCCACACCAGCTTGTACAGCTTGTATTGCTCGTCGCTCAGATACTTCCGTATCTTGTTCGGATGCAGTCCCGGATCGGTCGGACGAATCGCCTCGTGCGCATCCTGCGCATCTTTCTTCGATCGATACGCATTCGGTTGCGCCGGCAGATACCGCTCGCCGACCTTCTTGCCGATATATTCCCGCACCGCCGTGATCGCCTCCGGCGCAATGCGCGTCGAATCGGTACGCATATACGTGATCAGGCCGATCGAGCCATCCGGCCCAAGGTCCACGCCTTCATACAACCGCTGCGCCACCCCCATCGTCCGCTTCACGCTGAACCCCAGCCGCGCCGCTGCTCCCTGCTGCAGCGTGCTGGTGATGAACGGCGGATACGGATTGCTCCGGCGCTCCTTCTTATCGACCGACGCCACACTCCAGGCAGCCTTCGTCGTTGCGTCGATAATCTCCCGCGCTTCCTTCTCGCTGCCCACCGCCGGCGCGCTCACGCCTTCCACCTTCGCGCGCTCGCCATCGATCCCCACAAACCGCGCCGTGATCAGCTCCCCGGCCTTCGCCGCCCCCACTTCGAGAATCGCGTCGATGGTCCAGTACTCAACCGGCTTGAATTCCTGAATCTGCCGCTCGCGTTCCACGATCAGCCGCACCGCCACCGTCTGCACACGCCCTGCCGAAAGCCCGCGCCGCACCTTATCCCACAACAACGGCGAAATCTGATACCCCACAATCCGGTCCAGCACCCGCCGCGTCTGCTGCGCGTCCACCAGGTTCTCGTCCACATCCCGTGCATGCTCGAACGCCGCCCGCACCGCCTTCTGCGTGATCTCGTTGAACGTCACGCGCCGGATCCGCCGCTTGTCCTTCACCACAGGCAGCAGCTGCAGCGACAAATGGGCCGCAATCGCCTCCCCCTCGCGATCCGGGTCAGGCGCCAGATACACCGCATCCGCCTTCTGCGCCATCTTCCGCAGCTTCGCAACTACCTTCTCCTTGTCCGGAGACACAATCAGCGTCGGCTCAAACGTCCTCCGCTCCAGTTCCACTCCAATGTCCCGCTTCGGCAGATCCATGATGTGGCCGAAGGAAGCTTCCACCTCGTAGTCCCTGCCCAGATACTTATTAATCGTCTTCGCCTTGGCCGGCGACTCGACGATGACCAGTGATTTACTCATCGTTTCCCTTAGACTGCGACAACCCCATGCACGTCGCACAGGCACGCCGCAAAGCTCTTCTGGCTTCTTCCTTCCGGAACCTACCACGTCTTGCCGCTTTGAATCTACACATCCGCGGCACACTGCGTACCCGACCGTGCAACCGGGCTCGCCAAATCTTCACAAGCTCCTGACGTAATTCTTTCCAGGAAGTTGTCGTATGCGCCCGGCCAGTTCCAGCTCGAACAGCGCTGTGAAAACCTCCGAGGAGCTCAGTTCCTGCTCCAGCTTTTCGAGGATTTCATCCATCTGCAGTGCTTCGTCCTGGCGAAGCACGCCAAGCACGCGCGCCTCGGAGGGCGGCAGTGGCGATTCCTCGAATAACGATGCATCAGATGCTTCGGTGGATGCAAATCCCTCGCTCTGCTCCAGCTCCATCCTTATTTGTGTGGGCAGCTCCTCCCAGACGTCTTCCCAGCCCGTCGTGAGCTTTGCACCCTGTTTTATCAGTAAGTTAGGTCCCCATGAGTACTTGTTCGTCACATTCCCCGGAACCGCGAACACCTCCCGGTTCTGCTCCAGCGCACACCGCGCCGTCACCCGCGTCCCCGAGTTCTCCGCCGCCTCGATCACCAGCACGCCGACACTCATCCCGCTCAGAATCCGGTTCCGGCGAGGAAAATTCTGCGGAGCCGGAAACGTTCCCAGCGGCAGCTCCGACACGATCGCTCCCCCGCCCTGCACAATCTGCTCCGCCAACGATTTGTTCTCCTTCGGATAGATCACGTCCACGCCGGTTCCCCACACCGCAATCGTCGGCCGCTTCGCCTCAACGGCGCCCTTGTGCGCCGCCGTGTCCACTCCCCGCGCCATGCCGCTCAGAATAATTAGCCCCCGCATCGCCAGCTCTCGCGACAGCTTCTCCGCCATCCCCGTCCCATACGGCGTCGGGTGCCGCGTCCCCACCACCGCCAGACTCGGCTTCAACAGCAGCGCCGCATCCCCGCGCACCCACAGCAGCGCCGGCGGATCGTAGATTTCCCGCAGCCGCAGCGGATAGCCCTCATCATGCCACGTCAGGATCGCCGCACCCGTACTGGCAAGCTTTTCCAGTTCCTGATCGGCCGCATGCGCCGCCTCCCCCCCCGAGATAAACTGCGCCGACTCGGCCGGCAGTTGCAGCGACTCCAGCTCCGTCAGCGGCAGATGCAGCACCCGCGCCGCACTCCCGCACCGCTCCACCGCGCGCAGCAACCGCCGCGGCCCGATCCCCGGCGTCAGCGCCAGAGCGAGCCACGCATGCTTCTCTTCGAAGGAGACCTGCTGCCCGGCTGTCGCCTCACTCACCCCAACACTCACGCTGCTTTTCCTCTCCTCTGATCCCTGACCCTGTCATCCCGAAGCGAGCGCCCCGGGGGCCCCATCGCAGATGGGGCAGGCGAGCGAGAGACCTGCTTTCCTGAATGTCGACGAAAACGAAAATCCAGCGCACAATTTTTCACCCTGTCATCCCGAAGCGAGCGCCCTGGGGCCCTATCGCAAATGGGGTAGGCGAGCGAGGGACCTGCTTTCCTGAATGTCGACGAAAGAAAAATCCAGCGCACAATTTTTCACCCTGTCATCCCGAAGCGAGCGCCGTGGGGCCCCATCGAAGATGGGCCAGGCGAGCGAGGGACCTGCTTCCTGAATGTCGACGAAAAAGAAAAATCCAGCGCACAATTTTTCACCCTGTCATCCCGAAGCGAGCGCCGTGGGGCCCCATCGCAGATGGGGTAGGCGAGCGAGGGACCTGCTTTTCGATCCAACTCTCCGACCAAAAGCCTAACCCGCTGTTCATCCCCACCCAATACTCAAATTCTCCCAGGTGGGATTCCCGTCACGATCAGCGCCACCTTCTTCTCCCTTCTCTAACCCTTAATCTCCTTCTCCACGAACGCTCTCACGTCGCCGCGGAACTCATCGCGACGCGGCTCCGCGCACACGGACGGGGGAGGGCTGGGCAGACATTGCCCGGAGATTAGCCGCAGCTTTCCCAGGCGGTCAAGATTACCGAAGAGCGCTCGCCCCTTCCCTTCCCATGAGCCATGAACCGACCCGATCCCCGCCCCAGCGCCCGGTGACCTCCGTGCACATCGGCGAAGGGAGCAGTGATGTCGATCACTGATGTGCAGGCATCGCGGGTCTGATACTGGGGCGCGGTACTGAAGGAGAATCCTGCCGTGAATCCTTTCCGCGCGTGTGTGTTCGGTTCCGCCCTGCTCGTTTTTCTCTTTTCGGCTGCTGCCGTCCAGCCCGCCCTTGCCCAGCAGGATCAGGCCACGCATGTCTTCCACCGGCTGATTCCGGCCGGGGATACCTGTGCCACCTGCCACAAGGCGATCTATGACCAGTGGAAAGCCAGCCCGCACAGCACCAACGGTGTCGAATGCACCGTCTGCCACGGCGAGACAACCGCGAAGGACTTCGCGGGCAAGCCGGCGTTAAGCACCTGCGACACCTGTCACGCCGAGCAGGTCGCGCAGCTGAAGTCCGATCCCTTCATGAAAGGCAAGACCTGCGTGACCTGCCATCAGGCCCACGCCTTCACGGAGCACAAGAAAACTGCCCCGTCAGCCCAGTAACAGCAGTTTCCACGCATAGCATTCTCAAACGACCGGTGGGCGCACCAGCGCTCACCGCTGATACCTGTCCCCGCATGACAGAGCCACAGCGGAACCACGCTCGATGAGCGCATTGCCCTGAATGCCCAAACGTCCTCATTGACATCAATACACAGATATCTATATATAGACAACTAAGTATGGCCAGGGCTGATGCTCTGCAAGGTTCACTCGATTTGCTGGTGCTCAAGATATTGTCGCGGCGCCCAAGGCTTCACGGGTACGCCATCATGGCTGCCATCGCCAGCACATCCGGCGAAGTGCTGCGCGCCGAGGAGGGCTCGCTCTACCCCGCGCTCTATCGGATGGAGGAAGCCGGCTGGATTCGCGCCGAGTGGATCAGGAAAGGCACCGGCCGTCGGGCTCGAGTCTACGAATTGACCGCCGCAGGCAAAAAGCAACTGGGCACGGAAGAGTTGCGCTGGCAGTCAGTCAGCCTGGCCATCAATCGAGTTCTTCGGGAGGCATGACATGTCGTTGTGGTCGCGTATCTCGGATGCCGTGCGCGGCGAACACCTGAACCGCGAGATCGACGAAGAGTTGCAGGCCCACCTTGAAGAAGCCATTGCTGCAGGACGGGATCCCGGGGAAGCGCGCCGTGCGCTGGGGTCGGCGCTGCGTGCGCGCGAGGCGGGCCACGCGATTCGTGCAACGGAATGGCTCGAATCGCTTATCGCAGATGTGCGTTTCGGCTGGCGGCAGCTCTGCCGAAACAGGATCACGTCCGCGGCCGCTGTGCTTTCGCTGGCGCTCGGGATCGGCTCCTGTGTCGCGGCCTTCCGGCTGATCGACGCCCTGCTGTGGCGCCCGCTGCCCATCTCCGGGGCGAGCAGACTCTATGGGCTCTCCCGCAAGATGATCGGTCTGTACGGCAAGCCGATGGAGGGCAGCTACTGGGCGACCCAGGACTTCACGCTGATGCGCGCTGCCGTGAAGGACCAGGCCGATCTCATCGCCGTCAGCGACGCCGACCGCACGGACATCACCTGGTCCAGCGAGGATGATATGGAGAAGGCCCACGTCGTTTACCTCTCCGGCAATCTGTTTCCGCTCTTCGGTCTTGAGCCAGCGCTCGGCCGTCTCCTCGTGCCTGCCGATGACCGCGCCCCGGGCGCCGGTCCCTATGCGGTTCTTTCGTGGGACTACTGGAATCACCGCTTCGGCCGCGATCCGCACATCCTCGGTCGGTCGCTGCATCTCGGCAGCCAGACGTTCGAAGTGATCGGCGTCGGTCCACGCGCTTTCACCGGAACGGAGACGGGAACGGTCGCCGACATCTTTCTGCCGCTCAGCATGAACAGCCTTGCCACCCAGGAAAATGTCACCTGGCACCACATCTTTCTGCTGTTGAAACCCGGGGTCGATGCGGGCACTATGCTCGAGCCTTTGCGCCAGGACCTGGCCGCGGTCAACCACGCTTTTGAGGCCGAGTGCTCCACCTGCTTCCGGGGGGTGCCGCAGGCTTCGATCGACCGCTATCTCCATCAGACGCTGGTCGTCTCTCCGGCGGGGGCGGGCATCTCGGATCTCCAGAAGGAGTATCGGCGGTCGCTGGGCATCCTCGGCCTGCTGGCCGCGCTGGTGCTGCTCATTGCGTGCGTCAACGTCGCGAACATGATGACGGCCCAGGCGGCCGCGCGCGCGCAGGAGATGGCGCTGCGCATCTCGATCGGCGCCGGGCGCCGTCGCCTCATCCAGCTCATCCTGTGCCAGAGCGCGGTGCTGGCCCTGCTGGCTTCGGTTGTCGGCGCCTCCTTTGCCGCGTGGTCGGCGCCCTTTGTGCTCAGCCTGATCAATCCTCCGGACAACCCGGCGCGGCTCGCCCTTCCGGCCGACTGGCGCGTGCTTCTTTTCGGATTCGGGCTGATCCTTCTTGTGGTGCTGTTGCTGGGTTTCCTTCCTGCTCTTCGCGCCTCGGCGGTCCGGCCTGTTGCCGCGCTGAAGGGGGGTGACGATCCACATTCGTCGCGCCGTCTCATGCGAGGAGCGGTCGCTCTTCAGGTCGGATTCTGCTGCCTGGTCCTTTTCCTGTCTTCGCTCTTCGTCGCATCTTTCCGGCGCCTGGAGAATCGCCCGCTAGGTTTCTCCACCGACCGTCTGCTCCTGCTGGAAACGGTTGCCGGCAAGGGGCAGCTCCCGGTCGTGTGGAATCAGACAGCCGAGGCGCTCCGTGCCGTCCCGGGGGTCGAGTCGGTGGCCGTCGCCCGCTGGCCCCTTCTCGGCGGGATCGCCATCAACAGCAATATCTCCGTCAACGGCGCGCCTCCGAGCCCCACTCCCGGATGGTACCTGAATGTTTCTCCGGGCTGGTTGTCGACTATGAAGATCCCTCTGCTCGCGGGCCATGACTTTCGCCCGCAGGACACCGCGCCGGGAACGGCCATCGTCAACGAGACCTTCGCAGAAACCTTCTTTCCCGGCCAGGACCCCATCGGGCGCACGTTCGACCGCGCCACCAATCCATATTTCCTCACGCCGGGGCAGTACAAGATCGTCGGCGTGACTCCCGATGTCCCTTACCACACCCTGCGGGAGCCCAACCGGGCTGTCTACTACGTTCCCTTCGAAGAGGTCGACGACCACGGCGTCCCGCAAACCATCGAGTTCGCGACCTTCACCGCTCACACTGACACCCGGAACCCGCTCGCCCTCGCCGCTTCTCTTCGGCAGCTCATCGCGCAGCGCCGTAACGGCCTTCGTGTCTCGAATGTCACCACGCAACTCGATCTGGTCCGCGACCAGACCGTTCGCGAGCGCCTGATCGCCCTGCTCGCCGCCTTCTTTGCCGCGGTCGCGCTGCTCCTCGCTGGCATTGGGCTCTACGCGGTCCTCAACTACTCCGTCCTCCAGCGCCGCCGCGAGATCGGTATCCGCATGGCGATTGGCTCGCCTCGTGCCGGCATCGTTCGTCTCGTCACTCTCGATGCCTTCCTCATGATCGCGCTCGGAGCCTGCGCGGGCCTCGCACTCGGATTCGGCGCCGCGCGCTACGTGGCGTCGCTCTTCTACCAGGTGAAAGCAACCGATGCGGATGTGATCGCCTGGCCGGCGTGTGCTCTTCTGCTCACCGCGCTGGTTGCGACACTCCCTGCCGTGCTGCGCGCGCTGCGGACCGACCCCACCGAGATCCTGCGCACTGAGTGAGGAACGAGACCAGTTGATGGCGAATTTGCAGGTGATGGCCGATTTTTGCGGTTTCGTCTGACGACAAGATCGCCAAGTCACTAACCGACCCAAAAAAGAGCCGCCCAGTGCCGAGCAATCCCAAAAGTTATCCGGCCGCTCCCGAGAGACAGCCTCAACGCAGCCGCTTCCACGCTCGATCTCGAAGTGGCTTCAGGAGCGTCAGTCAGCCCCAGGCCACCTCCGGGCAAAGAGAAGTTGCAGCAAAAGGTCCGCAATCCCGCCGCCGTTCACCCGCAGATCGGCTGGCGCTACTGCCTGGCGCTGGCCGGCGGCACAATGCCGTTCATCCGCAGGTACTCCACCATCTGCCCGTAATGATCGTTCCCGTGAGCCACCGCGAAAGCGGCAATCGTCACCCGCGTGCTGTATCCATCGATCGGCTTGATGGCCACAAACGCGTTTTCATTCGTGATGGTCGCGATCGCCTGATGCGCGTAGGCGAACGAGGCTTCCAGTGCCGCCACCGCCTCGTCTTTCGTCTTAATGGCGCCGATGGCCTTCAAGTCCCGGTCAGCCTTGATGCCGCTCCACCCGAAAAAGAAGTAGTTCGCCTGAGCCAGGTGCGTCACCTGGGCCACAAAGGTGCGCACGGTATCGAACTGTGTCGTTTGCCCCGCGGCAAAAATACCCTGCGCCGGGGCGAAACCATACTTATCGGCGGGCATGGCTTTGGCCGCGCCCACCACCTGCATCTCCATCAGCGACAGCAAACCGTCCACCGCTTTCGCCGGGTCTTCCTTCGTGCCAATCGCCGGCGCCGGCGGGAGGGCGCTGATCTGCGCCCGCATCTGCAGAACACCACTGACTGTCAAAACACCTGCAAGAACCAGAGCACGTATACGCATAGTTCACCCTCGATCCAGGTTCGCTGGAGACGCGTTCCAGCGTACCAGAGCTTCCCGGATGGCCGCTCTCCATGCCTCAACATCCCGAGGGGCCCACCCCTCCTCAGGCCGATTGCTACACTAGCCAGTGCCCCCCACCCGCCTCCGCGTCTCCGCCATCCATTTCCTCAATCCCGCACCTCTCATGTGGAGCTTCGAGCACGAGCCCGACCGCTCCCGCCTCGCCCAGCGCTACGACCTCTCCTCCGACACCCCAGCCGAATGCGCCGCGAAACTTGCCTCCGGCGATACCGACATCGGCCTCGTCCCCGTCTCCGCCCTCGCCTTCACCCCGTCGCTCGCCATCATCTCCGGTTGCACCATCGCCTCCCAGGACCGCGTCCGCTCCATCATCCTCGTCGTCCGCAATCCCGACGGCAGCGCCCCCGACGACGTGTCGGGAGTCGCCCGCGTCGCCCTCGACTCTTCCTCTCGTACCTCCGCCACCTACACCCGCATCCTCTTCGCTCGCTTCTGGCAAATTCAGCCCAGCTTTATCGAGCACGCCCCCGACCTCGAGGCCATGCTCCAGGTCGCCGACGCCGCCCTCCTCATCGGCGATCCCGCTCTCTTCGCCCTTGAAGATCGCGAGGCCCGCGAGCGCCGCAGCGGCGAGAAGCTGCTCTACCTCGACCTCGCTCACGAGTGGCACAATCTCACCGGAACCGTCTGGGTCTCCGCCGTCTGGGCTGCGAACCCGGCCGCCATCGCCGCCTCCGGCATCCCTGCGGCGCAAATCACCGCCGATTTCCAGCACTCCCGCGACGCCGGCCTGCACCACATCGACGCCCTCGCCGACGAGTGGTCCGCCCGCATCGCCGTCCCTCGCGAAACCATCCGCACCTACCTCACGAAGAACATCTGGTACACGCTCGACGAACCCTGCCTCGCCGGACTCGACCTCTTCTATCGTTATGGCGTGGAATGCGGCGCCCTTCCCCTCGCCCCGCAACTCAGCTTTCTCTGAGCGCGCGCTGAGATCCGTTCTTTTCATACCGCAAAATCCAACCTTGTCATCCCGAAGCGAGCGCCGTGGGGCCCCATCGAAGATGGGCCAGGCGAGCGAGGGACCTGCTTCCAGGTCCAGATCTCTGACCAAAACCTAGCCTTGTCATCCCGAAGCGAGCGCCGTGGAGCCCCATCGAAGATGCGCCAGGCGAGCGAGGGACCTGCTTCTCCCTCTCTCTGAATATTTCCGTCCCACCCCCCTGACTTCACCCCACACAACGGCGTCTTACCCTGCGTGTACCTCGCAGCCCAGCAGACAGCACGCCACGCCCGTCACCGGCTCATCCCCGTCTGGGTTCTCCATTTCGGACTCGCCGGCGTCTTCGCCGTTGCCTTTCTTGACGCAGCACCCATCCCCCTCCCGGTTCCGGGCAGCACCGACATCCTCATCCTCATCCTCGGCGCCCACGGCGAGCCCCCATGGCTCCTCGCTCCCTGCGCCATTGCCGGCAGCCTCGTTGGCGCATGGCTCACCTGGAAGGCCGGGCAGAAAGGCGGCGAGCCTATGCTCGACCGCTACGTTCCTCAGCGCTTCCGCTCCCGAATCAAGAACTGGGTGAAGCATCACGGCATCGTCAGTGTCTGCCTCGCCGCTCTGCTCCCGCCGCCCATCCCGCTGCTCCCCTTCCTGCTCGCTGCAGGAGCTCTCGGCGTCACGCGCCGCCAGCTCTTCACCGCACTGGGCATCGCCCGCACCCTTCGCTACGGTGGCGAAGCCGCGCTCGCGATGATTTACGGCCGCGCAATCCTGCGCTGGTTCAACCGCTACCTCGCTGGATGGTCCTCTGTCATCCTCTATTCGTTCCTGGCCCTGCTGGTCGCCGCCATCGTCTTCGGCATCTGGAAGTACCGGCACGACCAGCGCAACCCGGCCCCGGTACCAGAGCACCCCGCGCCAGTCGCAGGCTAGGGAGTGTTAACACTAAATGGCAAATAGCTGATAACCTGGATTGGTGGAGATCAGCGAAGAGCAGTACGGGCGTGTAGCAGACACCTTTCCGCGACAGCGGGGCAACGTTACCCTGACCAATCTGCAGTTTCTCAACGCCGTGCTGTATGTGGCCGAGCACGGCTGCAAATGGCGCGGACTGCCCAAGCGGTTCGGCAACTGGCACACCATCTACACGCGCATGAACCGCTGGTCGAAGAACGGGGTTCTGGATCAGGTCTTCGAGCAGCTGCAGCGCGAGCAGATCGTGCGCATCCGCATCGAAGCCGTGCATCTGGATTCGACCAGCATCAAGGTTCATCCCGACGGCACCGGAGCGTTAAAAAAAACGGACCGCAGGCCATCGGGAAATCGCGCGGCGGATGGACCACCAAGGTTCATATGGTTGCCGCGAATGCTCGAACGGCCATAAGCTTCGCGCTCTCGCCCGGTCAGGCCTGCGATTCGGTGCAGGGCCGGCTGCTGCTGAGCGGCATCGGCCCGCTGCCCGCGCCATTGCCGCTGGTCATGGACCGCGCCTATCAGGACGATCAGACGCGCCAGCTGGCCCTGGAGTTCAACTGGATCCCCGTCGTTCCGCCCAAGAGCAATCGTCGCAATCCCTGGCAGTACAACCAGGCCATGTACCGCAAGCGCAACGAAATCGAGCGGCTCTTCCGCAGACTGAAGGGCTTCCGCCGCTTCTTCTCGCGGTTCGACAACCTGGATGTCGTCTTCCTCGCCTTCCTCACCTTTGCTCTGATCGTGGAGGCTCTGCGTTAGTGTTAACACGCCCTAGCTGTGGAGTTTCAACAGGTTGTTCCGATCGAGAGCTGATCCGGAGATGGGTGGCAAAAAGCAGCCGGGGCTGTCCTTCCTGGCCGAAGCGCTGGCTTACTACGCTCGCTTCGGCATCCGCTT
>Ga0335072_10015089_pt1 | contig 10973 bp, 7 predicted proteins | sample Lox_Sample_21_FD_206725 | JGI IMG/M metagenome (GOLD analysis project Ga0335072, IMG submission 206725) | Soil microbial communities from Loxahatchee National Wildlife Refuge, Florida, United States - Lox_Sample_2.1 | ecosystem: Environmental > Terrestrial > Soil > Wetlands | place: USA: Florida... | reverse complement strand
TCCTCGTGGGCCAGGTCGCAGACGGTGACGATCAGGTCGCCGTCCTGCTGAGCCTCGTTGATGTGGCGGGGCCGGCGCCGGGGCATCGGGAGCTGGCGTCGCAGTGCGGCGTCGATCGCGCCGGGGTCGATGGCCTCTGCGGGGTGCGTGCCGGCCGAGGCCACGGGGAGGCGGCTGGCCTGCCTCCACAGCGCTGCGGCCAGGTGGGACCGGGCGGAGTTGGCGGTGCAGACGAACAGCACCCGCCGCGCCGCCCGCTGCGGCGGGCCGGCGAGGGTGTCGGGCGAGCCTGGGACGAGCCGCAGGTAGCTGCGGCGGCGGTCGCCCTCGGAGCGGTGCCGGGTGACCAGTCCCGCCTCCTCCAGGACGCGCAGGTGGTGGGCGAGCAGGTTCGACGGCATGGCCAGCATCCCGGCCAGCTCCGAGGGAGAGGCGTCGCCGTCGGCGAGGGTGTCGGTGATCAGCAGGCGCGCCGGGTCGGCCAGCGCCGCGTGCACCGCCGCCCGCCGCTCCAGCTCCCCACTTTGCTCAGTATTCATTGACTCAATCTTGACTGAGTTACCCTCCGCCAGTCAAGATGGGGGCGTGAAGAGCACACCTGACCTGCGGCGCCGGCTTGCGGCGGAGTTCCTCGGCAGCGTGCTCCTGGCCGCGATCGTGATCGGCTCGGGAATCGCCGCCCAGAGGCTGTCCCCGTCTGATGCCGGCTTGCGGCTGCTGGAGAACTCGGCCGCGACGGCAGCGGGCCTGTTCGCGATCATCTTGATGTTCGGCCCGGTGTCGGGGGCGCACTTCAACCCGGTGGTCTCCTTCGCTGACGCCGCGCTCGGCGGGATCTCCTGGCGGGACGCCGCCGCCTACCTGCCCGCCCAGGTCGCCGGCTGCGTCACCGGGGCGGTCGCCGCGAACCTGATGTTCGGCCTGCCGGCAGTGTCGGTCTCCGCCAGGCACCGGGCCAGCGGCCCGCACGCCCTGTCGGAGGTCATCGCGACCGCCGGGCTGCTGCTGGTGATCTTCGCCCTCGCCCGGTCCGGCCGGGCGGCCACCGCCCCGGCGGCGGTCGGCGCCTACATCGGTGCCGCCTACTGGTTCACCTCATCCACCAGCTTCGCCAACCCGGCGATCACCGTCGGCCGGATGCTCTCTGACACCTTCGCCGGGATCGCCCCGTCATCGGCCCCGGTCTTCATCGCCGCGCAGGCAGGAGGCGGCATCGCCGGGGTCCTGATCATCCGGCTGCTGTACCCGCAGCTCACGCCCGCCCAGGCGGCCAAGGTCATCGTCCCGCATGCGGCACCCGAGAGCGCTGCGGCGCCCAGCGGCCGGCCGGCAGCGAACCCCGATGGGCTGCCGGGCAAGCCCGGCCAGGCCTAAGTCACGGAAGGTATTCCAGCCATGCACATAGTCGCCGTCGGCGGAAGCGACGCGGGCATCAGCGCCGCGCTGCGGGCACGCGAGGCCGACCCGGGCGCCGAGGTCACCGTGGTGGTGGCCGACGCCTACCCGAACTTCTCCATCTGCGGCATCCCTTACTACGTCTCCGGCGAGGTCACCCACTGGCGCAACCTCGCCCACCGCACCTACGCCGACCTGGAGGCCGCCGGGATGCGGCTGCGCCTGGACACCGTCGCCCGCAAGATCGACGTCGCCGGGCACGCGCTGCACCTGACCAGGCCGGACGGCACCGACCAGGACACCCTGCCGTATGACCAGCTCGTCATCGGAACCGGCGCGGTGCCCGTCCGCCCGCCCGTCGCCGGCCTGGACTCGCTCGGGCCGGCGGACGGGGTGCACCTGCTGCACTCGATGGACGACACGTTCGCGGTCATGCGGACCCTGGAGAGCACCGGCACCGGCAGCGCGGTCATCGTCGGGGCGGGCTACGTCGGGCTGGAGATGGCCGAGGCGCTGTCCGGGCGGGGCCTGGCCGTGACCCAGCTGGAGCGGCTGCCGGAAGTGCTGCCTACCACCGACGGGGAACTCGGCGCGCTGGTCCGCGCCCAGCTGGAGGGCCACGGCGTCACCGTGCACACCGGGACCGGCGTCAAGGCCGTCGCCCGCGCCAGCGCGGGCGCACCGGAACGGCTGCGGGTCGACGCCGTCACCGCAGGCGGTGAGCCGGTCACCGTGCACGCCGGCCTGGTCCTGGTCGTGACCGGCGTCCGGCCCGAGACCGCTCTCGCGGCCAGCGCCGGGGCAGGCCTCGGCCCGCGCGGCGCCATCTGGGTCGACCGGGCCATGCGCACCGGCCTGCCCGGCGTCTACGCCGCCGGCGACTGCGTCATCACCCACCACCGCCTCCTGGGAGAGACCTACCTTCCCCTCGGCACGACCGCGCACAAGCAGGGCCGGGTCGCCGGGGAGAACGCCGCCGGGGGGCACCGCGAGTTCGCCGGTAGCCTCGGCACCCAGGTCGTGAAGGTCTTCGACCAGGCCGCCGCCCGCACCGGGCTGCGCGACCACGAGGCCGCCGCAGCCGGGTTCGACCCGCTCACCGTGGCATTCCAGGCCGACGACCACAAGGCGTACTACCCCGGCAGCCACAAGATCGCCATGCGGTTCACCGGCGACCGGGCCACCGGGCGGCTGCTGGGCGTGCAGCTGCTCGGCCACAAGAACGCCGAGGTCGCCAAGCGGATCGACATCGCCGCCGCCGCGATCTACCACGGGATGACCGTCGACGAGGTCAGCGACCTCGACCTGTCCTACACCCCGCCCCTGGGCTCCCCCTGGGACGCCGTCCAGATGGGCGCCCAGGCATGGACCCGCCACCTGGCCGCGCAGCACCGCTGAGCGGATAACCAGAGGAACCCCGTGCGACCGGCCGCGCCCCTCCCGCACCGCACGCACCCGGAATACAAGGCACGACTGGACACGCCCGCCGGCCTCACCCCGCCCGAGCCGGGCCCGGTACCCGGCGCGGACCTCACGGCCCTGCTGGGCCTCGCCTTCCCGTCACGCGGCTTCGCCACTCGATCAGCGCGGTGTCGCGCCACCGGCCGTGATGGCAGCCGACTCGCTCCCGCACCCCCACCACCCGGAACCGGCCCGCTCGTGCAGCCGAAGGCTCGCCGTATTCTCCGGGAACACCCCGGACTGGATGGTCCAGACCCCGGCGTCCTCCGACGATGCGACCAGCGCCGCCAGCAGCGCCCCGCCGATCCCCTTGCCCTGATGCCCGGGGTCAACGTAGACGCTGTGCTCGATGACCCCGGCGTACACGCGCCGGCTGGAGACCGGGGAGGCGGCCGTCCAGCCGAGCAGCCGCCCGGTCGCGGCGCTGACCGCGACATGGCGGTGCAGCGGCAGCTTTCCCGCGTCGAATTCCTCCCACGACGGCGCGGCGCTTTCGAAGCTGGCCTGCCCGGTTTCGAGGCCCGCCTGGTAGACCGCGAGCACCTGCCCCGCGTCGCCGGCCCGCATCGGCCGGATCAGCACCCCGCCCGGCGCGGCTGGCCGCACTGCCCGGATGACCACCGAGGCCAGGCCACCCCCGGCATCCGCTGCCGGGATGATGCTGACCTGGGTGAACCCGGCCACCAGCAACTGGTCCCTGTACTGCGCGGCGGTCACCGTCCCAGAGGCGCAGCCGGCCCGCTGCTCGGCCTCGGCGCGCACGGCCGGGCTGGCGTCCCCGGCGGCGATGACGTCGCTGACGCCCAGCCTGCCGCCCGGCCGCAGCACGCGGAACGCCTCGGCCAGCACCCGCGGCTTGTCCGCCGACAGGTTGACCACGCAGTTGGAGATCACCGCGTTCACCCGCGCGTCCGGCAGCGGGACGTCCTCGATGCTCCCGTGCAGGAACTCGACGTTGCCCGCCCCTGCGGCGGCGGCGTTCGCGCGGGCCAGGGCGATCATCTCCGGCGAGGCGTCCAGCCCGTAGACCCGGCCTGCCGGGCCGACCCTGCGGGCCGACAGCAGCACGTCCAGGCCACCGCCGGACCCCAGGTCCAGCACCGTCTCGCCTGGCTCCAGCGCGGCGACCGCGACCGGGTTGCCGCAGCCCAGGCTCGCCCGCAGCGCCGCCTCCGGCATCCCGGCCGCACCGTCGTACGCGGCGGCGCCGAAGCAGCCCTCCCCGTCGGTGACCTCACCCCCCCGCAGCTGCCACGCGGGCCAGCAGGCTGTACCGGGCCACCACTGAGGAGCGGGCCTGCTCGCAGTCATCGGGCACGGGATACCTCCAGGGCTCGCGAGGGTCAGCAGGACGGGGCCGCCGGGACCGGGCGGCCCATCACGATGTCGGCGGCGGACGGGAAGCACTCCACGCACGCGCCGTTGACCCGGTAGTAGACCGCCGCGCCCCGCCGCTCGGCCAGCACGAACCGGACCGAGGCCAGGACCTTCAGGTGCTCCGACACCGTCGACTGGCCCACGTCCAGCTCGGCGGTGATCGCCCCGACCGTCATCGGCTCGCCCCGCCGGGCCAGCAGCGACACGATCTGCACCCGGGTCGCGTCCGCCAGCGCCCGGAACCACGACGCGTACTCCGCCGCCGTCACCCGGTCCAGCGGCCCGCCCTGCTCACCATTCATCGTTCATCGACGATAAACGATGAACTCTCGGGGCACCAGCCCCCTGATAAGGGCAGCCCCGGGGGCGGTTCCCGGACTTGAGGCTCAGGCCGCCGGCTCGCTGTCAGCGTCGCCCTCCTCGCCGGGGCCGGGCTCCGGCTCGGTGGCGTCGAGGGCGTCAGTGATGCGCTGGTTGGCGGCATCCGCCTGCCCGTCGATGCAGTGGGCGTAGATCTTCAGCAGGACGGCGACGCCGTGCCCGGCGCGGCGGGCGACCTCGGTGGCGGGCACCCCGGAGTTCAGCCACAGCGATACCGCCGCGTGCCGCAGGTCGTAGGGGCGGCGTCCGAGCGGGGAGCGCTGCTGGGCGGGAGTGAGGGCCTGCTTGCGGGCCTCGGTCCAGACCTCGTGGTAGCCGGAGTCCTGGAGGATGCCGCCCCGGGTGGTCTGGAAGATCCGCCCGTCGGGGGTGGTGCCGTACTTCTTGATGTGGGCGCGCAGCAGCCGGACGAGGTCGGGCGGGATGGGGATGGTCCTTGTCTCGTTGTCGGCGCGGTGCTTCAGGCCCCGTTCCTGGCGGGCGGTGCCCTCGTCGGTCCACGCCGTGCCCGCCCGGGACGCCGAGGCGGCCAGGACGATCCTCCCCCACCCCTTCCTCGGCAGGTACAGGTCGGCCTCGCGGAGCATGACCGCCTCCGACGGGCGCAGCACGGCGTAATGCAGGCAGCCGAAGAACGCCTCCAGGTGATCCCACATAACACGAACAGAACCATGCTCGGAGCGGCAGCGCAGGCTATCTTCACTCGAAATGGCAAGTCCGCTGGCCCCGGCCGTCTGTGCGCTTCGGGGCGAGACGGCGGAACCCCGCGGAGACGGTGGCGGCATGCCGCCGGGTACCGGCCTGCCAGGCGAGCCGAGGCGAGGGCGGCCACAGCCGGGCCGGATACCCGGGTCGGCGGTTTTTCCCGGCACCAGAAACGGCCGCGCCCCACGGGGCTGCGTGCGCCGGGGACGGGCCTACGACCCGGCATGGTAGGAACGGGGACCCTGTGATTGGCCCGGCCGCGAAAGAAGTGGCTTCCCGCCATCTTACCTCCCTCCGCAGGCGTCCGGAACGCACTGGATGGCTGGATGAACGTGAATTCACAAAACTGCTAGGCAAGAATTCTTCCCCCACCAATGCAGCTAATCTCGCATTTCTGATCAGCCGTGTCGCAGACGATGACGAAAGCCGCAGCAACGCGGCTCAGGAGTTCCAGCAATGGCCAGCTCTCCTCAAGGGAATATTCGCCCATAAAAAAGGCGATCCCGAGGAGCGAGCGCTGCTGATCGCGGCGGCCTTCCTTGACGGCGCTCCCGCACTGCACGTACAGAGGGCCTCTCAGCAACTGCTAGGTGATGCACCTGAGAAGGGGGACAGCGTACGGGACATCCTTGCCGGTCCGGATCTCACGGCACGGTTGAGGGAACTCGGCGTCACGGTCGAGGACCGGAATATCTCGTTTTCGGAGAAGCCCGGACTCGGCAAGGCTGCCCTCCATCACATCTGGGTAGAGCGCGCGGATCTCCATGGCCCGCTCCTGAAGTGGATAGGGGATATGACTGCGCCGGGAAAGCTCGCCGAACCTTACTTGGACTCTATTGCTGAGATCCTCACCGACCTTGCCCTCCGACATAATGACCTGCGGCCAATCGAACTTGCCCAAACCTGGGCACGACCGGGCGCTACGGACGAGCGCCTGTCCCTGGCATCCCGGATGCTTGACAAGGCGGCAACATCGGACACCCTAGGCTCCGCCGTACGTAGTGAGCTTCGCGCCTGGGCCGCTGGCGATTCCGAGAACCTGGCCATGATCACCGCCCTGGTCTGCCAAAGCGACTTCAGCCACGCCTACCCGAGCCAAGCCCTCGTCCGGCTGCGCTGGATCCTTCAGCGCCCTGCGCGAGACAACGCGGTCATCATCGCAGAGAACGCCATCCGCCGCATGGCTGCCGACATGGATCTCCTGTCACGCGTCTGGGACACCGTCTCCTCCTGGATATCGCACGAGCGACCCAAGCAGGCAACAGGGCTTTCCTTGCCATCATCCACCCTCAGCAGGATATCTCCGCCTCCCACGCGCTTGTCACCGCGACCGAGAAAGACAGTGCGTTCGCCGCCGCGTTCGTTAGAGGCCTGGCATCGGCGGTCAGTGACAGGCAACTCCAGGCAGAAGCCCGCGATACTCTTCGCGCTTGGGCCAATGAAATCTATCGCGGCACGCTTCCGGAAACCGCTCTTATTCTTCTCGATCGCGTCATCGATGATCACCTCACATCAAGCCCGGTGTCCGCACTGCTGTACAGGGTCTCCGGCGAAGGCGACGATGAGGGCGTGGTCGCCGTCAGGCAAATGCTGTGGGAACGGAGGCCCACACGCGGTCTCCTAACGGATAATGCGCATCAGAGCTAACGAATTGCCTGCCCTCCCTTGGCCTTCTAAAGGTCGCGGACGGAGGACTCTGGAGCGAGGCATCAGGAGTTTCACGGCCATTCTTCCCAGTAGCTATCCCGGGATTTTCTTTACAGCCACGATCGCAGGTAATGTATCCGATCCAGTCAGCTACTCGCAGGACCCAGTTCATCTGGCCACTGCGATCCGGCGTGAGCTCCGGAAAGCCGCGACGGACGCGACTAGTCATGCCAGCCCTACCGATCTAGCTGAGGCAACAGACACGTGCAACCAACGGCTGGTAATACCCTTGCCCATCCCCTCATGTCCGAGTGTCAGCGTCACAGGCGACGGTCACACTCAGCCTCTCCGGGGACAACCAGAAAGCCCTTGGTGAATTCGTAGCGGCACGCCGCGAGCAGGGAATCTTTGACCTTTCGCAGATGCAGCGTACATCAGCGATCCGCGACTACTTCGCGGACCCAGCGTTCGTGCCGTCGTGGTGGCTAGACCGGGGAGGCGAAGCCAGCGTCAAGATGCCGAAAGTCGGTGAACTCCAGGAATTCATGAATACGCTCAACAATTATCCGAGAATCGTAGACACTCCCATTGAATACCAGGTGCTTGACCTGCTGCGGGCATTCATAGAGGAATTCCCTGAACAGCATCAGAAGCATGCCCTCCTCACCCTCCTGAGCAACGGCTTCGATAGAGCCGGGGCTCACGCGCTAGCCAGGCGGGCAGAATCCCTGGCATCAGACGAAAGCCCCGATAACGGCACCCGCCCTGTGCCCTAACGGATACCGGTGCTCACCTAGCTAGATCACCATCTGTCAGGCGGCCGATCGTCGTCGTTGCCGCGCTCGGGCAACCGAGGTCAGCCTCCGCCTGCTAGCGGGATCCTTGGCCCTCACCAACCTCCAACATGCGCCGCGCATGAATGCGAACGCCCCAGTTCGGGCAGCGCATCAACCCCGTAGTCGGGAAGAGGCTCACGGCCGAAGTTCCATTGCAGGTCATCGACGACAACATCGTTGACCCGGCGCACAGCCCGGTCCTCGGGCCGCTGGGTCTCCCGCCGACGCTTGCCCGGCGCCCTCTTGGCCGACGGCCCTGATAGTGCCTCCTCCATCACGCCCCCAATTCGCCCGCCCGGCGCCGCTCGCGGGCCAGGTCCCTCAGAGCACCCCATCGCGGTTACCTCACAGGCGAGATTACGCCCCGCCCGCCTGATCAACGCGAAGTTTCCGCTACTGTGGGCAACGTTGGCCGAGGTCATTGCTCCCGAAACCCGGATTCTGCTCACTCAGTGCTCATTATCGACCGGAATAGCTCATTGATCCGCCTTACTTACATGGGCCAGGCGTGAGACGAACTGGCCGTAGAGCAGCGGGAGCGCTCCGGCTGTCCGGACGTCGAGCGGCAGGCACGGGTCGCGGAGGCACCGGCTGAGCAGTTGCCAACGGCCGTCTTCGGTGATAAGCCTCCGTCAGCTCGGAGAGGGGGTGGGCCGGGACCGTGACCTTGCTGGCCAAGGGGCGGGCGCAGGCCAGATGAGGAAAGTCACCGTTGCATCCACCCGCAACATTGATACACGGAGAGTAATGGCCATGACATCGCGGCTTTACAACCCGAAATCACTGCGTGTCACGACCCCGGGCACATCCACATCAGGCGAATTCAAGCCCTTACCGGACACCGCCGAGGGTTGCATCGGTTGCAATAAAGCCTGTATCTCGAACCAGGTCACCATCCGCCCGCCGCGCCGCCGCCACCCCCACCGCGACGCGAGGCCCGCAACGAGCTGAAGCCCGCGACCGCCTTCCGCGTCACCGCCCGCAGTACGCAGCTCCGGCGTCCCCGGCCCGGCGCGGTCGGTGACCTCGACCCGGACGATGCCGTCCCCGGAAATGACCGCGACCGTGACCGTCTCTCCTGGAGCACCCGAGCCGGAGTGCCGGACAGAAATACCGAAGACCTCGCTGACCAGGTCGCGGGCACCCCGGAGTTCAGCCACAGCGGCCGTCGCCGTGGGCAAGGGCTGCGCTAAAGGCCTCTGCCTGGTGGCATGTCAGTGCCGGACAGCTCCGGAGCGTCCAAGCAGTCCGAGCTCGCGAGCTCGGATCACGGCCTGCTGGCGGCTGCTCACGCGAAGCTTGGCGTAGACGTTGCGGGTGTGGGTTTTGATCGTGTTCAGCGATACGTACAGCTCGTTGCCGATCTCTCGCAGCGAGAGACGCGAGGACAGCAGGCGCAGCACGGCCAGCTCGCGCTCGGAGAGCTCATCGAAGCCGTCGGCAGCGGCCGGCGGGGTCCCTGGATCCGCTGTGTCTTCGGCTCTGGCCCACCCGCGCAGGAAGCCGGGATCGGGGCAGGCGGCGAGCTGGCGCTGCGCCCGGGCGCGCAGTTCCCGGGCCTCTGCTTCCTCGCCGGCCGCCAGGGCGATCCGTGACAGGGCCAGCAGCCCGTACGCGGTGTCCAGCCGCAGTCCCCACCGTCGGGCGATGCTGAGCCCGCGCTCGACCTCGGCCCGGGCTCCCTGAAGGTCTCCGCGGGAGCGAGCCAGCTCGCCGGCGGCGTAGTCGATCATTACCGTAAGCCAGTGCTCGGCGAGGGCCTGGCGATTGGCCAGCGTGCGCGCCATGCTCACCCTCCGGCCGGCCTCGGCCAGCCGCGCACGCTGGGCGGAGATCATCGCCAGATAGCCAAGCGCGTAGATCTCCGCCGCGTAGGAGCCGACGGGCTCGCTGGCCGACACGGTCTCTGAGAACGCGGCCTCGGCCTCCTCGGCGGCTCCGGACCAGAACGCGGTCATGCCGAGGGCGTTGGTCACTTGCGGCCGCCACGGAGCTGCGGGGTCGGACTCGAGTTGCAAGGCGGCCGCCGCGCTCTGCGCCGCCGCGCCCACGTCGCCGAGCATCAGCCGCGCCGAGGTCCTGACCATCGCGGCGCTTGACTCGACCGAGCTCGATCCGTCAGCCAGCGGCCCCGGCAGCTTCCCCCGCTCGGCCGAGCGGACCTCCGCCTCCACCTCGCCGGGACGTCCCAGAACTAGCAGCATCCAGGCTCGGGCCAGGCACATTCGCGGATCAATCGCCTTGTCCGGCAGGCCCCCGGTCCAGGCCTCGACCGTCACGAGCTCCCCGCGGTTGACAAAGTCGAGCCAGTTAGCAGCGATCAGCTCGGCGGCCTCGTGGTGATCGCCGGCGGCGATCGCGTGGGTGATCGCCTCGGCCACCAGCCCTTCCCGCAGGTGCCACTCGTAGGCCCGGTGGTGCAGCGCGGCAACCTCACTGGGCAGCGCCAAGGAGAGCTCGTGGGCCAGCAGATCACCGAACAGGTGATGGTAGCGATACCACTGACGGCGCTCATCGAGCGGAATCGTAAACAAGTTGGCGCGCTCCAGCTCGACGAGCTGGCGCGCAGAGTTGGCAGTGTCCAGCAGCGCATCGCACAGCGGGCCGGTGAGGCGCGCCACGATCGAGGTGCGCAGCAGGAAATCCTGGACGGCCGGGCTCTGGCGGCCCAGGACCTCGGCAACCAGGTAATCGACGATCTGGCGATCATCGCCGGCGAAGGAGGCGATGTAGCGCTCGCGGTCCTCGCGGTCTCGCAACGACAGGCCGACCAGCTGCAGCCCCGCGGCCCATCCTTCCGTGCGCTCCCGTAGAACGCGGACCTGCTCGGGCGGCAGGCCCAGCTGCAGCGACCCGTTGAGCAACGCCGTCGCCTCCTCTGCGCTCAGCCGCAGGTCCGCCCCTCGTATCTCCAGCAGCTCAGCGCTGGCCCGCAGCCTGGCCAGCGCCAGCGGAGGATCGCTTCGCCCGGCCAGCGCGACCTGCACCGTCCGGGGGAGGTGGTCGATGAGGAACGCCAGCGACTGATGCACATCGGCGCTGGTGATGACGTGGTAGTCATCGAGCACCAGCACGATCGGGGCCGGCAAGAGGGTGAGCGCGTTGACCAGCAGCGGCAACGCCAGGGCGGTCACATCCCCGCCAGCCGACCGCAGCGCGTCGTCCACCCCG
>Ga0335072_10015088_pt1 | contig 10974 bp, 9 predicted proteins | sample Lox_Sample_21_FD_206725 | JGI IMG/M metagenome (GOLD analysis project Ga0335072, IMG submission 206725) | Soil microbial communities from Loxahatchee National Wildlife Refuge, Florida, United States - Lox_Sample_2.1 | ecosystem: Environmental > Terrestrial > Soil > Wetlands | place: USA: Florida... | reverse complement strand
CGTCAAGATCCTCAGGCACTGCGGAAACGACAGCATGTCGGGTGTCACCGCGACCGGCCCGCGCGACGCCTGGGCGCTGGGCGTGCCAACTGAGAGCGGAGCTGGCTGCGGTGCGGACGTAGAGCACTGGAGTGGTACGAACTGGGGCCGGGTGCCGGTCCCGCGCCGGATGATCGCTGGCCGGGACGCCTCGGTGACGGTGCCTTTGCCCGTCGCCGCGAGCTCGGCCACAGATGCGTGGATTTTCCCGAACGTGCTGAGCAGCCTGCCGTTGTCGCCATACGACTACGCGCTGCGCTGGAACGGGACGGCGTGGCGCAAGTCGGCGTTCCCGGCCCACCTGAGCGTTCTGCTCGCGGCGGCATTCGGCCCGGCGGATGTGTGGGCCTTCGGCGGGATAGATCACGCCGATGGCAGCGTCGTGCCCTATGCGGCCCGGTACGACGGTCATTCCTGGCGCAAGGCCGTGGTACCGGTAGCGCCGCTGGGCATCAGCGCGCGGTCCGCTCACGACATGTGGACCGTAGGCCCGACGCCGGCGACCGCCAGCAAGCCGCTGGCTAAGCAGGTCATCCTTGCCGCGCACTGGACCGGGCGGCGCTGGCGCACGATGACCGTGCCGGCGATCAGTGCACCCGCGGGCACCGGCTCGCTGTCCAGGGGCCTGGTGGCCACGGTCGGTCCGGCCGACATCTGGTGGGCCTACCAGGTAGCGGGCCGGGAGCCCGCGCCTGCCGGCCTGCTGCACTGGTACCGAGGGCACTGGCACACCATTAAGCTGCCGGCTGCGATCGGAGGCCTAGACGCCATGGCGCAGGACGGCCACGGCGGGGTGTGGCTGCTGGCTCAGGCTGGGACGGCGTTCTACAACCTGGCCCAGTACCTGTACCACTACAGCAACGGCCAGTGGACCCGGCAGCCGGTACCGTCACCCCGCCGGTACACCGACATGCTGTCCGGAATGGCCTGGGTACCCGGGACCACCTCGGTGTGGGCCGCCGGCGAAGCCGACCTCAACAACGGGAACGGGTCCGTTGGCGTAATCACCAGATACCTCCGCTGAGGCGGAATCCGCTCATTCGTGACTAGTGGTCGCGTCGGCGTCCCGGCAGGTGGCGGCGCTGCCAGGGATGCGACCGTCGGCGCGGGATGACACCATGTGCCTGATACAACGTAGCCAGAACAGCTGGCGGCCAGGCGGCTAGCCAGGGCGGGCCGGAGCGCGCCGGGAGGGCAGTGCACTAGTGAGCCAGCAACTGGAGAGCTACCAGGACGAGATCTACCTCACCGGCATGACGGGCACGGTGCCCGACTTCCCGACGGACCTGACGCGGCTGGAGGGGGCGGCCCGCGCGGCTATGACTCCGCAGGCCTACGACTATGTGGCCGGCTCGGCAGGCGGCGAGGACACCGCCAGTGAGAACCTCGCTGCCTTCCGCCGCTGGCGGATCGTACCGCGGATGCTGACAGATGTGAGCACGCCGTCGTATGCCTCGACCGTGCTCGGCACCGAGCTGACGGTCCCGTTCATGCTGGCACCGGTCGGCGTGCTGGCCATCGCGCACAAGGAAGCGGAACTCGCAGTGGCCAGGGCGGCCGCCGCGCAGCGGGTGCCGATGATTCTCAGCACGGCAGCGTCGACGGCGATGGAGGAGGTCGCTGCGGCCAACGGCGATGGGCAGCGCTGGTACCAGCTGTACTGGCCGAAGGACCGGACGGTGGCGGCGAGCATGCTCGGCAGGGCCCAGGCAGCCGGCTACAGCGTCCTCGTCGTCACGCTTGACACCCGGATGCTCGCCTGGCGGCCACGTGATCTCGCCAACGGCTACCTGCCTTTCCTGCGCGCCATCGGCATTCAGAACTACACCTCCGACCCGGCATTCCAGGCCAGCCTGGCCGGGGCAGACAGCGACGACGCTGCGGTCCTGCGGTGGACGCAGATTTTCGGGGATACGTCCCTGACCTGGGACGACCTGCCGTTCCTCCGGCAGCACTGGAACGGCCCGATCGTAGGAAAGGGCATCCTGTCCGCCTCCGACGCGCTCCGCGCCGCCGCGGCTGGGCTGGACGGCATCATCGTCTCCAACCACGGCGGCCGGCAGCTCGACGGCGAGATCGGCGCACTGGACGCGCTGCCTGCTGTGGCCGAAGCGGTCGGCGGTCGGCTGAGCGTGCTGTTCGACAGCGGCATCCGCAGCGGTGCGGACATCCTCAAGGCGCTGGCACTTGGCGCGCAGGCCGTGCTGGTCGGCCGACCGTACGTCTACGGCCTGGCACTCGGCGGCGAGGCTGGCGTCCGGCACGTGCTGCGCGCGCTGCGCCAGGACTTCGAACTGACAATGCGGCTGGCTGGCCTGGCCGGGCTCAGCGACCTCAGCCCCGACTGCCTGCTGCGTCGGCCAGGAGCCGGCCAGGCAGGAGCCGGACAGCCGTAGCCAGCGCCGTCACGAGCCGACTAACCGCGTCAGCCATGGAACTGCAGCAGATCGGACTGCGGCACCCGGCCGTCGAGCTGGTCAGGGATGTCCGCGGCAACCGTACCGGCATCCCGCGGCGCAGCTTCGTCGCTGAGGGCCTGTACGAGATCAACATGGTGCTCACCACCGGCACGCCGGTTGAGGTGTTTCTCTGGTGCCCGGAAGCCGCGTACTCGGACGAGTCAGCCAAGCGCGCTGGCGAGCTGTCAGCGCTCGCCCGCCGCTCGTACCAGATATCGGCTAAGACACTCGACCGGCTGGCCGAGCGGCCGAACCCGGACGGCCTGATTTGCGTGGCGCTACTGCCCGACTGGCAGCCTGATGACCTTGCGCTGGGCACCGACGCGCTGGTGCTCGTTGCCGACGCGATGGAGATACCCGGCAACCTTGGCACACTGATCCGGACGCTGGACGCCTGCGGAGCCGACTGCCTGGTGCTGACGAGCAAGCGCACCCGATTGACTCACCCCAAGGTGCTGCGCAGCAGCCAGGGCATGAGCATGAAGGTGCCGTCGCTGGAGTTCGCCGAGATCAGTGACGCGATCGGCTGGCTGGCGCGCAACAACGTCACCGTGTACCTGGCCGATACCGACCAGAGCATCAATTACCGTCAAGCGGACTACCGGGGCCGGACCGCCATAGTCGTCGGCAGCGAGCGGTATGGCATTTCCCCGCCCTGGTACGAGCACGGGTACCAGCGCGTCGGCGTCCCCATGCTTGGTTCTGCCGACTCGCTGAATGTTTCGGTATCTGCGTCCGTGCTGCTGTATGAGGCACGAGCTCGCAAGAACAGCTGGTGACTGCAGGCGGCGAGCCTAGGCCGAGCGCGTTCCCGTTGTTGCGGGCCTATTGGTTAGATCTCGGCCACGTTGACGACGATGGCTTCCTGAGTAGACCTGGCCACAACGATGACCGCAGCGGTGTCCGGAGACAGGTTTTCCTCGCGGTGCGGGATGTGCGGCGGCACCCAGATGTAGTCGCCCGGTGCCGTCTGCAGCCGGATGAGCTCGCCAGTTGCCGGGTCCCGGCAGACGAAGGCGGGCGTGCCCGCCACGACGTAGAGTCCCGTCTCGGACGCCCCGTGATGGTGGTTGCCCGAGTTCGTGCCGGGCGGCATCTCAGTCCGCCCCATCCATAGGGAACGGGCACCTGTCAGGTCGCCGGAAATCGCCGCCGACCTGACCATGCCGCTGGTCTGCGCGGTTGCGGCGGACAGTTCGCCGGAGCGGATCAGCATCAGGTGGGGTGCGGCTGGCTGCGCTGCGCCAGCCTCGCCGGCGTTCATTCCTCGTCGAGCGTCAGGGAAACCGAGTTGATGCACCAGCGCTGGTCGGTCGGTACGTCGTAGCCCTCGCCCTCGAACACGTGGCCGAGATGGCTGTTGCAGGCCGCGCACCTGACCTCCGTGCGGACTCGCCCGAGGGAGCGGTCTTCGAGCAAGATCACGGCGTCGCCTTCGGATGGCTGGTAGAAGCTAGGCCAGCCGCAGCCCGAGTGGAACTTCGCGTTGGACCTGAACAGCTCAGCACCGCAGGCGCGACACCGGTAGACGCCTTTCGTCTCGGTATCGGTGTACTCGCCGGTAAACGGCGCCTCGGTGCCCGCTTCGCGCAGTACGTGGTACTCCTCGGGGGACAGCTTGTCCCGCCATTCCTGATCTGACAGCTCTACCTTGCTCATGCTGGTGAGACTACCTGGCGGGGCGCCCGCAGTCGCGAGCTGGCTGCGTCGGCGGCTGGCTGAAGCTAAGTGCGGTGCTTGGCGGCCGCTAGTCGGCGGGCCCTAGCTCCACGCAGAACACGTTGCCCTCTGGGTCCAGCATGACCGTATTGCCATCGAATCGCTCGGCGACGGTGGCCCCGGCTGCCTGGAGTCGCTCGACCTCGCTGATCATGGTGTGAGGCGCGCGCAGGTCGAAGTGCATTCGGTTCTTCGCAGTCTGGGGCTCCGGCACCCGGACGAACCACATGTTCGGGCCGCCCCACCCGGGTGCCTCGACGTAGGCCCGGTCGGCGGTAGCGTCCTCGTCCACGTCGGTGCCGAGCGCGAGAGCCCAGAACCGGGCTAGTGCCAGGGCGTCCACGCTGTCGAATGTCACGGACTTGATGACTGATGCCATGGCTCCGGACGATACGGCGTCTGGCTGGCGGGCTCCACTGGATTCCGCTGGAGCCAAACCCGACCATGCCAAGCAGCCTCGTCAACTCCAAGCACCGGAGACGTTAGCCAAGCAGGCTGCCGGCTTCGGCCGAGTAATCCGGTGCGCGCAGCGCCCGTTGGCGCTCGGTGCGTATTTTTCCCGCGCTTAGCGCATCCGTGGTCTGACTGGTGGCTGGCCGTCATCCTTGCTGGGCGCGTTGCCGCCAGTTAGCGGATAGGAGGGGAGGGGCGGGGCTTACTGCACCACGACGTCGTGGACCGGCTCCGCCCCATCCGTTGCCCGCAGCTCGATCGCCGTCACGCGGCCAGCCGATCTGACGTCATCGCCCGCCGCCGCGAGCGCATCGACCCGCGGTTGCCCCGCCGTCAGGATAAGCAACGGCACGGGGTTCTTCATCGGCAACTGGGCCTGTGACTTGGCCTTCCTGATCGCAGCTATGGCCGCGGCGGCGGCCGTGAGCACGGCGTCGTCGCCGGGACCCGCGAGCTCGCGCAGCGACGCAGCGTCGGGCCACGCGGTCCGGTGCACCGAGCCGTCCTGCCACCAGGACCAGACTTCCTCGGCAACGAATGGCACGAACGGCGCGAGCAGGCGCAGCACATGCGACAGCGCCAGCCGGAGCGTCGCGACAGCGGACGAGGCGGCCGTCGCTCCGTGCTCGCCGTAAGCACGCGCCTTCACGAGTTCCAGGTAATCGTCGCAGAAGAACCAGAAGAACCGCTCGGCGTGTTCGAGCGCGGTCGCGTGATCGTAGCTTTCCAGCGCGTTGGTGCACTGGTCTACCACCGTGGCGAGCCGGCGCAGCAAAGCGCGGTCGATCGGCTCGGTGATTTCACTGGCACCGTGCTCGGCGGCCTTGTGCTCACCGTTGGTGTGTTCGCCGCCCCTGTGTTCGGCTGCACTGTGTTCGGCTGCCCTGTGTTCGGCTGCCCTGTGTTCGGCTGCACTGTGCTGGCCGGCTGCCGACTCGAAGCTCAGCACGAACTTGCCGGCGTTGAGGATCTTGATAGCCAGCCGGCGGCCGACCTTGATCTGGGCGAGTTCGAAAGCCGTGTCCACGCCGAGCCGCGCACTGGTTGCCCAGTACCGGAGCGCGTCGGATCCGTGTTCGCGCAGCAAATCCATCGGAGTCACTGCATTGCCCTTGGACTTGGACATCTTCTTCCGGTCCGGGTCCAGGATCCAGCCAGAGATTGCCACGTGCCGCCACGGCAGGACGCCGAACTCCGCGTCCGAACGCAACACCGTGTAGAACAGCCAGGTCCGGATGATCTCGTGTGCCTGCGGCCGCAGGTCCATCGGGAACACCCGGCTCATCAGGTCCTCGTCCTGCGGCCAGCCGCCGGCGATCTGCGGTGTCAGCGAGGACGTTGCCCAGGTGTCCATCACATCCGGATCGGCGGCGAACCCGCCGGGCTGGCCGCGCTGTTGCGCCTGGTAGCCCTTGGGCGTGTCCGCGGCCGGGTCGACCGGCAGGTCAGCCTCGGCCGGCACTATCGGGTTGTCGTACTGCACCAGGCCGGCCGCGCTGACCGGGTACCAGAGAGGAATCGGGACCCCGTTGTAGCGCTGGCGGCTGATTAGCCAGTCGCCGGTCAGGCCTTCCACCCAGTGCTCGTATCTGGTCCGCATGTGGTCCGGGTGCCACTGCAGTTTGCGCCCACGAGCGAGCAGGATGTTGGCCAGGTCCGCGGTCCTGCTGCCGTTCCGCAGGTACCACTGCCGGGTGGTGATGATCTCCAACGGCGCCTGGCCGTTCTCGTAATACTTCACCGCGTGCCGGACCGGCTCGGGCTCGCCGCGGACTGCGTCAGCCGTGTACAGCAGGTCGGTGATCGCCTGGCGGGCGGCCTTAGCCGTCCTGCCGGCCATCTGCGCGTAGGCAGCCCGCCCGCGCTCGGTGGTGAGCCCGGGCGGCGGCTCGGGCAGCAGCCGTCCGTCCTTGCCGAGCACTGGCCGCGTTTCGAGCTGGAGGTCCCGCCACCAGGCCACGTCGGTCATGTCGCCGAATGTGCACACCATGACGAGGCCAGTGCCCTTAGCCGGATCGGCGAGCCGGTGGGCGAGTATGGGCACCGTCACGCCGAACACTGGCGTCGTCGCGGTCGAGCCGAACAGCTTCGCGTACCGCTCGTCGCTGGGGTGGGCGACAAGCGCGACGCATGCGGGCAGCAGTTCCGGCCTGGTCGTCGCCACCACGACTTCGGCGGGGCTGGCAGGTGACTGGCCGGAAGGAGCCCGTTCCCTGTCATGGGGGGCGCCGACGGCGTCGGCCGGGAGTGCGAACGCCAGCCGGATGAACGTGCCCGGCGTCTCCCGGTCCTCGATCTCGGCCTGAGCGACGGCGGTGCCGAAGGTGACATCCCACAGGGCCGGGGCCTCGGCCTGGTAGGCCTCGCCTCGGGCGAGGTTGCGCAGGAACGCGAGCTGGGAGACCGCCTGCACGCGCTCGTCGATGGTGCGGTAGCTGATCTCCCAGTCCATCGACAGCCCGAGGCGCCGCCACGAGTCGGCATAGGCGCGCTCGTCCTGCCCGGTGAGTTGCCGGCACAGCTCCACGAACGTGCGCCGTGAGACGGGGACCTGGTCGGCAGGGTTCGTCGACTGCCGGTTGCCGATGGCTGGCGGCGTGAAGCCGGGCTGGTAAGGGAGCGTCGGATCGCAGCGCACGCCGTAGTAGTTCTGGACGCGGCGCTCTGAGGCGAGGCCGTTGTCGTCCCAGCCGACCGGGTAGAAAACTTCCTTGCCGCGCATGCGCTGGAAGCGCGCGATGACGTCGGTATGGCTGTAGGAGAAGGCGTGCCCGAGATGGAGAGAACCGCTGGCTGTTAGCGGGGGAGTGTCAATCGCGTAGACGTCGCCGCGGCTGGAGGAGCGGTCAAACTTGTACTACACGCTCCTTGGCCCACCGCTGCGTCCACTTGTCCTCGAGGCCGTCCAGCGTTGGCTTGGCCGGGATGCGGTGCGGGTCGGTGCTCATGGCCGACAGGATAACGCCTGCGGCGCGGCGAGCGCACGCGCGTTGTCCGGACGGCCGCAGCGGGCGCTTCGGGATGCCGCGGGCTGCGCTTCGGGATGCCGCGGGCTGCGCTTCGGGATGCCGCGGGCGCTGCGGAGGCGCGGCGCCCGCTTTGTCACCTTTAGGCAGGTGTTCGCTCCAGGTGAATGTGAGCGTGGTGGGGCTATAGCACCACTAATTCCACATCCATTTAGGGTATGGGGCGCGGCAATGTCGGCAGCAGCTGGCACTGTCGACCGCATGACGCCCGATGACCGTGAGCTCGACTGGCTTCTTGCCTATCAGCGCGGCGTCTTGTCCAGGACGCAGGCTCTGTCATGCGGCGTCAGCTTAGATGCGCTGAGGCATCGCTACAGGCCGGGCGGGCCGTGGCGGCGGTTGCTTCCCAGCGTCTACCTAACATCGACCGGGGAGCCAACGCGCGAGCAGCTCGAGACGGCAGCGTTGCTTTACGCCGGGTCGGCCAGCGTCATCACCGGGCCGACAGCACTGCGTCATTACAAGATCCGGGCGCCGGAGACCCGGCTGATCGACGTACTCATGCCAGCTGACCGCCAGCGAGCCAGCCGCGCGTTCGTCGCGACCGTGCGAACCGCGCGGTTGCCGGATGCGCAGACCCACGACCTGGCTATCGGGTATGTCGCTCCGGCCAGAGCCGTCGCGGATACGGTCATGGCCTTAGCCACGAGGTCGAAGGTGCGTGCGGTAGTGGCAAGCGCGGTCCAGCAGCGAAATTGCACCGTGGCCGAGCTCGCCGCCGAGCTGGGTGCTGGGCCGGTGCGCGGGTCAGCGCTGTTCAAATCGGTGCTGGCGGAGGTAGCCGACGGCATCCGTTCTCCCGCCGAAGGTGACCTGCGCGACCTGATCATCAGATCAAATCTGCCACGGCCGTTGTTCAACCCATCGCTGTTCCTCGACGGCGCGCTACTGGCGAAGCCGGACGCCTGGTGGCCGGACTATGGCGTGGTGGTCGAGGTTGACTCGCGCGAATGGCACCTCGCGCCCGATGACTGGGAAGCCACGATGCGGCGTCACAGACGGCTGACCGCTGCCGGGATCCGGGTCCTGCATGTCAGCCCGCGGCAACTGCGCACCGAGCCGGACCGGATCGTTCGTGATATCGCCGCAGCCCTGCGCGCCGGCCGGCCAGCATTGGATGTAGTCACCCGGCCAGCCGGGCGTTAACGGGGGCTTCGCCGCAGCCCGCAACGCTGGTGAACCCGAGGACCACTGAGATGTGGCTGCACGGGTGGTGTCACGGCGATGGACGGCGAGAAGCGTGGTCGAGTCAGGGGAAGCGCGCCTCGTGCGCGGCCGCGACCCGGAAGGCCGTCGCAGGTCCGGACCGAACTGCCTGAGGTCCGCGACGACGCCGTTTTCGAGTCAATCCTCGGCGTGGTCATGACCGGCCTCCGCCAGCGAGCTCCCAAACCCTGCGCCTGCCACGCGCCTGCGGAGTAACCCTGCTGTCAACCAGACGGTGGACAGTAGAAGCAGCCGGTCGACCGGCGCACGCGGGCGCTGCCAGCCGCCACGCTTGGTGGCATGAGCAGTGACACCGCGATCGAAGTGCGCGGGCTACGCAAAAGTTACGGCGGGACGCTCGCCGTCGATGGCATTGACCTGGACATCAGTCGCGGGGAAGTGTTCGCCCTGCTGGGGCCGAACGGAGCAGGCAAGACCACGACCGTCGAGATCCTCGAGGGCTATCGCCACCGGGACGGTGGCACGGTGGCGGTGCTCGGGCAGGATCCTGCGAACGCGGGCCGGAACTGGCGGGCCAGGATCGGCATCGTCCTGCAGCTCACCTCGGAGCCGGAACTCACCGTGGGCGAGATGGTCAGCATGTTCGCCGGGTTCTACCCGCTGCCGCGGGATCCGGGCGAAGTGATCGAGCTCGTTGGTCTCGGCGGGCTTGATGCCCGGCGGGGCAATCAGCTTTCTGGCGGCCAGCGGCGGCGGCTTGACGTGGCGCTCGGCATCGTCGGCCGCCCTGAGCTGCTCTTCCTCGACGAGCCAACGACTGGATTCGACCCGGAAGCGCGGCGTCAGTTCTGGGAACTGATCGCGCACCTCGCAAGCGAGGGCACGACGATCCTGCTGACCACGCACTACCTCCCCGAGGCAGAGGCGCTGGCCGACCGGGTAGCCGTGCTGGCCAGCGGTCAGGTCGTAGCACTCGGCGCGCCCGCCACACTCGGCGGGCGAGTGACGCAGGACGCGCAGGTCAGCTGGGAAGCGCCGGAGGGACGGCGAACGCTGCAGACCGCGACCCCGACCAAGGTTGTGGCGGAGCTATCGGGCCAGTTCGGCGGCGAAATACCCGGCCTCGCGGTCACCCGGCCGAGTCTCGAAGACGTGTACCTCGAGCTGATCGGAGCAGACCGGTGACCGCGACCTCAGTAAGCCGTTCCGGCACGTCACCAGCCGACGCAGTCCTGCCGCGCCTTCCCGGCATATGGCGGACCGGCCTGGTCAGAGGCCGGCTGGAGGTGCGGGCGTTCTTCCGTGAGCGGCAGTCGGTCGTGTTCGTCTTCGCGCTGCCCGCGATCCTGCTGGTCCTGCTGGGCTCGATCTACGGGCATGACACTGCCGTCCGCGGCGTCACGGTTGGCCAGCTGTTCACGGCCGGCATGATTGCCGGCGGCATCGGCGCGACGAGCTTCCAGAACCTCGGGCTGACCATCGCCGCTGAGCGCGAGCGGGGGACGCTGAAACGGTTGCGCGGCACGCCGCTGGCGCCGTCGGCGTACTTCGTCGGCAAGGTCATTCTGGTCTTCGTCTGCACGATCGCCGAGGTGATCGTGCTGGTCGCGGTGGGGATGGTCTTCTACCACCTGCACCTGCCGACGTCTGTGGCCAGGTGGTGGACGCTGGCCTGGGTTTTCATCCTCGGGACGATCGCCTGCTCGCTCGTCGGCATCGCGATCAGCAGCCTGCCGAGCTCCGCGACGAACTCGTTCCCGGTGATCACGCTGCCGTTCCTGGTGCTCCAGTTCATCTCCGGCGTGTACGTGCCGTTCAATAACGTGCCGCCGTGGCTGCAGCACATTGCGGCGGTCTTCCCGCTGAAGTGGATGAGTCAGGGCTTGCGCTCGGTCTTCCTGCCTGCTCAGGCGGCCGCACTCCAGCCCGGCCATGCCTGGCAGCACGGCCAGACAGCGCTAGTGCTCGCAGTCTGGATTGCCGGAGGATTGGTATTGTGCCTGATGACTTTCCGCTGGCGGCCGCGCGGGGACGGCTGAGCATGTCACCCTGCGCAGGCGCCCAGAGCACAGCGCCGACCGAGCCCGGCGAGGTCGCCACGCCCGAGGCCG
>Ga0335072_10015087_pt1 | contig 10974 bp, 10 predicted proteins | sample Lox_Sample_21_FD_206725 | JGI IMG/M metagenome (GOLD analysis project Ga0335072, IMG submission 206725) | Soil microbial communities from Loxahatchee National Wildlife Refuge, Florida, United States - Lox_Sample_2.1 | ecosystem: Environmental > Terrestrial > Soil > Wetlands | place: USA... | reverse complement strand
CTTCCTTTCTCAAAGTCAATTGGGTCTCAGCATGCTGCCGAGTGGAGCTGTAGCACACGTGTCTCCAAAAGTTCTGCTCGGCTAACCGACTGTTCTCCCGTTCAAATCGGTGCCTCGACGGGCGGAAATGCGCTAGTTCGCATTTCAAGGAACCGGAGATAAGGCGGGGGCTTCTTAGCCGGCAGTTCACTCGCCCGCAAACGGCACCAGTGAGGCCGCCGCTCGTGGAAAGCTGCCCGGACGATCAATGCGGTCAGGATTTCGACCGCAAAAAGTCGAAGTGCTGACACTGTCAGTCTTATGAAAGGTCAATTGGTTCGTCACGCCCAATGTCGGATTCTGGTTGTTTGGGTTTTCATTGGCGCGCTGTCAACGCGAGTCGTCGTCCGTTTGGTACGGCGTTTGCAATCAACTCGTCATCGCGGAAGTTCCGATGCGGAAGAGCGATACGCTGGACGGCAAGTTCAACGCAAGTCACTGCCATCGAAAACGAGCCGCGAGATCGAGACGGGGGAGAACAAGACGTTGATGCGGCAAATAAAATCTTCGAACTTTCTCACCGCCGGAAAGCTTCTGCTTCTTGCCTTCCTGTTGACCGCTTCTGCCGTCGCAAGCGAGCCTGGGAACGGTACGAACATCTTCACTCCTGCGTCGACGCCAGCGAGGATGGTCACTAACCTCTCTGTATTTGTCCTTGTCATTACCGGGATCATCTTTGTCGTCGTCTTTACGTTACTGGTCTATTCCGTGATTAAGTTCCGCGGGCGAGCCGGAGATACCGGACGCGAACCGCCCCAGGTGTACGGAAGCACACAGATTGAGCTGGCCTGGACCATCATTCCCATCCTCATCGTCGTGGTTCTGTTCCTAGCCACAGCGAGAGTAATCCATGCCGTTCAGGATGCTCCCGAACCCACGGGCGCCAACGAGGTTACAGTCATTGGGCACCAATACTGGTGGGAGTTTCGCTATCCGAAGTTCGGTGTTGTTACAGCCAACGAACTGCACATCCCGGTGAGCGATCCCGCGAATCCGACTCCTACGTTCTTAACCTTGCTTTCTGCTGATACCGACCACAGCTTCTGGGTTCCGGAACTCGCGGGCAAGACCGACCTGATTCCCAATCACCCGAACAGGATGTGGATGGACCCGCAGCGCACCGGAATCTTTCTTGGCCAGTGCGCTCAGTACTGCGGAGTTCAACATGCAAAGATGCTGTTACGCATTTCGGTGGACAGTCCTGACGATTTTGCCGCCTGGGTCCACGGTCAACAACAGATCGCCGTTCAGGACGCAAGCGGAGCGGCCGGCAGGCGAGTTTTCGAAAGTAATGCCTGCATGAACTGTCATGCGGTAGAAGGAACACCCGCCAACGGGCGTTTCGGCCCGGACCTCACTCACCTGATGAGCCGGGTCACGATCGCCTCTGGTGCAGCAAAAAATACACCAGAAAATCTCCGGCTCTGGATACAGGACCCAAACGCGATCAAGCCTGGCTCCCTGATGCCGGCCATGAAATTGAGCGATTCGGATCTGGATGCGGTCGTGAGCTATATGGAGACACTTCGCTAGAGGAAGTTTAAGGCTAATATGTCATCGAATGCGATCACGATTCCCGGGGTGCAGATTGACGAGAAGTCGTGGGTTGACACTCTCCATGAGTGGGTGACCACGGTTGACCACAAGCGCCTGGGCGTTCTCTATATTCTCTACGCCCTGCTATTTCTGGTGGTCGCCGGAGTTGAAGCGCTCATCATTCGCGTGCAGTTGATGTTCCCGCACAATCATTTCGTTTCGCCGCAGGTTTTCAACCGCCTGTTCACCATGCATGGCACAACCATGGTTTTCTTCATGGGCATGCCGATCCTGTTTGGCTTTGCAAACTACCTCGTGCCCTTAATGATTGGCGCCCGCGACATGGCCTTTCCACGGCTGAATGCCTTCAGCTTCTGGCTTTCGGCGCTGGGCGGATTTCTTCTCTACTTCAGCCTAGTGGGCGCAAATGGGCTCTACGGCGCGGGGAATGCGCCGGATGTGGGATGGTGGGCGTATGCACCGCTGACTGCGAAGGCCTTCTCGCCCGGCCACAGCTCTGATTATTGGACTCTGGCTCTGCTGGTTTCCGGATTTGGAAGCATTGGAACCGCAATCAATATTATTGCGACCATTCTGTGCATGCGCTGCCCGGGCATGAAACTCAGCCGCATGCCCCTACTGGCATGGCTCAACCTAGTCATGTCGGGAATGGTTCTGATCGCGGTTTCCCCGCTGACCGCGGCCCAGATGATGCTGCTCATCGATCGATATTTAGGTGGCCATTTCTTCGACACACAGGCTGGCGGCTCTGCCGTGCTCTGGATGCATTTCTTTTGGATATTTGGGCATCCCGAGGTCTACATTCTTATTATTCCCTGCTTTGCGTTCCTCTCTGAAATCATCCCGGTATTTTCCAGGAAACCGATCTTCGGATACCCGGTGATGGTCGCGGCCACTGTCTGCATCGGGTTCGTGAGCATGAGTGTCTGGGCCCACCACATGTTCACGATCGGGATGAACTCTTACGCGAACAGTTTTTTCACCATTACGACCATGGCCGTAGGTATCCCTACGGGAATTAAGATCTTTAACTGGCTCGGCACGATGTGGGGCGGGAAGATTCAGTTCAAGACTCCGATGTTGTTCAGCATCGGATTTCTATTCCAATTCCTGATTGCCGGTCTTACGGGCATCATGCTGGGATGTTCACCCTTCGATTGGCAGCTCAGCCTTTCTTATTTCGTTGTTGCGCACTTTCATTACACACTCGTCGGTGGAGTTGTGTTCGGCGTCTTCGCCGCCATCTACTACTGGTATCCAAAAATCACGGGAAGAATGTTGAACGAAACTCTCGGCAAGTGGCACTTCTGGCTGTTCGCGATCGGCTTCCATCTGACATTCGACCTTATGCACATTCCCGGCCTCCTGGGGATGCCGCGCCGTATCTATACCTACGAACCGGGCCGCGGTTGGGACACGTTGAACTTACTTATCAGCGTCGGCGCGTTCATTCAGGCGATCGCTGTCCTGCTGTTCGTGGCGAACCTCATTATTTCTTATTTCAAGGGCGAGAAGGCGGGCAACGACCCATGGGACGCCTGGACACTCGAATGGACCACGAGTTCGCCGCCGCCTGCCTACAACTTTGCCTCGAAACCGGTGGTCGCTAGCCGGCGGCCATTGTGGGACCTGAAGCATCCCGAAGATCCAGACGGCCAATATGAATAGTTGTACGAATGGAGACAGCCGCTGTGAATAAAGGAAGAAAGTAATGAGTGCAATGGCAAACCCGCTCCCACAGACATCGGCGACCTGGAGCCTTCCGTATCGCGGCAAGGTCGCAATGGCCGGCCTCATCATAGCCGAGTCGGCGATCTTCACCATCTTTGTGGTGGCTTATCTCTTCTATATGGGCAAGAGTCTCAGCGGACCGACGCCGCGCGAGGTGCTCGAAACACCGATCTTCTACACCATCTGTCTGCTGTCGAGCAGCCTGACTATTCATTTGGCCGCGAAGTCACTGGCCCGCGACAGAGTCGGAGCATTTCTCTGTTTATGGGTGCTCACAATCGTTTTGGGCGGCACATTTATGTACGGCACCGCGCAGGAGTGGCACCGACTGATCTACGAACACGGACTTACGATCTCGACGAATTTATTCGGAACGACCTACTACTCGCTGGTCGGACTGCACGCCTTTCACGTTACCGCAGGCCTGGTCATGCTCTCGACTGTAGCGATCTTCGCTGTGGCCGGACGCGTGCGGGTGGAGCAATCGCATCGCGTGGAAGTGCTCTCGATGTACTGGCATTTTGTGGATGCTGTGTGGGTGGTAGTTTTCACCGTCGTTTACGTTCTCGGGCGTTGAGGGAAGACATGGCAACCTTGCTGACAACCGAACCAATGAGTGAAAGCCCTCTGGCGCCGCGCGAGATTGAGGTGCCCGCGTCGACAGCGTGGCCCTTTGTGTTGGCCTTTGGATTCGCCTTATTATTTGCCGGCCTGGTTACGAGTGCGGCAGTTAGCCTGCTCGGCTCTGCGCTTGCTCTGGCAGGCTGCATCGGCTGGTTCCGCGAGGTCTTTCCTCACGAGCACGAAGAGGTTGTGCCCGTGCTATCCGAAGATATCCGCATAAGTACCGATCGAGGCGTAGTTGAGCGGCTTCCCATTCCGGCTTATCAGCGCGCATGGCTTCCGGTCCACACCTATCCGGTTTCGGCGGGTGTAAAGGGTGGATTGGCGGGTGCAGTCGCCATGGCAATCTTGGCCTGTGCCTACGGCGTGCTGAAGGCAGGCAGCATCTGGTATCCCATCAATCTTCTTGCCGCAGTAGTGTACGCGGAATCGCTCAAACTCGGCCCTGCACAGCTGTATTCATTTCATGCGGACACCTTTGCGATTGCTCTGGTCCTGCACGGCCTGGTGTCAACACTGGTTGGGGTGCTCTATGGCGCGATGCTCCCCATGTTCGCGCGCCGGCCGATTGTACTGGGAGGACTCATCGGCCCCGTGTTGTGGTCGGGACTGCTTTACACGATATTGGGTCTACTCAATCCATTGCTCGCAAGCCACATTGACTGGCCCTGGTTTATTGCTTCCCAAGTGGCCTTTGGAATTGTGGCGGGCATTGTGGTCACGAAACAGTCGCGCATGCTGACTCGGGAGAATCTGCCATTCGCCATGCGCGCCGGGATCGAAGCCCCGGGGATTACTTCACCGAGGGAAAACGGAGAGGACGAACAGTGAAACGACTTCAATATCTGTGTGCGTCCGCGCTGCTGAGCCTGCTGCTCTCGGGCTGCAGCTCTCCGCATGGTCAGCCCCGAGAGGACTCGGAAGCTATCGCGCCGAGCCAGGTTTCGGACTTTGCCACTCTCTATTCGCAAAACTGCGCAGGTTGCCACGGCGCGCAAGGCCGAGGAGGACCAGCCATCGCCCTCGCTGATCCCGTTTATCTTGCTATTGCGGATGAAGCGTCCGTGCGCAAAGTCATTTCCAAGGGCACACGCGGAACCTCGATGCCGGCTTTTGCTCAAACCGCAGGCGGAATGCTGACGGATAAACAAATCGATGTGATTACGAGCGGAATCTTTTCGCACTGGGCGCAAAGAGGGATTCTCGACGGAAGCAATCCACCTTCCTATGCGGCAACAACTACCGGCAACGCCGCGAATGGTGAGTTCGTTTACGGAACGTACTGCGCATCCTGTCACGGCTCAGCAGGCCGCGGCGGGCCCAAGGGCAGTGCCATCACCAACGACTCATTTCTGGCTCTCGTCAGCGATCAGGAACTGCGCACGATCGTCATCGCTGGACGGCCTGAACTGGGTGCACCGGACTGGCGCGGCAACGTCCCGGGAAAGCCGATGACAGAGCAGCAGATCACGGACGTTGTTGCGTGGCTTGCTTCGCGCCGTATTCAGAACCCAGGGCAACCATATTCCGCTTCGAATTACGCGCAGCACTAGGAGATGAGATATGTCGAGTAAACCTGTGATGGCCCCGTCGACTGACACAACAGTCTCGCGCCGCGGGTTTTTCATGAAGCTGGGGATCCTATTCAATGGATTCGCGGCCATGGTGGTAGCCGTGCCTGTCGTGGGATTTCTTTTTTCGTCGGTTACGCGCGGTCGTGCAAGCGGCTATCTCTCGTGGGTGCCACTCGGTCGAATCGACCAGTTTCCCGAGGGCGAAACTCGACTAGCCACTTTTCGGAATCCCTACGTAATGCCCACCGACGGCAAGACGGTGGACACTGCGTGCTGGGTCCGGCGTATTGCAGCCGATAAGTTCCAGGTCTTCGCGATCAATTGCGCACACCTCGGTTGCCCGGTCCGCTGGTTTCAGCAATCCGGTCTGTTTATGTGTCCCTGCCACGGTGGGGCTTACTACCGGGACGGCTCGCGCGCGTCGGGGCCGCCGGAGCGCGGACTCTTCGAATATCCGTATGAGGTTAAAGACGGCGTGCTCACGATTCAAGCCGGGCAACTGCCGACGCCGGGTGCAGCCATGGCAAGTCTATGCACGGAGAAGCCGCCATGCGCATAATCAAATTTGGGAAAACGATAGGAGAATGGTTCGACCATCGCTTGCAGCTGGCCGCGCCGATTCGTGAAGCCGCTGAACATCCCGTGCCCCGGAACACAGCGAGCTGGTTCTACGTGTTCGGCAGCGCAGCGCTCACCGTTTTCCTCCTCCAACTTGTGACCGGAATTCTGCTGGCGCTGATCTACGTGCCCTCGGCTGGCCAGGCGTGGAGCAGTTTGCAGGCTCTGAATCATCAAGTGGAGTTGGGATGGTTCATCCGCGCCATGCATGGATGGGGATCCAACTTCATGGTGGCGCTTGTTCTCATTCATATGGTTCAGGTCTTTCTGTTCGGGGCCCACAAGTTCCCGCGTGAACTGACCTGGGTCATCGGGGTTTTCCTCTTGCTGATGACTTTGGGCATGGCCTTCAGCGGACAAGTCCTCCGCTTCGATCAGGACGCCTACTGGGGCCTGGGAATCGGAGCTTCCATCGCCAGCCGAGTACCCATAGCTGGCCCTGCGATTGTGAAATTGATGCTCGGCGGCCCGATCATTGCTGGCGCAACCCTCTCCCGATTTTTTGCGCTGCACGTATTCGTAATTCCGGGAATGCTGATTGCTTTCGTAGGTCTGCACGTTCTGATGGTGCTGAAGCTCGGAATCAATGAATGGCCGATGCCGGGGCGCGTGGTTAAGCGCTCTACCTACGAACGCGATTATCACGCGCTTACGAAGAGCGATGGTGCACCATTTGTTCCGTATGCGGTGTGGAAGGATTTGTTCTTCGCGGGATTTATCATTCTGGCCGTCGCCGCCTGCGCCCTCTACTTCGGTCCATTTGGACCGACCGGACAACCGGATCCCACGATCATCCAGACCGCCCCGAAGCCAGATTATTTTTTCCTGTGGCTTTACGCTTTGCTGTCGCTGCTCCCTCCGTCGATGGAGACGCCATTTCTTCTCATCGTCCCCCCTGTGGCGATCATGGCATTGATCCTCCTGCCCTTTCTTTCCGGCGAAGGAGAAAAAAGCTGGAAGCGGCGGCCGATTGCAGTCCTCACGGTACTGCTCATCGCAATCACGCTCGGGACCTTTACACGCATGGCCCAATTCGCGCCGTGGAGCCCGCACATGAATGCGTGGAGCGGTGATCCCGTGCCGGACCGGTTCGTGCATGGCACAACCGCACTGGAGCGTCAGGGCGCGTTGGTATTTCAGGTAAAGCAGTGCCGTAATTGCCATTCGCTCGGCGATAGCGGCGGAAAGAGGGGCCCAGCCCTGGATAGTGTCGCGGTGCGACTCACCAACGACCAGTTGATCCGGCAAGTGATTCAAGGCGGCGGCAACATGCCCGCATACGGAAACAATCTGAGCCCGGCGGAGACGACCGCACTCGTGGCGTTTCTTGAATCGCTGCATCCCCCGGGGCAAGCTCCCGCGCAGGATGCATCACGCGAGGTTGTGCTTGGTGATCGCGACCATAAAGAAGCTGTTGCTCAGCGATAGGACGATCCATGGAACATGCTCACCACGCCGCGTTCGAATCATTCTGGGGTTCCGCACCTTTGATTCTCGTCGCGGTATGTTACTTGCGAGGATGGGTTCGGCTTCGCAGAATTAATCCAGAAACGATTGAGGAGTGGCGCGTCGGCGGTTTTCTGCTTGGTCTGTTCTTGATCTGGCTTGTGATGGCTTCACCGATAGCCGCACTGGACCATCAACTCCTCATAGTCCACATGGTCCATCACCTGTTGCTCATGACGATCGCAGCTCCGCTGGTCTGGCTGGGTGCGCCTGTGAAGGCACTAGAGCATGGTCTGCCGCAGCGATTGGTCCTAGGGCTCATCGCTCCGCTGCTCCGTTGGCCGCCAATGAAGCGGCTTGGCCTGGCGCTCGCGAACCCTACCGTTTGCTGGCTTGCCGCCGCCACAACATTGGTCGGATGGCATATTCCCTCGGTCTTTATCGTCGGAATGCGATCGGCGACCTGGCATGAAATTGAGCAAGCGTCGTTCCTGGCAGCCGGCCTTTTGTTCTGGTGGCCCGTCATCCGGCCCTGGCCGACTGTCTCGAACGGGTCCGAGTGGCCGATCCTCTTGTATCTCTTTCTGGCTACGTTGCCCTGCGACATCCTTTCCGGATTCCTCGTCTTTTGCGACCGCGTGGTCTACCCCGCTTATTTCTTGTCAACACGCGGAACCGGTTTTTCTGCCCTCGAAGACCAGCAGTGCGCCGGCGCGTTGATGTGGACTTGTGTCACCGTGGTTTATTTGATCGCGGGAACTGTTTTCGCGGCGCGGTTACTGTCGCCTGAGAGCTCCCAGCAGTATCGGGCTGTGAAATCGGACTCAATACTCAGCACAGTACCGCAGACGATTCAGCAGAGTATGGAGGTTGTCTAAATGTCAGGCAAGCCACTTGTTGCCATGCTGAATACGCTTACTGTGGCAAAGCCTCGCTTTACAACATGGGCCATGCTCTCTGACTATTGGGCCCTCACCAAGCCAGAAGTCAATTTCCTGATTTTGATCACAACCTTTGCCGGGTTCTATCTCGGCTGTGCAGATGCAGGGCGACAGTTTTCGTTCCTCACGTTGTTCCACACTTTGCTCGGGACCTTGCTGGTCGCAAGCGGGACCGCAACACTGAACCAGTACATCGAACGAAAATTCGACGCGCAAATGCGCCGGACATCTCGGCGGCCTCTCGCGGCCGGGCGTCTTGAACCCTCGGCAGTTCTAACCTTCGGGGTCTTATTGTCGGTGGCCGGCAGTATTTACCTCGCGGTAGCCGCCGGCGTGCTTGCGAGTCTGCTGGCGCTCCTCACGTTGCTCTCCTACTTGTTCGTGTATACACCGCTAAAACGCAGGACGCCTCTGTGTGTTCTCGTAGGGGCATTTCCTGGCGCGATGCCACCATTGATCGGTTGGGCGGCAGCATCGGGGCGATTGAACGCAGAGGCGTGGCTGCTCTATGCCATCCTCTTTTTGTGGCAGTTCCCACATTTTATGGCCATCGCATGGATGTACCGCGAGGATTACGACCGCGCCGGCTACTCCATTTTGCCGAAGGGGCACGCCAGAGTTGCGATTGTGATTCTGCAGACCATGTTTCCGCTATTTGCTTTGGTCCCAATTAGCTTCGTGCAATTTCCGGCCGGACCAGCGACCGTCTTTTATTGGGCGGTACGACTGCTGGGTCTGGGCTTCCTCTACTTTGGTCTGGAATTCGTGCTCCAGCAGTCGAGGGGAGCGGCACGACGCCTGCTCGCAGCTTCGATCGTCTATCTACCGCTCTTGTTTGGGCTGAGAGTCGCTTTGCGATAGACGTCACTTCTACCTTATATATAGGCTCTGCTCGGGTTCGACAGGTTAGGGTATGCGCATCCCGCTGGCATGCCAGGGTGAAGTGGAGGTTCCTTTTCGGCAGGCGCCGTACACCAGAGCGCCGATCACTAAGCAGGGACTTGTCGAGCGCTGACAATCATGGGATCAAGTTGAGTAGAAGATAGCGAAAAGCCTGCGGCGAAGTCGAGGACGGTACCAGATCTAGAATCTACCCTGTCAGTCGAGTTCAGATTTAATTCGAAGCTGCGGTGGGTTGAGAGCCGGTTTGCACCTGCGTCATGCTTTTGGGGGTCTCGGCCTGCATCTGGTTGCCGGATTGTTGCGGCGCATACTTCGACGCACACTTGGCCTGCAGCGCCTTGGCATGGAAGACGCCATCGCGGCCAAAGCTGCCATCGGCTAGGGCCTGGGAATCGTCCTTAAAGGTATCGGGCGGCGCTTCGGTTCCGGTGTAGTCCACTGATAGCAGTTGATCCTGCTCCACCAGCACAAATTGGACATGGGTTCCGCTTCGCTTGATCGAGCCGGGCTGCACATTCCCCGCGACCCGCAGGCGATTGGAGGAAGCGCCGTTGCCCATTTTGTGCAGTTCGCTGATCGTGACGTAGTAGCTCTTAGTGTCCTGCACCCCGGTATAGGCGAGATAACCAAGCAGGAAAAGAATCAACAGCGTGGCCACGCCGAATTTCACATAGGTTTTGCCTTGGCTGGACATAAGCTAAGACTGATCGAACAACCAACTGACTCGTTCGCGATTGTTTCCAGCGACGATGTGCTCATAGCGACCTCCCCCTGTGATATCTCGGTTCGGCATTAGTGTGATCCCAATCCTCGCTGGCTGCAAACCGATTAGCCATAGGCGGATGGTCAAGATCACAGTCGTCGCCAGCAGCAGCGCAGCTACGCCCACATGAGCCACGGTGGAAATAACCATGGGAAGTTGCGGCTGCAGGGCTTCATGTCCCTGCACGACACGAGTGTAGAAAGCTATGCCGCCTAGACACACCTGGAACACTAGCAGAATCAAAATCAGCAGCGCAGGTTTGCGGATCTGGCCGATGTTCTTGTAGTTCGATAGCGCGAGAAAAGTGGTCCACGTGAGCATCACAATCGCCACGATCGAGTTGGCCACGTGCGGCCACCAAGTCAGGCCGCCGTGGCGCAACAGTCCGCCCAGGATGAGTTGAACGTATAGCACTCCAACCGAAATTAGGGCTAGTCGAGCGATCCCATGCCCACCGGGTTGGAAGACGCTTTTCGGAGCTGCCATTGACCTCCGCCCGGTGAAGATCGCGATAATCACCGTAATGCAGAAGAATGTTTGTCCGAGAGCTGCGTGAGCGGTGGACACGGCGGGAGGAAGAAAGTACAGGACAGTGAGGCCGCCTAGAATGCCCTGCATGATCACCACGGCGAGAGCGGCGATGCTCAAGCGTCGCATCCATTGACGTTCGTCCGCTCGCCAGGTCCAGACTGCAAGGACGATCGTGAGAAGACCAATGAACTCTGCAAGCATGCGATGGCCGTGCTCGAATTTCACGCCGCCAACCATCGGCGGGATT
>Ga0335072_10015086_pt1 | contig 10975 bp, 6 predicted proteins | sample Lox_Sample_21_FD_206725 | JGI IMG/M metagenome (GOLD analysis project Ga0335072, IMG submission 206725) | Soil microbial communities from Loxahatchee National Wildlife Refuge, Florida, United States - Lox_Sample_2.1 | ecosystem: Environmental > Terrestrial > Soil > Wetlands | place: USA: Florida... | reverse complement strand
AACAAATCCTCTGCCGTATCTTCCCTTCAGCCGATGCAGATCCTTCGGGGCCTCGTCCCGTTCGCGCCGTTCGTCCTTGTCCTTTCGCTGGGAGTGGCATGCGCTGAAGCACAGCAGGACTGGCCCATCGACGACGACAGCGCGCCTGCTGCACCCCAACAGTACCCGCAACAGCCCTATACGCCTTACGCGCAGCAGCAGTATCCCCAGCAGACCTATGCGCAACCGCAGTATCAACAGCAGCCATATGCCCAGCAGCCCTATGCGCAACCGCAGGGTGCCTACGGTCAGGCTCAGGGCTATCCTTCGCCGTCCTACGAGCCTCCCGCCTACCCCCAGCAGGGCTACGGGCAGCAACTCAGCCAGATCCAGCCCCTCACTCCCGATCAGCTGACCCAGCTCGTCGCTCCCATCGCCCTCTATCCCGACGGCCTCGTTGCACAGATTCTCGCGGCTTCCACCTACCCGGCCCAGGTTGCCGCCGCCGATCAGTGGCGCCGCTCCATGGGCAACGCTCCCCCCGAGCAGATCGCCGCCGGCGCCAACGCACAAGGCACCTGGGATCCCAGCGTCAAAGCCCTCACCGCGTTTCCACAGGTGCTGGCCGAGATGGACGGCAACCTGCAGTGGACCACCGCTCTCGGCAACGCCTACTACAACCAGCCGCAGGACGTCCTGCAAACCATTCAGGTGATGCGCGATCGAGCCCAGCAGGCAGGAAACCTGCAGAGCAATCCGCAGGAAACCGTGTCTGACAATCAGGGCTACATCAACATCGCCCCGGTGAATCCCCAGGTCGTCTACGTCCCTAGCTACAATCCCTGGGACGTCTACGGGCAGCCCGTCTCGCCCTACCCGGGCTTCTCGCTCTTCGGTGCCATTGGCTCTTTCCTCGGCTCTGCCCTCGTACACTTCGGCCCCGGCGTCGCCATGTCGGCCTTCATGACGACTCCCTGGGGTTGGCTTGGCTGGGGCCTCGACTGGCTTGCCCACGCCATCCTCTTCAACCACGACGGTTGGTTTACGCACAGCAACTCGGTCGCAGACTGGGGCTTCCCGCATGGCGGCCCGCGCGCCTTCCCCGGCAACCCCATGTGGGGGCGCGACGGGTATGGCCGCGGCGGCTACGGTCGCGACGGCTACGCCCACTCGTTCAATCGGCCCGTCGACCCCTATCGACCCTTCGCTCATCCGATTCAGTCGTATGGCGACGCCCGCAGCAATGAAGGCTTCAATCGCGGCTTCCCGCAGCGCGGCGAGATGCGCCCGGCCCTGCCGCAGCAGGCCTATAACCACTACCCGCAGCCGATTGCGCGCCCGGAGCCCTATGGGAACCGGGGCCAGTCTTTTGCCCCCAGAGCCCCATCCGAGGGAACCGGCGCCTACGGACGTTCGGGCTACGCGTCCGGTTTCTACAGCCAGCCACGCGACAACAACTACGGCCGCTCCGGAATGGCCTACGCCAATCCGGGACCCTCGTATCGCGCGCCCGAGAACAACTACCGCGGCAGCTTCAATTCCCGCAACTACGAATCCTTCGCTGGCTCCACAGGAAAGTCGTCAGGCGGCTTCCATTTCTTCGGCAATCACGGCGCAGAGGGATTCGGCGGAAAGGCCCCCAAAGCTTACAGCTACAACAGCGGCCGCTCCGGTTGGGGCGGCGGCGGATTCGGTGGCGGAAGGTCTTTCAAGGCGCCGTCCTACAAGGCGCCAAAAGCTCCCAGGGAAAGCCACTTTGGCGGTGGAGGCCACTCCAGCGGCGGCCACTTTGGCGGCGGGGGACACTCGGGCCACCATCGTTGATTTCGCTCTTAAATTACCTTACAGATCGGCCCAAACTGGCCACCTTCGGGTGGTCAGTTTGTTTTGGCGCCGTTCCACGAGTGTGGTGAGATTTGTCCCATCATGCCCGTCGCCTACCGCACTTCCGTCAGTGCCTCGGTTCGCTTGCTCATCCGCGCCGTGCGCTCCAGCTTGTCCCAGTTAAACGGCTTGCCATCAATCGCCCGCTTGAGCGTCTTGAACAGCACGATCGAAAACACCTGCCGATAGGCGAAGCGCTGCAGCCAGATGTGGAACAGCAGCCACCCATCACCCTTGTTGGCCGGATGCCGCCTCTCCAGGCTGAACGCAACCGTTGACGTGATGAAATCAATCAGCAGGAAGCTCAGGAAGTAAGCCAGAAGCTTTTCAAAACTCGCCGCCGATGCGGCTTCCGGATGATAGTGCCGGTCGACAAAGTAATGCACAATACCAGCCACAAACATAATGTCGATAAACGGCGACACCAGCGGCAAAAACATCTGGAAGATGAGAATATTCGGCAGCGCGAACAGCCCCATCGCCTTGTTGCGCACAAACGCCAGGCGATGCTTCCACACTGACTGCAGAATGCCGAATGACCAGCGGAAGCGCTGACGCATCAATCCACGCGGCCCCACCGGCGCCTCCGTGAAGGCCAGCGCGCGGTCCTCGTAGACCACTTTGTATCCCTGCTCCAGCAGGTTCATCGTCAGGTCCGCGTCTTCGGCCACCGTGTTCAGCGGGTAACATCCCCCCTTCTTCACGGGAGCTGTCCGCCACGCGCCAATCGCCCCCGGCACAACCGTCACCACGTTGAACAAGTCCAGAGCCCGCCGCTCAAAATTCTGGCTGGTGATGTATTCCAGGGCTTGCCAGCGCGTCCACAGATTCACCCGGTTCCCGACCTTCGCATTGCCCGCCACCGCGCCCACCGCTGGATCCTCGAAGTGCGGCAGAAGTTTCGTAATCGCATCCGCGGCAATCACCGTATCGGCGTCGATCCCGACATAGAACTCTTCTTCCAGGTCATCGAGTCCATAATTGAGCGCCGCAGCCTTTCCGCCATTCGGCTTGGTCAACACCTGCACCCGCCCCGCCGCGATCTCTCGCGTGTACGCCGCGCGCACCACCTCAAATGTGTTGTCCGTCGACCCGTCGTCGATCACGATCACGTGCAGGTTCTCGTAGTCCGAATGCAGCACCGAGCGCACCGTGCGCACGATGACTTTCTCCTCGTTGTACGCGGGAATCAGCACTGCGATTCGCGGATTGAATTCGGGCGACGCTTGCCGGTGCGGCCGTCGCAGCCGGTCGATCACCGCAAAAATCCCTACCAGCACCAGCCGCGCGCTCATCAGCACGTCACCCAGGAAAAACACCAGTACGATGAAGTTGCCGATCGCCGCCAGCGTTGAAAACGCAATCGAGTCGGGAATCTCGCGCACGTATTGCCAGAATGTCAGCTCCGGCATCACCTCCGCAGGTGTCTTGCCCATCAGCGACGATACCGGCACAAACTTGTACCCGCGCGCGCGCAACGTGTCGATCAGCAGCGGCAGCTCCGCGACCGTTGCTGATCGGTCGCCGCCACCGTCGTGCATCAGGATGATCGATCCCCGGAATTGCGGCTTGGTCTTCATCCGCTCAAGATCTGCCAGGACCGACTGCGTCATCTCGCCCGGCTTCTTATGCACCCGCTCATCCCAGTCGTGGGTGTCGATCTTGTTCCCGATAATTGTGAAACCGTCCTGCTGGATGCGCACTGCCGGCGCAGCCTGGTCGTCCGTGTCCGGCTCCTCGTCCACGTCATAGGGCGGCCGGAAATACAGCGGCTGGACCCCCAGCTTGCTCGCAAACAAGCGCTCCGTCAGCTTCACCTCGAGATTCAGCTGCCGCATCGAAATGTCGCTGATATCCGGATGCGTATAGGTGTGGTTTCCCAGTTCGTGGCCTTCGCGCAGCTCGCGCTTCAGCAGGCCGATATTCTGCAGGGCCTCTTCCCCAATGATCAGGAACGTCCCCTTCACGTCTTCTTTCTTGAGAATGTCGAGAACCCGCGGCGTCCACTTCGGATCGGGACCGTCGTCAAACGAGAGCGCCACTTCGTTGGGATGGTATCCGTAGTAGGTCACCGTGTACGTCTGCGGATACACGTCCATGTGCTCGTCGATGATCAGCTTCTTGCGCGGGTCGGGTTCGTCGGTGTCGATTTGCACCGTGCGCTTGCCTTCTTTGGGCGAACCTGTCACCCGCATGATGTCGCCTTCTCCCTCGATGTCCACATCATGCCCGGGCTCCACATTGGCCAGTGCATCGAGCGATGCGGGGTTGGCGGGCCTGTCCCATACGTTCCACAGGGAGCTGTCTTCATAGCCCAGCCGCCACAGCGCGAAAGTCTGCAACCCCAGCTGCCGCGCTGCGCGCATCTCGTTCAGCAGCGTCACTCCATCCAGGAACCACACCACGTGCCGCTGGTTGCTGTCCTCGTCGATGTAGTCGAAATGCGGATTCAGCGTGTCGTAGTCGAGGTTCAAATCGGCGTCTGCGTCCGACGCCCGCTGCCACACGTCAGAAACCGACAGGTCGATCGTATTCAGCACCTTTGCCTTGGCCTGCTTGTGCCCGCGTTTTGCCGGCGGCGGAATCGACAGCGTCCAGTCGTACCCGTAATTGGCCAGCGCGCACATCACCTTCTGCTTGGGCACCACCTTCAACGCCCGCGTCAGGTTCGCGACAAACCAGCTTTGGCTCGCAATCGGCCCCGGATCGCTCGCAGCTTCGTGCTCGTCATAGTTCATCAGCACAATGCCGTCCGAGTTCGCCGCGATCGTTTGCAGAGTCTTGTCATCGGCCCCCACGCCCGTCGGCACATACAGCTTCAGGTTGCGCGGGTGCAAATCCCCATACAGCTCGCTGATGAACGTGAGATAAGCCGCCGACGCATCTTCATTCAGGCTCTCGAAGTCGAGCGAAAGCCCGCGGTACGCCGGATAGGCCGTCAGGAATCGAACAATCTGCTGCCGCAGCGTCGCTCGATTCACCGGGTCCTTCAGAAAATTCCCGATACTCGCGTCCCACTCCTGCGTGTTCGAGTTGTAGTTGTTCAGGTGGGGAAGGATCTCGGTGTCTTCCCGAGCCAGCTGAATCGTGTTCTTGATCCGGTTCAGGTCGTCCGGATCGTGAACCGTCCCGCCATCGACCACTGGGTAAGCGCGATGACTCTCGTTGTCGAATGCCACCAGCTTTCCAGTTGGCACGTCTACGTGCAGCCACTCCGGAAACAGGATGTCGATCTGGTGCACGTGCTGCTTGAACGACGAGTAGCTGGCCTCATCGTAGGGCACGTAATACGCCGCTCGCAGCCCTTCCCCCGTATTGAATGGAATATCGGAGGGCTTCCGCTCCGTCTTGCGCCGCGCAGGTCTCAGCGGCTTCGCGCCCCGCTGCGCCGGCGCGGTCCGATCGGGCAATGCCCGGTAATTGTGCCGGAAGCTGGGAAGCGGCAGCTCTGATAACGGCTGGCTCCGCAAAACATTGAAAATGAATCCTGCCAGCACCAGAGTGCTCAGTACGGCGGTCGCGTCAAGAATCCTCCGCAGCCGCTTCCAGCGCTTCCTCTGGGGATCAAAAAAAATTTGCTTGTCGGGCATGTTTTGTCTTGTCTTTGGAGCATTCTCCGTGCTCGACCAATAAACTCTGGTTCTCTGTTTTTGATACCAAGGCTGGCAAGATCCGGCGGCGAATTCAGCGCGCTGCCGTACTACGCTATACAGTACGAATCGTATGGAAGCTGCAGCGCTGAGTCAATCGACAGGAGCACGCCCCAATCCAGCCGGCTGGCCGGCAAAATTCTTCGTGCTCGCTCCTCTCCTCGCCGGCGCAATCCTGCGCGTCATTCTTTTCCGCCAGTTCTTCGAGGCCAGCGGCGATTCGCTCGTCTACGGCGATATCGCCAAAAACCTCCTTCTGCACGGTCGCTACGCGCTCACCCTCGGATCGGGCCAGGCCTTCGCGACCCTCATTCGCCTTCCCGGCTATCCGCTCTTTCTCGCTGCCTGCTTCAGCCTCTTCGGCATCGAAAACTACGCTGCCGCCGCCTGGTTCCAGATCGCCCTCGACCTCGTCGCCTGCCTGCTGCTCGCTGACTTCGCCCGGCGCATCGCGCCCCCGCGTCTTGCCCGCCGCTCGGCTCACCTTACCCTCTGGCTCGCGGCTCTCTGCCCATTTACCGCGGTCTACGCTGCCAATCCCCTCACCGAAGGCCCCACCCTCTTTTGCATCTCGCTGGCTCTTTGGTCTGTCGCTCGCTTTCGCGATCAGCCGCGTTGGCTCTTCGCTTTGGCCTTCACCTTGGCCGTCACCTCTGCCGCGCTCCTGCGGCCCGACGGCGCTCTCGTGGCTGTTGCCCTGGCCCCCGCCATGCTCCTCGGCATCCGCGCACATCAGGCCCCGCGTGCTCAAATCGCTCGCATCGCTCTCGCCTGCGTCTTCCTCGCTCTCGCGCCCTTCGCCGCGTGGACCTGGCGCAACTGGCGCGTCTTTCATGTCTTCCAACCGCTCGCCCCGCGCACCGCCACTGATCCAGGCGACCCGCTCACCCCCGGCTGGGATCGCTGGGTCAAAACCTGGTGCCTCGACTTCATTTCCACCTACACCGTCGTCTGGAACGTGCCCGGCGACGTCCTCGACGTTCGCAGGCTACCCGCCCGAGCTTTTGATTCGCCCGCGCAATTCCATGCCACGACCGCGCTTGCCGACGCCTACAACAACAATCGCTGGAATCTCACGCCGCAGATCGATGCAGGCTTCGCGCAGCTCGCCGCCGCTCGGGTCGCCGCCGATCCTCTTCGCTATTACGTCCTGCTCCCGATCGGCCGCTTGGCCGACATGTGGCTCCGCCCCCGTGTCGAGAACCTTCCCATCGACGTCGACTGGTGGGTTTACTCCCATCATCACACCGAGACCGTCTTCAGCTGGTTCTATGCAGGGTTGAACGCGCTCTACCTGCTGCTCGGGTTTGCCGGCCTGTGCCTGCGACCCCGCCTATGGGTTTGGATGCTCCTTTATATCGTCCTGCGCTCGGCGCTGCTGCTGACCGTTGTTCCGCCTGAAGCGCGCTACACCCTCGAGTGCTTTCCCATCCTGTTTGTCTGCGGCGGGGTCTTCTTGGCCAGGATCTCGAAGTCCGGGCACTCCCGTGCTTAACGAAACATGCCCGTCTTGCGTCGTCAAACCCCGCGATCTATCGGTCGATGTACTGTGTCTTGCTGTCGGTCTTCAGCTTGAATGCATCGCTGGGTAGCGGCCCATTCACCTGGATATTGGAGTAGTAAGACTCACGCGTCTGACCCTCGCCCTGGTCGAATACCTGCTTTAGGCTCACCCCGCGCGTCGGATCGACCCAGATCGTAACCTTCGTTAGGTTCTTGCGCACCGCGGGATCCTTGGCCACAAGCTCCAGCTTTTCTGTATCCACGCCGTCGATCTTCTCCGGACCGCCGTCGGTGACGTTCCATTTGTCGGCGAGCTCCTTGCCGCTGGCTCCGAAGCCCAAAATCAGGTAGCTCTCCCACTTGCCCGCGCGCTTGAAGCGGGTGACCTGGTTGATCCTCTCCTCATCCAGCGAAAACACGCCATTCGAATAGCTGTAGACCTTGGGCGACGGCTTCCCGTTCTCATCGCGAATATGCGCGGCCATCTCGAAATTCGAGCCCTTGCGCTCGTAATACACCGTTCCCTTCTGCACGTCCTTGTCCGGGACCGGCTCCGTCATGATCGAATCGAACTCGAAATCCGCCGTCGTGGAGTGGAAGTTCGCCGCCGCAACATCCAGCTCGTGTAGCACTTTCTGCAGGTGGTCGTCCGCCGCTCCCGGCCGTCCCGGGATCAGAAGAGCCATGGAGGCGGCCAGAAATAAACTTCGTGCGATTCTCATGCACTTCCTTTGCGTTCTTTGGATGCAGGCTTCGCTCGCCGGGGCGCATCCAGCCTCTATCGGTGAGCCCAGATCTTCCAGACCTTGTTGCCTTGCGCGTCGTTCGCGGTTTCCCAGCGATCCACAAAAACCGCGTCTCCCGTCACCGGCTCGATTGCGTGGCGCAGCGCCTTCTTCACGTCGTTCTCGCTCGCCCCCGCGGGAATCTGCACATCCGACGCCTGTACCGAAACGATCACGTCGTGGTTCCCATCCCCCACCACCTGGATCGGGTGCGCCGGCCCTGCCGCGCTCGAAGGCTTGTCGCCAAAATCCCAAAAACGCGGGGCCACAAAGATGAAAAGCAGAATCAGCGTCACCATCACGTCGTAGTGCACGTTCCCGCGCGGATACGTCCAGTAGAAATAACTCTTCAGGATCTTGTTCATCGCTTAACGCGCAATCCTTTCCGCCCCGTTCATATAGGGACGCAGCGCCTCCGGAATCAGCACCGACCCGTCTGCCTGCTGGTAGTTCTCCAGAATCGCCAGCCACGTCCGGCCCACCGCCAGCCCGCTTCCGTTCAGGGTGTGCACAAACTCCGTCTTCCCCTTCGCCCCAGGCTTGAATCGAATGTTGGCGCGACGCGCCTGGAACCCCTCGAAATTCGAGCACGACGAGATCTCGCGGTAAAGCTGCTGCCCCGGGAGCCACACTTCCAGGTCAAATGTCTTTGCCGAAGAGAACCCCGTATCGCCCGTACATAACAGCACCCGCCGGTAGGGAAGGTCCAGCGCCTCCAGAATCTCCTCCGCGTCGCGCGTAAGCCTCTCATGCTCCGCGCACGACTCCTCCGGCCGGGTAAACTTCACCAGCTCTACCTTCTGAAACTGATGCTGCCGGATGATCCCCCGCACGTCTTTGCCATAAGCTCCGGCCTCGGCCCGAAAGCACGGCGTGTATGCCGTCAGCGAGATCGGCAGCTTGGCATCGTCGACAATCTCGTCCCGATACAGGTTCGTGACCGGCACCTCGGCCGTCGGAATCAGCCAGTGGTCGTTATCTTTAAACTCGCCCCGCGCCGCGCTCTCCGCATCGGCATCCGAGCAGCGGAAAAGATCCTCGGCAAACTTCGGAAGCTGACCCGTTCCGAAAAGGCTCTTCGAGTTCACCATGAACGGCGGAAGCACCTCGGTGTAGCCGTGCTTGGTCGTGTGCGTGTCGAGCATAAAGCCAATCAATGCCCGCTCCAGACGCGCCCCCGCTCCCATGTAAACCGCGAATCGCGCTCCGCTCAGCTTCGCCGCCCGCTCCAGGTCCAGAATCCCCAGCTGCTCCCCGATCTCCCAGTGCGGCTTGGGGGCGAAATCAAACTTGCGTTGCTCGCCCCACGTCTTCACCGTCACGTTGTCCGCGTCGGTTCGTCCCGTCGGCACTTCGTCGCGCGTGAGATTGGGAATGCGCGACAGCGCCAGTTGCATCTGCGCGTCCAGTTCGGCAGCGGCCTTGTCCAGACGATCGAGCCGCTCTTTCAAGGCCCGCGTCTCCTCCATCAGCGCTCCGGCTTCCTGGCCTGCCCGCTTTCTTGCCGCGACTTGCTGGCTCAGTTCGTTGCGTAAGGCCTTCAGTTGTTCCGACTGCGTAATCGCCTCGCGCCGCCGTTGATCCAGAGTGCGAAAATCCCCCAGCAAAGTGGCTGGGTCCGCCCCCCTTGCGCGCAATTTCTCTTCTACCTTTGGCAGGTTTCCGCGGACAAACGCCAAGTCAAGCATTTGCTCTCTAGTTTAACCGACCCGGCGGAACGCTTATTCCACCTCGCTTGCATGTACGGCCGGCTCGCTTGACGGTCCGTCTGCCAGCTCATGCGGCCAGCCGGGAAGATTCTGGTCCCCCGTGATCAGCCGTGCGCCCCGCGTAAACGTGAAATAAGTCCATATCCACGCCGCAAAGACCGACAATCGGCTGCGAAACCCGATCAGGAAAAAAATGTGCACGCTGATCCACGTCAGCCATGCCGGCAGCCCGCTCATGTGTGCCTTGAACGGCCACTCCACCTTCGCCACCGCCGACATGCGTCCGATGGTTGCCATGTCGCCTTTGTCGAAGTAACGAAAAGCCGGGCGCGCCCTGCCGCCCAAGTCCGCCGCAATCACGCGTCCCACGTGGTCGCCCATCTGCATAGCCGGTTGCGCAACTCCCGGCACCTGGTGCCCATCCTGCTCGAAGTGCGCCAGGTCGCCGAGTACAAAAACATTGGCAATCCCGGGCGGATTCAGCTTGTCGTCGACGATCACGCAGCCGCGTTTGTCCGTGGGCGCGCCTATCATCTTGCCCAGCGGCGATGCCAGTACCCCCGCGGCCCACAATGTCACCGCCGCGTCCATTCGCTCCCCCGACGCTTCCACCCATCCCGGTCCCACCCCGGTCACATGCGTGCCGGTGCGCACTTCCACCCCAAGATGCTCCAGCTCGGCCTGAGCCTTCGCCGAAAGATCCTCCGGATACGCGGCCAGGATCCGCGGGCCGTTGTCGATCAGCAACACCCGCGCCTTGGCCGGATCAATGTGCCGAAAATCATTGCGCATGAAAAGCTTTGCGATATCGCTGATCGCGCCCGCCAGTTCCACGCCTGTCGGGCCTCCGCCAATGACCACGAAGTTCAGCGGAGGATGCCATCCGTGCTCCTGCATCTGCCGCTCCGCCAACTCGAACGCCAACAGGACTCGCCTGCGAATCTCAATCGCATCCTCGATCGTCTTAAGGCCCGGTGCAAGTCGTTTCCAGTCGTCGTGGCCGAAATACGAGTGGGTTGCTCCCGTCGCTACCACAAGATAGTCGTACCCGACTCGCGCTCCGGAACCAAGCCGTACCTCCTGCGCTCCCACATCGATCCCCACCACTTCATCCATCAGCACGTCGGCGTTGTCCTGGTGCCGCAGGATGGTCCGAATAGGCTGTGCAATATCGGCCGGCGAAAGCACAGCCAGCGCAACCTGGTAGAGCAGCGGCTGAAAAATGTGATGGTTCCTCCGATCGATCACCGTGACGTCAACCGCCAGGTGGCCGAGCGATTTGGCTGCCCACAACCCTCCGAAACCGCCGCCGAGAATCACAACCCGCTTGCGGTCGTGCCGCTCCGTTTGTCTTCGAGCCGGGGAATCGCTCAATTCGGTCTCCTTCGATTACAAGATGCCAGAGAGCCTCTTCCGGTCACTGGGAGTTTTCCTTCTTTTACGGATGCTCCTCAACCGACACACT
>Ga0335072_10015085_pt1 | contig 10976 bp, 10 predicted proteins | sample Lox_Sample_21_FD_206725 | JGI IMG/M metagenome (GOLD analysis project Ga0335072, IMG submission 206725) | Soil microbial communities from Loxahatchee National Wildlife Refuge, Florida, United States - Lox_Sample_2.1 | ecosystem: Environmental > Terrestrial > Soil > Wetlands | place: USA... | reverse complement strand
GCCGGCTGAGTTTCACTACAACCCGATCGGCTCGGTGCATGGCGGCGTGCTTTCCACGCTGTGCGACTCGTCCTGCGGCTGCTCGGTGCAGAGCTTGCTCCCGGCCGGCACTTACTACACCAGCCTCGACCTCAGCGTGAAGTTCTTGCGCGCGGTGACCTCGGCGGCCGGTCTGCTGACGTGCACGGGCACTGTCACGCACCTGGGCGGCCGGTCGGCCCTGGCTGAGGCCCGGCTCACCGGCAGCGACGGCAAACTGTACGCCCACGCCACCAGCAGCTGCATGGTCTTCCGCCCGGCCGCGCCATGACCTGCGGTTCGATGCGACCCGCCGGATAACGTGGTGCGAGCACCAGGGTGCTGCGGCTACCGTTCGGGGCGTGACCAGCGAGCTTGATCCGGTAGTTGCGCACAACCGGTCGGCCTGGGACCGGGAGGTCGACACCGGCAACGAGTGGACCGTACCTGTCGGACCCGACGTGATTGCCGCCGCCAGGGCCGGGACATGGTCAGTCGTGCTGATCGGCTACGACCCGGTGCCGCGTGACTGGTTTCCGGCTGAGCTCGCGGATTCGGACGTGCTGTGCCTGGCCAGCGGCGGCGGCCAGCAAGGCCCGGTACTGGCGGCGGCGGGCGCGCGAGTGACCGTACTGGACAACTCGTCTCGCCAGCTCGGCCAGGACAGGATGGTGGCCAATCGCGAGAACCTGCAGCTGGCGACTGTTCTCGGCGACATGCGGGACCTCAGCGCGTTCGCGGACGCTAGCTTCGACCTGGTCTTTCATCCGGTGTCGAACGTGTTCTGCCCGGACATCGAGCCAGTCTGGCGCGAGTGCTTCCGGGTCCTGCGGCCCGGCGGGATCCTGCTGGCCGGGTTCATGAACCCGGACGTCTTCATCTTCGACGCCGACGCCAGCGAGAACCGCAACGAGCTGATCGTCCGGCACGCGCTGCCCTACTCCGATCTCACCCATCTGAGCGACGAGGAACGCACGCGGCTGTGGGGCCTCGATGCTCCGGTCGAGTACAGCCACTCGCTCACCGAGCAGATCGGCGGTCAGCTTGCCGCCGGCTTCGTCATCACCGCTTTCCGTGAGCGCCCCCACCACGCCGGACCGACCGCCGAGTTCATGCCCGGCTACTTCGCGACCAAGGCCGTGAAGCCGGCCGGAGTCAGGCCGGCTTAGGCTCGTACAGGGTGTCGATGACGTCGGCGTACTTCGCGTGCACTACCCGCCGCTTGAGCTTGAAAGTCGGCGTCAGCTCCTCGCTCTCCGGAGTCCACTCAACCGGCAGCAGCTCCCAGTACTTGACCTGCTGGACCCGCGCCAGCCTCGCGTTCGCGTCTGCGACCGCCTGGGCCACCTCGGCCCGCACCGCGTCGTTAGCGGCCAGCTCAGCCAGCGAGGTGTGCTCGATGCCGCGTGCCTTAGCCCAGGCCGGCGCGACGCCGCCGTCCAGCGTCAGCAGCGCCACCAGGTACGGGCGGCGGTCGCCGTAAGCCAGCGCCTGGCCGATCAGCGGGTGCGCGACCAGCAGATTCTCCACCGCGGCCGGTGACACGTTCTCTCCGCCGGCGGTGATGATCAGCTCTTTCTTGCGGTCGACGACGCGCACGAAGCCGTCCTCGTCGATGGAGCCGATGTCGCCGGTGTGCACCCAGCCGCCGGAGTCGATCAGGTCGGCGGTCTGCTCCGGCAGGTTGAGATAGCCCGGGGTGTTGAGCGGGCCGCGGGCAAGTATCTCGCCGTCGTCGGCGATCTGGACTTCGATACCGGGAACGGGCCGTCCCACCGTGCCGAGCCTGAAGGCGTCCGGCGTGTTTACGGTGAACGCGCCGGTGGTCTCGCTCATGCCGTACACGTCCATGATCCGCACGCCAAGACCGCCGAAGAACGCGCCCACTTCCGGCGGCAGCGGCGCGGCCCCGCTGACCAGGATCTCCGCTTCACCGAGGCCGAGCAGCGACCGGATCGGACCGAGCACCTGCTCGTCCGCTGCCGCGAACTTCCCGGCCAGATCCGGCGAGGTAGTTTCGCCGTACTGGCTGCTGCGCACGTATGCCAGGCCGGTCTCCATGGCCGCCGCCACCGCGGCCTTCCGTTCCGCGTCCTGCTCGCCAGCCAGCAGCCCCTGGATTCCCGCCATGACCTTCTCGTAAATCCGCGGTACCCCGAAGAACGCCGTCGGCTTGACCTCGCCCATCGTGCCGATGAGCTGGCTGGCCGCGTCGTGGCAGAAGTACGTGTGGGTCGCGTTGCAGATCGCCAGGTACAGCGTGAACATCCGCTCAGCGATGTGCGCCAGCGGCAGGTAGGAGACCCAGCGGACGTGCATGCGGCTGATGTCGGCGGCCCGGCCAGCCTCGACTTCATAGAGGACGTTCGCGTGGGTGATGATGACGCCCTTCGGGTTGCCGGTCGTGCCCGAGGTATACAGCAGCGTGACCGCGTCGTCCGGCTTGATCGCGGCCACCCGCCTGCTGACCGGCCCGCTGTCTTTTGCGAGCCGCTGCGCGCCGAGCGTCGCGAACTCCTCCCAGCTCAGGTACGGCACTTCGGGCGGGCAGACGGCAGCGTCCCGGACGATGACCTTGCGCAGCGACGGCAACTGCGCGAGCACTTGCTGCCAGCGGGCAAGCTCGCTGGCGCCGTCGATGACGGCGATCTTGGCATCGCAGTTGCCCGCCATGAAGGCAATCTGCTCGGCCGCAAGGGTTGCATAGAACGTGACCGGCACACCGCCTGCATGCAGCACGCCCATGTCCGCCAGCACGTGCTCAAGCCGGTTGGGCAGCATCAGCGCGACCTTCTCCCCTGGCCGCAGGCCTAGCTCGGCAAAGGCGGCAGCGAGCTGCAACGCACGCTCCCGGGTCTGCGCCCAGGTGATCGTCTGCCACGAACCGTCGGCGCCCCGGTCGGAGTACGCCGGCAGGTCGCCGTAGCGCTCGGCAGTGCTGGCTAGCGCGTCGCACATCGTCTGCCCGGCCGTCAGCTGCACAATGGCTGCCCGCTCCTCGGCGATGCCGGCCGGCACCTCGGTGGTTGTCACAGCACGCCTCCGTTCGTTCGTCGCGGCGCGCCCGACAGCATCCACCCGGCGCGGACTCATAACGCATGGCACCACGCACGCGCCAGGTTCGCAAGCCGCCACCGGTTACAGTTCTGGTCATGACGATCCAGGCCCCGGTCCGGCTCACCCAGTACGCGCACGGCGGCGGGTGCGCTTGCAAGATCCCACCCGGCGAGCTTGAAGAGGCAGTCGCCAGGCTGATCCCGGCGAGCAAGCCCGCCGACGTTCTTATCGGAGTGGAGCACGGCGACGACGCGGCCGTCGTGCGGATCGACGGCAACCGCGCGGTGGTCGCCACCACGGACTTCTTCACCCCGGTCGTCGATGACGCTTTCACCTTCGGGCAGATCGCAGCGACGAACGCGCTGTCGGATGTGTACGCGGTCGGCGGCGAGCCACTCGTTGCGCTCAACTTGCTCGGGTGGCCCCGCGACGTGCTGAGTGCGGACCTGGCTGCCGAAGTGCTGAGCGGCGGGCTGGCCGCGGCCAGCGCTGCCGGGTGCCACGTGGCCGGCGGGCACAGCATTGACGACCCCGAGCCGAAATACGGGATGGCTGTCACCGGGCTAGCCGACCCGGACCGGCTGCTACGCATCGATGCGGGCCGGCCAGGCTTGCCTATCTCGCTGACCAAACCCATCGGTAGCGGCGTGCTGAACTCGCGGCACAAGGCCACCGGCGAGTCGTTCCCGGCGGCGATCGACGTGATGACAGCGCTCAACGACGTCGCGAGCCGCCAGGCGCTCGCGGCCGGGATCCAGTGCGCGACAGATGTGACCGGCTTCGGCCTGCTCGGCCACCTGTTCAAGCTCGCCAGGGCCAGCGGCGTCACCGCCGTCGTGGACAGCGCTGCGGTGCCGCTGATCGAGGGCGCAGCCGACACGGTCCGGGCTGGCTACGTCCCTGGCGGCAGCCGTAGGAACCTGGACTGGGTCGCGCCGCACAGCGACTTCGGCAACGCGACGCAGGACATGCTGCTGCTGCTTGCCGACGCTCAGACGTCTGGCGGGCTGCTGCTCGCGGGCGAGATCCCCGGCGCGCCAGTGATCGGCTACCTAGTCGAGTCAGGCCCGAAGGCTCTGATCGTGCGATGACGCACTTCTTGAGTTAAGCCTCGATTGCGTGAGCCCGCGCCGTCAATAGCGCAGCGCTTGCTCGGACGAGACGACCCGCACGCCGAGCGGCACCAGCGTGATCGGGATGATCTTGAAGCTGGCCAGGCCAAGCGGGATGCCGATGATGGTCAGGCAGAGCAGCAGTCCCGCGACCAGGTGCCCGAGTGCCAGCCACCAGCCGAACAGGATGACCCACAGCACGTTGCCGATCACTGAGGCCAGTCCGGCACCGGGCCGTCGCTCGATGGTCCTGCCGAAGGGCCAGAGAACATAGCCCGCGATGCGGAAGGCAGCGATCCCGAACGGGATCGTAATGATCAGAACGAAACAGACAATACCCGCTAGCACGTACACGATGGCCATCCAGAAGCCCTCGAGCACCAGCCAGATGACATTCAGAATCGCCTTGAGCATCGGCCCCCCGGTCCGCGTCCCGGCCCGGCACCCCCGGACCGCTAGACCACCTTCGCACGGCAGCGGCGTCGCGTATTCACTCTGGCCGGGTGATGACGGCACGGGGCTGCCGGGGGATCGTGTGCCAAGAGCCTGCCCGGCTGACGCGTGGCAGCCAAGCCCGCACCGGGCAGCGAACGGACGACAACCGTGGAGGGGCATGTGGGCGTTTCGGATATGGATGTGACGGTCGATCAGGCCACCAGCGACATGCTGCTGGCGCTCGCGATGGGCGAGTCGGGCGCCATGGGCGAAGCCATGGAGATGCGCGAGCAACTGCGAGCCGACAGCAGCCTGGACGCCAAGACGTTCGCGCTGGTCAAGATCGCCGCACTAGTGGCGCTGGACGCGGCGCCGGCGTCGTACCTGTTCCAGGTGCAGGGCGCGCTGAACGCCGGGGCGTCCCCTCGGGAGATTCTCGGCGTGATGACGGCGGTCGCCCCGCAGACCGGGATGGCCCGGGTCGTGTCGGCGGCGCCCGAGATCATGATCGCTCTTGGTCTCGAGCTGCCGGTCGGGATGGACTCTGACACTGGATCCAGTAACGGCGGACGCCGCAGCCGGTAATCGTTACCAGAGCCGGCCTGCCACCGGGCCGGAGACGGGAGGAATCGCAGATGATCGGCCGACCTATGGTCGTGCGGCGCCGTCCGTTGCTGCGAGCCGCGGCAGTCGGAGGCACGTACGCCGCCGGACGGGCGATGGGCCGCCGCGCGGAGCAGCAGGATGCTGCGGAAGCAGCTCAGGACCAGCGGATCAGCGCTGTGGAAAGCCAGCAATCTCAGCAGGCCGTGCCAGCGCAAGCCGGTCCAGCGCAAGCCGGTCCAGCGCAAGCCGGTCCAGCGCAAGCCGGGCCGGCCCGCTCCGAGGCTTCGCTGATGGATCAGCTAAGCCGGCTCAACACGCTGTACCAGCAGGGGGCGCTGACTGAGGATGAATTCTCGGCCGCCAAGGCCAAGGTGCTGGAGGGGTGACCCGCTCCTCTGACGCTTCATGGACGCGTATCGCTGCGGCTAACAGTGGATCAGCATCCACCGGCAGCGACCAGGCGGGATTATCCAGGGCGCTGGCTCGCGACCACGTACTTCGGATCGGCTGCTGAGGCCTTGCCGGCCCGCAGTACCGCGAACTTCGCGCACAGCCCGCCGCCGGTGAGCAATGCTGCCGATACGGCGGCCGCTGTCCGGCTACGCCGTGCCGCGAGCGAGGCAACTCCCCCGCCCAGGGTCAGGTACCTGGCAGCAGTGAGCATCGCGCCGCCGGGCCCGGTCCGGTACGGCTCACCCGACGGGCCCGGCATCGTCTCCAGTCCGTAGCCGGCCAGGCTCTCCACAGCAGCGCCGATCAGCGCGAGGCGGTAGGCGGCGGCAAAGTCCGACCGGTCGCGGCTTACCGCGCTCGCGGCCAGGCCAGCAGCCCCGGCTGCGGTCATCGCACCGCCGGTGAACAACAGCGGCAACTGCCGGTAGGCCTCGTGCCAGGCCGGCACCGCCGTGTTGGCCAGCAGCACGCCCGGATAGGCCGCCAGCAGCGGCCCGGTCACCGCGGACCCGGCGCCGGCCAGGCTGCCGAGCCGACCCAGCCGGCCCGTCACCTCGCTCGCCGCTGCCGCTGATACCAGCCCGGAGTGCGCCGCCAGGATCCACGAGCCCATGCTCATCGGCGACGTGGGCTTTGCCACCCGCAGCATGTTCAGGAACCGCTCCGGACGGCCGAGCTCCGCTGTCAGGAACGCGCCGCCGCCGAACGCTCCGGCCGCGGCCCCGAGCCGGGCCGTCCTTGCCAATGCCGGCCGCCCGGTCGCTTCGGCGGCAGCGCCCACCATGGCCAGCGCGCCAGACAGCTCACCCAGGAACAGGTAAGCGGGCAGGTGCGGCTCCTTCCACCGGCTCACCTTCAGGATGGGCCGGCCGTAGTAGGACTGGAAGTCGGCAGGCGGCACCTGCAGCTGCTCGGTCAACCCAGCCTCCCTCGTCCGGAGAACGCCACCGCTACTCCGGCCGCAAGGACGGCAGCAGCAGCCCCCGCCCAGCGCCACATCGACGGCAGGTCCCTGGTAGTCACGACCGGATCGGGCGGCAGCCCGTACACCTCGGGCTCGTCAAGCAGCAGGAAGAATGCGCCAGCCCCGCCGATCCCGTCGCCGGCGTCATCGCCGTACAACCGAGCCTCGGTATGCCCGGCCGCATGCAGATCGGCCAGCCGGGCCTGCGCGATCTCGCGCAGCTCGGAAAGCGGCCCGAACTGGATGGAATCGGTCGGGCAGGCTTTCGCGCAGGCCGGCTCCAGCCCGCCCCGCAGGCGGTCATAGCACATCGTGCACTTCCACGCGCGGCCGTCGCCTTCCCGTCGGTCGATCACGCCGAACGGACAGGCAGACACGCAGTACGCGCAGCCGTTGCAGACATCCGGCTGGACGATCACGGTGCCGAACTCGGTGCGCACCAGCGCCCCGGTCGGGCAGACGTCCAGGCAGGCCGCGTGCGTGCAGTGCTTGCATACGTCGGATGCCATCAGCCAGCGGGTCGCGGACCCGTCGGCGATCTCGCTAATGACGTCCTGCTCGATGAACGCCACGTGCCGCCAGCTGTTCGAGCCCAGCGCGCCGGTGTTGTCGTAGGACATGCCGGTCAGCTCAAGCACGTCGAAATCCGGGTCGGGCAGGCCGTTCCACTCCTTGCAGGCGACCTCGCATGCCTTGCAGCCGATGCAGACGCTGGTATCGGTGAAAAACCCGACGCGGGCCGGATGACTATCGGCGTACCCGGCGTCGCCGGACACGTCGGCGAGCGGGCCGTAGAGCGAGTTGCCCGATGTTCCGGTTGTCATGTCGCGAGCCCTCATGTCGCCAGCCGGGGTTCTTCGTCGGGCAGCCCAGCCCTGTGCCGGTAGGAGTTCACGAGCTCCATCCTGGCAGCGCCGGTGGGTCGCCGTCCTGGCCTGATGTCGCAGGTCGCCACCTTGCTCTCCTGGATGAACACGTTCGGGTCCAGCACCAGCGGCAGCAGGTCGTTGACCGAGTCGCCGGTGACCAGGCCCTCGCTGCCGAAGTGGTAAGGCAACCCGACCTGATGAATGACACCCTCGCCGGGTATCCGCAGCGGCCGCAGCCGCCGCGTCACCAGCACCCGCGCCTCGATCGCGGCGCGCGCGGTGATGATCGTCGCCCAGCCACCGTTCTCCAGCCCGCGCTCGGCCGCGAGCCCCGGCGACACTTCGCAGAACAGCTCGGGCTGCAGTTCCGCGAGCCTGGACAGTGTCCGGCTCATTCCGCCCGCTGTGTGGTGCTCGGTCAGCCGGTACGTCGTCACCACATACGGATAGGTGGTGTCATGCCCGGCAACCTGATCGCGGGTCGCTTGCCGGTCGCGGTACCGGATCGCGACCGGGCTGCCGTCCTGCTGGTACACCCGGTTGCGCAGCGGGGACTCGGCTGCCTCGAAGTGCGCCGGCAGCGGGCCGTCCTGCAGTCCCTTCGGCACGAACAGCGCTGCCTTCCCGTCAGCCTGCAGGATGAACGGGTCAGCGCCGCCCAGCGCGGCAGGGCCGGTCGCACCTGGCGGCGGCTGGTAGTCCGGCGCCTTGTTCTTCTCGAAATCCGGCACGTCGAGGCCGGTCCACTCGCCCGCCTGCTCATCCCACCAGACGTACGCTTTGGCCTCGCTCCACGGCTTGCCGTCCGGATCGGCCGAAGCCCGGTTGTACAGGATGCGGCGGTTCGCCGGCCACGCCCAGCCCCACTCCGGTGCGACGTAGGACTGCTCGCGCCACGGCTTGCGGCGCGCCGTCTGGTTCACTCCGCCCGCAAAGCAGCCAGCGTGGATCCAGCTGCCGCATCGAGTCGAGCCGTCGTCAGCCAGCTGCGCGAAGGTCGCCAGCGGCGAGCCGTCCGCCGCGTAACCGTTGAGCTCAGCCAGCACCGCCTCGGCCGACGGCTCCCCGCTGGCGTCTTCCGGGTAATCCCAGGTCACGTCGAGCACCGGCCGGTCGGCCGGGTCGTCCGAGCCGGCCAGTCGCGCGCGGATGCGGCGGCCGAGATCGTAAATGAACGCCAGGTCGCTGCGCGCGTCACCGGGCGGATCCAGCGCCTTGGCATGCCACTGCAGCAGTCGCTGAGTGTTGGTGAACGTGCCGTCCTTCTCCACGTGCGCAGCGGCCGGCAGGAAGAACACCTCGGTCCCGATCTTCTCGGTCACCAGCTCCCCTGCGGCGACCTCGGGCGACTTCTGCCAGAAGGAGGCGCTCTCGATCATCGTCAGGTCCTTCACGACCAGCCAGTCCAGGTTGGCCAGCGCCAGCCGCTGCAGCCGCCCGCCCGCCGACCCGACCGTCGGGTTCTCGCCGAGCAGGAAGTATCCCTTGACCTTGCCGTCGATCATGTCCAGCGTCGTGCGGTAGGTGCCGTGGTCGCCGGTAATCCTCGGCAGGTGGCCGAAGCAGAAGTCGTTCTCCGCCGTGGCCGCGTCCCCGAACCAGGCTTTGAGGAAGCTGACCAGGTACTTGCGCTTGTTGCCCCAGAATCCGGTGTCCGGTATCCGGGCCAGGTAGGTAGTCATGTCCTCGCCCGCGCCCGGCATCGGCAGGTAACCGCTGAGCAGGTGGAAGAGCGTCGGCACGTCGGTCGCGCCCTGGATGTTCGCGTGCCCGCGCAGCGCCAGGATGCCGCCGCCGGGCCGGCCCATGTTGCCCAGCAGCATCTGCAGGATGGACGCGGTCCTGATGTGCTGAACGCCGGTGCTGTGCTGCGTCCACCCCACCGCGTACACCCATGCGGTCGTCTTCTCCCGCCCGCTGGCCGCGACAATGGCGTCGGCAATCCTGCTGAACTCCGCTGGCCGGATCCCGCAGACTTGCTCGACCAGCTCCGGGGTGTACCGGGCGAAGTGCCGCTTCAGCACCTGGAACACGCACCGCGGGTGGCTCAGCGTCTCGTCCCGCTCGCCCGTCGGCTGCCAGCTGGAGTTGTCGTAGGTCCTGGTCTCCGGGTCGTAGCCGGAGAACAGGCCGCCGCCGTCCTCGGCGTCGGTGAACTCCTCGGGCAGGACGTCAGCGGCGTTGGTGTAGGCGCGCACATACGGCGTGAACTCGTGCCCGCCGGACAGCACGTGATTAATCAGCGCGCCGAGCAGCACGATGTCGCCGCCCGCCCTGGTGGGCACATGCAGGTCAGCCAGCGCGCTGGTGCGGGTGAACCGCGGGTCGATATGGATCACCGTGGCCCCGCGCGCCCTGGCCTCGACCACCCACTGAAACGCGACGGGATGGCACTCCGCCATGTTCGAACCGCAGATGACGATGCAGTCCGAGTTAATAAGATCGCGAGGAAACGTGGTAGCACCGCCACGTCCGAAGCTTGTCCCCAGACCGGGAACAGTGGCGGAGTGTCATATGCGGGCTTGGTTCTCGATCTGGATCGCGCCGAGCGCGGTCCACAGCTTCTTGATGAGGTAGTTCTCCTCATTGTCGAGAGTGGCGCCGCCCAGGCTGGCAATGCCGAGCGTCCTGGCGACCCTCTTGCCGCCGTGCTCCTCCTGCCAGCTCGCCTTCCTGGTCGCGATCACCCGGTCGGCGATCATGTCCATCGCCTGATCCAGGCTGAGGGGTTCCCATACGGTGCCGTACGGCCGCCGGTACAGCACCTTCGTCAGCCGGCCGGGCTGAGTGACCAGCTGCTTGCTGGCAGCGCCCTTGGGACACAGCCGCCCGCGCGACACCGGCGAGTCCGGGTCGCCCTCGATCTGGGTGACCACATCCGTGCCGTGCTTTGAGGCCACGTAGACTCGCTGGCCGCAGCCAACAGCGCAGTAGGGGCAGACAGAGGCAACCACCCGCTTGGCGTCCTGAGTGCGCGGGGCGGCCGCCTCGGTGTGCGGCGACCGTACCGCCTTACCGCGGCCGAGCCGGTCAGGACCGGTCAGCTGCCGGAAGGCAGGCCAGTTTTCTATCCAGCCGCGCGGATCGGGCGCCATGATCCCATCCAAACGGACATAGCCTGCAAAGAGCAAGCGGGCAGCGCAGATGCCGGGACACCGTGAGCACCAGCAGCAGGTCGGAGGCACCGTGGCCGGACGGACGGCACGCAGGCGGGTTACCCGGATCTGCGTCGGCGACACTGGCAACGGCGCCGCAGCCGGTGACTCTGCACTCGGCAAGGCTGCGGTCAGCGAGCGTGCCGACCTGCTGGCCGCTGAGGAGCCGCTCGGCATCAGGATCGGTGGCGAGGCAGTCAGCCTGACCATGCGGACGCCCGGCGACGATGTCGATCTGACTGCCGGCTTCCTGTTCAGCGAAGGCATCATCAGCTCGGCCAGTGACATCGTGTCGATCAGGATCTGC
>Ga0335072_10015084_pt1 | contig 10976 bp, 13 predicted proteins | sample Lox_Sample_21_FD_206725 | JGI IMG/M metagenome (GOLD analysis project Ga0335072, IMG submission 206725) | Soil microbial communities from Loxahatchee National Wildlife Refuge, Florida, United States - Lox_Sample_2.1 | ecosystem: Environmental > Terrestrial > Soil > Wetlands | place: USA... | reverse complement strand
TGCCACACGTGGGCGAGGTCGCGCGTCACGTACGGGGCGTTGGCGCAAGTCATGCGCAGGATTGTGGCAGAATCCCCGGGCCGACATGACCATCACCTCCGCCACCATACCGGTTGCGCCCGGGCTGCACGTCGATGCGGCGACGGGGCTGCTGATCGGGGCGCGGCAGGTGCTGTCGCCGCACTTCGATGCGCGCCCGGCGGGGGTGAAGCCCGATCTGCTCGTGGTGCACGGCATCAGCCTGCCCCCGGGGGAGTTCGGCGGACCGTGGATCGACCGTCTCTTCACCGGCACCCTGCCGCACGATGCGCATCCCTACTTCCGCGCGATCGCCAGCTGGCGCGTCTCGGCGCACGCCCTGATCCGCCGCGACGGTGAGATCGTGCAGTACGTGCCCTTCGGGGCACGGGCCTGGCACGCCGGGCAGTCGGAGTACAACGGCCGTACGGGCTGCAACGACTTCTCGGTCGGCATCGAGCTCGAGGGGACCGACGAGACGCCCTACACGGAGGCGCAGTACGAGTCGCTGGCGCAGCTCGCCGCGGCGCTCTTCGACGCCTACCCCTCCCTCGGCCCCGAGCACATCGTCGGCCACAGCGACATCGCGCCCGAGCGCCGCACCGACCCGGGGCCGCTCTTCAACTGGCGCCGCTTGCGCATGCTGGTGCAGGAGCGCACGGCGCTACGCTGACCGGGGCGCCGGTTTCCGCGGCGATTTCCGCGGCGATCTGGGGGCCGGCTTCGGCTGCTTGTGCCGCTCGTGGCGCCACAGCACCTCGGTGCCGCGCTCATGGCGTGCCAGCACCCGCGCCAGCACGAACAGCAGATCCGAGAGGCGATTGAGATACCTGAGCACCTCGGCGCTCACCTGCTCGGTCCGTGCCAGCGTGCAGGCGCGCCGTTCGGCGCGCCGCGCCACGGTGCGCGCCAGGTGGCAGGCGGCGGCTCCCGGGCCGCCTCCCGGCAGGATGAACTCCTTGAGCGGGGGCAGCTTCGCGTTGAACTCATCGAGCGCGCGCTCGAGCTGCGCCACGTGCTCGGCGCGGATCAGCGTGTGGCCCGGGATGCAAAGCTCGCCCCCCAGGTCGAAGAGCTCGTGCTGCACCCCGGTGAGGCAGGCCGCGACGTTCTGCGGCAGCTTCGGCACCGCGAGCAACACGCCGATGACACTGTTGAGCTCATCCACCGTGCCGTAGGCCTCGACCCGCGCGTTGTCCTTGGGGACGCGGCTGCCGTCGCCCAGGCCCGTGGTGCCGTCGTCGCCGGTGCGGGTGTAGATCCTGCTCAGCCGGTTTCCCATTGGTCGTATCCTAGCGGATATGGCATCCGGAGAACTCAAGGCAGCCCTCGCCGCGGCGCGGGCCGCGAGCGAGGTGATCGACGCCCACTACCGCAGGAATCCGGGCGTGCGCCTGAAGAGCGATGCCTCGCCGGTGACCGAGGCCGACGTGCTCGCCGAGGAGGTCATCCGCACCACGCTGAGCGAGCGCTTCCCGTCCTACGGTTTTCATGGCGAGGAGACCGGGCAGCACGGCGCTGGCGCCGAGAGCGTCTGGCTGGTCGATCCGATCGATGGCACCAAGGCCTTCGTGCGCGAGATCCCGTTCTTCTCGACCCAGATCGCGCTTCTGCGTGCCGGCAGGCTCGTGCTCGGGGTCTCGAGCGCGCCGGCCTTCGGCGAGCTCGCCTGGGCCGAAGAAGGCACGGGCGCCTTCCTCAACGACCGTCCCGTGCGCGTGAGCGCGGTGACGTCGCTCGCCGCCGCGGCGATCTCGGCCGGAAATCTCAGGAGCCTGGCGCGCTCGGGCGCCTGGGGCCGCTACGGGGCGCTGATCGCCGGTGCCGCCTACAGCCGCGGCTACGGCGACTTCGTGCACTATCACCTGCTGGCGCGCGGCGCGCTGGATCTCGTCATCGAGTCGAACGTCAGCATCCTCGACATCGCCGCGCTCACGGTGATCGTGCGCGAGGCGGGCGGGCGGTTCACGGATCTCGAGGGAGGCGAGGTCGGGCTCGCGACCTCGAGCGTGCTCGCCACCAACGGTGCGCTGCACGGCGCGGCCCTGGCGGCGCTCGCCGGCTAGGCATTGCACCCTCGCCGGACATCAAACGCTCACGAACACCCGCCGGCCGTCCTTGTCGAGCTCCATCATCGGCGCGAGGTAAAGATCGCTCAGGGAAGCCTCGGTGAGCGCCTCGCCCACCGGTCCGAGGGTCCAGCGTCCGTCGCCGTGCAGCAGCAGCACCCGGTCGGCGAAGCGCGCCGCCAGTGTCGGGTCGTGCAGGGTCGTGATCACGGTGCGGCCCGCGCGCGCGAGCTCGCGGAACAGCCCGAGCACCACCAGCTGGTGGTGAGGATCGAGGTGATTGGTGGGCTCGTCCAGGAGGAAGACCGCGGGCTGTTGGGCGAGCAGCGCCGCGACTGCTACGCGCCGCTGCTCGCCGCCCGAGAGCGTGTCGGTGCGCCGCATGGCGCAGTCGGCCATGTCCACCGCGGCGAGCGCGCTGCGCGCCAGGCGCTCGTCCTCCGCGCTCTCCCACTGCCACAGCGCGAGGTGCGGGTGGCGGCCGATGAGCACGGTCTCCATGGCGGTCGTGACGAAGGCATCCTCGAGGTCCTGGGGCAGAATCCCCAGACGCAGTGCCACCGCGCGGCGTTTGAGGCCGCCGAGCGTGACGCCGTCGAGCTCGACGGCGCCGCTCGCCGGCTCGCGCAGTCCGGCGAGCGTGTGCAGCGTCAGCGTCTTGCCCGAGCCGTTGCGCCCGAGTATCGCCACCACTTCGCCGGGCGAGAACTCGACGTCGAGCCCCTGCACCAGCTGGCGCGCGCCGGCCCGCACGCCGACCGCGCGCGCCGCGAGCGGGGGCGCGGCGGCGCTGCGCGCCGCGGCGCCGTGACCGACCGGGCTCACGGCCGCGTCCATCGGATCTCCAGCGCGGTCGCCGGGCCCACCACCACGTCGCGCAGTGTGCGCGGCATCTCCGATTCCCGCTCACTGAGTGCGCGACGCCCGGCCATGATCTCGGCCGCGAGCTGCGGGTAGAGGGGCTTCTGGTCGGGGTCGGCGTAACCGATCGGGTACACGGGCTGCCCGGTCGCGTAGTCGTACTTGTCGGTCGCCCCCACGGTGTGCAGAAACTCGTGCGCGATGACGATGTCGTTGCTGCCGGTCATCTCGCGCACCGCGAAGGCATGCACTACGCCGACCAGGCCCTTCTGCAGTCCATGCGAGTCGGGCGCGCGCTCGAGCGTCGAGGGGTCGTGGTAGAGCACGAACAGGCGGATGCGCGACGGCACGCGCCCCGGGACGGTGCCGGCGCGGTGCGCATACCAGCGCAGCCTGAGGCTCCACCAGGCGATCCCAAGGGGGCCGGCATCGGGGGCGAGCGCGGGAGGCAGCTGCGCGCCTTCCGGGTAGAGCTCGAGATGCACCGGGTCATCGAGGGCCACCCCGTAACGGTGCGCTTCGCGCGCGAGGAACGCAGAGACGGGCTCGAAATCCTTCGCGGTCAGTGCCTCGATGTAGTCGTGCGCCGTGCGGCTGCCGTCGGCATTGAGGGGGTAGATGCCGACCCAGAGCGTTTGCTGCCAGCTCTGGGTGTGCACCCGGTCGAGCCACTGCTGCAGCGCCACCGCACCGAGCACCAGCAGCAGCACCAGGATGCGGATGTTGCGCCACACGCGCGGGGATCCGGATGCCGTCAGGGTTGCAGGCGCGTGGCCTGCCACGCGCCCGCTGCGAACGTACCCGCTCCGGGAGTGAGCGTGCGGCTCCAGCGCGCGCGATCGTGAATGCGGCCCGCGCCTTCGACCCACAGCTCGACCGCATCCGCCCACAGCCGATAGCCGCCCCAGTGCGGCGGGCGCGGAATTTCGATGGCGGGGTTGGCGGCGGCGCCGGCGGTCCCCGGAAGCGGCGCGCCGAAGCGCTGGGCGGTGTCGGCCAGGGCGCGCTCGAGCGCGGCGCGCGAGGCGATCGGCTCGCTCTGCGCGCTCGCCCAGGCGCCGAGCCGCTTGTCCCAGGAGCGCGAGGCGAAGTAGGCATCGGCCTCGGCGGCCGGGCCCTTGACGACCGTGCCCTCGATGCGCACCTGGCGGTGCAGCGCATCCCAGTGCAGCACCGCCGCCACGCGCGGATTTTTCTCCAGCTGCCGGCCCTTGCTCGAGCGGTAGTTGGTATAGAAAACCACGTAGCCGGGCTGGGGCACGATGTCCTTGCAGAGCACCACGCGCGCCGCCGGATGACCGTCGGGGGTTGCGGTCGCGAGCACCATGGCGTTGGGATTCGGTTGCGCACGCGCCGCCCAGGCATCGGCGAGCCAGCGCGCCGCGACCGCGAGCGGCTCGGCAGGCAAGGGGTCGGGGAGCAGCTCCTGGTGGTCGCTCATGGGTTGCACATTGGTGCGGCGAATCCCGATTCGGTAGGCTCCGGGCATGATACCGCTCTCGCGCATCGCGGGCCGCATCCTCAGATGGATCGGGCTCGTGGCCGGGGGCCTGGTGCTCGCCGCGCTGCTGCTGTTCGCGCTCGCCTTCGCGATCAACTGGCGCGACGAGCCGCTCTCGGCGCAGGCGCGCGCGCTCCTCGCGCTGCCGCCCGATCGCCTCAGGCCCGAGGACAACATCTACATCGCCATGGCGGGCTTCACCGCGCCCTCCGGCGCCTCGGTCACCGCCACGGGGCAGGCGCGCATCGAGCGCTACAACGAGCGCCTGGACGCGGTGCTGCACAACCCGTCGGCGCCGGCGCTCGACTCCCTCACCAGCCGCGATCCGGGGCAGCTCCTGTTCGTCGGTCAGGCGGACTTCGTGCATCCGCTCAGCGACTCGGTGTGGAACGAGGTCGCGGCGCACCGCGCCGACATCGAGGCGCTGCTCGCGCGGAACGCCGAGCTCTGCCAGCGCTACCAGGCGCTCGCGCGGCTGCCGGGCTACTTCGAGACGGCGCGCCCGAGCTACCTGGCGCCGCCGGTGTACGTGCCCACCGAGGTACGTTACCTGTTCCTCGAGGCCACGGCGCTGCGGTTGCGCAGCGGCAGCGCCGGCGAGCAGCGCGAGGCGCTGAGCGAGCTCTCGGCCGACATCGCCCTGTGGCGGCGCGTGCTGACGGGCGAGGGGCTGCTCGTCTCGAAGATGCTCTCGCTCGCGTACCTGCAGTCGGACTTGCTGCTGCTCGCCGATCTCATCGCCGATCCGCACGCCGAGGTGCCGGTGGGCGAGGGCGACGCTGAGCGGGTCGCTCCGCTCTTCGCGGATGGGGATTTCGCGCTCGCGACGGCCTTTGCCGCGGAGTTTCGCGTGCAGGTCTCGCTCCTCGAGCAGACGCAGTACCTCTACACCATCGGCTGGAGCCCCCAGCCCGCGGGCGGCAACATCGAGCGCAGCGGGCTCGACCGGCTGGGGAGCGCCGTCAGCGGACACTTCTTCAAGCTGAACGCGACGGTGAATCTCTTCGCGCAACAGGTGCAGCGCCTCGACTCGATCGCCCCGGGCCCGCAGGTTGCCGCGACCGACCGCAAGCTCGCGCAGACGAGCGCCACGGCCTGGTCGGCCGTGGGGGTCTACAACCCGATCGGCAAGCTTCTGGCGGGCCTTGCCGCGCCCCTGGGCGTCAACTACCCGCTGCGGGCGTGGGACGTCGCGGCGCTGCAGCGCCTGGTGCGCGCCGGCTACGAGATCCGCCGCCGGCAGACGCCCAAGGCCGACATCCCGGCTTTCCTCGAGCAGCATCCCGAGTGGGCGAGGCACCCGGGCGACGGCCGGCCGTTCCTGTGGGACCCCGAAGCCCTCGAGATCCGGGTGCAGACGATCGGCGAGCAACCCGCCGGGCGGCGCTTCTCGATCCGTGTGTGGCAGGGGGCTGCGCCCGGGGCGGGCCGACTTGCACCGCCCGCGCCGCCCCGATAGAAAGGAGGCGGATTTCCGCCAGAAGGCACCCCATCCCCATGACGCGCGAGCCCGTGACGCTGGATGACCTGCGCCAGCGACTGAACGATATCGACCGCCAGCTCATCGGCCTGGTCGCCGAGCGCAAGGCCGTGAGTGAGCAGGTGGCGCAGGTGAAGCGCTCCACCGGACGCCCGGTCCGCGACTACGAGCGTGAGCGCGACGTGATCCTCGGGGTGCGCGCGATCGCCACCGAGCGCGGCGTATCGCCCGAGCTCGCCGAGCAGATGCTGCGGCTGCTGATCCGCTCCTCCCTCACCACCCAGGAGCACGCGAGCGTCGTGGCGCGCGGCGCCGGCAGCGGGCGCCGGGCGCTCGTGATCGGCGGCGCGGGCAAGATGGGCGGCTGGTTCGTGAGCTTCCTCGCCTCCCAGGGCTTCGCGGTCGAGGTCGCCGATCCCGCCGCGGGCGCCGCCGGCGGCACGCGCGTCGCCGACTGGCACGCCACGGATCTCAAGCACGACCTCATCGTGGTCGCGACCCCGCTCGGCGCCACGGATGCGATCCTGCGCGACCTCGCGCTGCGCCGTCCCCCGGGGGTGATCTTCGACGTCGGCTCGCTCAAGTCACCGTTGCGCGCCGGGCTGATGGCGCTCAAATCGCACGGCTGCAAGGTGACTTCGGTGCACCCGATGTTCGGGCCGGACACCGAGCTGCTCTCGGGCCGCCACGTGGTGTTCATCGATCTTGGCAGCGCCGCGGCGCTCGCGGCGGTGCGCGAGCTCTTCGCCTCCACGATGGCCGAGCAGGTGGTGATGACTCTCGACGAGCACGATCGCCTCATCGCCTACGTGCTCGGGCTGTCGCATGCGCTCAACATCGCCTTCTTCACCGCCCTCGCCGAGAGCGGCGAGGCGGCGCCGCGGCTCGCCAGGATGTCGAGCACCACCTTCGATGCGCAGCTCGACGTCGCCAGCCGTGTCGCCCAGGAGAGCCCCGAGCTCTATTACGAGATCCAGAGCCTGAACGATTACGGCGCCGAGTCGCTCGAGGCCCTCTCCCAGGCGGTCGAACGGCTGCGGACCGCGGTGCTTTCGCAGGATCACGATACTTTCGTTGCTTTGATGCGCCGCGGGCGCGATTATCTCGACGACCGGCGCACGGTGACGGAGCGCCGCGCCTGAGGGACCAGGAGGAGCTCGAGTCTTGATGCGCCGCAGGAATGCCGAACATCGCGTGAGCGCCATACCCGCCGATCCGCTCGATCCGCTCGAGCGTGAGAACCAGGCATTGCGCGCACGCCTCGCGGCCCTCACCGAGGAGGCCGGGCGCAACGCCGCGCTGCTGCGCAAGTCGCAGGAGCGCGAGCTCGAGCTGCTGCGCGCCGGCTCCCTGCCGCAGCTGTTCGAGCGGCTGATCGCGGGGCTCAGGACCTCGTATCAGCTCGATGCCGTCACGGTGGTGCTCAACGACCCGCAGCACGAGATCCGCCACCTGATCTCGGGCGATCACCTCGCGCAGGGCCCGCTCGCCGGCGTGACCTTCGTCGATGCGCTGATGACGGTGGCCCCGCAGCTCGCCACGCTCGAGCGGCCGTGGCTCGGGCCCTACCGGCGCGCCGACCACGAGCTGCTGCTGCCGGGGCGCGCGCACGCCGCGAGTCTCGCGCTCATCCCGCTGCGCCGGCACGAGGAGCTCGACGGCGTGCTGGTCTTCGTCAGCAACGATCCGCAGCGCTTCACCCGCGAGCTGGCCAGCGATTTCCTCGCGCATCTGGGGCTCGTGGCCGCGATCTGCGTGGAGAACGCCGTCAACCGCGCGCGCCTGCTGCGCAGCGGGCTCACCGACTTCCTCACCGGCTTCCACAACCGCCGCTATCTGCATGCGCGGCTGCGCGAGGAGCTGGCGCGCGCGCAACGCGTGCGCCAGCCGATCGTGTGCATGATGATCGACGTCGACCACTTCAAGCGCGTCAACGACCAGTACGGGCACCTGGCCGGGGATACGGTGCTGCGCGAGGTGGCGCACCGCATCGATGCCGAGATGCGCATCAGCGACACCGGCGCGCGTTTCGGGGGCGATGAGTTCGCCATGGTGCTGTCGCAGGCCGACATTGCCGACGGCGAGCGGGTCGCGGGGCGCGTGCTGAACGCGGTGCGCCGCACCCCGATCGAGGTCAGTGCGACCGCGGGCGCCGCCGCCGAGACGGTGACGCTCTCGATCGGGGTCGCCGCAGCCCATCCCGGGCCCGGGCCGCACGACTACAAGGCACTCGCCGAGCGGCTGATCGCCGAAGCGGACGCCGCGCTCTACCGCGCCAAGAGCGCGGGGCGCAACCGCGTCGCCACCTCGCCGAACGTCGTCAGCTGAAGACAGCGGCTCGGGGCGGCCGCCGTGCGGCCGCGCTCCGGTCTGCACCCTCCCGCGGCGGGCCGTGCGTATTCATATACAGCAGACCCCGGAATCCGCCGCCAGGGAGACACCACATGAAAGCCCGCCTGCTCGCCGTCGCCGCCGCCTGTGTGACGCTGCCGCTGCTTGCGACCGCCCAGGGGCCGCAGCCGCTGCACCTGCCGTCGTTCCCGGATTTGAAGGAGCACGCGACCGAATCGGTCGACATCACCCTCGGCTGGATGCCGCTGCACCTCATGGGCTGGCTGCTCGACGACCGCGATCCCGATACCGCCCAGATGAAGCAGACCCTGAAGGGACTGAAGTCGGTGCAGGTCCGCAGCTATCAGTTCGACTCCGGCTACGACTGGCCGCAGGCCGACATCGATCGGGTGCGCGCCCAGCTCTCCGCCCCGGACTGGAGCCGGCTGGTGCAGGTGCGCAAACGCGGCGCAAGCCCGGGCCAGGACCAGGAGAACGTCGACATTTACGTGGCCCTGGAGGATAAGAAAGTGAGGGGCCTCGTCATCATCGCCTGCGAACCGCGTGAGCTCACCATCGTCAACATCGTCGGCTCGATCGATCTCGAGCAGATCGCGAGCCTGCGCAAGACCTTCGTGCCCCCGGGCAAGGGGCTCGCGCAGGTGCCGCCGCAGGCGTGAACGGGCCGGACCGGCGTGAGTGGGGACGGGGAATGTACGCACGACGATTGGCTCACGCGGGCTCTCGGCGGCGAGCGGGCGGCGTTCGCCGTCCTGGTGCGGCATCACCAGCGCGCGGTCTACAGTCTGGCGCTGCGCATGTTGTCCGACCGCCACGCGGCCGAGGATCTGGCGCAGGAGGTGTTTCTGCAGCTCTACCGCAACCTCGGCGCGGTGAGCTCGGAGAGTCACCTGGGCTTCTGGCTGCGCAAGGTGACGCTGCACCGCGCGATCGACCGGCTGCGCCGCGAGCCGCGCCACGAGGTGGCCGCGCTCAGCGAAGCCGAGCTGCCCGCGAGCGAGGCCGCGGCGGGCGATCCGATCCTCGACGGGAGACTGCGCCGCCTGCTCGGGGAGCTGCCGCCCGTGGCGCGTGCCGTGGTGCTGCTGCGCTACCAGGAGGACCTCGATCCTGCCGACATCGCACGGACGCTGCGCATGCCGGTCAATACGGTGAAGAGTCATCTGAAGCGTTCGCTCGCGCAGCTGCGTGAGCGTCTCACCTCGACGGCGGGGGCGCTGACATGAGCGAAGATATGCACGACGACCTGGAAAACACGCCTCTCGAGCGGCGGCTGCGCGCGGCGCTCACGCCGGCAGATCCTCCGCCGGGCTTCGTCGCGGGCGTCATGGCACGCGTCGCCGCGGAGCCGGCCGCGCCGCAGCGCGCGCGGCGCTCGCCGGCGGTGGTGAGCTGGGTCGCCTTCGGGCTCGCCGCCTCGGTGGTGCTCTCGGTGCTGCTGGCGCACCAGTGGCAGGTGCGGCGCATCGAGCAGGGACGCGAGGCGCGGCGGCAGCTGCTGGAAGCGCTGCGGGTCACCGACGAGAAGCTCGATCTCACCTACCGCGTCGTGAACGCGCAGCCGCGCGCGGCGCTTCCTCCACATTCGGGTGCCTGAGAACGCATGAAGACCTTTTCCAGGAAATGGCTCGCCGCGCCGCTGGCGGCGCTCCTCACTGCAGTGGCCCTCGCGGCGCCGCCTCCGGGCTTGCTGGTGCTGCCGGAATTCGACGCCCTGGCGAAGAAGGCCACCGAGTCGGTGAACATCTCGCTCGATCCCGCGCTGCTCGGTCTTGCCGCGAGCTTCCTCGATTCGAACGAGCCGCAGGATGCGGCGACCCGGCAGCTGATCGCGGGCCTCAAGGGCATCTACGTGCGCAGCTACACCTTCGACGCGGACTTCGCCTACCCGGCCGCGCAGGTGGACGCGGTACGCGCGCAGCTCACCGCGCCCGCGTGGCAGCGCCTCGTGCAGGTCAACAGCTCCAGGGAGCACACGCACGTCGATATCTACGTATGCGCCGAGCACGGCGTCGCGCAGGGACTCACGATCATCGCGAGCGAGCCGCGCGAGTTCACCATCGTCAACATCGTGGGTGCCATCGACCTCGCCAGGCTTCACCAGCTCGAAGGCAAGTTCGGCATCCCGAAACTGCCCCTGCCCGAGGGGAGCGCGGGCGGCAAGGACGACAAGCAGCCGGGCCGCTGAGCCCCGGGGCAGAATTTCCCACGGCGCGCTGTCCGCGGCAGCCCGCGAAGAGCGCATAACCTCAGGCATGCGGCCGCTCGTCAACACCCGGGTCCTCCGGCCCACCGAGTCCGCGCTGGCGCTCAAGCTCGTCGGCGAGATGGACCTGCTGCGCCTGAAGGCCATCGCGCGGCTGCATGCCCGCGGGATGCCGCCGGATGTCGGCTGGGAGGATCTGCTGCAGGAGGCGCTCACGCGGGTGCTCACCGGTGCGCGCCGGATCCCGCAAGCCGTGGCCCCGGTGGCATTCATCGCCGGGGTCATGCGCAGCCTCCGATCCGAGCACTGGCGGCGCTTCGGCGCGGCGCACCGCCGCCAGGATGCCCCGAGCGAGTACCGCGCCTACCGCACGCCTGAGCTCGCGCTGCGCGATACCGCGCCCGGCCCCGAGCGTTCGCTCATGGCCGCCGAGGAGCTGCGGGCCATCGAGCGGCTGTTTGCCGAAGATCCCGTGGTGCTCGCGATCCT
>Ga0335072_10015083_pt1 | contig 10977 bp, 11 predicted proteins | sample Lox_Sample_21_FD_206725 | JGI IMG/M metagenome (GOLD analysis project Ga0335072, IMG submission 206725) | Soil microbial communities from Loxahatchee National Wildlife Refuge, Florida, United States - Lox_Sample_2.1 | ecosystem: Environmental > Terrestrial > Soil > Wetlands | place: USA... | reverse complement strand
AACCAACTATCGAGCGGGAGGTGGCCGGCGCGCAACTGGTCGGTCGCGAACCGCACCATCTGCTCGTGGACGGAGCTGTCGTCCAGGTACGGGACGGCGGCCGTCTCCGCTCTGAGGCTCAGCAGGTTCCAGGCGACGGCGGCGACGACGAACAGCCACGGGCCGCGCGATCGCGACCCGTGGCTGCGTCCAGGACCGGAGTCAGCTGTTGCCGCTGTTCCCCGAGTTACCGGAGTTGCCGCTGTTAGGAGTGACAGGTGGGCGGCCTGGCGTCCCATGCACGTAGCAGCCGACGACCCATGTGGCCGCGGGTGCCGGTACCTGCGTGCCGGTCGGCGCGCTGGTCTTGCCGGAATTGCCGCTGTTGCCCGAGTTTCCAGAGTTGCCGCTGTTGCCCGAGTTTCCAGAGTTGCCGCTGTTGCCCGAGTTGGCGGTCGTGCCGTGCAGACCGCTGACCGCGGCGCGGAACGTGGCGAGCGCCTGCTTGGCGCGCTTCTTGGCCTCGGCGGGGGTGAGCTCGGTCAGGTGACCATTGCGGAGCACGGTCATCGGTCGGACCTGGCACGGGGGTGCCACAACCGTGCTGATGCACACGGGCGCCTGGCCTTGCATCAGGTGGGCTTTGTCGACGTGGACCGTGCCGGCGACCTTGTAGGTGGGGATCACCTGCCACTTGCCCGGAGGGATCTTGCGGGGGTCGAGCTTGGCGGTCGCCACCTGCGGCGCCTCTTTCCCCGCCATGCTCTGCGCCAGGGTCATCGCGTGCACCGCCGCGGGCGGTAGCGCCTTGACCTGGCAGCCCTGGGTGACCTCGACCAGCCTGGCCCGGATGCCGAGCGCGGCCAGCTTGGCGTTCGCTCCGTGGATTGCCGCGAACTTCTGGAGGCTGACCGTGTAGGTCCCGTCAGCGTTGCGGCTGACCGCGAATGCCGCAGGGCTGCTGGCGGCGCTGAGCAGCAGCACCACGGCCGTCCCGATCCCGGCGAGTGCGACCGTTGTGCCGGCCAGCAGGCGCGGCCGCGCGGGCCGTGCCCGCTTGGCCGCCGGCTGGTTCAGCTCCGCCAGATCGGCCCCGTGTCTGCGCACGAGGTCGCGCCACAGGCGGTCCTCGAACTTACTCATCGCCCTGATGCTCCTTTCTCAGCCGGGCTCGCGCCCGGGACAGCCGCTTGCGTAGCACCACCCGGGAGACGCCGAGCGCCGTGGCGGCCTCCTTCGGCGTCAGCCCGGCGAGGTCGACAAATTCGACAGCAGCACGTTCGAGCTCGGGCAGTTCCGAGCAGCGCGCGATCAGCTCACGTCCGGCGCGCTCAGCGTCGATCTTGGCGGCGAGTTCCTCGGTCTCATCCGTGTCGAGGGGGCGGCGCTGGGCCAGTCGTGCGACGGCAGCCCGCCCATTCGCGGCCTGTGCGCAATGCGCGGCGAACACATGGGCGGCGATCCCGAACAGCCACGCCCTGGCCGTACCCCGGCGCGGATCGAAGCCGCCGAACGCGCCGGCGGCGCGCACGAACGTCTCCGAGGTCAGATCGGCGACGACCTGCGGCTCGGCGCATCGCCGTGCGAAGTACGCCATTACGACGTCGATGTTTTGGCGATAGACCTGCTCGAACTCGGCGAGTGCCGAGCCCGACGGGCCGGTGGACACCGTCGCGCTGCCGCGGTCCGAGTCCCCGAGCATCATCACCTTGGCGCTTGCTGCTGTGCTCATATGCCGCTAGTTGTGGGATTCGCCCGCGGCTGTGACATCGGACGGATTTTGATCCAGGGCTCATGGCTTGACGCCTACCACGTGCCGGAAAACGTTTTGGATCGACACGGCGCCAGTTGGATCCCGGAACGGCTGGACGGTGGCTTCGATCGCCTCGCGGACTCGGCGCTCGCCGACCGCGCGGCTCGCCCGCGCTCCGCCGGCGGACGCCAGCAGGGCCCGCACCGTCGTCTCCGTGTCGGGGTAGGTCCAGGCAAGAGCCGTTTCGCCGATGTCGGTCAGCCGCAACCCGGCGCCTTTGAGCGCGCGCGAGAGTCCGTCCTGGGACGACAACGCGTAGGGCGCGTAGCCGTCGTCGGCCGGTTCGTCGACGAGCGCCTTCATCGCGAGGTGGAGCGCGGTGCCCTCGTTGCGCTCCGGCTCGGCGAAGGTGGCCGCGGCCAGCCGCCCTCGGGAGACGAGGACGCGTGCGGCCTCGGCGAACGCGGTCGCGGGATCGAGCGCGAACTGAAAGCCGTTGACGCACGTGACGACGTCGAACTGCGAGTCGGGGAGAGGTAGCGCGTCCATCTCGCCCTCGAGGAAGGTGCCGTTCGGGGTTCGCTCGCGTGCGATCTCGAGCAGCGCCGGCGTGATGTCCACGCCCGTTACCTCGGCCCCCCGGGCGGCCGCGAGGGCGGCGGCGTAGCCCGACCCGCAGGCGACGTCGAGCACTCGTGTTCCCGGACCAACGCCGGTCAGGTCGAGCAGTTCATCAAACAGCTTGTGGTTCTGCGGCTCGGCGATCTCGGCCCAGTCGCGCGGGTTCGAGCTCCACAGCTCGCGTTGTTCTGAGACGGCGGATCGATCGCTCATCGCGCAGGCTCGATGTTCTGGTTGAGGCGGAACACGTTGTCGGGGTCGTAGATCGCTTTGATCTCCCGGAGGCGGTTCAGGGTCGTCCCGTAGGCGACCGACGCGGCCTGGGCGTCGTCGTCGCCCATGAAGTTTGAATAGGCGCCGCCGGTGAGATGTGGCTCGAGAGCGCCGAACGTCTCGCGCACCCAGGCGATCTCGCGGTCCGTGGCGGCGGGGTCGTGCCACTGTCCGGCGATGTTGATCAGCCAGCGTGCGTTGCGATACGGGAACGCGGTGGCATCGTTCGGCACCTCGCGTATGGCGCCGCCGAGCGAGAGGACCTCGATCACCGACAGCCGCGAGCCAACGCTCGAGCCGCGGTCGATCAGCGACACGACCATCTCGTCGGTCAGCTCGGCGGCGAACCCGGCCTTCAGGTAGGCGTGGAGCGTGCCGGGCGCGAGCAACTCGTCGGTGATCGACTGGATCGCGAGATAGGGGACGGTGGCGAGCTCGCCGGCGGGAGGTTCGAGCTCGCGCTCGATCTCGCGGAGAAGCTCGAGGCCCTCGTCGATGTCTCCCGACCACTCGATCAGCGACATCACCCCGGCCGTGCCTTCGAGCGCATCCGTCATCCACGGCGCCTCAGCAGGCCCGCGTCGCATGAAGCTCGTCCACAGGAGCTCGTTGCGCGCGTCGGGCGCGGCCATCATCCGCTCGCCGGTTTCGAGCACCTCGGCCGCGCGATCGAGTGGATGAAACATCGCGAGGATCGGCAGGACGGTGAGCTCGTGAGCCCGGAACTCGAACTCGGTAACGACGCCGAAGTTGCCGCCGCCGCCGCGGAGCGCCCAGAACAGGTCCGGGTTCTCGTCCTCGGCCGCCCGGACGATCCGGCCGTCGGCGAGCACCACGGCCGCCGAGGAGAGCGAGTCGATCGTGAGCCCGAACCGGCGCATCAGCCGCCCGACGCCGCCTCCGAGAGTGAGGCCGCCGACCCCGGTGTGTGAGACGACGCCCGCGGGGACGACGAGGCCGTGGGCCTGGGCTCCGCGGTCGACGTCGCCGAGCAGCGCGCCACCGCCGACGCGGACGCGCTTCGTGGCCGGATCGACGATCACGTGGTTGAGCGCGCGGAGGTCGATAACGATGCCGCCGTCGACGGTCGAAAAACCTGGGAGAGAGTGGCCGCCGCCGCGGACGGCGATCCTCAGGCCGTGCTCGCGGGCGTATGCGATCGCGGCGGCGACGTCGGCGGGGGAGGAACACCCGGCCACGAGCGCCGGACGGCGGTCGTGCATCACGTTCCAGACGGCGCGTGATGCGTCATAGCCGGCGTCGTCGGGACCGACGGCGCGTCCGGTGAAGCCGGGAATGATCTGCTCTCGTACCGCGCTCATCACTTCCTCGCTTGCCATTTGAGAATCACTATAGCTTTATAGGTATTGGCTACTCTATCATCTGCGCCGTGGCCATGGAAGAGGAGACCCCGGCCGATCTGGCCGTCGTCCTGCACGATCTGGCGTGGCTGCTGCCGCGGACGATCGGGCGCGAGACGGAACCGGGACAGGTGCTGCCCGCCTCGGAGCTCGAAATCATGCGCTTGCTCGTCCGGCGCCCCGGCCTGAGCGTGAACGAGGCCGCGGCGGAACTGCGCCTGGCGCCGGCGAACGTGTCGACGGCGCTCCGCGCGCTCGAGGCGAGGGGCCTCCTGGAGCGTCGCCGGGATCCCGACGACGGACGCGTCGTGCGGCTGCACGCGACCGCGGCGGCGCTCGCGCACCGGCACGATCAGGAGCGGGCGTGGGGAAGTGCGCTCGCGCAGGCGCTCGCCGAGCTACCGAACGCGGACGCGAAGCGGACGCTCGCGGCAACGGGATCCCTGCGCGCGCTCGCGGCGGTGCTGGGCGGCAACTGACGGTGCGGGGTCCGCGCCTTCGCTACGGTCAGGCGCGATCGAGAGTGCGAGTGTGGATTGCGTTTCTGACCGCCGCCGTGTGCACCCTGCTGGCGCCCGCGGGCGCGCTGGCCGTCGGGTGGGGCATCAACATGGACGGGTCCCCGCAGCCGGGTGACCCGCCGGCCTTCGCATATCAGAGCAACCCGTATTTCACTGATCTGCTCGGTGGCGTATCGTGCGCGCGGGCGACCTCGAACGGGATCTGTTACGCCAAGCTCTACGTTCCGTGGGACGCTGTCAACGACGGCAAGGGAAGCTTCGCCGCGGGAACGTGCAAGAACTCGCCGTCCGGACCCGGGACCCTGGCGGCCACATTCGTCGATGAAGTCGCGGCTGCGGCGCGAGCGGTGGGAGTGGGTCACGTGCTCGTGGGGCTGACGTCGGCGCTGAGCACCTCCGCGGATGACATCTGGCCCACCGACGGCGAGTACGAGTGCGGGCTCGCGGGGCTAAAGCGCGCCGCGCCCGGGGTCACCCAGTGGGAGATATTCAACGAGCCCGATTCGGCTTACATCCCGGATTCGGTTCCGAGTGGCGGTCCGAATTGCACGGCTCGAAACGGCACCTGGGTCGCAAGCCAGGATCAGTGCGTGCTCGGGAGTCCAAAGGTGACTCCGTCGGGCGGAAACGGTCACGGCGGCAGTGCCCAAGCGGCCGCATACTGGTATCTCGACGCCACGAGAGTAGATCCGAGTGACACACTGGTCGCAGGCGGGTTCAACTTCAACACCTCGAGCTGTCTCCCCGCAGCGTGTTACTACCTGACTGGGTACTTTCGGAGGCTTGCGGCGATCGATCCCAACCCGCCGGACGCGATCTCGTTACACCCGTATCTGGACGTCGACTATGCCGCGCTCAACGGCGGCGACCCGCTTCCACCCGCGACGTCCGGGCTCCCGAGTGCGCAGGGCGCCATCGCCGCGATCGATGCGGTCTATCCGAGCGACCCGCAGATCTGGCTGAGCGAGGTCGGCGTGTGGTTGACCTACTGGGGAAAAGACGACGTGACGAGCGTCTGCGGCGACGGCGATCCGCAGGACGACGGCACGTGGCAAGCGTGTCTCAATGGCAATCCGACCGCGCAGGCGCTGGCCGCCGAGGGGTACCTCCGGCTCCCGAGCGAGTCACCGCAGATCGCCCGTGTCTATTACTACGACTTCGACGGCCAGAACATCGGATGGGACTCCGGGCTAGTGAACCTCAACGGTCCGCTGCTCGGCTCAAACGGCTACGGTGCGCCGCGCATGGCGTGGTGCGTGCTGCGCAACTTCGAGGAGGGGCAGACTCCGGCTGAGGCCGAGGTGAGCGCGGCTCGGCGGGGGTCGACGTGCAACGACCAGAATCCGCGAGACGCGTTGTATGCGCAGACCGTCGCCCAGCATTTCGTCGCCGCTCCGCCGTCGCCGGCGGCGGGCGCTGAGGTGCCCGCTCAGGTGAGCCGGGAGTTCGTATTGACGGTGGCGGAGGGTGTGAAGACGCTGCTGGGCTCGCTCGTCCCTGGAACTACCGCTTAGACCGACGGCCTACGCGAGGGCGACCGCAGCCTCCGGCGTGGCGACGTGGAAGCTGAAGCTCTCTTCGAGATACATGCGCACCGTGTTCGCGTCGTGGCCGTCGTACCCGATCGAGAGGTCCTGGCCGGACTCGAACACGAAGTCACCGCCGCGCAGGCTGACCACGACCGCGCCGCCGACGCCGGGAGCCCAGACGATCGGACCGTCGATGATCTTGCGCAGGTGCTCGAGCAGCGGGTAGCCGCCGTGCTCGGCTCCCTCGACGACTCGCTGGTACTCCTCGCCGCCGAGGGCCAGCCCATACGGGCCGCTGATCCCGCTCTGCAGCAGCCGTTCGACCGCCGCCGCGACCGGCCGGCGGTAGGCATCGGGCTTGTTGCCGAGCGTGAGCCCCTTGTGCGGCGATGCATCGGCGATCCCCTCCAGCACTCCCTTCCAGCCATGGAAGACGGCCTTGTTCTCGGCGACGGCCATCTGGTGCGCGGCCTTGTCGAGCGGCTCGAGGTCGGCGTCGTCGGCGCCGCGGTCGATGTCGCGCAGCTCGGACAGCGAGAGCTCGAAGTTCGCCCTGACCTCGACCAGCGGCAGCACCCGTCGCTGCATCCCCACGACCCCCTCGCATGGAGCCGCCTTGACCGGGGCGACGCGCCCCAGGTTCGTGGCCGAGTACTCCCAGCCGTGGGGGCCTGAGAAGTCGACCAGCTTGCGGGCGGCAAGCGCGGGCGCGAGCCGGTCGCGCGCCTCGTCGTCGAGCTCCTTCCAGCCGTCGTCGCTGATCGGCGCGAGTGAGCGCAGAAGATGGTTCATCGCAAGGCTCCCTTCAGGCTGCCGATACCGAGTGACCCGCCGAGGTACGCCGGATCGCCGTCGGCGCCGTCGCCCTCGAACGTCTCCGCTTCCGCCGCCTCGCCGTGCTCGACGATGTCGCCAGTGCGGAACAGGATGCCGTGGGCGATCTCGCGCCACGCCGGCGAGCGTCGAAGCAGGAACTCGAGGTCCATGCTGAAGTGCTTGAACTCCTCACCCTGGGCGTCGCGCATGACCGCGAGCGCCTCGGAATCGGTCTCGACCGCGATCCGCTGCTCATACCAGCCGATCGCTTCGGCCTCCTCGGTGAGGGAGGCGCACAGCCGCGCGAACGTTCGAGTCGCGGGCGGTAGCTCCTCGGGCGGCTCGTGGTACTGGTCGAAACCCATGGCTCTCCTTATCGTGGCGGGTGCTGCGTGAACTGTAAGGGGCCGCCTGCGGCGGCGTCCATGGGGCCGGGCGAGCCCGTCCGGACGGGGCACAAGGCCCCAGGGACGCCGAGCGTGCGGAATCCGGCCAATGCCCGTAGGCGAGTCAACTGCCCTTGTGCCGGATTCCGTGCGAGGCCCATGTCCGTAACCTCGCACAGATGACGGAGGAGCTGGGAGCGGCGGCGTGGAGCGGTAAGCACGTGGTGCTCACCGGGACCTGCTCGTGGACCGACAAGACGCTGGTCGAAGAGGCCGACTGGTACCCGCAGCGGACGATGTCGCCCGAGGAGCGGCTCCGTTACTACGCGTCCCAGTTCCCGTTGACCGAGATCGACTCGACCTACTACGCGCCGCCGGCAGAGAGACAGGTCGCGCTGTGGGCCGAGCGTACGCCCGATGGCTTTCGCTTCGACGTCAAGGCGTACTCGCTGCTGACCGGGCACCCCACCCGGCCCAAGTCCTTGTGGCGGGACCTACGGGAGGGCCTGAGTTCCGAGGACGCGGAGAAGCGAAACATCTACCCCAAGCACCTCGGGCCAGCGGCGATGGACGAGGCGTGGCGGCGTTTCGAAGCGGCGCTGCGACCGATGCACGAGGCCGGGAAGCTCGGCGCGGTGCTGTTCCAGTACCCGCCGTGGTTCGGTCCGCGCAAGGACAACCGGGCCGAAATCGAGGCGCTGCGCGAACGGTTGCCGGATTACCGGGTTAGCGTCGAGTTCCGCTCGCCGCGCTGGATGGCCGAGGAGCGCGACCGCGAGCGCACGCTGGCGATGCTCGAGGAGAACGGTCTCGTGTTCGTGTCCGTCGACGCGCCGGCTGTGTCCGAGTTGCCGCGCGTGATGGCGGTGACCAATCCGGATCTGTTCCTGATGCGATTCCACGGGCGGTCCGACAGCACGTGGAAGGACACCTCGGGCTCGGCGGCCGAGCGGTTTCGGTACGAGTATTCCGAGCCGGAACTCGAGGAGCTGGCGCGGCCGATCGCCGAGCACGCCCAGGAGGCGCGCGAGACGCACCTGCTCATGAACAACTGTTATCGCGACTATGCGGTGCGGAACGCGGCCGAGCTCCGCGACATCCTGGCCCGGTAGGCGATGCGACCGAGTTTTTCGGCACAGTTGCCCAAAAACTCAGCCCCACCCAGTGTGCGAAGTCTTATCCGTGGATTGCCGTTCTGGTCATCCGGGTATTCCGAACGGCTAAGGGCGCCGGTGCAGGCGCCCGCCCCAGCCAGTAGGATCGCGCCACGCGTTCCGCCTGGCTCGGCTCGTGAGTCGAGCGGCGCCCGACGTTAGGTCGCTGGCAGTTGCAGGTGGTGCGCGAGGGATCCGCCCAGGACGCCTACAACCTCACAACCAAGGAGAGTGATGGGATCGACGCCCGTTAGCGCGCCTACAGGGCACGTGCGGCCGGTTGATATGCCGTTTGTGGACCGCCTCGCCAGCGCGGTGGTCACCGCGGTGCCGCCGATCATGGTGGGCGTAGGGATGTGGTTCGGCTGGACCGGCAACCTCCTGAACTGGCAGGACATCCTCATCCTGGTCCTGTTCTATATGGCCGTCGGAACCGGCATCACCGTCGGCTTCCACCGGTTGCTGACCCACGGCAGCTTCAAGTGCCACCGGTTCACCCGGGCCGCCTTCGCCGCGCTTGGATCCGCCGCCGCCGAGGGGCCGGTGATCGACTGGGTGGCGACCCATCGCAAGCACCATCAGTTCTCCGACGCCGACGGTGATCCGCACAGCCCTCACGTCGGGCACGGAACAGGCTGGCGCGGCGCGATCAAAGGGCTCGTCCACGCCCATCTCGGCTGGGTCTTCACCGACATGGAGGTGGCCGACGAGCGCCGCTACGCCAAGGATTTGCTGGCCGACCCGTGGCTGCGGTTCGTCAACGACACATTCGTCCTGTGGGTGGTCTTGGGCCTCGCCGCGGCGTTCGGCCTCGGCGTTGCGCTCACCGGGAACGTGGCCGGCGGGCTGACCGCGCTGCTGTGGGGCGGCGCCGCCCGCATCTTCTTCATGCACCACGCGACCTTCAGCATCAACTCGCTTTGCCACTTCTTCGGGCGCCAGGATTACGACACCCGGGACGAGTCCCGCAACCTCGCGTGGCTGGCGATTCCGACGTGGGGCGAGGCATGGCACAACAACCACCATGCCTTCCCGTGCTCGTACCGCCACGGCCTGCGCCGCTGGCAGATCGATCCGTCAGCGGGGATCATCCGGACGATGGAGATGACCGGCTTGGCCTGGGACGTCGTGCGGGTGAGCCCGGAGCGCCGGGACCGCAAGGCGTTCGCCGAAGCCGCGTAAGTAATCTGCGGTCCGTGGCGCTGTCCCAAACCGCTCCGCTGCGGCAAGCACTGACGTCGAGCCTGCCGCGGCGGCCGTTCGGCGTGCGCTTCTGGGACGGGACTGAGGTGCCGGCGACCGAGCCCGATGCGCCGACGCTTACGCTGCTCACGCCGCGGGCGCTCGCCCACGCGCTGCGAGCCCCGGGGGAGCTGGGCCTCGGCCGCGCGTACGTCGCCGGGATGCTCGAGGTCGACGACATGGAGGCCGCGCTCCGGATGGTCGACGAGTTCGAACCGCCGGACCTTTCGATCGGCCAGCAGCTGACCCTCGCGCTGGCGGTGGTCCGCGCGTGCGGGGTCGTCATGCCCCCGCCGGTGCCCGAGACTGAGCTGAGGCTCCGGGGGCAGAGGCATACGATTTCGCGGGACCGGCGCGCGGTTCGCCATCACTACGACGTCGGGAACGAGTTCTTCGCGCTGTTCCTCGACCGCTCGATGACCTACAGCTGCGCGTACTGGCGCGGCGGCGCGCAGACGCTCGAGGAGGCCCAAGAGGCCAAGCTCGAGCTCGTCTGCAAAAAGCTCGGCTTGCGCGAGGGCGAACGCGTGCTTGACGTCGGCTGCGGCTGGGGCAGCTTCGTGATCCATGCTGCGAGCCGGCACGGGGTCAACGCGGTAGGGATCACGCTCTCCGAGCACCAGGCTCAGCTGGCGAGGGAGCGTGCCCGCGAGGCCGGGGTGGCCGACCGCGTCGAGTTTCGCATCGCCGACTACCGCGAGGTCTCCGACCGACCGTTCGACGCGATCGCCAGCATCGGGATGGTCGAGCACGTGGGGGAGGAGCAGATAGACGCCTATGCGAGACGCCTGCACCGCCTGCTCGAGCCCGGCGGCCGGCTCCTCAACCACGGGATCGCCAAGCTCAAGGACTTCGACACGCCCGACGAGGGCGCGTTCTCCGAGCGGTTCGTGTTCCCCGACGGAGTCCCTCTACCGCTGTCCAGGATCCTGCAGGCACTGGAGCGCGCGGAGTTCACACCGACCCACGTCGAGGGTCTCCAGGACGACTACGCCAAGACCATCGGTTACTGGATCGACAGCTTCGATGGCCACTGGGACGATGCGGTGCGGCTCGGGGGGATCGAGCGCGCCCGCGTGTGGCGCCTCTACCTGCGCGCCGCGAAGCAGGGGTTCGAGACCGGCTGGGCCTCGGTCTACCAGGTGCTCGCTCACCGCTGATTTGTCTGTGGGCGCGACGGCGCGTGCCGACCCGCGCTTTCAGCGGTCCGGGCCACTTCACGCGGGGTCGGCCGTTGGGGTATGGTCGCGTTTGCCCAGCAAAACCTGGAAGGGAGAGGCATGAGTAAAACCGTTCCCGTCCGCCTGAACGTCAACGGCGTCGAGCACCACCTGGAGGTGGA
>Ga0335072_10015081_pt1 | contig 10978 bp, 6 predicted proteins | sample Lox_Sample_21_FD_206725 | JGI IMG/M metagenome (GOLD analysis project Ga0335072, IMG submission 206725) | Soil microbial communities from Loxahatchee National Wildlife Refuge, Florida, United States - Lox_Sample_2.1 | ecosystem: Environmental > Terrestrial > Soil > Wetlands | place: USA: Florida... | reverse complement strand
GAGGCTGCGCAGAAGCATATTCGCGTTGAGGTGAACGCCTACGCCGACCTGGCGTTTGTGAAGGCCGACCGCCGCGCCCTGCGCTCTATCCTCGACAACCTGCTCTCCAATTCCATTCGCTTCACTCCGCCCGACGGCGAAATCCTGCTGGGCGCCGAAGAGTTGAAGGAGTTCGTCCAGTTCACCGTGCGCGATACCGGCCGCGGCATCGAAGCTGAGCGTCTCAGCACCATCTTCGACCGATTCAATCCCTTCTCAGAGAGCGGCACCGGCATGGGCCTGGCGCTGGTAAGGCGCCTGGTCGAGTCGCTCGGCGGCCAGATCGCCGTGGAAAGCCGGCTCGGGCACGGCACAACATTCCGCTTCACGCTTCCCGTGGCGGCGGTGGAAGAGATCCGCCATCCGGTGGAGGTGGGCTGAGAGATGGCTGAGATCAAGCTCGAACATCAGCAAGAACCGGCCAAGCTCCGCATCTACATTGGAGCGGCGCCGGGAGTGGGCAAGACGTACCACATGCTGCATGACGCGCACCTCATGCGCAAGCAGGGTGTCGACGTGGTGATCGGCCTGATTGAATCGCATGGCCGCAAGGAAACTGAGGATCAGGTCGGCGATCTGGAGGTCGTTCCCCTGCGCGTCATTCCTTATCGCGGCGTGAATCTGAAAGAAATGGACGTTGAGGCCATCCGGGAGCGGCATCCGCAAACGGTTGTCGTCGACGAACTGGCTCACACCAACGTCCCCGGCAGCAAAAACCGCAAGCGATATGAAGACGTGATTGAGCTGCTCGATGCCGGCATCAACGTGCTGACCGCGGTCAACATCCAACACCTTGAAACGCTGAACGATGCCGTGAACCGCTCGGCCAACACCATCATCCGGGAGACCGTCCCCGACAACTTCCTGAAGCGCGCCGACGAGGTTGTGAACGTTGATATCACCGTCGAAGAACTCCGCTCGCGCCTGCGCCAGGGCAAAATCTATGCGCCGGAAAAGGTCGAGCAGTCGCTGGCAAACTTCTTCCGCAAGGGCAACCTGAACATGCTGCGCGAGCTGGCGCTGCGCACTACCGCCGAACAGGTGAGCAACCGTGCAGCAGAGTACCGGCGTCTGCAGGGCCTGGAGCAGGCTCCGATTCCCGAGAAAGTCATGGTGTGCCTCAGCTCGCGCCCGGGCGGTGAGCGCCTGCTGCGCGTGGGTTCGCGGGTTGCCGGACGCCTGGCCACGAACTGGTACGCGGTCTATGTCACGCGGCCTGACGAAGACCAGGGCCACGGCGACCCGGAAGCCTTTCAGCGTCTCCAGGAGTACCAGCGCATGGCACGCGATCTCGGGGCTCAGGTCGTCAACCTCACCGAGAAGAACGTCTCCGACGCGCTCATCCGCTTCGCCCAGCAGGAAAACATTTCGCACGTGGTCTTCGGCCAGCCGGTGCGCTCGCGCTGGGACATTCTCATGCGCGGCTCGGTTCTGAACCGGTTCCTCTCCGAAGTCCGCGACGTCACCGTGCAGGTAGTGCCCATGCACAAGCCGGCCATGCGCAGAGGATGATCGCCGGCAAATACGAAAAGGCGCGGTGTCGGCTACTTTGTCATCGAAATCTCGAGCCCGAGATTGGACTCGATAATGTCAACGTGGCGAAAATCAGTTTGCTTCAGCATCCCGTCGAATTGCTGCTTGGTATAGGCTCTGCGCAGCAGGACGGTTTTGAATGCAAGCTTCGTCAGGAGACGGTTCAGGCCAGATAATCCCATTTTGTCGACCCCATGGCTGATCTCGCTGGGCGATGCATCGCCTTTCAGATCGACAATGAGCCCGCGCCCTCCGGGCTTGAGTACCCGGCACATCTCCTTGAGCGCATCTACCGGCTTGGCGAAATTTTTGAACGCCGCCCGGCAAAGAAGAAAATCGAAGCAGTTCGAGTCAAGCGGCATTCCGGATGCTGAGCCTTGTTTGAACTGGACCTTCACGCCCGCCTCAGCAGCTTTTTTGGCGGCCATCTTCACAAACGTGTGGCTCAGGTCAAGACCGGTGATCTCGTATTGGCCGAGCTTGGCCAGCTCGATCGAGAAGTAACCGGGCCCCGGCGCGACTTCCAGCACTGAACTCCGTTGGGGCAATTCGCCATGGATGCGCCGCGCCAGCTCTACGTACTGGTTCATCATCTCGGCCGTGTTCGCCGCGTACCATCGTGCGACGAGCCCCTCCATGCCGGCATCGCGGCGAGGTTTAAGCATTGCCAGTGTGGTCATGGTGAAGCCTCCTTTGGTTGTTTCGCAGGGAGCTCCCGCGACGCGAATCGCCGGATTCGCCTATTTGGATCACGGATCAATGCGCAGAATTATTCGCAGAAAACGCGGACCTTCGTCGTGTTCCCGCCCTTGCCGTCCACATCGACCGTAAGGTCTTCGAGGTGTTCGATCAGCTCTTCCAGGTTTTCGGCCTTGATCTGCGACAGGGTGATGGGCACGCCGTGCTTGCTCAGCGCCTCATCGAACTGGTCGTGCGCCTGCTTGGGAATGAGGCTGGCAAGGCGTACGCCGGCGCGGAGCAGTTGCATCGGCACCCGCACGTTCACTGTAGTCGGCCCCTTCATCCCGGTCATCTCTTCGTCGGCTTCGACCAGCACGCGCAGGTATTTCGAGCGCATCTTGCCGTTGGCGGCCTTGGAGCCATTGCCGCTGCCGGCGCTGCCCGAAAACTCATCGACCGGAGTGGCAAGTCCGGGTTCAAGGGCGGCGATCAGGCGCTCGGCCTCGTCGGCGCTAATCTTGCCGGCGGCAAGCATTTCTAAAATCTGTCTGCGATTCTCGTTCATGACAACCCTCCCGTTGAAAACGGCAATGAAGCTAGGAAATGGCGCAGCGCCGGTAAGTTTGCGGCGAGCAGATCACGCAACAGATGCAACAGTTGCGGCGCGGCCTCGCGGAGCCCGGTCAGGCCAACCAGTGCAATGCACACAACCATCGCCCAGAGCGCTTCGCGGTCGGCGCCCACTGCGCCCAGCAATCGCTCGGCCTGCGCCGCGTCGATACGGCCTGCGGCGAGGAGCTGGAAGATAACGCGGCGATCCTGATTCATAACGTTCCCCTACAGAATGCGGACCAGCACTCGGTTCCCGTCCGCCGTCACCCGCACATCGGTGCCCGGCAGACTGCAAAGGATGTCCCAGAAAATGTGCACGGCCCGGAAGAAATCGATCCCGGCCGCCCAGCACGCGATACTCAGGACGAACAGGCCAGCCAGAATTAGAGGCGAAAGCACGAGCACCGGAATCCACAGCAGAAACAGCGGGATCCAGAGCCTGAACCCGTGCCGGCGCCGGCAGGAATTTTGCACGTGAATGATCGCAATGTTCGGCGTCATTTCAGTGCCTCCAATGCGCGAATCGCTTCCTCAGCGTCGATTTCACCGCTCTTGAGCCGCTTCAATACCTCTGCGCGGGAAGGCGAGGGATCCGTCTCGACGAATTCGAACTGCCCCGCGATTCGGTTGAGGCGCGCCTTGATCGTGGGATAACTGACGCCGAAAACCTGCTCCATCTCCTTGATCGACCCATGCGCACGCAGGAACGCGGTCACAAACACCTGGTCTTCGAGCGTGAGCCGTGCCAGCTCAGGCAGGGCAAACGCCCCCTCAACCGTGATCTGCTTTTCGGGAATTCTCACCCGCTCGACCACCAGAGACCCGCCCTGGGCGATCCGGAGCAGGTCCTGCCAATCGGAAACGGGTTTGGAGTCTGCAGCCATGCACCGATCTTTCTGAATTGCAAAATGAGTATGGATGAATTTTGTCAATTTTGTCAACATATTTTATTAATTTTGTTTATTATCGTTTCGATTATATGCAACATATTCAATCTCTCCACGCCACCGCAAGCTCCAAATCAAGGCGCGAACTCCGGTCTCGTTGTCGACTCGCGGAACGGCGTGCTAGGATTCGAATCCGATTCCACATAAGGGCTTTGCGCAGGGCTCTTGTCCTCGAGGGGCGTTCTCGTGTCGTTTACGAATTCCTCAGTGTACCGGGATGCGATCCGGGCGCTGCGGCGGGCACGGAATGCCCATTTCGACCTTCTTCCTCCGAAAATCTGGCTGGGAGCGAGGTGCTTTCGTCCATGCATGTCCTATCGAACCTGAATCCGCTTGTACCCGACAGCATTGGCGCTCCGCGAGAGCGTCATTTTGCCGATTGCACTGCGACAATCGAGGCGCGCTTGCGCAACCAGGGCGGAAGCACGCTGGCGATTGCGATGGTGCAGGCGTCGGCGGCATTGCTAGCCGTGCTGATTGCCGTGGGAATGCCGGGCACGGCATCAGCGCAGCTAAACGATTGGGCGTGGATGGGCGGCACGAGCGTAATTGGCACCTATACGCCGCAGCAGGGGATCTGCGGACCCAAGGGAAGCTATGGAACCAAGTCCAAGGCGGCCATTGCAAACCTGCCAGGGGGACGGAGCGGCGCGGGAACGTGGACGAGCGGAAACGGCACGCTTTGGCTGTTCGGCGGGTTAGGCACCGGCGCCAATGGCATCCAGGCGGAGCTGAACGACCTGTGGCAGTTCTCCCCCGCCACACATGAATGGACGTGGATCGCGGGTCCGGCGGGGACGGGATTTGCTCCGGGCGTTTACGGAACCCTGGGCGCGGCGGCGACCGCCAACGTACCCGGCGGACGCACGGATCCCGATACGTGGATGGATATTCACGGCAACCTCTGGCTATTTGGCGGGTCGGGGGTCGACGCAAACGGCGCTTTGGGCAGCATGAACGACCTGTGGGAGTTCAGCGCTGCCTCGCACGAGTGGGCCTGGATGGGCGGCAGCAAGACGCTTCCCAAGGGCAGCAGCGGCACAACGGGGCGCCCCGGCGTTTATGGCACGCAGGGAGTCGCTTCATCGCTCAATATCCCCGGCGGGCGATCGGGCGCCGCGGCCTGGACAGATGGCGTCGGCAACTTCTGGCTGTTCGGCGGCGTCGGGTTCGACATCACCGGGACCGAAGGTGAGCTCAACGACCTCTGGGAATTCAACCCCAGCCTCAGGCAATGGACGTGGATTGCCGGTTCAGCCACGGTCGGCGCCCTTGGTGCGCAGCCCGGCCTGTACGGGACGCTTGGCGTGCCCAACGCCGTGAATATCCCGGGGGGACGGGACTCGGCGATTTCGTGGATCGACGGTAGCGGGAACCTGTGGTTGTTCGGCGGCAACGGGGCCGACGCGGAGCATGCGCAGGCGTATGCATTTGCGAAGCTGAATGATCTATGGAAATTCAGCCCCTTCACGACCCAGTGGACGTGGGTTGGTGGAAGCGAAACGGCCGGCTCCAAAGGCGGGCAGCCGGGAAGCTACGGCATACGCGGTCTGGCGCAGGCCGCAAACCTGCCCGGAGGCCGTGCTCAGGGCTCGGGCTGGAGCGATCCCTCGGGGAACCTGTGGCTGATTGGGGGACAGGGATTCGATGAAGCGGGCAACTCGGGCGAGTTGAACGACCTGTGGATGTATGACCCGGTTAGCGGTCTATGGACCTGGATGGGCGGAGACAGGACCGTGACGGCGAACCAGGGCGCGCCGGGCGTGTATGGCGAACCAGGCGCCTTTGGACCGACGAACAATCCGGGAGGAAGAAAGGCCGCTTCGGCATGGGTCGACAAGACCGGGGACTTCTGGTTGTTTGGGGGGGTGGGCTATGACAGCGCTGGAAACGCAGGCTGCCTGAATGACTTGTGGGTGCTGAACCGGACGGCCACGCTACCGCAGGCAGCGGCGCCGGGTTTTGGCGAAACGACGGGAGATTTCGCGGCCGCTTTCAAGCTGCCGATCAGCGACATCTCGCCGGGAGCGGCTATCTACTATACGGAAAACGGCACGACTCCGACGACAAGTTCAACGCACTATGCGGGGCCGCTGACCATCTCGGCAACAACGACAGTGAAGGCTCTTGCCGTTGCGAAGGGGTTCAGCAACAGCCCGGTGACCACTGCCACATTCACGCTGCAAGCGGGAGCGCCGGTCTTCAACCCGGCACCCGGCACGTATTCAGCCGCTCAAACGGTGAGACTGGTCGACGCGACCCCCGATGCAGCCATCTATTACACCACCGACGGAAGCACGCCTTCGACCAATTCCACTCAATACAAGGGCCCGATCGCGGTGGGACAGAACGAGACCATTCGAGCCATCGCGACAGCGAAGGGGTTTGCACCGAGTGCGGTGAGCTCGGCTCTATATCGCTTCGATTTTACGGTGAACAATCCGGCGTCGAATGCATGGGTGTGGGTAAGCGGCAGCAGCACTGAGGGAACCGACTGCGCTCCTCTCTATGGATCGGTGAACGCGTGCGGGCAGCCCGGTTCATTCGGCGAAAAAGGTGTCCCTGCTCTCAGCAATGTTCCCGCGGGGCGCGATTCTGCGATGAGCTGGACTGACAACATGGGGAATCTCTGGGTCTTCGGCGGGGTGGGATTCACGACCGGCTACCTGGAGCAGGACAACGACCTGTGGGAGTACATTGCCTCCACTGGAGAGTGGGTCTGGGTCAACGGGGCATTCGCAATGAATGGCCTGTACGGCATCCAAGGCATTCCCGACCCGCTGAACGTTCCGCCCATGCGCCAACAGGCAAGCGGGTGGGCCGACCGCGAGGGAAACCTGTGGCTCTTCGGCGGATTTGGATGGGATTCCGCGAACCATGGCGGAGCGCTGAACGATTTGTGGCGCTATCAGCCGTCGACCAACGAGTGGACGTGGATGGGCGGCAGCGACACCATGTCCTGCGCCAACGTGGACGGATACTTCCAGTGCGGATCGATGGGCAGCTACGGAACTGTGGGCGTTCCCGGAACAGATGACATGCCGGCCGGCAGGACCTACGCAACCACCTGGACCGACAGCGCGGGAAACTTTTGGCTGTTCGGAGGCGGTTCGATCGATTTGGTGCACGTCGATGGGACCTACATCAACGATCTGTGGCGCTTCAATTCGCAAACACAGGTTTGGACCTGGATGAGCGGCAGCGCAATTGCCGGCGCAAGCGAAGGCCAGCCGGGAGTTTACGGAAAGCGCGGAACCCCGGCGGCAGCCAACACGCCGGGCGGAAGAGACGAAGCAGCCGGCTGGACTGACGCCAAGGGAAACTTGTGGCTGTTCGGCGGATTAGGATTCGACCAGAACGATGCCGCCGGTTATCTGAACGACCTATGGGAGTTCAGCCCCACCAACCGTGAGTGGACCTGGATGGGCGGAAATGCGACGGTGCCGGCAGCAGACGGCTCAGCGGGAGACTACGGAACTCTGGGCGCCGCAGCGTCGACAAATATGCCGGGCTCGCGGCAAGGCGCTTCCACCTGGGTGGATCCGAATGGGAACTTCTGGCTGTTCGGCGGCAACGGATTCGATTCGGCGGGCGCTCTCGGCTACTTGAACGATTTCTGGATGTACGATCCCGTGACACAGCTGTGGACGTGGATGGGCGGGAGCGACCTCGCGTCTCCATGCACTGTGGACGGAAGCGCAACGTATTGTGGCCCGAGCGGTGTGTACGGCAGCCGGGGAGTGGGCACTTCCAGCAACATTCCCGGAGCACGATGGAACGCCAGCGCATTCGCGGGCAATGGAAGCGTGTGGCTGTTCGGCGGGTTTGGCGTTGACTCCGTGGGGACATGGGGTGAGCTGAACGATTTGTGGACGTTCGAACGCGCCAGCGCTCCGCTCACAACCGCGACGCCCGCATTCAGCGCGCAGCCCGGCCAATATGCTGCGCCATTCGCGCTTTCGATGAGCGATGCAACACCGGGAGCGGTGATTTACTACACCACGAATGGCGAATCCCCGACAACCAGTTCGGCGGTTTATTCGCAGCCACTGACGGTCGCTGGAAATGAAACAATTCAGGCGGCCGCGGTGGCGCCGGGTTACCTCATGAGCGGCGTCGCGATGAGCGAGTATACCGCGCAATCCCTCAGCGCATCCGCTGTTACGTTGAAGATCACCGCGGGAGGGGGTTCGGTGACGAGCGTGCCTGAAGGCACGCCCGTGGCACTGACGGCCGTCGTGATGAGCCACGGCAAGGCCGTGACCTCGGGACAGGTGAAGTTCTGCGATGCCACCGCGAAGGCCTGCGCGGACATCCACCTGCTCGGAACCGCGCAAATCACAAGTGCAGGAACTGCGGTGCTCAGATCGATTCCCGGACCGGGATCGCATTCCTACAAAGCGGAGTTTACGGGTATTGCCGACATTGCCGATCCAGCCGCGTCGGCCGCGGCATCGCTCGACGTGGTGAAGTCGAAATTCGAAACGTCGACGGCGATGGCGTCGGAGCTTGGCGCGGCCGGGTACACGCTGCAGGCGACAGTGACAAGTACGGCATTTCCGCGCGGAATCGCAGCGCCGGCGGGCGAGGTGTCGTTCCTGGATACCTCTGCCGGCGGCCGAGTTCTGGCCGAAGCCGCACTGGCGGGAGCGGGCACGTCGCTGGCATGGTCCACGTCCCAGTCGTTCTCGGGCTTGCCGGGACCGAACAGCGTTGTCGTCGGTGACTTCAACATGGACGGCGTGACGGACATCGCTGTGCTCGAGACTTCGAGCAGCACAGTAACTATCCTGCTCGGCAATGGGAACGGGACTTTCACCACCGTGAACGAATCGCCGTCAACGGGATACGGACCGGTATCGATCGCAGTTGCCGACTGTAACGGCGACGGAATTCCCGACCTGGTCGTGGCCAACGAGTGGGACAGTTCGCTGAGCATTTTGCTGGGTAAGGGCGACGGGACATTCGTTTCTGGGCCGAGCACATCGATCTCGGATCCCGAGATGATGACGGTGGCCGACTTCAACGGCGACGGCAAGACCGATATTGCGGTGCTCAGCACTTCGGGGGCTGTCGAGGTTGTGCTGGGCAACGGCGATGGGACATTCACGCCGGTCGCATCGAGCCCGCAACTCGGCTATGACGTTTATGGAGTTGTTTCGGGTGACTTCAATGGCGACGGAAAAGCGGATCTTGCGATCGTGACATTCGACGGCTCGGGCTCGGTGCTGCTGGGCAATGGCGACGGAACATTCAAAGCGCCGACGCAGGTGGGGGCGGGCTATGGTGCGTATGCGATCGCCGCCGGAGACTTCAATGGAGACGGGAAACTTGACCTGGCATTCGCCGACTCAGGCGGCGTGACCATTCAGTTGGGGAAAGGCAACGGCACATTTACTCAGGCCGCTGGATATTCCGCGTACAGCGATTTCCTCTCGGTCACGGTGGGCGACTTCAACGGGGATGGAATTGCGGACCTGGCGCTCGCCAACTATGTGGGCGGCACGCTCACGGTGCTGCTCGGCGTCGGGGATGGATCGTTTGTGGCGGCGCCGTCGAGTCCATCCACAACGGTGCTTCCGGGATCGATAGCCGCAGCCGATCTGAATGGGGACGGCGTGCAGGACTTGATCTGGACGAATGGCGATACCGGTGCGGCCGGCGTAGTGCTGTCGCAGCCGATCGAGATCTCCACGGCCACGGCGCCGGGCGTTCTGCCGGCCGACGCCGGGCCCGACGCAGTCGTTGCCAGCTACGCCGGCGATGCGCATCACGCCGCGAGCAAGTCGCTGCCGGTAGAACTGACTCTCAAGCCACACTATCTCGCCACTACGACATCCCTTGCGCTCAGCGCCAATGGGATTGCGGTGAAGACGGTGAATGCGGGCACGGCTGTGAAGCTGACGGCGACCGTGAAAGCCGGCGGAAAGGCGCCTCAGGCCGGCCTCGTCAACTTCTGCGATGCCGCTTCAGCGCATTGCAGCGACATTCATCTGCTGGGCACCGCCGCGCTCACGGCAGACGGAACCGCGGCGATCTCGCTGCTTCCGGCTGCCGGCGCGCACAAATACAGCGCGATATTGGTTCCGACTGATGCGCTGGCAGCTAGCACGTCGGCAACGCAGGAACTGACCGTGAACGCCAAGGCTCCGACAATCGTCGGCCTCGCTCAGTCGGGTGCGTCGGGCAATTACACGCTCACCGCCACCGTGGCGGGATCGGCCGGCAAATCGGCCACGGTGCCGACGGGCTCTGTCTCGTTCGTCGACACAAGCAATGGCAACGCCGTGCTGGGTACGGCTCCACTGAAGGCGAATTCGCCGTCAGTGGGTTGGTTCAGTTCGCAGTCGCCCTCGCTGGGCCAGTCGCCGACGGTGGTCGCAGTGGCTGATTTCAACGGCGACGGGATTCCGGACGTCGCGGTCGGCTATGGCGACAACATATTCGTGAACGTTCTGCTGGGGAATGGAGATGGAACGTTCGGGCTGGCGCAGAATCCGCCGAATGTGCAGAATTATCCTGCAGAATGGATCTCGGTCGGCGATTTTAACCACGATGGCATTCCCGACATGGCGATGATTTCGCAATCTGACGATGGCGAGACGAATAACGTCTTCATCCTGCTCGGCAACGGAGACGGCACCTTCCGCACAGTGCTTGGGCCTTCGATTCCAGGCGATGCGTCATCGATTGCTGTTGCGGATTTGAATGGCGACGGGATTGAGGATATGGCGATTTCCAATCCTGGCGAAAACAACGTGGCGATCTTTTTGGGTAAAGGCGATGGGACGTTTGTCACGGGACAGGTTGCTCCGGCAGGAAATGGTCCGAACGCGGTGGTGGCCGGCGATTTTCGCGGGCACGGAGTCACGGACATCGCGGTGGCCAATTTCACCGAGGGTACGGTTTGGCTATTGCTCGGGAATGGCGACGGGACGTTCCGCCATGGTGCAACTGAGACAGCGGGCTCCGGGCCCTACGCGATGGTGGCGGCGGATTTCAACCAGGACGGAAACCTCGATCTGGCTGTGGCCAACGCTAAAGGCGGCACCGTTTCAGTGCTGCTTGGCAAAGGCGACGGCACGTTCAAGGCCGCTTCGAGTCTCGCCGTCGGCTCGCAGCCGTCGTCGATCGCCTTCGGTGACTTCAATGGCGACGGCAAAGTG